>Ga0182013_10000172_pt1 | contig 83033 bp, 76 predicted proteins | sample 612S2MmetaG_FD_120487 | JGI IMG/M metagenome (GOLD analysis project Ga0182013, IMG submission 120487) | Permafrost microbial communities from Stordalen Mire, Sweden - 612S2M metaG | ecosystem: Environmental > Terrestrial > Soil > Wetlands > Permafrost | place: Sweden: Stordalen | collected... | reverse complement strand
TTGGAATTTACGCTGGCGCGACGCCGCGAGCGCGCAGCATCGCGATACCGTCGAGCTCGGCCTGCTCGGCGGCATTCTCCGCCTCGCGTTCGCGCATCTGGTCACGTTCGTCGAGCAGTTCGACCTTCTTGAGGTCGTCGAAAGCCTCGCCGAGCGCGGATTTCGCATCGTCGAGCTGGATACGCAGTTCGTCGGCGGAGCGCTTGAGGTTTTCGCGCCGCGCAATCGCGGCCTTGGCGTAAGTCGGATAAGCGAAATGACCGGGATCGTGGATTCCGGCCCGATCCTGCTCGACGCGGATTTCGCGCTCCAGATCGGCCGCCATGCGCTCGAATTCGGCAATCATGGTTTCGATCTGCGCCACTTTGCGCCGCTTTTCGTCAACCTGAAACTTCTTCAGGCGAATGAGCGTCTCACGGGACTTCATCGACTGCTACTCCCCCGAAGCCAAACCCGGAACCCCGGAAGCATACAGCCGCCCGAAACTGCTCGCGCGGCGCCCCCGATAAGCGATCATGGCATGATAACGTTAGCGTTCGGTTTCCGCGGCGGCCACGATCTGGGCCAATCGTCGGTATCCTTCGGCCAAGCTGGTTGCTTCTTCCTTACCTTGGGAGAGGAATTCCTCGAGCGGCTTATGCAGGCGGATGGCCTCGTCAACCTCGGGGCTGGTGCCGGCGCGGTAGGCGCCGAGCCGGATCAGCTCCTCCATATCCGCATAGGTCGCCATGATCTGCTTGGCCCGGTTCAACGCCGGTAAATAGGCTTGATCGGCGGCCCGCGGCATGGTGCGCGAGATCGATTTCAGGATATTGATGGCCGGGTAGCGGCCGCGCTCGGCGATGGCGCGTTCCATGACGATATGGCCGTCGAGAATGCCGCGCACCGCGTCGGCAATGGGCTCGTTGTGGTCGTCACCGTCCACCAGCACGGTGAATATGCCGGTAATCGTGCCCTCCTCGGTGCCGGGGCCGGCGCGTTCCAGAAGCCGCGGCAATTCGGTGAAAACGGTCGGCGTATAGCCTTTGGCGGTCGGCGGCTCGCCGGCGGAGAGCCCGATCTCACGCTGTGCCATGGCAAAACGCGTCACCGAGTCCATCAGCACCAATACGTCCTTACCCTCGTCGCGGAAATATTCGGCGATGGCGAGCGTGACATGGGCGGCTTGGCGGCGCATCAGCGCCGGCTCGTCGGAAGTCGAGACCACGACGACCGAGCGGGCGAGACCGGCATCGCCGAGGTCGTCCTGCAAGAATTCCTGCACCTCGCGGCCGCGTTCACCGATCAGCCCAATGACGGTGACATCGGCCGCCACATTTCGCGCCAGCATCGACAGCAGCACCGATTTACCGACGCCGGAACCGGAGAAAATGCCCATACGCTGGCCGCGACAGCAGGTTATGAAAGTATTGAGCGCCCTGACCCCGAGATCGAGCGGCGAGCCTACACGGCGGCGCTGGTGCGCCAGCGGCGGCGTGCTGCGGAACGGATAGGGCGACGACCCGAACAGCAAAGGGCCCTTGCCGTCGATGGGATCGCCCAAGGCATTGACCACGCGGCCGAGCCAGGCGGCCGAAGGCCGCACCGCGCCGGCAACCGAGGTAACGAGCGCCCGGCAGCCTCGCCGCACGCCTTCGAGCGGTGCGAACGGCATCAGCAAGGCGTTAACGCCGGAAAACCCCACCACCTCGCAGGGAATGGACTTCGCTGGCGTCTCCACGATCACGCGGGCGCCGACCGACATCGCATGCAGCGGCCCCGCGACCTCAACCATCAGGCCGCGCACGCCCACCACGCGGCCATAGATCGCGATGCCGTCGAGCTCATTGATCTGTTCGGCGAGCGCCTTCATCGGCCGGCCCCGCGCCGACGCCAATGATTCGGCGACGACGGCCGCAAAAGAATGGTTACCCTCCGCAGCTCAATATTAATCGGTTGTTTACCCGGGCCGTTAATCATTGCGCCGTCGTCCTTAGGGCTAAGGCACGCTCGCCCATCCAGAATGGAAGGGTCGAGTCAGATGAGTCGGTTAACGCCGAAACTTAATTTGGAACATGAACTCAAACGTGGCCAAAAAACCACTGTCGAGCAACATCTTAAGGCGATTCGCGGGAATTTGCCTACTGGATGCTTGCGCGAAGGAATCAGGTTTTGTTAACCATAGCGCCGTTAGTGTTCCGAATCAGTTTGTCCAAGGCGTTTTTCCAGGGGCCGCCGCTTCGGCGCGCCAACCTTGAGCCCGCGCGGCGAAGAAGGGGACTGGCATGCGCGTATTGCTGATTGAAGACGATGGCGCCACCGCGCAATCGATCGAGCTGATGCTGAAATCCGAGAGTTTTAACGTCTATACGACGGATCTCGGCGAAGAAGGCATCGATCTCGGGAAAATCTACGATTACGACATCATCCTGCTCGATCTGAATCTGCCGGACATGTCGGGCTTCGAGGTGCTCCGCAGCCTTCGCGTATCGAAGGTCAAGACGCCGATCCTGATCCTCTCCGGGCTCGCCGGCATCGAAGATAAGGTGCGGGGTCTCGGCTTCGGCGCCGACGACTACATGACCAAGCCCTTCCACAAGGACGAGCTGGTGGCGCGCATCCACGCTATTGTGCGCCGCTCCAAGGGTCACGCCCAGTCAGTCATCAACACCGGCGACCTGTGCGTCAATCTCGACACCAAGACCGTCGAGGTCAACGGCGCGCGCGTGCACTTGACCGGCAAGGAGTACCAGATGCTGGAACTCCTGAGCCTCCGCAAAGGCACCACGCTGACCAAGGAAATGTTCCTCAACCACCTCTATGGCGGGATGGATGAGCCGGAGCTGAAGATCATCGACGTCTTCATCTGCAAGCTGCGCAAAAAGCTCGCTAACGCCTCGAACGGCAAGAACTACATCGAAACGGTGTGGGGCCGCGGTTACGTGCTGCGCGAGCCGGCCGAGGATGAGGTAAAAATTCCGGCCTGACCTCTTCGCGGGCTCACAAAGCAAAACCCCGGCCTCTGGCCGGGGTTTTTTGTTTGTAGGAGTGGGGCCGCCGCACTCAACGCCCGCCGACCGCAACAAGGCGCGGCATGGGCTTGCCGGCCGTCGCCAGCCGCGGCGCCGACGTATTCGGCACATAAAGGCCGCGCTTGTCGGCCGTCATTTTAAAGCGCTCGGTCAGGCCGACGACGGTTTCCGCAGCTCCCAACACGAGAAAGCCGTCGGCGGCGGTGACCCGCGCCAGGCGGTTAAGCACGTCGGTCTTGGTTTCGGAATCGAAATAGATCAGCACATTGCGGCAGAACACGAGGTCGAACGTGCCGAGCTGCGAGAAATCGTTGAGCAGGTTGAGTTGCCGATACTTCACCATGGCGCGGATGTCCGGCGCGATTTGCCAAAGCTCGCCGCTTTGCGTGAAATGCCGGATCAAGAGCTGGATCGGCAGCCCGCGCTGCACTTCGAACTGCGTATACAGGCCCGCCCGCGCCTTCTCCAACACTTCATTGGAAATGTCGGTCGCGACAATCTCGATGCGCCAGCCGACGATCTCGCTCGCCATCTCCTTCAAAGACATGGCCAGCGAATAGGGCTCCTGGCCGGTCGACGCGGCGGCGCACCAGATGCGGATGACGCGCGATGCGCGGCGCGCCGCCAGCAACGCCGGCATGATTGTCAGCCGGAAATGTTCGAACGGCGTCTTGTCGCGAAAGAACAACGATTCGTTGGTCGTCATGGCTTCGACAACCGCCGTCATCAACGCGTCCTGCGGTGCGGCCTTGAGCGCGCTGACGAGTTCCCCGAGATTGGCAAGGCCGGCCTTGCGCGCGACCGGCAACAGCCGGCTTTCAACCAGATATTCCTTGTCCGCCGACAACACGAGGCCGGAGCGGTCCTTGAGGCATTTGCGCAAGAAGTCGTAATCGAGCGGCGTCACGCGCGATCTCCCGAAAACAGCCGGATGATCTTGGGTGCAATGTCGTCGAGCGGCAGCACCGCGGAACATAGACCGGCCTGCGCGACCGAGCGGGGCATGCCCCAGACGACGCAGCTTGCTTCATCCTGTGCGATCACGTTGCCGCCGGCGGCTACGATATCGGCAGCACCGTGGGTGCCGTCGGCGCCCATTCCGGTGAGCACGAGGCCTAGGCACGCGGCGCCCCACACCGACGCCGCAGACGTGAACAGAGCATCTACCGCCGGCTTGCAGAAATTGATCGGCGGATCGTCGCCGAGCACGATTTTAACCGCACCATCGGGCCCGCGCACGACGCGCATGTGGCGGCCGCCGGGCGCCACATAGATGCCGCCGGCCAGTACCGGTTCGCCATCCTCGGCTTCGTGCGCGCCGCGGCCGCCGATGCGTGACAGGTGCTCGGCCAGCACTGTGGTGAAGGTCGGCGGCATATGTTGCGTGATCAGAACCGGCGCACGATCGATCGCGGCGGGCAGCTTTTCGACCAGCACCGACAGCGCCTGCGGCCCCCCCGTCGAGGAGCCGACCACGAGCGCACGCGGCGCGATCAAGGCGAACGGCCGCAAGTGCGGGACACCGAACTCGGCTGCAAACGGCTGGTTCTTGGCGCTGCGCAATGCCGGCGACCGCCGGTTCACCGGCGGCGTTACCGTCCCGGGCACCGGGCTATCCGCATAGGCCTGCGTCGGCGAGCGGTTGCGGCCGAGGGCGCGAATTTTATCGATGAATTCGCGGCGAAATGCGGTCGAAGTCGTCGTCTCGCGCGTGGTCTCGGGTTTCGGGATGTAGTCGGCGGCGCCGAGCGCCAGCGCCCGCAGGCTGATCTCGGCGCTGCGGCGGGTCAGTGTCGAGACCATAATCACCACAAGGTCTCGCTTTTTTTGCAGTAACAGCGGCAGGGCCGAAATGCCGTCAAGCTCCGGCATGTCGATGTCGAGCACGACGACATCGACGTCGTTCTGCTCGATCCGCGTCACCGCCTGGCGGCCGGTCCGCAACGATGCAACGGTCCGCATATCGGGTTCGGCGTCGACCCACCGCGCCAGCAGGCTGCGCACGACGACCGCGTCATCGACCACCATCACGCGAATGGGCGGCTCGGCCCGGGACGCGGAAACGGCAGCGGCGAGGACGATACTCATGCTACGCGCACTCTCGATACTCTTAGTTGACCAACGCGACGCGCCGCAGGAAATTACAGTCTGGGGCGCGTTCCTTCGGAAAACCGGTTTCCACTTTTCCGGGTCGCGCCTTAGATCAGCCCGACTTCCTGGAACTTGGCTTCGACGATATCCCTGTCGAACGGTTTCATGATGTATTCGTTGGCGCCCGCATGCAGCGCCCGGGCGATGTGCGCGACATCGTTCTCGGTGGTGCAGAACACCACTTTGGGCTTGTCGCCCCCCGGCAACCGGCGCAGCAGCCGAAGGAACTCGTAGCCGTCCATTTTCGGCATGTTCCAATCGAGCAGGATCGCGTCCGGCAAATCGCGCTGGCACGTTTCGATCGCATCTTCGCCGTTCTCGGCTTCCACGATCTGGAATTCGAGACCTTCAAGGATGCGCCGCGCCACCTTTCGGATGACGCTGGAGTCGTCGACAATCAAGCACGTTTTCATCGTTTCCTCGCTCTGCCCTGCACGGGCGAAGTCGCCGCAATTTTCTGACTCGTGGATCGTGTTGGAACTCGGATGATTTCCGATCGTCCTTCGCTTGCGCACGCAAGTTTCGCGAAGGCGGAAAACCGGCACTCGCTTTTCGGGTTCATGGGCTTGCAATCCTATTCATTCGCGCTCACGCCGCCGCAGCTTCGGCGCCGAGATCCAGCACCCGACCGACATCGAGCACCACAAGAAGCTGACCATCGAGCCGAAACACGCCGGAAGACACGCGCGCGAGTTTGCGGTCGAGATTGATGGGGTTCGGCTCGCGGTCCGCCTCCGTTAGCTTGAGCACTTCGCCCACAAAATCGACCAGCAGACCGAACGATTCCGCTTCGTATTCGAGACCGATCGCCATCGGTGCGTAATCTTTGGTGGCCGCCGCGTGACCGCGATGTTCCAAATCGAGCCGCGCGCTGAGATGGATCGCCGTGACGATCCGCCCGCGCAGATTGAGCACGCCGGCGATTTCCGACCCGGCGAGCGGCACGCGCGTGATATTCGTCGGCTTGAAGACATCCTGCACGCGCTCGATCGGTAGACCAAACAGCTGGCCGGCGCTGGTAAAGGTGACGTATTCGGTGAGCTTGGCTGAATCGTTCGTCATGTCACGCTGCCCGCTCGACGTCGGCGCTCTGTTCCTTGATCGCCGCGATCAATCCAGTGCGGTCGAATTTGGCGACGAAATCGTGGAAGCCGACCGCGCGTCCGCGCTCGATCGCGTCCGCGGAAACCATCGCGGCAAGCGCGATGATAGGTATCGCCGCCGTGCCCGGCGCGCGCCGCATCGCCTCGGCGAGCGCAAAGCCGTCCATGTCCGGCATCTCGACATCGGTGACGACAAGATCGAACCGGGCGCCGGATTTCAAAGCAGCGAGCGCATCGGCCGCCGAGCCGACGGCGACCACCTGGTAGCCAGCCGCCTTGATCAGCGGCGCCAGCATGTCGCGGAAGAACGCGGAATCGTCGACCAGGAGAACGCTGTGCGCCGCGCGCGCGGCCGTACCGTCACGGTTGCGGAACCAGTCCTCGAAGGCCTGCGGCAGGAAATGTCCGACGTCGACGATCTCGGTCGTCAATCCCTTGACCACGGCGTAGCCGAGCACGCCCGGACGGTTGCTCGCGACTTCGATATCGAGCCTGTCCTCGACGATGTCGACGATCTCGTCGACCACGAGCCCCATCGAGCGGCCGTGGTCGGAGAAGACCAGGATTGGCTGGGCGCCTTCGTGCTTGAGGCCGGTCTCGGTGTCGATGCGCAAAAGCGGCATGAGCTGGTCGCGATATTGCACTAGATGACGGCCGTCGGAGATTTCAATGCGGCGGCAATCGATCTCCTCGAGCCGGGTAACCAGCGAGAGCGGCACGGCCTTCGGCTGCTGCGAGCCGGCGCGGAAAACCAAGAGCGAAACCGTAGCCTCGCTGGCGATCTCCGCGCTTTGCTTCAACTCCGGCGCATCAGCTTGCGCCGTCTGCGCGGCGCGGCCGAGCGCCTGCGCAACGCCATTCGGGTCGAGAATCATGATGACCGAGCCGTCGCCGAGGATCGTGGTGCCGGAGAACACGCCGATATGCCGCAGCTTCGACGACATCGGCTTGATGACGATTTCCTCGGTATGGAACACGCTGTCGACGATGGCGCCGAATACCAGATTGCCGACCTGAGTGACCACGACGAAGCCGCCGTCGCTGTCGGCCGCGCCGAGCTTCAAGACTTCCTTCAGATGCAGCAACGGCAACAGCGTATTGCGCAGCCGCAGCACCGGCGTGTCCTTGATCCGCTCGATGCGATGCTCGCCACTGCTACCGGCGCGAACAAGCTCGAGAACCGAGAGTTGCGGAATGGCGAACCGTTCGCCCCCGGCCTCGACGATCAGCGCGGAGACGATCGCGAGCGTGAGCGGAATCTTGATGGTGAATGTGGTGCCGCCGCCCGGGATCGACTTCAAATCGACGGTGCCGCCGATCTGTTCGATATTGCTGCGCACGACGTCCATGCCGACGCCTCGGCCGGAAATGCTGGTGACTTCAGCGGCGGTGGAAAAGCCGGGCGAAAAAATGAAATTGCAGATTTCGCCATCGGATTTCGCGGCCATTTCGGCTTCGGTAGCCAGGCCGCTCTCGATCGCCTTGGCCCGGATGCGCATGGTGTCGAGGCCGCGGCCGTCATCGGCGATTTCTATGATGATATGACCGCCCTGGTGGCAGGCGCTCAGCCGGATCGTGCCGTTCTTCGTCTTGCCGGCCGCCATGCGCTCAGCCGGACCCTCGATGCCGTGATCGGCACAATTGCGCACCAGATGCGTCAGCGGATCCTTGACGAGCTCGAGCACCTGGCGATCAAGCTCGGTTTCGGCGCCGTACATTTCCAACTCGATGTCCTTATCGAGCTCTGCCCCGAGATCGCGCACAATGCGCGGCAGTTTCTGCCACGCATTGCCGATCGGCTGCATGCGCGTCTTCATCACGCCTTCCTGCAGCTCGGCGGTAACGTTGGACAGCCGCTGCAAAGGCACTTTGAAGTCAGAATCCTCATGCCTGCGCACGATTTCGAGCAGCTGATTGCGGGTGAGCACCAGCTCCGAAACCGTGGTCATGAGATGATCGAGGGTCTCGACGCTAACGCGAATCGAATGGGTCGCGAGCTTCTCGCCCACCTCGGCCGCGGGCTTATCGCCGGCCTCAAACGTAACCTGGGCGCCCGCTTCGATCGCTGGCGCGGCGGCGGGCTCGGCATCGGCGCGTTCCGGCGCTACGTCGGGCGCCGATTGCGGCGGCGGGTTTTCCTGCCGCGCCGCGTTGTCCTGGCGCGCTGGGCTTTCCTGACGCGGCGGGCCTTCGTGACGCGCCATGGAACCGAGCCGCTCGATGAGGTCGTTGTCGTCCCCTGCCGGCTCCTGCTCGAGCCGCTCGATCCCGTCGAGGATCGTCTTGATGCGGTCGAGGGTGGCCAGGATGAGCGTCACGGCATCGGCGGTGACTGGCATGCCATCGCGGAACTTGCCCATCAGGGTCTCGGCGGCATGCGTCAGCGTTTCGAGCCGAGACAATGCGAGAAAGCCGCAGGTGCCCTTGATGGTGTGGACCAGACGAAAAATGTTGCCGAGGATTTGGCCATTATTCGGGTCCTGCTCGAAACGCACGAGCTCGGCATCGACCAAGTCGAGGCTCTCGCCGGTTTCGTTCAGGAAGTCCCGCAGCAGCTCGTCCATACCAGGCGCCTCATCGCCACCGGCGGCTTTTGTCTCACCGGCCCATGCAGAAGCGCGCGTTCCGATGTCCGACGCGCATGGCGCGCGCCGTCCTCGCCAGACGCGCGACGCCTGATCGGGCAGGCTCAGTTTGTTGGCAAAGGGTTTAATTTCGGTTGCGGCACGCGCCGATTGCCGCGCGATCGTCGCCAAAACGCCGTCCAAATCAACGTCAATGAGCGGTAACTACCACTCCATCGCCCTCGACGGCGGCCGAGACGGTTAGTCCACAATCCCGCGCCAAAATGCCGGTATAAACAGGTTGAATGGCATGGGCATCGACGGTCTGCGCCGGGCTGCCGCCCAGGAGGTCGGCGGCGGCGGCAGGTAAGCGGGCGTTGAGCCCGGACGCAGCGATCCGAAAACCGGCTCCGGTCGGCTCGATCGTGAGCGTACCGCCACGAGGGATGGCACCAACGGCAACCAGCAGCATGTTCAAGAGCAATTTGGCTCTATTTTTAGCCACTAATTCCCGCGGCAGATTCCAGACGATCATCGTCTTGCCGTCTTCGAATAGCCCGCGCGCGACCTTTTCCGCATCGCCCAGATCGATCTGAGCACCAGCCGATCCAGCCGCGCCGAAGGCAAGCCGGCAAAATTGCAGCTTGGCGGAGGCCTGCCGCGCGCTTTTCTTGATCAGATCCAATGCGAAGGTTTTGGTCTCTTCGTCCTTGTCCTCCTCCAGGACTTCCAGGCCGTTGACGATGGCGCCGACCGGGCTGATCAGGTCATGGCAAACGCGCGAGCAAAGCAGCGCCGCAAGGTCGAGGGCGCTTATCGCGATGGGACCGGAAACGGGGGCGGACATCTATGGCTCCGCTGCTACGGGATCGTGCCCGTCCGTGTCACAGCGCACGCGATTCGGCAATTGTGCGCTCGCTCGTGCCCGTCCCTAGGGACCGTGCTAAACCGCGCCACCTTCGACCCTATGACCTGAAAGCCTGCTTCCCCGGTTCGGGATCATGATTTGAGGAGCCCTCCGTGCCGACCTTCGATATTGGGGCCTGCGCCACGCTCATGGATGAGCTTACGGCCATGGCGACGCAGGCTGCCCGCGCCATCCGGGACCGCGCCGGCAAAGGCGGGGTGCGCCGCAAAGCCGACGGTTCGCCAGTCACGGCGGCGGATGAAGCCGCCGAGGCTGTCATCTGCGAGGGGCTCGCGCGCCTGACGCCGGGCATACCGGTCATTTCCGAGGAACAGCCGGCACACGATCAGCGCGCGGCATCCGTGCCGATGGGCGATAATAAAGCCGCCAGCTACTTCCTCGTCGACCCCCTCGACGGCACGCGCGAATTCATCGCCGGCCGCGAGGAATATACCGTCAACATTGCGCTGTTGAGTGCCGGCGTCCCGATCCTCGGCATCATCACGGCACCGGCTCTCGGTTTGACTTGGCGGGGCATTGTCGGACGCGGGGCCGAACGGATTGCGTTAGACGCGGGCAAAAGCTCGCCGCCCACAGCAATTCACACCCGGTCACCGCGAGAGCAGGAATTGATCGCCCTCGTCAGCCGGTCGCATCTAGAGAGGCGCACGCGCGCCTACCTCAACCGCTATCCGCTGGCAAAGGTCGTGCAATGCGGCTCGTCGCTGAAATTCTGCCGTCTTGCCGAAGGCGCTGCAGACCTCTATCCGCGGCTCGCCCCGACCCACGACTGGGATATCGCGGCGGGTCACGCCATCCTCGAAGCGGCCGGGGGACGTGTGGCGGCGCCCGACGGCGCGCCGCTGGTCTATGGCAGCACGGACCTCTTGATCCCGGCTTTTCTCGCCTCGGGCACGCCGCTCACTGGATGAGCGTACGCAGCACATCCGGCCATTTGCGGTCGGCCGAACCGATCACGCGAGCCGGATCGGCGACGAACTTGTCGCGCCGGGCGCCGTCGTAGAACAGGAAAAGGCGTTCTCCGGCGATGAACCAGACATTCGGATTGCCGGCGACCGCGACACCGCGCGCCACGCCGAGCGGATCATAGCCGCCATATTGCGGCATGTAGATGTCCGGCCGCGCGACAAAGGCGGCGCGATTGCCGACATTGGCGAAGCGCCACACCGCGCCGCCATAATGCAACTCGAAGTCAGGACTACCGGCCGTCGGCTTGCCGTCGGTGAAGAAAGCGACGGGGTCACAGCCCGCGATCGCCAGACCACTATGCCAGTCCACCACGATTTGCTCGGTTGCGGCGGCTCGAAAGGTCGGCACGGCGAAGGCCAGAACAAATGCGAGGCCGGCATATGCCGCAACGCCGGCGCAGGCGGCCAAGCCGGCACAGTATTGCTTCCGTTTTCGTCGCGCTGTCGTCATAGTTTCGGCAAAGGCTGGACCGATTCGGGTTTGTTCGCGCCTTCAGTTAGACCGCATTGCGTGAGCAACGAGTTAAGCTGGGAGGTGACCATGACTCTCGCGGAGAATCTCTCGACAAGTCTGGCCTCGCGGGTCACTTTTACCAGCATGGCCATCGCCATTATTCTGGTCATAATCTTGGCCGCGACCGGTCTCGAAATTGCCCCGGCTGCCGCTCAGGCCGTGCCGCCATCGCCGCCGCCTGCGCAGGTCGAGCCCTCACCGCAACCGCCACCGCCTTCGTCTAATCAATTCTCGTCGAACGAACTGATCGATGCCGGCCACCACTTCTTCGGCGGCGTCTCGCGCGGACTAGCCATGATCGTGGAGAAGGCAGGCAGCCAATGGGGACAGCCCAACGGCTATATTTTGGGCGAGGAAGCCGGCGGCGCCTTTGTCGGCGGGCTGCGCTACGGCGACGGCACGCTTTACACAAAGAATGCCGGCGATTTGCGCGTGTTCTGGGAGGGCCCAAGCGTCGGCTTCGATGCCGGCGCCGACGGCGCGCGTACCATGATGCTGGTCTATAATCTGCCGCGAACCAAGGCGATCTTTGAGCGCTTCGGCGGCATCAACGGTTCGGCCTATTTCATCGGCGGTTTTGGCATGACGGCGCTCACGGCCGACGATATCGTGCTGGTGCCGATCCGTTCCGGCGTCGGCTTTCGCCTGGGCGCCAATCTCGGCTATCTCAAATTCACTGAACATCCAACGTGGAATCCGTTCTGATCCGCCGCGCGCTGCCTCTTGGCGGCGGCAAGCGCGCTCGGCATTGAAACGATGGCGCGACCGACAAAGTCGGTTTAGGTTAACGGCCGGTGAATGTGGTGCAGCCCGCACCCGCATGGCATGGTCATGCACCCCCTCCCTTCCCTCCCCCGCGAGCGGGGAACGAACAGGAGCCGGGCTGGAGGCGTAGCGTCATGATCGAACCGGTCATGTATTTCGGGATCGGATTCCTGGTTGCGGCTTTGCTCTGCCTGCTGTTCGTGCCGCTGGTGCATAGTCGCGCCGTGCGCCTGACCATGCGGCGCCTCGAAGCGGCGACGCCTCTATCGATCGCCGAGATCCGCGCCGACAAGGATCAGTTGCGCGCCGAATTCGCGATGTCGACCCGACGGCTCGAAATGAGCGTCGAGAAGATGAAGACCAAGACCACCTCGCAACTTGCCGAGCTCGGCAAGAAGACCGACGCGATCAATCAGCTCAAGAAAGAACTTGGCGAGAAGACCGCGACCATTTTCGCGCTCGAAGCGCGCGACCGGACGCTGCGCGATCAATTGCGCGCCACCGAGGAAGAGTTCCAGATCAAATCGGGCTCGCTACGCGAAGCCGAGCGTCATCTCGCCGACAAGGAAGCCGAGCTGTCGAAGCTGTTGGCCGAGCTCGGCGAGCGATCGCTTGTCGCCGACAGCCAACGCACCGAGATCGCGGCCTTCCGCACCCAAGTCGAAGCGATGAAAGTCAGCGTCGCCGACTATGAACGCGCGGTGGCCGAGACCCAACAGCGTTTGGCGCGCGAGCGCGCCGACGCCGAGACCGCCGCCAACGAGTTGAGCGCGGCACGCGGCAAGCTCGGCGATCTCGGCACGCGCACCACCGAACTTGAACGGCAGCTGTTCGTGCAGACGACCGAAGCGGAATTGCTCAACCGCCGCGCCCTGGACCTCGAAGCCCGGCTCGGCGATCAGGGCCGCATGCTAGCCGAACGCGATTACCAGCTCGACCGCATGAGGAGCGAACTCGAGGCCGCCCGCAAGATCGAGGCCGACCTGCGCAATGAGATTGCGACGTCCGGCAGCCGCAGCAGCAGCGCGGTGGACCGTTTCCGTTCCGACATCACCCAACTCGAGGCCCAGCTTGCCGCCGCCATCGAGGAGCGCACCAAACTGCAACGCGAGATCGGCACGATGAAGCGCGACACGGAAACGACTTGGGCGGCCGAGCGGGTGGAGAATGCACTGCTCCGGGAGCGTATCAATGATGTGGCAGCCGAAGTCGCCCGCCTGACCGCGACGCTGGAAGGTCCTGGCTCGCCGATCGAATCCATGCTCGCGGTCGAAGCGTCCACCGCCGGCCGCGGCACGTCCGACGTCAAAAGCACCCGCAACGACGCGGCCGCCGAGAATGGCGACAGCGCGCCGGAAAGCAAGAATACGCTCGCCGATCGCATTCGCGCTTTGCAGTCGACCGCTTCGCGGGTTGCTTCCACGAATTAGAGCTTGATCCCGAAAAGTGGATGCCGGTTTTCGGAAACGATCATGCTCAGGCAAATGTCCTTGGCTTGACACTCGCAAGGGTCGCACCTTAAATCCCGGCCCGATCGGCACATCTGGGTTAGATGGGCGCTTAGCTCAGCGGGAGAGCGTTCCCTTCACACGGGAGAGGTCGTAGGTTCAATCCCTACAGCGCCCACCAGCCTTCGCTGCCTCGCAGCTACGGCTGGCAAGCCGACAGCGCTCGGACCCGATCATGAAACATTATTCTCCCGCCTCGCTTGATCGTCCGAAACCGATTGCGGGCGCCGCGTCAGTTCTATGATACGCGCGACGAATTCGTCGACCGCCTGCCATGACGTATATTCGATACACGTGTTCGGGTCGGTCGGTCCCCGCGTCAGCAGCATGATGAATCGGATGATCTGGCGATCCGTGAAGCGATAGCGGCGATAGTCGAGGCGGCCCGCAAAGGCTGTGGCAACGGCCGGAGCGAGACAATGGCGCGCAATGAGCTTGCGCAGATAGGCGTTGCCCGCGACTGTGGTCTTGAGCGGCTTGCGGGCGGTCAGATTGACCGAGGCGAGCGCCAACGGCGGCGGCGTATCAAGTGACTGGTAGACCGCCAAGAGACGATCCGCCTCAGGCAAATGCCGGCCGTAGCGGACTGCGGCGACAAGCACCACGACCGAGGCCCCAGCCAATTCCGTAGCCAAGTCCGTAGCCAAGTCCTTCGCCATGTCCATAGGCGCGATCTGCGCCAGCGCACTGTCCTGCGCCGCGGCAGCCGTTCCGGCCTCAGCGAGGCGAGACGCTATATATTCTGCGATACGCCGCGATTGCCCGTCCCGCGTCGCATAATAAAGTGCAACACTCGCGTGGCACTCCACCGTCGACATTAAGCGTCCTGAATCAAACGAACCGCGGAAATGCAGGGTCGGCACGCGCGACCGACCCCGCCGCAAGCACTTCGGTACTTTGAGCTTGCAAGACTAACGGGCGCTCACGTCTCGCCGCGACTTACTTCTTTATGCTGTCTTTGTATTGCTTGCCGTAGTCATTGAGCACGGGCGGCGCCGTGTGGCACTTCGTGCAAGGCTGGCCCGTCGCCTTCGCAATCGTTGGATTTGCCATCGCATTCGGTGTCGCGAATGTAAGCATCGCGAACGCAAGCAATGTCACTGCCGCCGTCGCGACGGTCCCACACACCACCAGGGATTTGATCTTTTTCACATTTTGCATTGTCGACCTCTGCGTCAAACGATTCATACGGACATTCGCGCAAGGCGTGTCCTGACGGCGCGATCATAACGGGATAGCGGCGCCAAGCAACAAAAACTGCGGAACAAACCGCTTCAACGAGTAAGCGATTACCGTTGAAACGTCGAATATTGACGCCTCGATTCTTGCAGGAGCATGATGATGCCGGCGCAGCCCGTCGGCCGGCGACATCGAAGCGCGTCAGATTCTCGGGCAATCGCCGGCGCGGTCTACATCGCCGCCTTGGTGGCTCCATGAAGCCTATTTGAAGCACGGGCGCCCTTTGATACGTATCAAGACTCGATCCGCCGTTGGCTGCTAGGGTGATTGTTCGATTGGCTGTTCTGGGCGCGAGGGAACTTCCGGCGCCGATTGGAGCTGCTGAAGGGGGTGCGGCCTGCTCCGACGCTGAAAGAGGAATGACGGCACGCATGCAGCCGCAAACCCTGAAGTTCAAGCTTGTGCTTTACCTGACGATAGCGCTTACGGTGGCCATGCTGCTGTTCACCGGAGCGGTCGCCTTTTATTTGTACAATCAAATTGTCGACAAAGTGTCCGATCACGTCATCCAACTCTCCGAAGTGATCAGTAAAAGCACCCGTTTTGCCATGCTGCAAAACGAGCCCACTTATGTCGACCGGATCATTCACGACGTGGCCGATCAGGAAAAAATCGAGCGCGTCAGAATTCTTAGCCAGGACGGTCGAATCACCCATTCAACCTACGCGCCCGAGATCGGCCGAACGGTAGATCGCAACGCCGAAGCCTGCTCGCGCTGCCATGTCAACGAACAGCCGCTCGACCAGGTTCCGCCGAACGAAAAAACCTGGACGTTCCAAGGCGCCGACGGCAAACCCCTGCTCGGCAGCATGGAAGTCATCCGCAACGAGCCATCCTGCTACAACGCCCCCTGCCATCAGCATAAGAAAGAGACCTCCGTTCTGGGGGTTCTCGACATCAATTATTCGCTTGACGAGATCGACAGCAAACTGCGTACCAGCACATTCGAAATCGCCGGATTCTCCTTAGGTTTCATAGCGCTGGCGGCGTTGGCAATCGGCTACTTCGTGCACCATCTGATCTATCTGCCGCTACGTGACCTCGAAGGCGTGGCGCAACGGGTGTCTGCCGGAAACCTCGACCAGCCAATTCCGGTGCGCAGCGGCGACGAATTTGGCAAGCTCGCTGGCTCGTTTAACAGCATGACCGACGCAGTGCGCAACTCGCGGGAAGAGTTGCGCGAACTGGCTCATACGCTCGAACAAAAGGTGGAATTACGAACGCAGGAATTACAGCGTGCCCAGGCGCAAACGATGCGCGGGGAAAAGCTGGCTTCAGTCGGACTGTTGGCCTCGGGCGTCGCCCACGAGTTGAACAATCCACTCACCGGAATCCTGACCTTCTCGCATCTTCTGCGTCGGAAAATGCTCGACCAGAGCCCCGATGCGGAAGACATGGATTTGGTGATTCGTGAGACCAAGCGATGCGCGGCGATTATCAAGCGGCTGCTCGACTTTGCTCGTGAAAAGCAGCCGGAGAAGAAATTCAACGACATCAACCAGATTATCGAGGATACCGTGCGCATCGTCCAACGACCCGCTCACTTGCGCGATATCGGGGTTACCATGGATCTCGACCGTACGCTGCCGCCGATCTGGATCGACGCCGACCAAATCAAGCAAGTGATCATGAACATGATCGTCAACGCCCAGCACGCCGTCGAAGAAAAGGGCAGCATCGCGATCAGCACGCGCCGAGCCGCCAAGCCCCGGCCGTCCGTGCAATCCGGCGAGCCCGTGTCGATGGTGGAAATATCGATCGTCGACACCGGCTGCGGCATTCCGGAGAGCAACTTACTACGGATATTCGATCCGTTCTTCACCTCAAAGGATGTCGGCAAGGGAACCGGACTTGGCCTTTCCGTCAGTCACGGCATCGTCGAGGCCCACGGTGGCGCGATCGAAGTGCAAAGCAAAGTCGGCGACGGATCGACGTTCAGCGTGTTTCTGCCGTTGACGCCGCCGGCGACCGGGCCCGTGGCCAAACCGAGCGGGAGCGTCTGATGGGCACGCGTATTCTGGTCGTGGACGACGAGGAAATCGTCATCCGGAGTTGTCTGCGTATTCTTGACGGCGACGGCTACCAGATTGAGGTGGCGCACGATGGCCACGAGGCGCTGCGCAAGGTCGAGGATAATACCTACGATATCATGATCCTCGACATCATGATGCCGAACCTAGGCGGCATGGAAGTACTGCGCCGAATCAAGGAGGCGCACCCCGATACCGACGTGATCATGATCACCGGCCTATCCCAGATCGATACCGCGGTGCAGGCGATGAAACTCGGCGCCTTCGACTATATCTCCAAGCCATTCGAGCCGGACGAACTCAAGCTCGTGGTCCAACGCGCGCTGGAACGGCGACACCTGCTGCAGGAGAATCTGAATCTCAAGACCGAGGTCAGCTCAAAATATCGCTTCGAGAACATCATCGGATCGAGCCAGGCGATGCAGGCGGTCTATCGGCTGGTCGCGCAATGCGCGCCCACCAATTCCACAGTCTTGCTCACCGGCGAAAGCGGAACCGGAAAGGAGCTGGTCGCCCGCGCCATCCACTACAATAGCTTGCGCGGCGATAAGCCGTTCATTCCGGTGGACTGCAATTCGCTGAGCGAGAACCTTGTGGAAAGTGAATTGTTCGGTCACGTCAAGGGCTCCTTTACCGGCGCCGTCGCCAACAAAAAAGGCATGTTCGAGGTCGCCGGTAGCGGCAGCCTGTTCCTCGACGAGATCGGCAATTTTTCCATGCAGATACAGGCCAAGTTGCTGCGCGTGCTGCAGGAACACGAATTCCGCGCCGTCGGCGACACCCGCACGCAAACTGCCCATTTCCGGCTGATCACCGCCACCAACAAGGATCTCAACGCGATGGTCGCCGCCGGCACGTTCCGCGACGATCTCTTTTATCGCATCAATATCTTCCCCATTCATGTTCCCGCGCTGCGGGAACGAAAGGAAGACATACCGGCACTGGCCTATCATTTCCTCAAAGTCTTCAGCGCCGAACTCGGCAAGAAGGTCACCGACATTTCCGAGGGCGGACTGAGCGCGCTGGTGAATTACGCATGGCCAGGCAATGTGCGCGAACTCGAAAACGTCATCCAGCGGGCGGCGATTTTGACCACCGACAACACCATCCGTCACGCCCACCTCGTCAATATTATCGACCCGTCGCACCGCACGGACGACTTCGCGGTGCCGAGGACCGGCGACGAACTCAAGCGAATCAAGAAAGCCGCACGCGAGAAGTCGGTGGAAGAGATCGAGAAGCAGTTCGTACTGGAGGCGCTCAAGCGCAATCAATGGAACGTCACCAAAAGCGCCGAAGATACCGGGATGCAGCGTCCGAATTTCCAGGCGCTGATGAAGAAATACACGATCCGCGTTCGCGATAGCGAACATGAGGTCGACGGCGATTAACTGCTTAACTCCACCAGATTGGTCCAGCGCGGCACCCGGGTGACGGACCTCGGTTTTAACGGCGCCCGGTTTCAGAGGCTCATTCCCCGGCGGCTACTTCGTCCACGTCCTCATAGCCGGTCAGCATGGCCTTGAAATGCGCCGTCCGGGTGTGGCCGAGCGTGCCGAGATAGACGTGGGCCAGCACGTAAAACACCAAGAAGATGAAGATCAGAACATGGACGGTGTCGATGACGCGTATGCCGCCGAAGAAATCGACCTGGGCAGAGAAGCGCTTCACATCCCACATCAGAATGCCGGTATAGAACTGGATCGGCAGAAGCATCATCATGATGATCTGGTAGAGCATGCTCTGCAACGGATTGAATTTGCGATAGACGCTGACGTGAAACGGGTTCGGATCGCCTTTGAAGATGCCGTAGCCGTAGTAATAGGCCTGCCGCCAGGCACCGAGGAAATGCTCCCGGGGACTTAATTCAGGGTGATAGACCTTGATCCGGTCGGACGAGAGATAATACCCGAGCCACAGGAAGAAATTGGCGATCAAAATGAAGCCAATGGTGTTGTGCAACAGCACCGTGGTACGAAACGACAGCACATTGATCAGCCCGACATAGCGGATCTGCATCCCGGTGAGGATCATCATGACGATGCCTGCGGCATTGGTCCAGTGCCAAAGCCTGACCGGCAGCGGATGGATATAAAGTCGTATCATGCGCTGTTCCTTTCAGCGTTTGCGTGAGGTCATGCCGATTTGGGGCCTTGGCCCTCATCGCCCGGCGGATCGTGCAGATCAACACGGTGACCGCCGATCGCCGGATGATACAAACCGAGGTATTTAAATATCCATCCCAGAATCAGGTGCCCGACGGCGAAACCTACGCCGCCGAGAATGGCCAGGGCCAACAGGATATCCAACAGCTTGATCCGGGTGCCCCCGATTGCGTAGAAGCCGCCGACCGACTCGACCGAGACCACCGAGTTCAGCACATCGGAATTGACATCGTAGCCCACGCGTTGACCCTGCGGCTCGACCACCGAAATGGTCACGCTCTGGAACGGTTGCGAGCCCGAACTGTGACAGGTCCGGCAGTCGCTGATCGCCTGGCTCTTGTCGGTAAGCATGTGCGACTCTGGACCGGTGGCCGCTTCAAGACGGCCACGCAACACGGTCTTGCCGGATATGCCGCTGCGATTAAGCGTCTGCAGCAGCGTCGCCAATGTCTGCGCATCGATTCCTTTGCTGTCCGATTTGGAGCTGGCTTCAAACAGCGGCACGCCGACTTGCTCGCTGCCGAGCGGCTGCGCGTCTTTGCTGTCGAACAGCATGAGATCCACTTTGCGCTTCGCCTTGGGGGCGTGGCACGCGGGGCAAGATACCGCCTCGAAATGCAATGCGGCATTGGGAAGCCATTTCTGGTGGGACTCCAGCAGATCAGCGTGACAACCGGAACAAGCCGCATCCGGGCCTTGGCCGAGGGATGTGGGCTGTACGGCATGGGCGCTGTGACAGTCGGTGCAAATCGGCGCAAAACTATCTGCGGATTTGAGCCGGGCTTTGCCATGCATGCTGCCGAGATAGGCCGTGTAAATATCGGTATGGCACTTCTTACAGGGGATTTGCTCGATCGATGCCGCCGCACCTTTGATGACGGCGTGCGGGTTATGGCAGTCGGTACAGATCGGAGCCGCCGGATTGCTCGAGCGGACCAGCGCAGCATGAATGCTGGATTGCCATTGTTCGAACTTGTCAGCGTGACAGCCACTGCAAATTTGCGTCATCGTGATTGAAAAACCGCGGGCGCTCGGAATTTCCTTATCCGCCGGCGGATGGGAGGCGAGATCGACGTCTGAATGACAGCCCGTGCAACCGATAGAGCTGTGAACGGACTTGGCGAATATGTCACCGGGTATATGCAGCTTAAGGGTAGCGCCGTCCTGGAGCGTCTTCTCCATGCCGTCGCTGCCATGACAACCGAGACACTGGTCAGAGACCGATGGCGCGGCGTCCTCGGCAGAGACCGGCAGGACGGCGGTCGCCAGGAGCACAAGCGCCGCGGCGACGATCGCGAGGCCGTTGTACAAGGACGCTCGCGGAACTTTGCGCAGGGTGCTGCAGCCAACCATAATTGTCCTCATCGCACCGTCGGTTTCAATCTTATCCCAGGGTCCGGTTTCCCCGGCATCCCTATCACACCCGCGCGCATTATCTGCGGTAGCCTGATCGGCATTTCATTGATCTATCGCAGGTTTCGTCGCGATTCCGGCGCTGTCCCTTCCGCCGATCATGATCGGCATGACGCGTCCGATGGACGGAAAAGAAGAATCGGGCGCTGGCCGCTTCGCCAAGGCCGCAATAAAAAAAGGCCGGGGAACTACCCCGGCCTCAGGCCGTCGCCTGGCTCAGGCTAGGCCCCAGTCGGCCGCATTAAGCTTTGGCGGTGGCTGCCTTGCCTGCCATCCATAGGAGCAACGCCAGACCGATGAAGGGGAAAAGCACGACATAGGCCAACCCAACGAACGGCGCGGCAAAAACCATCGCGACCTGTTTGAGCACCAGAACGACGGCTTTCACTTTTGCGTTTTTGAGCGCGGCGCGCGCCGCCAGCACGGCAAGAACGCCAAAGCCGTAGATCGGAAGGGCGATGATGTAAGCCAGGCCGATAAAGGGGGCGAGGAAGAACAGAGCGATGTTCTTGACCGGGCTTCCGGCAGGCGCCGCGTCTACCACGGCAGCTTCAACACTTTCCGCCGCACGGACCGGTTCAGGCGCGGCAGCCGACGCCGCCAGCACGTCGCGGGCGCTGATCTCGATCATGTCGGGGGAAAGGGGCTTGTGCAGGAAGCTGGAGACGCCCGCCGCCTTGGCCCGCGCTTCGGCAGCCTCGGTGCCGTAACCGGTGATGATCACAACCGGCGTCCATGACCGACGTGCGCGGACGTTTTCGGCCACCGCAAGTCCGCTGATACCGGGCATGCGGATGTCGCTGTAAACGAGATCGAATTTTTCTTCATTCAAACGGCGCAGCGCTTCTTCCCCGCTCGCGGCCGTGATGACGGCGTAACCCTTGCCAGTGAGGACGCGGTCAAAGCTTTTGCGGACGATCGGATCGTCATCGACAACGAGCACTTTGCGTAATGCGGTCATGGCTAACTCCTATTTTTATTGCCTCTGAGAGGCTTCTTAATTGGGTCCTTACCCGCCATTGTCATCGCAAGAGCCGTGCCACGGTCAGGCCAAAGTCAAATAAGTATTATATTTCAATATGTTGGGTCGATAAACCGCGCCGATTTGCGAGCCTTGAGCGGCGATCGAAGTATAAATTTGTTAGGCGACAAAACCAGCGGCCAAGACGAATACCAAATATTTTCAATGGGTTATATGGCAGCACCGGTGCCTATTCTTCTTATACAGACCACTCAAGACACTGACGCCAAAATAAAAAGAGGCCGGGGAAACCCCGGCCTCGGCCATCGCCTTTAGGCTAGGCCTAGTCGGCCATATTAAGCTCTGGCTGTTGCCGCTTTGCCGGCCATTCCCAGCAACAGCGCCAGACCGATCACCGGGAAGAACACGACGAAGGCCAACCCGACAAACGGCGCCGCAATTGCCATTGCGATTTGCTTGAGCGCAACACCGAGGACTCGCAGATTTTCGTTTTTGCCAGCGACGCGTGCCGCGAGCATGGCGAGCACGGCGAGTCCGTAGAACGGAAGGGCGACGATATACGCCAGCCCGATAAAAGGCGCGGCAAAGAAAAGCGCGACGTTCTTCAATCCGCCTGCCGTAGCGACTTCAGCGACGGGGGCTTCGGCGACGATCTGTTTGCGTAATGCGGTCATGGCTAACTCCTATTTTTCTTGCCTCGTTTGAGGCTCTTGCTTTGGTCTTTACCCATCCTTGTAATCGCAAGAGCCGTGCCAAGGCGCAGCGCAGGCCTAATAAATCTTATATTTCAATAGCTTACGATTGAAACGGCGCTCAATGGCCACGCGTCAGCGCGCACCGAAGTATAGTTTTGTTAGACGAACCGGCGGCCCGCTGCCGAGAATATTTAATTATTTCAATACGTTACTTGGTAGCGTCGGCGCCTATTTTTGTTATACAGGCCTCGCCGACTGCGTTTGCCGTCACGAGCGCGGGTGAAAGCATGGTCCAGAAAGAAATCGAGACCGCGATCCGATTTGAGTGAATCGAATCGCGGTCTCGTTTGGCCGACAAATTTCAGAATCGAATGCGGTCTACACTTCGCCTATGGCGTCCGCATCGGCGGCGCGCTGATCTGATCTTTTTCACGCACGATCCTCAGCTCATACCACAGCGCATTGAGGATACCGACCGTGGCCGCAAGCCCGAGGCCGAGAATCCAGGAAAAGTACCACATCGTATTGTCTCCGTTGACTTTAGTAGGCCGTCGAGCCGGCGCTCTCGATAGTTGTCTCGCTGACTTTGCCCCACAGCACGCTGTAAACCCAGGCGGTGTAGGCCAGCACGATCGGCAGGAACACGACAGTCGCGATCAACATGTTGCGCAATGTCGCCCGACTCGATGACGCGTCGAACACGGTGAGCGCTTCGTTGGGATGCGTGCTCGATGGCAAGATGATCGGGAACATCGCCAAGCCCACGGTGGCGATGATGCAAGCGACGCCGAGCTTGGACATCAAAAATGTCAAACCGGACTTACGCAGGCGGAAGCCGATTGCAGCCAACAACGGTGCGACAATGCCGAGGGCCGGCACCGCGGATAGCCACGGCGTGTGCTCGAAGTTCTGCAGCCAAGCATGCCCGTTAACGACCACGGTCTTACCCAGCGGATTGGACGGACCGTCCCACACGATCGGGCTCGTCACCTCATAACCGCCGAGCAGGCCAAGCCAGATCAGCACGCCGCCGCCGGCAAACAGAACGGCGGCGATGAGCGCCGCCTTCGATCCGAAGGCCGCCGCGCGATCGGCCACGGCACCATCGGCCTTGAAAGCTAGCCAAGCCGCGCCATGCATGACCAGCATGGACAGCGATACCAGCCCACAATAAAGCGCAAGCGGATTAAGCAGTCCAAACAACGTGCCCTCGTAGATCGGTCGCAAATCATCGGTGAAATGGAACGGCACGCCCTGAAGCGTATTACCGACCGCGACGCCGAAGATCAGCGCCGGCACGGCACCACCGACGAACAACGCCCAGTCCCAGTTGCGACGCCACGTCGCGCTCTCGCGTTTCGACCGGTATTTGAACCCGACCGGACGGAGGATGAGCGCGAACAGCACCAAGAACATGGCGAGGTAGAAGCCGGAAAAGCTCAGCGCATAGAGCGCCGGCCAGGCGGCGAAGATCGCGCCGCCGCCGAGGATAAACCACACCTGATTGCCCTCCCAGACCGGGCCGACGGTGTTGATGGCAACTCGGCGTTCGGTGTCGGTCTTGGCGACGAACGGCAGCAGCGCGCCGACGCCCATGTCGAAGCCGTCGGTAGCGGCAAATCCGATCAGCAACACGCCCAGCAGCACCCACCAGATTAGGCGCAACGTGACGTAGGCAAAGAGTGTCTCGATCATGATCTTATTTCCTTAGCCTGAGCGCTCGGTGGATCATTCGGCGGGAACTATCGCTTCGGAACCGCCCCGCGTCGCCCCGAAGACGTGGGCGCCGGCGACGAACGCGTCGGGCCCTTTCTGGATCGCCTGCAGCATCAACCTGACTTCGATGACGGCGAGGGTAGCGTAGACCAGGGTGAAGCCTATGATCGTGATTGCCAGGTCGAAGACACCGAGCTCCGATGTGGCCAAGAATGTCGGCAGCACGCCGTCGATGATCCAGGGCTGGCGACCGAACTCGGCGACGAACCACCCCAGTTCCGCGGCAAGCCATGGCAACGGCAAGGCCAACAATGCCATCCGAAACAGCCAGCGTGGCGCTTCGGCTTCACGCATGGTGTACCACAGCGAGGTCAGGAACACGGCCAGCAGGATGAAGCTGAACAACACCATGAAACGGAAAGTGAAGAACAGCGACGGCACGCTGGGAACGGTCGACCACGCAGCGTCGCGGATCTGCTGCTGCGTCGCCTGCAGCGGATCGTCGACATACCGCTTCAACAACAACGCATAGCCGAGATCGTCGCGGGTCTTGTCAAAAGCGACCCGAGCGGCGGCGTCGCCATGATTGGCTTTGAATTTCTGCAGCGCGGCGTAAGCGGTCAGGCCGTTCTGGATGCGTGCCTGCGACGTCTGCACCAGATCGAAGATGCCTGGGATCTGCTCGTCGATCGAGCGGGTCCCGATCAGACCCATCACCCATGGAATGCGGACGGCGTAGCTCGTCGTGTGCGCCTGCATATCTGGAATGCCGAACGCGGTGATCGACGAGGGCGCCGGTTCGGTTTCCCACATCGCCTCGATGGCGGCGAGCTTCATTTTTTGGTTGTCGGTGATGGTGTATCCGCTTTCGTCGCCCAGCACGATGACCGAGAGGGCACCGGCGACGCCGAAGGCGGCGGCGATCACAAACGACCGCTTGGCGATTTCGAGGTGGCGGCCGCGCAGAATATAGAACGCCGAAACACCCAACACGAAGGCCGCACCGCAGACATAGCCCGCCGATACCGTATGCACGAATTTCGCTTGCGCGGTTTCGTTCAACAGCACGGCCACGAAGTCCGTAACCTCCATGCGCATGGTGAGGGGATTAAACGCCGCGCCGACCGGATGCTGCATCCAGCCGTTGGCGATGAGAATCCAAAGCGCCGACAGATTGGTACCGAGCGCCATCAGCCAAGTCACGGCCAAGTGGGCGCGCGCCGACATCTTGCCCCAGCCGAAGAAAAAGATGCCGACGAAGGTCGCTTCCAAAAAGAATGCCATCAAACCCTCGATGGCGAGAGGCGCACCGAACACGTCGCCGACATAATGGGAATAATACGCCCAGTTCATGCCGAACTCGAATTCCATGGTGATTCCGGTGGCGACACCGAGAACGAAATTAATGCCGAACAAGAGCCCCCAGAATCGGGTGATGTCGCGCCAAATGGTGCGACCCGTCATCACATAGACCGTTTCCATCATCGCCAGGAGGATGGACAGCCCGAGCGTGAGCGGCACGAAGAGAAAGTGATACATCGCGGTTAGCGCGAACTGCAGCCGCGAAAGCTCTACGAGCAGTGGATCGGTCATGGCGGGCCCTTTGATTGACAGAGTCCGTATAGCTGCGGAAGCAGGGCGAGCCTTGATCGAGATCAAAGGCCCGCCGCGTCGATCGGTGCATTAAGATACCCATGCTTCTGTCGAATGAGCCCAACGCGGCAGCGCGCTGCGAAAGCCACGGCCGCGAGCCATCGTCATCGGCTGTCGGAACTCCATCCGATGCCAGCGGGGCGCTGGAACTTGCCCGCGCAATCGGCGCCGACGGCCTGCGTGCGACGCTGTCCTGGCAGATCGCGCGTACGCTGTTGCGCCTCGGTTTTGCGGCAGGGCTGGCGATTTTCGCCGGCCGCCTGATCACGGCGGGAACTTTTTCCGGCCCCGCGTTTTTGGGCGCCATAGCCGGTCTCGTTCTATCGAGCGGCGCCGGCTTGTTTGCCGATCTGGCGGCGGCCCGCGCCGAGACCCGAGTCGGCAACGGCCTGCGGGTCGCGCTGCAGGGCGCGTTAGCAAAAATGTCATCCGCACGAATACGCAGCCGGGCCGCCGGACAGCTCATTGCCGGATTGCAGCGCCATCCCGAACGGCTGGCGAGTCTGGCGATCGGCCACGCCGCGGCCAAGTCCATGCTGGCGGCAGGTCCACTGCTTGCCGCCATGGCGATCTGCTTAGTGTCATGGGAGGCAGCGTTGGCGCTTTTACTCGCCATTCCGATCATGATCATTTTCTTTGCTTTGCTTGGCGGGGCAGTCCGCAGCAAAGCGGCAACTCAAGAACATGCGTTCGGCCGACTCGCCGCCCAGTTTTCTGATCGAATCCGCACTCTGCCGACCATCTTGGCCAACCACGCCTTGGCGCGCGAGCATGGCAAGATCGAACGACGGATGACGGCCTATGCCGACAGCACGATGGGCGTGCTCGGCGTTGCGTTCCTCAACGCCGGTGTCATCGATTTCTTCTCCGCACTGGCGATTGCGGTGCTCGCCGTTTTCCTCGGGCTCGGCCATCTCGGCCTCGTCCACATGCCCGGCTTTGCCGGCCTCGAGCTCTGGCAGAGCATGTTCATCCTGGTGATTGCCGCCGACTTCTTCACGCCGTTTCGTCGATTCGCCGAGCAGTATCACATCAAGGCTGAGGGCGAAGCGGCGGCGAACGAGCTCGACTGGTATTTCGGCGATGCCGCCGCCGCGTCGAATGTGACCGGACACGACGGCGCGAAACCGTTCGTCTCCAATGACGTCAACCGGTTCGATGCGGCCGAGCTACCTCCGACCGGGCTGATCGCGATCTCAGGACCGAGCGGAGCGGGAAAGTCGACTTTGCTTCGCATGCTGGCTGGAATCGAGGCGCCGTCATCGGGCGTCGCGGCGCTGCCGCGGCTGACGACGGGTGGCTGCGTGTGGATGTCGACCGAGATCTACGTACCGGCGGGAAAGCTTTCCGACGCCATTGCCTGGAACTGCGCCAGTGTCGGCCGCTCGGCGCTCCGCCAGGCGGCCGAAAGCGTCGGCTTGATCGATGAAACGCTGCTGCCGGGAGGGCTCGACGCCCGCATCGCCGAGGGCGGCGCCAATCTATCGGGTGGCCAGCGCGTGCGGATCGGGATCGCCCGCATTTTGATCTCGGATCGCGTGGTTTTTGCCGACGAGCCAACGGCCAAGCTCGATCCAACGACGGCGGCACTCGTTCGCCGCGTGCTGACCGAGGTTGCCGCAAGGCGGCTGGTGATCGTCGCAACCCATGACGATCGGCTGATCGAAGTCGCCGACCGGCATCACTCCCTGACCCTGCCAAAGCAACGGCAAACGGCGATCGCAGCATGAGCGTTCCGGCAACCGCCAAATCGATCGCGCCGGTACCGTCCGGCTTATCCGCAACGCGGGACGCCAGAGCGCCCTGGCTGCTCGCCATTCTATTTGCTGTGGCGGCGGCAGCGTCCGGCATCCTGCTAACCGGAGTGTCCGTCTGGTTTCTCGGCGCCGTGGCGCTGGCGGGGCTCGGACCGGCCGCCCTGACGTTCAACTTCCATACGCCTGCCGCCTTTGTCCGTCTGTTCGCGCTATCGAAGACCGCTTGCAAATATGGCGAGCGCATTGTTGGACACCGGGCCGCATTGCTCGATCAGGTGCGGCGCCGGGCCGGGCTGTTCGCCGCCATGGCTTTTGCGCCCGCCACGCGCGCGGTTGGTTGGCAGCTTGGCAACCAGGATCGTCTGTCCGACTATTTGGACGACGTTGAAGACGTCGATTATGCGCGCTTACGGGTGACCATGCCGGTGATCGTCCTGCTCGCCGGAATTGCCGTGATGATCGTGGCGACCGCATGGCTTAGCGCCCCGGCGCTCGTCCCGATCGCGGTGCTTCTCCTTATTATCATCACGATGCTGCGCCGGGCGATACCGCGCATCGCGCAAGCATGGATGGCAGTTCGTATTTCGCAGCGAAGCGCTGGCCGCTACCTCGGCGCCGCGCTCGCTGCAGTCGTTCCGCTCAAAGCCGAGCGGTCATTCGCGAAGGTCTCGGGACTGGCCTTCGCACATTTCAAAAACGTGGCGGCCGAACAGTGGGCACAACGCCGCAAGTTTGCCATGCTCGACATGGCGGCCGGCCTGCTCGGCCCCTTGGCGGCGCTCGGCGTTTTGGCCGCCGCGTGGCATGCCGGAGCGCGCGGCAATGCGCTGCTGGTCCCGGCTTTTCTGGCCTTCAGCTGGCTCGCCTTCGGCGAAACGACCGTGGGCGTGGCGCGCATCGTCTTGGCGCGGATCCGCGAGCGTTCGGCGCGTAACGGACTTGCGGACTGGAACGCCGGCACAAGCGTCGCCGCGGCGTCGCCGTTTTCCTCTACTGCCTTGCGGCAGCTGGTGCTGATGAATGTGCCACGGCGCGACCCGGACGGCCGCGGCCTCGGTGCGGCCCTGAATCTAACGTTCGACTCCGGTCTCCCGACCGCGTTGATCGGCGCGAGCGGCGCAGGCAAGACGACGCTGCTCAAGCAGATTGCCGGCTGGATCGGCGACGACAACGACGGCCGCTTCACCGGCGACGGCGTCGTGCTGCTCACCGCGCGGCGCCGCGCAATGTCGCATCTGTGCCTGCACGACGCGGCGATACTCGCCGATACGATCCGCGAAAATCTCTTTGCACCCGGCGCGTCGGATGAAACCTGCTGGGCGGCGCTCACTGCCGTGGAGCTCGAGAACCGCGTCGCGGCAGCGGGCGGGCTCGAGGCCTGGATCGAGCAGGACATGCTGTCGCTCGGGGAAGCCCAACGCCTTAATCTCGCCCGCGCCATTCTCTCCGATGCACCGCTTGTGTTGCTCGATGAACCTGTCGAGCATCTGGATTCGGAGCAGGCGCCAAGAATTTTAAGCCGTGTGTTGTCAAGGCTGAACGAGCGTATCGTCATCTATTCGAGCCACACCCAGTTCGACGCGATCCGCGGCGCTCAGGTGGCGCTATGATCGCTTGACCGTGGCGGGATCGGCGCCACCGGAATAACCGCACTGCCCGGATGCATTCGGTGAAATTCGACATATCTTACAGTCGGATTTTATAGTCGCCCCCTTCCTCACCGGAGCATTGTCATGGACACCATCAAACCGTTCTTCACCGCAACCGCAACGGCAACCGGCGGACGCAACGGCCATACCGAGGCGAGCGACGGCTCGGTTCGCGCCGACCTGTCGGTGCCGAAGGCCATGGGCGGCCCCGGCAGACCCAATACGACGACGCCGGAGCACCTGTTCGCGGCGGGCTATGCCGCCTGTTTCGGCGGCGCGCTCGATTTCGTGGCCAAACAGCACAAGAAGGATGCCACCAAGGCCCGCGTCACGGCGAATGTCTCGATTGGACCTCGCGACGGCGGCGGCTTCGGCCTTGCGGTCAAGCTTCGCGTCGAGGACGCAAGCCTAGCGCAAGCCGATTTGACGGCGCTTGCCAAGGAAGCCCACGAAAAAATCTGCCCCTATTCGCATGCGACCCGCGGCAACGTCGATGTGCAGATCGAGGTGCAGGGGGCATAGCCTATTGGAGTTCAATACCCGAGCGCTTGACCACGTCTGCCCATTTGGCGATCTCGGATTTGAGGAATGGATCGATATCGGCGAGCGGCATATCCATAGGCTCGCCGGCATCGGCGAGGATTCGTTCTTTCACCGCCGGATCAGCGAGGGCTTTTTCCACTTCCGCATGGAGCTTCTCGACGATCGACTGCGGCGTATTCTTCGGCGCCCACAGCCCGAACCACACATAGTATTCGTAGCCCGGAACGCCGGCTTCGGCGACCGTCGGCACGTCCGGCAATAGCGGCGAGCGTTGTCTGCCGGTGACCGCCAGCGCACGCACCGTACCGCCTTTGATCTGGCCCATGGCGCTCGCCAGATTGTCGAAGAAAACCGGTACTTGGCCCGACATGACATCGGAATAAGCCGGCGCGGCACCGCGATAAGGCACGTGCGCGATGTTGATGCCGGTCATCAGCTTGAATAGCTCCGTCGACAAATGCTGCCCGGTGCCGTTGCCCGCCGACGCGTAATTGATCTCGCCCGGACGCGCCTTGGCGAGAGCGATTAGTTCTTTGATCGAATGCGCAGGAAAATTGTTGCTCACCACGACGGCAAAGGGAAATTCCGCCAGCATCCCCACCGGGGTAAAGTCGCGAACGGGATCGTAGGGCAGATTGGCAAACAGACTTGGGTTTACCGCCATGCTGGCGTTGAGTCCGGTTTGCAGTGTGTAACCGTCCGGCCTCGCCTTGGCGGCGGCTACAGTGCCGGTCAGTGAGCCCGCGCCGGGAATATCCTCGACGATGAATGGTTGGCCGAGCTGTTCGGAAAGCTGGCCGGCCATGATGCGCGAAATGATATCGGTGCCACCGCCGGGGCTGGTGGCCACAATGATGGTGACTGGCCGGGTCGGAAAATTCTCCGCCGCCACGAGACCCGCGGTCAGACTTGCGCTCGCGAGCGCGCCGGCAAATGCCACGGCGAGTCGTCGTTCAAGCACGCCAGTTCCTTCCCCGCTTTTATTTCCTGTCAGCCTAACCGAACGACAATCTTGCCGAAATGCGCGCCCGAAGCCATGTGACGGTAGGCCTCGGGAGCCTCGGCGAAGGCGAACACCTTGTCGATCACCGGTTTGATCGCGTTGAATTCGATGGCGCGGTTCATCGCCTCGAACATCTGCGTCGACCCCACCGAAATGCCCTGCACATTGGCACGGCGGGAGAAGATCAGCGCGGGATTGAGCTCGGTCGCGCCACCGCTCAAGCCGCCGATCAAAGTGACGCTGCCGCCGACGCGAATGGCGCCGAACGAGCGCGTTAGCGTCGCGGCGCCGCCGACCTCGATCACGTGATCGACGCCGCTGCCGCGGGTGAATTCGATTGCCGCTTTGTCCCAATCGGGCGTCGTCTTGTAGTTGATGCCGAAGGCCGCGCCGAGGGCCTGGGCGCGTTTGAGCTTGTCGTCGCTCGACGAGGTGATGATCGCGCGGATGCCCATCGCGCGTGCAAATTGCAGTCCGAAGATCGAGACGCCGCCGGTGCCTTGCAGCAGAATCGTATCGCCGGCTTTGAGCCTGGCGTGCTCCATCATGGAGTGCCAGACGGTGACAGCGGCGCAAGGCAGCGTCGCGCCCTCTTCAAACGAAAGATGTGGCGGTATTTTCACTACGCCGTCTTCCTCCAGCACCGCATAGTCCGCGAGCATGCCGTCGATGCCGCCGCCGAGTGCGCTCTTGTGCACGTCGGCCGCAGGCTCGCCGGCGCTCCAGCGCTGAAAGAAATTGCCGGCAACACGATTGCCGACCTTGACCCGGGTGACGCCCGAGCCGATCTCGATCACCTCGCCTGAGCCGTCCGACAGCGGGATCATGCTATCGCGCACCGGCATGCGGTAGCTGCCGCGCACAATGCCGAGATCGCGATAATTAAGCGAGCATGCTTTGACCTTCACCAGAACCTGGCGATGCGCCGGTTTGGGATCGGCGCGTTCGACCTGCATCAGCGCATCGATACCGGCGCCGCCCTTCGGCAATTGATAGGCTCGCATTCCTTTCCTCACTTTTTGGCGGCGGTATCGCGGCCGATGCTACCGCTTTTTGTTGTTCGGTCCGTTCTTCTGCGGTTGCGGCCGCGGTTGGCCGGGCCTTCCTGGCGGGCGATTGAACGGCTGCTGCGGACCGCCCGGCGGCCGACGGAGATTCGGCTGAACGCCCCGCGGGCGCTGATTGTTCGGCTGTTGGCGATTGCCACCGCGCAATTGTTGCCGCCGGATCGCCATCTGCCGCCCGATCGTGTGCGACGCGGAAAGCCGCTGCAACACACCGCGGTCGCGCGCCAGTTCCTGCGGCGGAATCTGATAGGGCACCGCGGTGAGGCGGCCGCCCGCACCGACGCGCAACGAAAAAGCGCTGGCGCCCTGGGTCAAAGTGCCGAGCCGACCGCCCTGGCGGTCGAACACCTCGATTTGGCCGATATGGCCATCGGTATCCGGATAAAGCTTGATCGTCGGCGCGGCGGCGGCCGCACCCGCTTGTGGGACTTCGACAATGCCTGTGGTGCCGCGTATGCCCAGGGTCGCGTTCGGCGTGGTGACTTTCATGTCGCCGGTCTTGGCCACCAGGCTCGCGACAAAGGAGGCGGTGCCGAGCGCGACGCTGAACGCGGCGGCATTGGCTTTGCCATCCGCCTCATAGACAAAGTTGTCGACCACAATGCGCGTATTCGGCGACAGGCTAAAAGTGGTTTCGTCGTCGAACGTGACGCCCAATGAAGAGTTCGCATAGGTCTGCAACATGTCGCTCTTGAAGATGTGATCGGCCACTTTCAACGGCGTCGCTGCGGCGCCGCGCGTCACCGTCGCGACGCCGGAGAGTGTCGCGACTTGGCCAACCGAAGTGTCGGCGGGCTGGGCCGACGGGGGTGGGGATGGCGGTGCCGCATCCTGGGCGCGCGCCGCAACTGGCCACGCCGCCGCCCCGGAAAGAAGTGCGATGAACGCGCGTCGTTTCATGCCCGCCGTCAAAGCCCAATCGGTCGATACAACACGGTTAAAACAGCCTATCGTAACGACCCGCCGCGGCATCGCAATGCTTTAATTCGGCGCCGCTTCTATCGCGGCGCGCGATCACCGGAACGCCGCGGCCAACTCCTTGGCACCGGGTTTTTTGATCTCCTCATCCATGCGCGCGTCGGTCGCAGCGATCAGCCTGGCAACGACATTGTTCCGCTGCGCCACCGGATTGTCGGCATAGCCGCTCGGCCGAAAGAAATTCGCTGTCGGCACCTTGTCGCGCCAGGCCTGTGGCATCGTCACCATATCGAAACCGTTGCCGTCGCCCGTGAGGTTCATCATTTCGAGTTCGGCGGCGGAAAGCGGCGAGGCAAAACCCTTGCGGCGTGCAAAGACGACCGAATCAAGAAGCTTTTGCGTTTGCAGCAACGGACCGAGGTCGAGATCGAGATTGAGCGCATGCACGGCAAGACCCTTTGGCGTGGTGGCCAGGATCTCATGCTGATCCCAGGCGTCCGGAACGCTGCGCGCAAACGCGATCATTTTGCGTAACGTTTCGATCTTGCCGTCGAGCACCAGCTTCTGGCCATCCGGCAATTGGGCGGCCTCGGCGCGCAAGGCGGTAAGGAATTGATTGCCGGTCTCGGCGACGATCTCGACCGAATTGGTCGCCAGCAATTGGTTGTAGCCTAGCGCCGTCGTGATCGCGCGGCCGTGTTTGTTGTATTCGAGCCCGGCCTCGACGTCGTAATCGCCGTTTCCGGTGGCCTCGAAGGCGTAGATTCGAACCACTTGGTTCTTGGTCAGCCCGGCCGCAGCGGCGACCAGTGCATAAGCGCGTTTGAACTCACCGTCGGTTTGCGGAAGCCGCGGCGTGAATTTGAATTGGTCGCGCGCCGCGGCCAAAAAATCGGCGACCACCGGCACATAGGCCCGATGCGGCGGCGCTTCCGGCTGCAGTGGATTGCGCGGTCGCGGCGGTCCGGTGTAGGCCGGCGGCTGATCGAGCACGTAGTCGTCGACCGTCAGCGCTTCACCGCGCGCGCGCTTGGCATTGCGCAATTGCCGCTTTTCGGTGATTGAACGCCAATAGGTGCCGGCGACCGCGGCATAAATCTGCTGCGCGCGGTTATAGTCTTCGAGCGCCTGACGGTACTGGGCGAGCGCCGCCGCGACATTCGCTGGCGTGATGTTCGCCGCCGCATCCGCCCCTGCGGACTGCGCACGAAGCATGGCCGGAAACAAGACAAGGCCGGCGGAGAGTAAAAAGCACAGACAACGACGGACAGGAGCAATCCCCATTCGCTTTTCCCTCAGCCACGCCTGGCGCGGTCACATTCGTTTCGTTGCCGCCTCCCTGTAGTATCCGATTCTTTGACGCAACGAGGGCGGCATTGCTGCCGCCCTCGCGCTTAGCTCTCGCACGATGCCTTGAAAGGCCGCAGCGTCGGCTACTTATTGATCGTACCGGCAGCGACCGTGCAGATCGCCTCGTCCTGGGAGCCGGTACCGCCAGAACAGCCAACCGCGCCGATGATCTTGCCGCCCTCGACCAAAGGAATGCCGCCGCGTGAAGCGATCACGTCATCGAGCGTCGTGACGTAAACGACGCCATGTTGCACGGCATCTTCGAAAAGCCTCGTCGGGCGACGATATCTCGCCGCGGTTCGGGCTTTGTGTTGCGAGATGGAAACCGAGGCGAGTTGCGCCCCGTCCATACGCGCAAAGGCCTTGAGATCGCCATTTTGGTCGACGACAGCGACGTTCATCTCCCAGCCGCGCTTTTTGGCTTCGGCGACGGCCGCCTGAATCACCGACTGCGCCCTGTCCACCGAGATCGGTTCGCCAAAGGGAATGTTGAACGGCATTTTGTCGGGAATGACATCAAGCGGGTTTGGCGGCGGCGCCGCGGGTGCGGCCGGCTGCTGGGCATAGGCCGCGCCGGCGGCGAGAAAGCCTGTGGCCAGAACAATAGCGGTCAAACTACGCAACTTCATCGGATTTTCCTCCCTAGCTGGCAGCGTTGCTTCCGGCTGCCCCTGGTCATCCTAGCACTTTCGCATCGGATGAACACCAGGTGTGCCGATCGCCATGACCGGGCGGAGGATGCGTCATAGTATGCGCTAACGCCAAAAGCGCTGGAATGGCCCGACAACCATGCGCGCCAAAACGCCGCGCAGCCGACCTCGACGCTGCCCGACGTGTCGAACCAAGCTCGGCCGATCGTGGTCGTGCCGGATTACGCCGGTTGCCTAGTTCAGACCGGTCGACACGCTTGAGAACGTCGTATTGAGGTCGGTCCCCAGCGCCGCGACCGTAGCGATGATCGCGACCGCTATGCCCGCGGCGATAAGACCATATTCGACCGCCGTCGCACCCCGTTCGTTATGCAGAAAACTCCAGAATAAAATGCCCGCATTGCCCATCCGGCTCATGACCTGATTCCTCTCTCCCGTTGAAGTCTCCCCTCGTGCAGCTCGCCATGCTCGAGTGCGCGTCGTAGCGCGCATAGGGAAAATACTAATGGGAATCCAGCAAGCCTTTAATTCCGCAACTAAGATTCTCAGCAAAACAAATAAAAAATTCTGCATATTTTATCGCACCGTCGGCGCCCGCGACAGCTGCTTCTCCGCAAGCTCGCCGAGATAGGCGCGCCAATAGTCGTCGCGATTACGGCCGAGTTCGGACAGGTAATCCCAGCTGAAAATTCCGGTCGAGTGCAGGTCGTCGAACACAAGCCGTACCGCGTAATTGCCGACCGGATGCAGCTCAAGGATCTGCACATCCTGTTTGCCGGCGACGGTGCGCCGTTCGCTGGGCGAGTGACCCTGGACCTCGGCGCTCGGCGAGCGTACGCGCAAATATTCGGCGGCGAGATCGAAGCTCTCGCCGTTGTCGAAGGCAACGGTGAGAGTCCTGCGGTCCTTGTGCAGCCTTAGTTCTGTCGGCCAGGGATTAGAAGCTTGGGCGGTCATCGGAGTGAGCCCTCAGTCGAGCGTGATGTGGCCGTCGGTGATGACCTGTTTCCATTTCTGGTATTCCGATCTGGTGAAGGCCGCGCTGTCTTGAACACTTGTCGCGACGGGAGTGAGCCCGAATTTGGCGAACGCCGCCTTGAGCTCAGCATCCTGCAGCGCCTTACCGACCGCCGCGTTGAGAGTTTGGAGCACATCCGTCGGCATTCCGGCACGGCCATAGAGTGTAAGCCAGACATCAACCGAATATCCGGGCGCGCCCGCCTCTGCCACCGTCGGCAGATCGGGATAGACCGGCGAGCGCACCGTCCCCGTCGTCGCCAGCGGAATGATGCGGCCGTCACCGGTAAACGGCAGAGCGCCGGCGATGCTGGAGAACGCGAATTGGACCTTGTTGCTCATCATGTCGGTGAACGAGCCGCCGATCCCTTTATAGGGCACGTGCACGGCATCGATGCCGGTACGCAATTTCCACATTTCCGCGGCAAGGTGCGGCGCAGACCCGATGCCGGCGGATGCATAAAACAGCTTGCCTGGATTGGCTTTTCCGTACGCTACGAATTCGGCGTAGGTCTTAATCCCGAGCTGCGGCGCTACAACCAAGACCTCGGGCGACGAGCTAACGCGCGAGACGGTCACAAGGTCCTTGAAAATGTCGTAGGGCAATTGCTTTTGCAGCGTCGGATTGATGACGATGGCGGGATCCATCAGCGCGACGTTGTAACCGTCGGGATCAGAATGCGCGACGGCATCGACGCCGACGATGCCGCCGGCGCCCGGCCGATTATCGGGAACGACCGTCTGCCCCAAAGCCTCGCCAAGCTTTTGCGCAAGCTCCCGGCCGGCGAAGTCGACGATCCCGCCCGGCCCATAAGGAATGATCAGGTGAACCGGCCGCGACGGGAAAGTCTCGGCCTGCGCCGGCGCGGCGAGCGTGAACAGTAGTGCCGGCCAGAGCACAAGACACGCGGCGAACTTAAGGCGATTCATGCGGCTCTCCCTGCCCGGCCAGTCCGTGATCGCCAATCGGGACGCGCGGGTCAAGGCTGCGCGCGACGACGGTGAAAATATCACAGCCGGCCATGCAGCATAACCGGCGCGCCGATCTCGTCCCAAATCCACCGGGCGCAGGCGAACAGCCGATCGTCGTCGTAGCGCTGTGCGACCAGTTGGATGCCGACCGGCAGATCGTGAGGACCGCGGTAGGTCGGCAACGTCATGGCGGGCGTATGCAGCGCAGTCCACATCGCCTGCATGCCGGGGTCGCCGGTTAAGCCGAGACCGTGCGGCGCCTCGCCCGGCACGCACGGCGTCAGCAGCACATCGAGGCCGTCGAACAGGGATGCCAACAATGCACGGCATTCCTCGACGCGCCGCCAGGCGGCGACATACTCGTCGCGCGAGGTTTTCTGGCCGCTTTCGATATAGCGCCGCATCTGCGGCGACAGCGCCTCGCGATGATGGTCCCATTCGAAAGCCATGCAAGCGGCGCGCTCGAAATGATTGATGGTGCCGCGCGCCAAGGCATGCAGGCCGGTGAAAGCTTTGGGCAATTCGACGTCGCGCACCATCGCGCCGACTCTGCCGAGCTTCGCGGCGGCGCTTTCCACGGCGGCTTTGGTCTCGGGATGCGCGGTCTCCCAGACTTCGGTGCGGCAGAGGCCGATCCGCGGTGGAGCCGTGAGCTTGCGCGGCGGCAGCGGCGCCTGCATGCGCAGCACGTCGGACAGGAGTTCGATGTCGTCGATCGAGCGCGTGAGCCACCCGATCGTATCAATACTTTCAGCAGCCGGCTTGATCCCCGCTTTGTTAAACGCGTTGTAGGTCGGCTTGAAGCCGAAAATCCCGCAAAACGATGCCGGACGCAGCACCGAACCGCCGGTCTGAGTGCCAAGCGCCGCCGGCAGCATGGCGTCGGCGACCGCCGCCGCCGAGCCGCTCGACGAGCCGCCCGGGGTATGCGCTGGATTATGCGGATTGGTCGTTTCGGCCGGCGCCATGCCTGCCAGCTCGCAGGTGGCGGTCTTGCCGAGAATGACCGCGCCGGCGCGCCGCAACAGCGCGACGCAAGCGGCATCCGCCGGCGGCCGATGGCCGCGATAGATCGGCGAGCCCATCTCGGTCGGCATATCGAAAGTGTCGATAATGTCTTTCACCCCGATCGGCACGCCGTGTAGCGGACCCCGGCTCGGCCCGCGATCGAGCGCACGCGCTTGCGCAAGTGCGTAATCGGCGTCGAAATTCACGAACGCCTTCACCACGCCGTCGCGCTCAGCGATCCGCGCCACGCAGGCGTGCGTCACCGCCTCGCATGTGATCTCGCCCGCCGCGATTTTTGCCGCGATCTCGGTTGCGGAGAGTTCGTTCAGCGCGCGTTCGACCTTGGCGTCCATTGTCGGGGGTTCGTTCTGGTCCTCGTCAGTTCTTGCCGGCACGGCCGGCCGAAGTTCCGGCGATCTTGCCGAACACGGTGCCCGCCATCAGGCCCGAGCCGCCGGGATAATTGAAGTAGAACAGGCCGCCGACCAGTTCGCCCGCGGCATAGAGGCCGCGGATCGGCTGGTAGTCGGTGTTGAGCACTTCGCCCTCGGTGTTGATGCGCAGTCCGCCGAAGGTGAAGGTAACGCCGCAGGTCACCGCGTAACCTTCGTAAGGCGGCGCGTCGAACGTGTTCGCCCAATTGCTCTTGTTGATGGCCAGGCCTTGCGTGCAACGGCCGTCCTTGACGTTCGGATTGAATGCCACGTCGGTCTTCACCGCGGCGTTCCATTCTTTGATGGTTTTGACGAACTCGGCCGCGTTCACGCCTTCGAGCTTTTGCGCGAATTCCTCGATGGTGTTCGCCGTCACCTTGGTGATCTGCCGGATGCGGTATTCGTCGCGCTGCAGATGTTTGACTTTCTGATCAAAGATCTGCCAGGCGAATTGGCCGGGCTGCTCCAGCACGACGCGCCCGTATTTGGCGTAAGTATAGTTGCGGAAATCGGCGCCCTCGTCGACGAAGCGCTTGCCGGTGGCGTTGATCATGATCGAGAACGGATAGGAGTGCTTTTGGAATTGATCGCCGACAGCGAGGTCGCCGAATTCCGGCGCATTCATTTCCCACTGCACCGCGTGGCAGCCCGACCAGTTGCCGCGCGGCACGGCACCGATGTCGAGCGCCATTCGGATGCCGTCGCCGGTGTTGAAACGACTGCCGCGCACCTTGGCGAGATCCCAGCCCGGACCGAGGTAGCGCGTGCGCCATTCCGGATTGGCTTCGAAGCCGCCGCAGGCGAGCACCACGGATTTGGCGCGCAGCTCGCGCACGTCGCCGTGCTCGCGCACGCGAATGCCTTGGATGCGGTCGCCGTCGAACAACAAATCCATGCCGCGCGTCGAATAACGGATATCGATGCCGCGTTTTTTCGCCGACTCGGTGAGCATGGCGATCAGCCCCGGGCCGCCGCCGACTGACTCCACCGTGAGTCCGCCCCAGAACTTGAACTTGCCGTCGATCTTGAAGGCCTGACGGCCATAGATCGGAATAAGCCGCACGCCCTTTTGACGCATCCAGTTGAGCGAGTCGAAGCTCTTGGTCACCAAAAGCTCGACGAGATCCGGATCGGCGCGATTTTGCGTCACGCGCGCCATGTCGTCGTAGAATTGGTCGGCGGTGTAAGTGCCGAAGTCCGTGGTCTCGATTTCGGCCGGCGTGAGATCGGGAACCAGCGTCTTGATATCGTCGATGCCATTATAGACGACGCGGATCGAGCCCGCGGTAAACCGGCTGTTGCCGCCGGATTCGTCTTCCGGCGCGGCTTCGAGAATAACCACCTTGGCGCCCTGTTCCTGCGCCGCCAGTGCCGCACAAAACGCCGCATTGCCGGCGCCGACGACGATTACATCTGCGATTTCGTTTGACATTGCTTCCTCAATTACTCCGCCGCCTGAGCGGCGCCACCATGCGCCTTCGACCACGTGGCGGGGTCCTTCATGAATTTTTCCACTTCCTTGAGCTTTGCCTTGTCGAATTTGCCGCTCTTCTTCGCCACTTCCAGCACGTCCCACCATGTGGCGAGCGCATGCAACGTGATGCCGAGATCGCTCAAGATTTTTTTGCCCTCGGGGAAGATGTCATAGAAAAAGAACACGAAGACATGTTCGACGACAGCGCCGGCGCCGCGCAGCGCCTGGCAGAAATTGACCTTGCTGCGCCCGTCGGTGGTCAGGTCCTCGACCAGGAGCACGCGATCGCCGGCATCAAGATGGCCTTCGATCTGGGCATTGCGGCCGAAGCCCTTCGACTTCTTGCGCACATATCGCATCGGCAGCATCAGGCGATCCGCCATCCAGGCCGCGAACGGAATGCCCGCGGTCTCGCCGCCGGCCACCGCATCGAGCTGTTCGAAGCCGATTTCGCGTTCGACCGTCGCCACGCCGAAATCGACCAGCGTCTGGCGTACCCGCGGGAACGAGATGAGCCTTCGGCAATCGGTATAGACCGGGCTCGCCCAACCGGAGGTATAGATGAACGGCTTGTCCGTCATGAAGCGGACCGCATCCACCTCGATGAGCATCTTCGCCGTCAGCTCGGCGATCACCGCTTTGTCCGGGAAGCCTGTCATTATCGTCTCCAAAAACTAAGCGACCGATTCATCGACCACCCGCCACGCGATAGTCTCGCCGCCACGATAGATCAATGCGCGTTCGTCGGGGCCGGCGACTTTGACTTCCTCGGGCACGGTCCAAGGCGTTTTCTCCAGCGTGATCGTCGTGTCGTTCGGCGGCAGACGATAATGCTTGGGCCCGTTGAGCGAGGCAAAGGCTTCAAGCTTGTCGAGGGCGCCCTCCTCCTCGAAAACCTGCGTATAGGTCTCGATCGCGACCGGGGCATTGAACATGCCGGGAGTGCCGCTCGTCGATACTTTTTTGGCATAGGGATGCGGCGCCGAATCGGTGCCGAGAAAATAGCAGGCCTCGCCGGACGTCGCCGCGTTGCGCAACGCGGACCGATCGCGCGCGGTTTTAATTACCGGCATCACATACATGTAGGGTTTGAGCCCGTGGCCGAGCCAGTCGTTGCGGGTCAGCATCATATGATAGGGCGTGATGGTGCCGCCGACCTGCGGGCTTGCGCTATGCACAAAATCGACGCCTTCCTTGGTCGAAAGATGTTCCAGGATCATGCGCAAGCCGGAGAATTGCTTGACCCATTTCGACAACAGCCGGTCGATGAAGACTGCTTCGCGGTCGAAAATGTCGACATCGGGCGCGACATATTCGCCGTGCATGAGAAACGGCATACCGATCTTTTCCATCCGCTCCAACACGCGCACGACTTTGGCATAGTCGGTGACGCCGTATGCCGAATTCGTCGTGGCATGCGCCGGATAAAGCTTCACACCGATAAACAGCCCATCGCGAAAGCCGCGCTCGACGTCGTCCGGATCGGTGTCGTCGGCAAGATAGCAGGTGATAAGCGGCTTGAACGTCGAGCCCAGCGGCAGCGCCGCTAGAACCCGCTCGCGATAGGCCAGGCCGTCGGCCGTGGTGCGCACCGGCGGCACCAGGTTCGGCATCAGGACGGCGCGGGCGAAATTCCTGGCGGTGAACGGCAGCACCGCTTTGAGCATTTCGCCGTCGCGCACATGAAGATGCCAGTCGTCCGGCTTGCGGATGGTGATACGCGTGGTCATGACAGGAATTTACCCGATCGGCGCGGCGACGTTCGCAAAGCAATGAGCCAGACCCGCCGCGAAATCAAGTTTGGTTCCAGCCCTTGAGCGGGCTCCATTGTGCCGCAACCGCCGCGGCTACCGCCGCCGCGTCGGGCAGCTTTGAGACCCCAAGCCGCGGATGCACCTTGCGGGAAAACAGCGCCAGGTTGTCAATGGTCTGCCCATGGCTGAACGCGCCTCGTTGGTGAGGCCGAGCGACTGTGACGGCGCGGCGTTTACCGGTTCATCGTTAATTTGGATCGAGATTTATTTACCATCATTGTTCTGCTACATGATTGCGCCTGAGGAAACATCTGCTGCAACGAGGGCGACAATGATCAATCAATTGAAGCGTTTCCTAAAAGACGAATCCGGCGCCGCGGCGATCGAATACGGTCTCATCACCTCCGGCGTTTCCGTGGCCATTATTCCGGGCGTAAAGAGCGTCGGCACCCAGCTCGTCACCATTTTCACCGCATTGCAAAACGCGATCTAACGAAAGCTTTCATTAACCTCGAGCGGCAGCGCTCGCGGGACGGATGAGATGAAAACGGCATCCGCGGAATTTGTCTCGCGGCCCAGGCCTTGATCTCAAGCCCGATCTTTCTTGGCGCGCAAACCTCTTATGATCGAGAGCGCGGCCGGGATAAGAAGCTGCTGCGTGGCCGCATCCAAGGGGTTATGCACGATCCCCACGATGCGATTCTTGGTGTCTTGGATTTCTTGGGTGAGCGTATCGATCGTGGCCTTCAGATCGAGCGCGTCGGCCTGAAGGGACTCGATAGCGATTTTGCGGACGTCAAAGGCCAAATCGAGCTCGGGTCCCGGTGCGGAGCTCCGACCGATCAGCATGATGATTGCGGCGAGAACGAAATCGCCGAGCGCGACCAGCGAAGCCGCCCAGACCGGCCCTAAAGACGCCTCGAAGGCGTAGAAACCCGCTACGTTTATCATGCCGAGCCCGAATACGGCGATCAGGCCGGCGAACGCGTAGAGGCCAAGGCGGCGCGCGGTAACCGTAAGCCAGATCTTTCCGATCAGAGAATCGGCTTTCCACAACAGGTGAAGGTCGCGCACAAAATTATCGATCATTGTGCTGCTCCTAGCGTCGGCCGATGAGGTAACCGATCAATATTCCGACCGACATGGCGCCTAGCACGCTGGCGGTGGGGTGCGCCGAAACGTTCTTCTCGGCGTCCTCGATAAATTCAGTGATCTCGTTGACGAACTCGCGAAGTTCCTCGCGGAGCTGCGCTGCTGCCGGCGTATCTTCCGGCTGACCGGCCGTAGCGGTAGTTGCGCTGCTCGCGGAGCCCCGCGCCGCGGGCGATGGGCGGTGCTCGCGATGCGACGCCGAAAGCTCCTCCTGCAGCGATTTCAATTCGCGCGACAATACAGTGTCCTTGGCCACGGCAGTCTCCCGTTCAAATCGGACCGTCCCGGCTAGTATAGGCCGAGACGCGCCTCAAGGGCCTGCCAGCAATGACGCAATAGATAACCCGTTCTCGCGACGCGCCGCGCCCGAGTTTTGCTGCAGCAAGCCATTCCCTTGTGCCTCCCCGACAAAAGGAGGGAGGCGGAGCGCCGGAAGGCGCGTACTAGAGGCCGCACCAGCGGGTGCGGCGCCCCCTCCGTATCCTCTCCAAAAAACGAAGAAGATACGGAGGGGGCTCGCCTCTCGGCGCTCCGCCGCGGCACTCGCCGGACCGGACGCATCCAGTATCGGCTCAGCTCCAGACCCGCGCTTCCTGAGACCTGGCCTGACGGGCGTTATCCGCTTCGGCCTGTCACAGTCTACCGAGCACCTCGGAGACCGGTCGTAGTGCCGGTCGGTCGGGGACCCAAAGCCGCCCGGGAACGGGGTTACGAGCCCCACCCGCAGGCACCGCACTCGCTCCACTTCAAGGATCGTCTCGAGAAGCGTCCCTCGACGAGCGAGATTTGGCTGATGTAACCTCACTAGTGACTAATGTCAAGACATAGGACACCCTGAAAGTGACCGCCCGGAGCCCGCTCTTGGCTAACGTCGAAATCGGCCGAATAGGGATTGTATCGGGACCGCACATCAGGCCGCGCGCGAGCCGCGGCGGTGCCTCCGCAAGTCTTGCTATCTCTTTGCTACTGAGGAATATTCTTCCCGGGTTTCGGTGAAAGTATCAGATGCGTATCGGTATCGTTTTTATGAGTGTGCTCGCCGTGCTCGCGTTGGCGGCATGCGCGGACAGGGGCGGTCCGCGAGCATTGAAAGACGCCAACGCCTGCGCCAACGACGTCGCCTCCTCCGCGCAGGCCGTGACGATCTACCGGCGCGTGTGGCTCGGCGACGGCACCGACACCCCCGATAAATTACGCGACCAGGCGCCGCTGACGACGGACGAGCGCACCGCGCTCGCGCAATACCACGCGCAAATTCTGCAATGCCGACAGGGCATCCCTGCCGACCCTTCGGGGACCCAAACGCCCGAAATGCGCGACCGGGACGCGGTGTTCCAGCGCAGCCTGACGGTTTATTCCAAGTTGGAGACCGGCGAGCTCAACGTCGGCGCCGCCAATAAATTACTGATCGAAAGCAATGGAAAATTTCAGGCCGACGTGTTGAGAGATCATCTCCGCCCACCTCCCCCCGCCGCGATCGAGGCGCAGAAAAACGCGGAAAAAATGGTCCAGGCCGCCGATCAGGCTCAAGCGCCACTGGCGCGACCGTCGAAGCCGCGTCAAGCGGAGCAAAAACCGGCCATGCCCGCTTGCACGTGGGCCGGCGACGCCTTGAACTGCACGCCGGCGCGATGATGCGATGAACTTGTCATCAGCGGCCGTGATAGAGCCGACGGGCTAAAGGCGTCTCCGCGGCCGCCGCCGCTTCATTCCCAATCCACAGCATGCTGTAGAAAGCTGATGTCTCTATTCCGGGACGGAGACTAAGTGCGAACTCGACGGATTCCGGACGACGACCAAGGCTGCAAAATTACAGCTGCCTTAGTAATTATACAGATTCGGGACCGAGCGTTTGCTGATACGACGGTGTCAATGCCACGGAGGAGTTAGGTCATGATGGCCATGGAACATGAAGCGACACTCGCCGAGGCAGTAAGACGGCACATCATTCTTGCGCTCGCTTCCTGTGGCGGCAACCGAACGCATGCGGCAAGAATTCTCAATATCTCCATTCGCTGCCTGCGCGATAAATTGCGCGAATATGCAAATGCCGGCATCCAGGTGACTCCAGCGCATCGCTCAAGGTCCGAGACACGATCGGGCGGATCGGTGGCCTCATAAGCCCACGGAGAAGTGCTGCTACCTTGTCTTACGAGCGGGCACCAAGGTTCTGCTTGTGAAGCAATGGCTTTAACGGGCGCGTTCCGCGCCAAATGGACGAGCCCGAATGCTTGCCACGACCTGGCGCTGATAAGAAATTACACCTCATTCACGACGAAATATCCGTCCGGTGATCTTTGGCGGCCGACAAATGCCGGATCGACGCGCAACGAGGGAGCGCGGTGATTGAAACCATCGCCGCCTTCCATAAAGGCGAAGAGCACATCACGCTCCGAGGGATGCCAGCGGCACATACCAGAAAGTCTATGCCGCCCCTCATCCACAACTATCCACGCAATATACCCGATTATCCACACGTAATCACGGCGCGCAATTTCGGTAACGTCTTGATTCCAGTCGTTTTGTCACAATTTGAATTCGACCGGGTTCTCACTTCGCTAACCGCTCTGTCCGGAATCGCACATAATGCTGGACACTCAACCGGAGGTGGCCCACCATCTGATTCGCTCGAAGTCCAGTAGGCTCCTGTGCGTATCCTTGTCCTAACGTGAAAGGGACTTATCATGTCGTTGACGGTCTTCATCGACGACACCTGTCCAAGGTGCCTCAAACCGACGAGGCTCTCTTATATAGAGCCCCATCCGACCCACAACGATCTTGCCGTCCATAATTTTGTTTGCGCGGACTGCGGGACTGCAAAGACTAAAATCATCTCGCTTCGGCCGATCAAACCGCGCTTGCCGCAGCTAAAATCGGCCTAATTGCCCTTCTGTTGTTGTCGCAACGCGGTTTCGTAACTGGCCCGGGTCGAAACGGCCATATGGCCGTTGTTCATGATGATGCGCATGAGATCGACGGAGTTTCTCGCGCCGAGCTTTTGCATGATCCGGCTGCGATGAACCTCGACCGTGCGCGAGCTTATTCCGAGAGTTTTACCGGTTTGCTTGTTTGTCGCGGCGGCCGCGATGTGAGACAGGACTTCACGTTCACGGTGCGTGAGCTCATGGTAGCCCGGAAACGCCGAGACAGAGGATGAAAACGGTTCCTCGCGCGGTCGGGGATTTGTCCACGTGTCCATCGCATCTATGACCCGTGCAAGAATCGCGTCACAGTCGAGCCGCTTTTCGATATAATCGAAGGCCCCGTTTCGCATGGCCTGGACCACGCTCAGAACATCGTCGAGGCCGGACACGATTAGGATCGGCGCCGGATATGTCCTGGCATCAAGTTGCTTGAGAATCTCGAGCCCCGAGGGACCGGGCATGCAGATGTCGAGCAGAACGCAGGCCGGTGTCTGGCGCCGCGCGAAACGGACGAAAGACCGGCCGTCGGTGAAAGCCTCGGTGGAATATCCAGCCGAGCGAAACACCGCGGAAAGCGCTTCGCATACGTCACTGTCGTCGTCTACGATAAAAATCTTGTTCGTCATCATGGGCCGATCCTTCGATCGTTGAAACAGGCGATGTCGATGCTCACTCAGCCGATTACGCAGGTGACTGCCCACGCTCGCACCGCCGCCATCCCCTCGGACGAGCATTTATCCGATCGCCCAACGACGTATAGGATGCTTCGCGCCATTGGTTGCTGCGAAGGTTCACGACCGACGTGCTGGATCAGTCGATCAGATGTTTGACACAAAACACTCCGGCCCGCTGTCCACTATTATACAAACGTAGTGGAATTTGCGGATTTTCTGGCACGGGTTTCTGCTCACCATTTGTTTGTAAACAAACAGTTTACAAACGATTCCAACGAAAGACTCTACCTAGAGACTTGCGCGTAGCGACATTTGTGTTTGATCCAGTTCGCTCTTAACTCCTCGTTCTAGCCTGCGGCCCAGAATAAAAAACCTTGAACTGTCTCCCGCCCGGTTAGTGTTTGAGCAGAGTGAAGATGACCGACCGCGCCGGCAGAAGATGAAACAGTCCCGGCCTTGGCCTCGCCTGCGGCTCGCTATGGCGCTGGCGATCGCGCTGTCGCCATGCTCAGCCGTACGACCCGGGTTCGCGCAGGCGGAGCGTTTTGACGGCTTCAACGTCATCGTGGCGCGGGGCCACCCCTTCGGCAGCGCGTCAGCCAAACTTGCGCTCATGAACGCCAAACGGCTCGGCGCCCGCGCCGTCGCGATCGTACCGTTCCTGTGGCAATCGAATCCGACGAGCCCCGGCCTCGTCCGCGGCAAGGACATGAACGATGAGGAGCTCCGTGCTGCGATTCGCGATGCGCACGCGCTCGGCTTGGCCGTCCTGGTCAAACCTCATGTCTGGGTTCCGGACAGTTGGGCCGGCGCCGTCGTCATGGCGTCGGAACAGGATTGGGAGGAGTGGTTCGCAAACTATCAGCGCGAGTTGAATCGTATTGCGCACATCGCCACCGAAGAAAATGCGGAGGCCCTCGCGATCGGCACCGAACTCTCTCAAACGACGCTGCGGCCGGAATGGAACGACGTGATCATCCAGACGCGTGGCGCTTTTTCCGGACGCTTGCTCTATGTCGCGCACAATGTCGAGGACGCCGAAACAGTTCCGTTCTGGGGCCGCCTCGATGCCATCGGGGTGTCGCTCTATCCGCCGCTCGGTGTCGACAGTGATCGCGATTGCCGACGGCGCACGATGGATGCGATTGCGGATCGTCTCGATGCCCTTGCCGCCCGAGAAGGAAAATCCGTCGTCGTTGCGGAGATCGGGCTGCGCTCCGCCGAGGGCGCCGCTGCAAGACCGTGGGAAAGTGCCGAGGAGAGGGCAGCCGCACCGGAGCCGGCACTTCAAGCTGACGTGCTTTCCGATTGGCTCGCGGCTCTTCATCGTCCGGCGATCAGCGGCGTTCTGATCTGGCGCTGGCTTACTGATCCCGACGCCGGGGGCTTGAGCGACACCGATTTCACCGTGCAGGGTAAGCCCGCGGAGCACGTTCTGATGTGCGCGTGGACGCAGAGCTGCTAAGGCGCCTTCATCAGAACCGGTGCCAGACGCCGAAGATCGCCCCGTTTTCCTGCAAAGCGTTCCGGCCGGCATAGGTCGTGAAACCGCCACCCTGCACCGACCATGTGGGAGTAACCTCATAGACCGCACTGAGCTGAAGCTTGTAATATTCGTAGCTGCCGCCGAAGATCGAAATCCCGGAGCCCTCCGAAACGACGTTGAAACTTTGCGCCAGCAATAGCCAACGCGGCAACACCTTGACGCCGATCGTTGCATCGCCGTGGAACTCGCTGGGATAACCCGCGGTACGCACGCGTTCGGCCACCTCTACATCGAAGAAGGCCGGAAGGTCCCCGATCTTGAAATTGTGACCGAGTAGCAAGCGCAAGTCGGCCTCGACGTCGGTATAGCCGACCGCGGCAGGATTCGACGTGTCGGTGGTGCCGGGCACGCGCAGCGTCGCCTGGCCGGAAAAGACCCAGGTCGGGTCCTGAATAAAGCCATAGCGCGCTCCAAATTCCGTATAGCCGAGACCGGTACGCTCCGCGCTGGTCGGCGCGGCAATGTCGATATGCTGAAGACCGGGATCCACGATGGCGGTCAAACGGTCGGTGAGGCCATATTCGATGAGCAGCTGCGCTTCGTCTTTGTCGTAGCGCGGCGTGGACGCGAGCCCGCTGCCGTTGAAGTAACGCGTCGCGTCGTCTGCGGTGATGGTCGCAAACCACTGACCGGTGCCTTCCGGGAGCGTCCATGCGCCCGCCCAGGCGGCAGACGGCACGGACAACAGTCCGATTACGGACCCGACAAAATACTTCAGCACGCCATACTCCACTCGATACAAGTCTCGGCCTATTACTCCGATCAAATCAAAACGGGCTCGGCTCTTTGTTGGAGCGCGCTCGCTTCGGACACTCGAGATTCGCTTTTCCGGATCATGCTCTAGATCTTCAACGCCAGAACGCGATCACCACCGGCGCCTGCGGCGTCCTTGACTCTGGAAATCGCACTCGTGAGCAGTTGGACGCGATCGACGGCGCGCTTCATCGCCCCGGTGATCGCCACCACGCTCGCGGTGGCATAGTCGGACACCACCGATTCGGAGTCCCGCAGGTGCAACTTAGCAACTGTCTTGCGTAACGCCTCGCCTAGCTCGCGTGCGGAATCTGCGCTGAGCTCCGGCGCGACCAGGATAATCGTGCCGTCCCGGTATGAAGCCGCCACGATCCCGATTGTTGCCGCGAGCCGCCGAACCGCGCGCGCCACCTCGGCGAGCACGCCACGCGCCGCGGTTTCGCCGTGGACCGAACGATACACGTCGAACCGGTCCAGCCTCAGCGCGAGGATCGAAATCGGCGCGTCGTTCTCGCATCCGCAGCCCGTGGTGAGATAGGCCTCGGCCACTTCGCCGACGAAAAGGCCAGTCGTTTCATCGATCCACAGCGCCGCGCGACGGTCACCCCAACTCGAGAGAAAGCCCAGCAATTCTTGCTCGCGCGCCTGGCGGCGGTCGAGCTCGTGCTTGAGCTTCAGCGCCGCGCGCACGCGTGCGATCAACTCTACGCGTTTGATTGGCTTGGTCAGGTAATCGGTTGCGCCCGCCACAAACGCGTTGTTCAGCGAGTTCATGTCATCGAGCGCCGTCACCATGATGATCGGCAAGTCGGCGTAGCGCACATCGTTGCGGATGCGTGCGCAAGCTTCGACGCCGTCCATTTCCGGCATCACAATGTCAAGCAACACCACATCGAAGGCGGATTTTTCGTTTGTGGCACGGCCGAGGTCGAGAAGCTTAAGCGCTTCCCAGCCCGAGGACGCGGTTGCGATATCGGTGTAGCCCGCGGATAACAGCGCGCCTTCGATAAGATCGCGAGAATCTTCCGAATCGTCGATCACAAGTATTCGCATGACCTACTCTGCATTAGACTCATCAGCGTCCCCTATTGTTTTCGGGACCGACGTTTCTTAATCCTAGAAAGTCCCGTCTGCTTTTAACCGAGCAAACACTCGCCAAGTATTGTTCTGGTATATGACGCGATAACCGGGCGCGCCATTTCGAAACAACGATGGAAATGCCTTGTCGAGGCGATCGCTGACGCCGATCTCGCTCTGTGGATCCGGGACGGCAACGAACGGCGTGTCGATGCGGGCGAACAGCAAAGCGAGCGCGAACGGCTCGCTCTGCGGACCGAGAATCCCACGCGCGCGGCCGCGCCCCAAAACGAAGGCGGGAGCATTGTCGACGTCGGCCAACACGCCATCGCGGCCGGTGGCGGCGCCACCCGCCGCAAGGGCGTCTAGCCGCCCGCTGCCACCGCGCTCGGCAACGAGGTGAAAATGACTGAGAGTGATCGGATCGACGATCGTGAGACCCATGAGCCCGCCCAGCCATCCCAGCACGAGCAGTGCGATGGTGAGACCGAGGCGTTCGCGTACGACCGGAACGCGAATTATTACGGCCGCAGCCAAAACCGGAGCAGCGACCACAATCGCCGTTGGATCGCCGAAAAAGCCGCTCAAGACGCTAAGAGCCGTTGCGGCGATCGCGATGGCGGCGAAGACTAGCCCCGGAACAACAAGCTGTCGCCGCCGATATACGAGTGCGAGCATCACCACCGCGAGGGGTGCGCCAAGGGCGAGCGCAGCTCCCATCGCAAGGCTAGAGTCGAGAGTTAGAAAGCCGGAAAGTCCGTTGCCGAACACCCGCTCCACGGCCGCGGTCCAGATCGATAGGCTCTCGGCCGGAGCCGCGAAGAAGCTCCAGCCGTCGCCCGGAAAGATCCAGGATACATAGCTGAACGCGGCGACGGCGAAGAACGTTGGAAAAACCAGCGCGACAACCACGTTGAACGGGGCACTCGCGACCAGCGCCGGACGGACCGCAAAAGCCAGGAACGGCACGGCCGCGAAAGCGAACGCGGCGCCCAACGGATGGGAGAAGGCAAGCCCCATGAGCGCAAGGCCAACCCCCATCACCTCCGCGGTACCGCTGCGGGCGCGCAAATTATAGAGTGCCAAGCACAGCATCAACAGAAATGCGGCGAGGAACATGTCGGAAGGGCCGGCGACGACTGCCCGGAGCAGTGCCGGATGAAATGCAACCAACACGGTGGCGATGCCGGCGACTGCCGTCGGCAAACCGACTCTGCAAAACGACAGGAAGCAAAAGGCGGCGATGAGCGCGAGCAGGCTGGCCGCCACCAGCGCTGGCGCCGGCGTGTCGGCAGGCGCGAGCCATGCGACCAGCGTGGTGGTCAGAAACGGCAAGGTCGGATAGGCCGCCACGATCCGACCGATCGGCACTTGGCCGTCGGCAGCGGTGCTGGCACCCGCCCACAGCCGCAGTGCGTCGTCGGCGAGCAGCCCATTACGCACCGCGACGGCCGAAAGTGTCAGGATCGCCACGAATGCAAACAAGGCGATCGGCGTGACCGTAAGCGCGCGATTCATGTCGCGCCCTCGACAGGGGACAATTGCGCGGCCGCGTGCCGCGATATCCCATGCTCGGTTTTCTCCCAGAAATGCGGATCCCGGATAAGCTGCCAGAGTCCCCTATAGGCAGCGATTGAGATCAGCACCCAGTAACCGAACAGGGTGAAGCTGAACGGAATGAGTTCAAGCCAACCTCGCCGGATCGGCGCCAACATGATCAGATAGGTGAAGGCGCCATTGCCGGCGAGTAGATTGAAGAGGCAGAGGAACAGCAAAGGTTCAGGAAAGATCGGGTCGAAGCTAGCTGCAGCCGCGACAAGCCAGATCACATAAAACAACCAGAAGATCGGATTGAGCAGCCCCGCCAACACTGTCCCGCCAATGAAGAACACGAAACCAAGAAAGCCGAGCGGGCCGACGGTACGCAGGAAGTGTACCGGACGCCTGGTATGGACCAGAAGGGTCTGCATGTAGCCCTTGATCCACCGCGATCGCTGGCGGATCCATTGCCGTGAGTGGCAACTCGCCTCCTCGAACGTCGTCGAATCGACCACACCGACGCGATAGCCTTTTTGTCCGATCCGGATGCCGAGATCAGCATCCTCGGTCACATTGAATGGATCCCAAGCGTGCAGCTCGCGCAGAACGTCGATGCGAAAATGATTGGACGTGCCGCCGAGCGGTATCGGCATGCCCATTCGCTCCAGGCCGGGCAGGACCTGGTCGAACCAGAGCGCATAGTCGAGCGTGAACATGCGCGTGAGCCAGTTTTCGTTCACGTTGTAGTAGCTAAGACGGCATTGCAGGCAGGCTGTATTCGGCGGTGAGCGGCGAAAGGTCGCTACAACCTTGCGGAGCTGGTCTGGCTCGGGTCGATCCTCGGCATCGTAGATCACCAGATATTCGCCGCGAGCGAAGCGCAGCGCAAAATTGCACGCCTTCGGCTTGGTCTGCGGTTCGGAGGCAGGCACGATGATGATCTCAAACACGCCTTCGAGACCCAGCGTTCGCGCAGCTGCGATCGTCTCCAGATCGCCGGCCTCGAGCACGATCTTGATGTCCAGCTTGCCGAGCGGGTAGTCGAGATTACGTAAGGATTCGGCGAGGCGTGGCAGCATCGCGGCCTCGCGGAACATCGGCACGAGAACCGTAAAAACCGGCAGATTCTCCGCGTGCAGCGCACGTGCCTCGACCGCGATGATTTCATCGAGGTCGGCGGAACGGCGGCCGCCGACCGAAACCAGGACTCCCTTGAAGACGAAATTGCCAAGATAATAAATGCTGATCGCGACATTGAGTCCGATGAGCGTATCGAGGGGGGCAAGGGCTAGCCCGGCAAGAATCGCGCTCAGAAACAAGTAGGCGGCGATCATCTGCGGTGTTGTGAACACCGTACGGGCGGACATTTGTGAATCGAACTCGGCGAGCTCGAATACCGCCTGACGCGACAAGGCATCGGCGAAAGCGGTCTGAATCGCAACCACGATGTCGAACTTCGAAACGACAACGAACTCGATGTCGACGCCCCAGAGGCTGCGCGCGAACAAGACAGTTTCGGGTCCCGGCTCCGCGGTGGCGATGAGCAAGCGCCCATTGCTGTGCCGCCATGGCATGGTCAAGCGGGTTGCATAGACTTCAGCGTCCGACACAAGCAACAACCGACTGTCCGGCGGCTCGCTGATCATATCCACAAACGGCAGGTCGAAATTCTGTGCGTATGTTTCGTAGTACAGTCGCGGATCGATCCAGTTGCGCGACAGCAGCGCATCGCCGAGTCGCACGTTCCACTGTTCCGCCAACCCGACCGCCTCGTCTAGCTGCGGGAGGGTGATGATGCGCCGGCCGACGAGAAGATCGCCCAGCGCGCGGTCGGAGGGTGACAACGGCATGGCTTAGTCGGACGTTCTAGCAGACCGACGGCGAAACAGGCGCTGCAATGTCAGAAGCAGAGCCGCCGTCGCGAGTAACCAAAGACCGCCGATGATCCATGAGCGAAAGCGCTCGGCAACGGTCAGCCACGACACCTCGTCCGGATAGGAAATTTTCACGACGGTGTCGCGCTCCGTCGACATCGCGAGCGCAACGCCCTCGGCATCGACGAATGCAACATCGCCGTGATCGAGATGAAGGTCGACCGGAGCCGGTGCCGACCCGTCTGTCGACATTGGCTTGATCCAAAGACCCGGATGATCACCCGCGGTCACGATCTGCGCGACGGCGCCGTTGAACCCGCCGAGATCGAGCAGCGTGTGTCCGGCACGATCGGTCACCGCCACGCGCCCGCGATCGAAGCGCACGCGCGGCGTGGCGCCCGCGGGCGAGATGTCGCTCACGGCGATGAAAGGCTCCGCCGGCTCCGGCGCGTTGCCAGCGGCGATTAAATTGACTCTGAGTGGCGTGACGTCGGGTGATAGTTGATTTGCGACTTCGGCGATCAATCCAAGCACGAGGTTTGGTTGATCGGCGGCACTTGCCGGCAGCAAGAGCTCAAGTCCGTGCGCGAAGCGCGGCGAGAGATCGGCGAAGTCGTGCGCGGTACCGTCCGTACTCGTGAGTACGAGCGATGACGAACCGAGCAACTGCGCCGGGTAGCCCTGAGGCTCGACCCGGCAATCGCCCTGCGGGCTGTCGCGTTGAATAATGGCTCGGACATTGGCACTGGTGCCGACAAGCCCTTCCGGCAGAGTCAGATCGAGATGCGTCGTTTCGCTGGTTGCGGCGACCGTGCTACCGAGCAGCCGCTCGTTGACGAAAACGCTGACCACTGCCCTTTCACCGGCGCCGTCGGGCGCTACCATGAGATCGAGCAAGAGCCGCGTCGGACGCGTCCCGCTCGGAAGTCGGCGGGTATCGACGACGGCGATCAGATCGGCCCGCCCATACACGTCAGCATGCGCCGGCGCCACCGCGAGTTGGTCGAAGGTCATCCGATCGGTGGGCTGCTCGGGCGCGACGGAATCGCCGACCGTCGCCGAGGGGACACCGCGCGTAACGGCTAACAACGGGCTTGCGAACAAGTGACCGGCGCTGACGACATCAATGTCGGAGACCACGAGGGCCGGCGAGCCACCGACCCGAACCGCTGCAAGCGTACCAAACGACCGAAAATCGCCAGCCAGTTTGGCGACCGGCGAGTCGATGACACCGATTGCATCAGCGAGCGGACCGACCAGAACAACGCCCCGCGTCCAGCGGTCATCCGTGTCACCCTTGGCTAGTTCCGCCAATGCGCCGTAGCCGCGGTAGAATGAGACATGCCGTCCGCTGGAGATCAGTGAGCGAGCCACCGTGATGGCCGTTGCGATTTCGTTTGTCACGGCGCGACGGCCGGGAAGGACAATTGCAACGTCACGCGGCATCAGCGCGGCCGTCGTAGCGACACCAAGCGAGCCGGCCTGATCGATGGCGATGTTGACCGCCGTTTCGGGATCGATCGTCAGAGTGTCGCCAATGGAACGTACGTCGATGCAGCGATCGAGCGTCGCGGCGCCGGAATAGAGAAAGGACAACTTGAGATAGCCATCCTTGGGCGCGATGTTGTGCAATGGGACGCTAATGGTGCGGCCGCGACTATTGCCGTCGAGAGCGACGGCGATCGCGGTGCGGTCGTTGACCTGCACTTCAAGATTGCGCCGCGCGTCGTGGGCGCTGACATCGTCGATCACCAACACGAGGTCTCTCACCGCCAGTCCATCGCCCTCCGGCACCGGTACAAAAATGTCGCTTCGCCCACCTAGATTGGAAAAGCGCAGCCCATTGACGAAACCGATATCGGCGAGTGAGACGTCGGCAATGAAGCCGCGCGGCGGTGGAGTCGCCGCTGCTGGTGCCAGCGCTGGCGTTGGCACGGGTGACGTCACGGCCGGCACCGCCGCGACGGGTCGCGGCGCGCGCACGTTGTGCGGTGAAGACGGCTTGATCGCCGCAAATTGCGGCGCGTGTGGGTGCTGTGAAGCCGGCGGCGGCGGTGGTGGATTCGGCAGAATCGACGTTTGCGAGAGCCCCGCCAAGGGCAGCATTACCGGAACGAGCGCAAGAGCGCAGCCGGACACGATCAAAGTACGCATGGAGAGAGTCATTGTGGCTCCCGGACTGAGTGGAAGGTTTGCAGTTCGTGCGAGGCGGCTTCGCGGAGTGCATTCAGGCGCTCCTTAAAAGCCAGGACTTCGTCGTCCGTTAGCCCGCGCTTATCGCGCTGAGGCGTCCGCAGGACGTCTTCGACGTCATGAGCTGCGCGCCCCGTTGCTGGAAAGCCGACGGTCGGACCGATGCCGAGGATGCCGTGCATGCAACGGTAGCCCGCGTCGACCACCGATGCGGCGTCGGACAGGGCGTCCGAGAGCTTCGGAATTGCCGCATAAGCATCTTGAATTTTGCCTTCCAAGGTCGACACAAAACGGAGTCGAACGCGGGCAAGGCGATCAGTGTATTGATCTAACGTCATGGCTCCCCCAGAGACAGAACTCTAACTGAAATACTGGCGGGGGTGAATCGTTTGTCAGTAATATGGTGAATCTATACTTATTAAGTACATATACTAACTATGCTATTCTTTGCTTTTTCTGCGTCTACTACGTATAATTAGTAGTATTACTTAGCGTCGATCCAAGAACCTCTCAATTCAAATGAATCACATGCGATTCCGTGCCGGTCACTAAACGCGTGAGCGCCTGATGTGGACGCACGAACAGCGTCGAGCTGCGAACCGCGATGGCTGCGTTTACCCGAGCGATCTGAGCGGCGATGACTGGACTGCTGTCGCATCTTAAAAAGGCGGCCCTGACCGTGTGGCGCACGGGTGTTCGGCGACTGCAAATCGTCGAGCGACCGGAAGCTGGCGGATTCGAAATTCGACGATTGAACAAACGGCCGAGATGCCGTCGCCGGTCTGACTGTAACCGCGCAGCCTACGAATCTGAGCCTACATGGGCCGTATTGAAATCGCGGGTTCTCGACCGGCGATCAGATCGGCGCGATTGCGGCGTTGCAACGAAGCGCGAGTTAGTCGATTTCAAGTTACTTCAGCCGGGGCGGCCTCAGCGCGTTCTCCGGTCCCAACGGATACCGGATCGCATCTGCCAGCTTCAGCCATTCAGCCGCCATTTCGCGTTGAATAGCACGAGAATCTGGATCAGTTGCCGCAGTCACCAGATACGAACAATGCGCAGCGTAATGCGCGTAATCTTTGTACCTGTCGTTCGTCGGAATTGCCATGATCCCTCCCTCCGCGAATCACCAAGTGGCGAATCTGGGCGCATTGCAATGACAGGTCTGTCCAACATTGAACCTTGCTTAAGCCAAAATGGCGACGTGATCGTTGGCACAACAGTTGAAGAACGAAGGCCTTGGAGAACTCGCTCCAAGGCCTATCTTTTCAAACATTCAGTGGCTCCGGGCTCCATAACCCGAAACGTTGCCCCCGGCGTAGCCTGAGGTTTGCGACTGCGCGTATCCGCTCCCGTATGAACTGGTTCCGGCAGTCGATGTCGTGATGGCCGATGTGGTGCCACCGCCGCCAAACCCGCCGGCACCGCTGAGACCTTGCCCCCCAGCAGTGGCCATTGAGCCAGATGAACTGGTGCCGAACCCGTTGGCGCTGCCATAGGAATTGGACGTACCTTGGGCACTGGACCAGATGTTGGTGGAGCCCCCGCCGCTGGCAGAAAATTGCTGGGCCATGGCAGGGACCGAGATGAGCAACCCGGCGGCGGCGACGATACAACAAAGCGCTTTCATGCGATCTCCTATTATCTGACGGACCGGATTTGGCTCGTCCCGAAGTCCTACGCCGAACAGACGTCAAACGTGGACTTGAGGCCAAGTCAGTTGATGTTCGAGGCCCGCGTAAACATTGCTTGTTCCTGCGGCGTGAACGGTTTCAGTTCCGGCTTGGGTGTGAGAGTTTCCGCCCGCTCTTCATCCGCGAGTGGCTGCGCTTGCTCCTCCTGGGCAAATGAGAGCGCCGGCATGGAGGAGCCTCGGTCGCTCTGCCTGACTTCGGCAGGTGGGCTCGGACAAGGCGAACCAGCCCGGTCCATTGCAACTGCCACACGTTCGTCCTGGCACATCAGCGCCAGGGCCGCTTTCTGAAAGCCGAAGGCATAAAGCTGACGCGCCAGGAGTCGGATGGTGCAACCAGGGTCGACAACGGTGCTGCCGAAAGTGACGCCGCCGCCCATCATCGAAATGCCGCCAGATGCCGAGCCGAGACAGGTCTCAACACCAGCCGCGGCGAGGCCGGGAGCGACTACGGTGGGCGTCGTAATCAGGTGGGTTGTTGAATTCGCAACGGGGGGGTCGCTGACATTGACGGTCGACGACGCTCCAGATGTACTTCCCAAGGTTTGAGCATACAGCGGCGTAGTAATTGTCAGTGCAAGCAACGCGATCAACAAGCGCATGACGCGAACTCCCGCCAACAAGCGATACGAATACTTCGAATAACTGAAGTATTTACATTTCATTAACGTATCAAAGCGAATGGAATTGTCTATTCGCAGAGTTGCGTAGAATTCATGAAAATATATTAACTATAACGCGTTAACTATACTGCTACAGTTTGCGCCGTGTTGGGGTGGGCGACCTCAGCAATGTCTCGTCGTGGTCCGCAACAGTTTGAAAGGCTTAAGTGCCAGCCTCTTAATGGTCCGCGCCGTAGGATTAGATCGTCGGCAGAATCCCTGTCTTGGAAATCCCGACTGGATCAGGTGACATATTGAGCAACGAGCAAACCGCAGTGTCCATTCGGCGGGTGGTGCACGTCGAACTGGAGGCTTGTGCGACGGCTATCAATCGCAACGATAAGAAGGTGGCGTTAGACCAGCTTTCTGAAGCGACCGCCAAGTTGAAGCGCCTAGCGAGCGGTTTAATCAGACAATTTGGCTGATGCTGGAGCCCGCGGCCTCACGAAGGGTGAGTCACACCCGCATTGCGCTGGATCGCTGCCAACCTCGACCGCTATCGCGTGCGACCATCAAGCAACGACCGAGGGTTCCGGGATGCCGTTTCTCAGCAACACTGCGAACTGCTCCGGCGGCACCGGCCGGCTGAAATAATACCCTTGCGCCTCGTCACATCGATAGGCTCGAAGAAATGCCAATTCCGCTAGCGTTTCCACGCCCTCCGCGATGACCCGCAGCTTGAGACCCCGGGCCATGCCGATGACCGCTTTCACAATCGTTGTATCCTCGCCGGCGCTGCTGATCTGACGGACAAATGATTGGTCGATTTTGACGGCATCGACCGGAAACTTTCGCAGATAGCTCAGACTCGAATATCCCGTTCCGAAATCGTCGATCGCCACGCGTATGCCGCGTTCCCTCAGTGTCTGAAGGATGATTGCCGTCAACGGAGCATGCTTCATTAAAACACTCTCGGTCAACTCGAGCTCCAGAGAACCGGGATCGATTCCCGTCTCGCCGACGATAGCGAACAAACGATCCAGAAAGCCGTCGTCGCGAAACTCCATCGCGGAGACGTTTACCGCCATAGTCAGCGCAGGCAGACCTGCGTCCAGCCAGGATCGCGCTTGTGCGCACGCTTCACGAAGCACCCATGCACCGATCGGCAGAATGAGGCCGCTGTCTTCGGCGACGGGAATAAATTGGGCCGGGGCGATCGCTCCTTGCGTAGGATGCGTCCAGCGCAGCAACGCTTCCGCCCCGGTAATCGCTCCGGTCATCAAATTGACCTTCGGCTGGTAGTAAACTGCGAATTCATGTCGTTCCAGGGCGCGCCGGAGGCCCTCTTCGATGGATTGCCGCTCCACGGCCCGAACGTTCATCACCGGCTTGAAAAACCGAAAACTGCGGCGGCCATTTTCCTTGGCCTGATACATCGCGGTATCCGCGTTCTTAATCAGCGTATCAGCGTCCAAGCCATCGGTGGGATAGACACTTATGCCGATACTTGCGGTGACGTGAAGAACGTGCTGGCCGATCGCATGAGACTGCGCCACCGCCTGCAGTATTCTTCTCGCGGTGACAGCCGCATCCTCCGCCCGATCAATTTCTAAAAGCAAAATGACGAATTCGTCACCGCCCTGCCGGCTGACAGAGTCCGAGCCGCGCAGACATTTCACCAAACGCTCGGCGATGGACTGAAGAAGCATGTCGCCGATCGGATGTCCGAGCGAGTCGTTGATATGCTTGAATCCATCCAAATCCAAAAACAGCACTGCAATTTTCTTTGCGTGACGCGTCGCCAATGCAATCGCCTGGCTGATACGGTCGTTCAGCAGCATCCGATTGGGCAAGCCCGTCAGAAAATCGTGCTCGGCCGAATGCGCCATCTGCTGCGCCATCGCCAGCGCCGAGCTCTGCATTTTCTTGCGCTCGATGGCGTAGCGCAGCGCCCGCAGCAGTCCGCGCGCCTCGATTTGGCCCTTGATGAGGTAATCTTGGGCACCTTGTTGCAAGGCTTGCACAGCCACCGATTCGTCGTCCAACCCAGTGAGCACCACCAAAGGGATGCCGGGCGCAACGGCGTGAGCCCGCCGTATCGCATCCAGTCCTTGAACATCGGGTAACCCCAGGTCGAGCAAGATAACATCAACTGCGCTAACCGCGAGATATGCCTCGGCCTCACTCATATATGTCAGGTTAATTAATTCAGTCTTGAACGAGCTGTTCTCGCTCAACATCTGGCGGAGCAAGTACACATCTCCAGGGTTATCTTCAATCAGGAGAACTCTTTTGATCGAATTCATGCTTCTCTGCTATGCGCCACCGGCCGCCATCACGGGCGACCGGTGAGCGACGACGGCGGATTCCGATATGCCGTTACTCAGCAACGCCGCAAACAGCTGAGGAGGTACCGGCGGGCTGAAATAATACCCTTGCGCCTCCTCACACCGATAGGCGCGAAGAAATGCCAGTTCCTCAGGCGTTTCCACGCCCTCGGCGATGACCCGCAGCCGGAGACCGCGGGCCATGCCGATGACCGCCTTAATAATCGTTGTATCTTCGCCAGCGGTACTGATCTGACGGATGAACGACTGATCGATCTTGACGGCATCGACCGGAAACTTTCGCAGATAGCTCAAACTCGAGTAACCGGTGCCGAAGTCATCGATAGCAACCCGTATGCCGCGTTCTCTTAGCGTCTGGAGGATTCTTGCCGTCGACGCGGCGTGCTTCACTAGAACACTCTCGGTCAGCTCCAGCTCAAGCGAACTCGGATCGATTCCCGTCTCGCCGATGATAGCGAACAATCGATCGAGAAAGCTTTCCTCCCGAAACTCCATCGCGGAGACATTCACCGCCATAGTCATCGCAGGCAGGCCTGCATCCAGCCAGGCCCGGGTTTGCGCGCATGCTTCACGAAGCACCCACGCACCGATCGGCAGAATGAGGCCGCTGTCTTCGGCAACGGGAATAAATTGGGCCGGTGGGATCGGTCCTTGCGTCGAATGCGTCCAGCGCAACAGCGCTTCCGCCCCGGTGATCGCTCCGGTCACCAAATTCACCTTCGGCTGGTAGTAAACTGCGAATTCACGTCGTTCCAAGGCGCGCCGGAGGCCCTCTTCGATAGATTGCCGCTCCACGGCCCGCACGTTCATCGCCGGCTTGAAAAACTGAAAGCTCTGCCGCCCATTTTCCTTAGCTTGGTACATCGCGGTATCGGCGTTCTTGATGAGGGTGTGTGCGTCAAGGCCGTCCTCGGGATAGACACTCACGCCGATGCTCGTGGTGACGTACAGATCGTGCTGCTCGATGGAATGAGGAAGCGCCACCGCCTGTAGCATTCTTCGCGCCGTAATGGCCGCGTCTTCAGATTCCTCGACTTCCGACAGCAGCACGACGAATTCGTCACCGCCTTGCCGGCTGACCGTGTCAGAGCCGCGCACGCAGTCCCCCAGGCGGTTAGCAACGGATTGCAGCAGCTTGTCGCCGAGCGGATGCCCCAACGAGTCGTTAATGTGTTTGAAACCGTCTAAATCCAAAAACAGCACCGCGACGCTCTTTTTATGACGTGCCGCCAAGGCGATCGCCTGGCTGATACGGTCGTTCAGCAGCATCCGATTGGGCAGCCCGGTCAGAAAGTCGTGTTCCGCCGAATGGGTCATTTGCCGCGCCATCGCCCGCGCCAGGCTCACGTCCCGAAAAACGATGACCGCTCCGGCAACTTGCCCTTCACCGTCGTGAATGGGGGCAACTGAGTCTTCGACCGGGATTTCAAATCCATCCCGTCGTACGAGGATAGAGTTCGCCGGCAGGTGCACCGTTTGATCTCGACGAACCGCCCTCTCCATTGGATTCGGAATAATCTCGCGAGTGGTGGTGTCAAGGATTCGGAATACGTCGGTCATCGACCGCCCGGCCGCCTCCTGCCACGACCAGCCGGTCAATTTCTCCGCGACGAGGTTAAGAAAGGTGAGATTTCCCGCCAAGTTCGTGCAGGCCACGGCGTCGCCGATGCTATTGAGCGTCACTTGGGCGCGTTCCTTTTCCACGAACAACGCGTCTTCAAGGGCTTTGCGCTCCATCGAATAGCGGAGCGCCCGCACGAGCCCGCGCGTCGTGCCATAGCTATCGATTTGACTTTTTACGAGATAGTCTTGAGCCCCTTCTTGCAACGCTTGCGTAGCGAGCGATTCATCGTCTATCCCGGTCAGCACCACCAAGGGGACCCGCGGCGCGGCGGCGTGGGCGCGTCGTACCGCCGCTAGCCCTTGTGCGTCGGGCAAGCCGAGATCGAGCAAGACGATGTCGACCGCATTTTCCGCAAGATACTTCTCCGCTTCGGACATTGACTGCATAATGGTCAATTCCGTGCCGCGAGCGCCCTGCTCGTCGAACATCTCGCGCAGCAAACGGGCATCTCCCGGATTATCCTCAATCAGAAGGACCCTATCGATGTGCTTTTTGGTCATCCGTTTAGCGTCTTCGGTGGCAGCCGGGTGTTGGTCAACCAGAAGGCATTGATGCTCCTGACCATGCCGACAAACGCGTCCCACTGCGCGGGCTTTCTGAGGTAGCAGTTCGCCTGGAGCTGATAGCTGATCAACACATCAGCGTCCGTCTCGGAACTGCTCAGAACGACTGTCGGAATCATTTTGAGACTTGTATCGCCCTTAATCTGCGCGAGCACTTCGCGGCCGTTCATTTTGGGAAGATTTAGATCCAATACGATGAGGTCCGGCCGCGGGGCATCGACGTACACCCCTTGCTTTTGCAGAAAGGCCATTGCCTCGATGCCGTCGGATGCCAAGTGAAGATGGATGGAACCGTTGACATCGCGGAATGCTTCCCGCGCCAACCTAACATCGCCGAGATTATCTTCGACCAGCAGAACTACCGGCGGCTCTCTCTGTTCCGGGATGTTACTCATAGATTCATATCGCTTCTTACCGAAGCACGGCGGGAGGCATAGGCGGATCGCGATCCCGGCAGCATTCTGCGAAGTTGTCGAACAGAGTCTTCCCTACTCATCAGCTTTGCATCTGCTGAGGCAGTTTGACCTTTGTCAGCCAGAAATCGTTGATGCTCCTCACCAGTTCATCGAACGCATCCAACTGTACGGGCTTGCTGAGGTAACAGTTCGCCTGCAGTTCATAGCTCCTTAAAATATCGGATTCTGCAATAGACGTTGTCAGGATGACCGTGGGGATCAGTTTGAGGCTATCGTCTTCCTTGATGTGGGTGAGAACCTCACGACCGTCCATTTTGGGGAGGTTCAGATCTAGCAAGATGAGGTCGGGCCGAGGGGAACCGAGGTGAACGCCCTCGTGCCTCAAGAAGGCCATAGCCTCCACGCCATCGGCAGTCACGTGCAGTACGATCGTCTCGTCGGCGGCGCGAAAGGCCACCTCCGTCAATCGGGCGTCACCAGGGCTATCTTCAACCAAAAGAACCTGGAGCGGCATCCCGTCTTCTCCTTCAAATTTCATAACGCTCTCTCGCTGGTCGCTAGTGTGAACCGGAAGGTTGTCCCGTTCCCGAGTTCCGACTCTACGGAAATGCTGCCGCCATGGCGTTCCACGATCTTTTTGCAAATGGCCAATCCGATTCCAGTCCCGCCGAATTCTTCGCGCTTGTGCAGCCGCTGAAACATGCCGAAAATTCGTTCAAAATATTGCGGGTCGATGCCAATGCCGTCGTCCTTCACCGCAAAATTCCATTTCTTGTCGTCGTTCATGGCGGCGCCGATGTGGACATGGGGAATGCCGTGTTTCTGGTATTTGATGGCATTGCCCACCAGGTTCTGAAACAGCTGCGTCAGCTGCATTTCGTCGGCCAGAACCGCCGGCAGAGGATCGTGCGTCACCAGTGCTCCGCTGCCCTCAATGCTGCCACGCAGATTCGCAAGCGCGTGTAGTAACGCCTTTTCGCTTGAGGTGTGGCGCAACGCCCTGCCTTTTGACGCAACGCGCGAATAGGTCAACAGGTCCTGGATCAATCGCTGCATCCGGCTCGCCCCGTCCACTGCGAAGGCGATGAATTCGTCGGCTTCGGCGTCGAGCTTTCCCTTGTACCGCCTAGATAAAAGCTGTGTGTAGCTGGCGACCATCCGCAGCGGCTCCTGCAAATCGTGTGAAGCAATGTAGGCAAACTGTCCCAGCTCCTCGTTCGAACGCTTCAATTCATCGACCTTCTGCAGGAGAACCACGGCCGCTTTCTCGCGCACGCTGATGTCGCGAATCGCCGCGGTCACCAGAATGCCTTCGGCGTTTCGGAGCGGGCTCAGCATCAACTCGATCGGAAACTCGCTGCCGTCCTTGCGACGGGCAATGAGCTCGATGCCGGTCCCGATCTGCTGGGCAGACGCGTCCTCCGGGGAGCGTAAATCGTCGGCGATCAGGCGTTCCGCAAAGCCTACCGGAATGATGTTGGTGACTTTTTGCCCGAGCAGCTCGTCGCGCCTGTAGCCGAACTGCTTCTCCGCTTGAACGTTCAGTAGGACGATCTCGCCGCCCTGGTTCACGACCACCATGGCGTCCGGCGCTGCTTCCAGCAGCCCGCGATACCTGCCTTCCATCTGCGCTAGATGCGTTTCCGCGGCCTTGCGCACGCTGATGTTGCGTATCGCCGCCGTCACAAGGGTCCCTTCGGCGCTTTCCAACGGGCTTAGCATCAGCTCGATCGGGAACTCGCCTCCATCCTTGCGCAACCCGATGAGCTCGATTCCAGTGCCGATCTGCTGTGCGAGCGCATCTTCCGTGGACCGCAGATCGTCTGCGATCAACCGTTCGGCGAAGCCCACCGGAATGATGTTGGTGACCCTCTGCCCAAGCAGCTCATCCCGACGGTAGCCGAACTGCTTCTCCGCCTGAAGGTTGAGGAGCGCGATGTCACCGCCCTGGCTCACCACGACCATGGCGTCCGGCGCCGCCTCCAGCAGTCCGCGGTATTTACCTTCCATCTGCGCGAGATGCATTTCCGCGGCCTTGCGCACGCTGATGTTGCGGATCGCCGCCGTAACCAAAGTTCCTTCGGCGCTATTCAGCGGGCTCAGCATGATCTCGATCGGAAACTCGCCGCCGTCCTTGCGCCGTGCAATGAGTTCGATGCCGGTCCCGATCTGCTGCGCCGACGCGTCTTCCGCGGACCGTAGATCGTCCGCGATCAGCCGCTCGGCGAAGCCGACCGGAATGATGTTGGTGACCTTCTGGCCGAGGAGCTCGTCGCGGTGATAGCCGAATTGCTTCTCCGCCTGGAGATTGAGAAGAACGATGTCGCCGGCTTGATTCACCACCACCATCGCGTCCGGCGCGGCCTCCAGCAGTCCGCGGTATTTGCTCTCTATCTGCGCCAGGTGCCGTTCGTCGGTCTTGCGCGCGCTGATATTGCGAATTGCCGCCGTCACCAGAGTTCCTTCGGCGCTCTCCAGCGGGCTCAGCATGATTTCGATTGGAAACTTACCGCCGTCCTTGCGCCGCCCAGTCAGCTCGATTCCGGTCCCGATCTGCTGCGCCGACGCGTCTTCAGCGGAGCGAAGATCGTCCGCGACCAGCCGTTCTGCGAATCCATCCGGAATAATGTTCGTGACCTTCTGGCCGAGCAACTCGTCGCGACGGTAGCCGAACTGCTTTTCAGCCTGCACATTCAACAGGACGATGTCACCGGCCTGATTCACTACCACCATTGCATCCGGAGCAGCTTCGAGCAGTCCGCGGTACTTCGCCTCCGACTCCTTGCTCTCGGTGAGATCCCGGCTGACGACGGAAAATCCGCGCAGCTTTCCGGTGTGGTCGCGCGACGCCGTGAAAGTCGTGCGGACCTGAAAGCGTGCACCGCCCTTGCGTACGCGCATGCCCTGTTCTTCGTACTGACCGCTTGCGGCCGCCAGATGAAGTATCGCCTGCGGCCGGCCAAGCTTGATGTCATCCGCCGGAAAGAAGCGCGAGAAATTCTGACCGGCGACCTCTTCGTACGTGTAACCCGACATTCGCTCTGCGCCGGGATTCCAAGTGCGGATCTCGCCCAAAGGACCAAGCATAAAGATGGCGTAGTCCTTAACCCCCTGAATGAGGGTCCGATATTTACGCTCACTTTCCTGCAGCGCTGCCTCGGCACTCTCGCGCCGCGAGTTGTCGCGCTGAACGATCCAGCCGGCGACGATGGTGATCAACAGGCCGAGGACGGTTCCAAGGATGAGAATAGCTTCGGTACGGCTTGTGTTGCGCTTGGTGTCCGCATCGCGCAGCACCAACAATCGGTGCTCTTCGTCCTGCATCTCGTTAACGATCACTTGATAGTCAACCATGATCTGCAGCCCGGGTCCGGCCCGAGCTGTGGTCACTTCAGGCAGAGTCTGGTGATTTCGGATCAAATCAATGTTTTTCTCCGCGAGATCCAACCTCTGGGCGGTCAGGCGTTCGAGATCTGCAATTCTGCGCTGCTGTGCGGCGTTATCCACGGTCAAATCGCGGACGGCCGCCGTATGCCGCTCCAGACTTAATCTCGCAGCACGGTAGTGCTCGAGATAGATTTCGTCCCCAACCAGGAGATACCCGCGGACGTTCGATGCGACCGTCTCCATCGCGAATTGCATTTCCTGAAGGTTATCCAAAACCTCGTGGGTGTGTTGCACCCAGCGTTCGCTCTCGCTCAAAACGGTTATACTGCGATAAGCAAACCCGCCGAGAACAAGCAGAATTAGAATGGCCGATCCGAACGCGATCTGAACGGTTCGGATTGTTAGCGACCTAAACATCACTGCATACTCACGCACACTGGTTCATCTGCTTAGCGACACTTCTCTTACGCGAATTGCCGACACGGCGCATTTCGCCGTCGCCGCTCGGCAAGAGCGCTATCGCACTATTTCGTTTCTCCGCACGTCGCGCCTCGATGATGTCGCGTGTTACGCCACTTCCAGTTTTCGGTCGGCGTCCTTCTGCAGAAGCTTGATCGCCTTCTTGAGCATGGCCACTTCCGACTCGAGCCGGTCTACACGCCGGTCAAGGCCAATCTCGCCCGTATTCATGTATGTGGTGCTATGAAACGCGACGCCGATCTCGTCACCCTCGCGCCACTGCACCTTTGAACGAAAATTTTGTCCTTTGATAGGAATATGCAAATCAACAAATTCTGAAACAGGCGGAAGCTTAGAAAAATGCAGTCGCGCGCCGGTATCGGACAGTTCGCGAACAACGCATTCGACGGCAACGGAGCTGTTTTCTACGTAGACAAAGGCCCGCAAAAAGCATTTGTGACGGGGGGCGTCTCGTTTTTCCATTGCCAATCGCTCGCTGAGTCATGAGCAGAACCAGGAATAGCATTGCCGCAATTGGCATTTTCTCGCGGCGGCGGCGTGCTGTCTTGCGCAGATATACCTATGACGACGAGCATCTTCGTTGATCTGGTTATCGCGCGATGACCGTCCGGTGCGAATGAGAGCCGCGCGATAGGCAGAAAGGAAAGAACGAACCGCCTGCATCAGACGGCATGGTGGAGCGATGACGGCGGCAGATAGTCGCGTACCGAGGCCGCGAGCGTCATTGGATCGAACGGCTTGGACAATACGCCTTGAGCGCCAAGCGAGATGTATTGCTCGACCTCGTCGGCCTGCGTACGGGCGGTCAGGAACACAACCGGGATATCGGCTGTCCGCGGGTTATTGCGCAGGTTGACGAGCGTTGTTGGCCCGTCCATCAGCGGCATCATCACATCCAGAAGGATGATTGAGGGCGACCACTCGGCAGCCGTAACCAGCGCGTCCGCACCTGATGCGCAGGCGCGTATCTTGAATTCCGGGTCGAGACCAAGCGATACGTCCACGACTTCTCGGATGTCCGGCTCATCGTCCACCAGAAGAATGCGAATGTCAGTCATACGACCTCTCTGATATTCGTTATCCGGGACGCAAGGCGATCCCGCACGGTTGCCATAAGGCTGTCGATTGATGTGTGCGATTCGGCCAGCGCGGCCGACACTTGCGCATCCGACGCAAGGCTTGCGCCTTTGGCCGAAAATACAACGACCGGAATAACATTGCCGTTACGGTCACGTAGCTCGGGCAACAGATCGGGGTCCGCCCCCTTTGCGAGCGCTACGTCCAGCACTGCAAGATCGAAATCGCTGGCCTTCAGCGCGCGTTGGGCTTCCTCAATCGTATTGACCGTGACAACATCGCCGATTTCGCTAAGCGCGCGCGCGACGGCGTTGTCCTCGTCAACATGTAGGATTCGCGGACGTCTGTTCGCCTGCTGCGCGGTCGGTTTGACAAGGATCCGCACCAGGCGGTCGAGGTCCACCGGTTTATTCAGCCAATCTAGAACACTGAGCTGGGACGCTCTTGGGTCGTCACGTCCGGAGCCGGGATCGCCGGATACAACGATGATCGGTGTGTCGCGATATTGTGGTAACGCGCGTAAGCGCACGATTAGACTTACGCCGTCGCCATCCGGCAGATGGATATCCACTAAAACCGCGTGATAATGAGTCGTCACCGCACGCGCGAGCGCGTCGCCCACGGAATAGGCGAAGTCCGTCGCAAATCCGACCTGCCTCAACTGCGCGCGCAGCGTGAGCGCCGTATCGAGATCGTCTTCGCAGAGCAATAGGCGCGCCGCACCCGGTTTCGCGTCACGATCGACGGCGAGGCTGGCTACATGATCCCAGCAAGGTAGCTGGACGTGAAAGATCGTTCCGCCGCCGGGAGCATCGGTAAAGCCCACTTCGCCACTGAGTCGGTCGACGATTTGCTTGACGATGCTCAGGCCAAGTCCGGTGCCGCCCTTCTGCCGCGCGGCCCCGGCGTCGGCTTGCGCGAATTTCTCGAAGATCAGCGGCTTGAAATCGAGCGGGATGCCCGGGCCATGATCGCGCACCGTAAGGCGGACCGTGTCCGCGCCTTTTTCGACCGCGATGATCACTTCATGATTCGCCGGAGAGAATTTGATGGCGTTCGAAAGCAGGTTTGTGATGACCTGAAGCAGCCGATCCGGATCAGCGCGCACATCTGCGGCGGCGCCATGAGCGTCCTCAAGTCGGACCTGCACACCATAATCCTCAGCAAATCCCCGATTGGCCTCTATCGCTTGCGCCACTAACGGCCGGACTTCGACGCGGCTGAAGTTGAAGACAACCCTTCCGGCCTCCATTTTCTCGATGTCGAGAATATCATTGACAAGCCGTACCAGGCGCTGGCTGTTGCTGTGCGCGATTGCAAGCAGACGAGCCATCGGCGCCGGCATGCTTCCGGCCGCGTTGCCCATCAGCAAGCCGAGAGAACCGGTGATCGACGTCAATGGGGTGCGCAACTCATGGCTCACTGTCGAAACGAATTCGTCCTTTAGCCGCTCCAGGCGCTTTCGCTCGGCGGCGTAACGTAGCGCCCGGAGGATCCCGCGCACCTCGATTTGGCCTTTAATGAGATAGTCTTGTGCACCTTCTTGCAAAGCTTGTTCGGCCACCGACTCGTCATCCAAACAGGTCAGCACCACGAGGGGTAAACGCGGCGCTGCGGCGTGGGCCCGACGTATCGCTCCGAGTCCTTGCGCATCCGGCAATCCCGGGTCGAGTAGAATTATGTCGACGACGTGCTCTAGGAGATGCCGTTCAGCCGCACTCATGCAATCCACGCTCGTCATTTCGGTGTCATGCGCGCCGTGCTCGTCGAACATTTCGCGGAGCAAGCGGACGTCTCCGGGATTATCTTCGATCAGCAGAATGGATTTGATCACTTTCGCGCTCATCAACGCAGCCTTTGTATCAGCAACTTGGCGTTTGCCGGCCGCAAGTGCGCACCGTCAGACACGACAACACTGCCGTATCAACATTTAACATAGCGATAAATAGTTGGTTGGTTCGGCGCGCACTTCGCTAAGTGGAAATACGAAGTCCGATAGCGCAATATCCCGATAAACGGTACGCGGTCCGTTTTAGCTCGCCCACCGCGCGCTTGCGCCTGCAAATTCAGATCCAGATTGGCTCAATCCTCGGCGCCGCGCTTTTGTATGATCTGTCGGTGATGGACTGCGACTGATCGCTATCCTGTTGTCAGATTTATACCGTCTCCTCGACGGAGGCGACCGCGCCCGAAATATCGCCCCCTGCCCAAAGAACGGAGACCGGCGTGGGGCGCCATAAACCTACAAGCCGTTGCGACTCGTTAAGCTCGATGGCGGCTCCGAACTGCCGATGCCATCCGCCGGCTGATCGTAAAGAACGACGTTTAACAGCGAACTATGAATGCTGATACGTCCATTATAATCGATATACCCTAGCCTGCGGAATTTGTTCATAAAGAAATTGACACGAGAGCGAGTTGTGCCGACCATTTGTGCAAGGGTCTGATGGTCGACGTTGGCTATAACGGTCTCCACGCGACCTTCTTTTCCGTAATTTGCCAACAGGAGAAGAATTCGCGCCAAGCGTTTCTCGCTTGAATTGAACATGTGATCGATCAAATCGTCCGTCAGTCGAACCGTCCGCTGCAAGACGTACATCGTAAAGAATTCCGAGAATGCCACGTCGTCATGAATAGCGCGAATGATTGCAGTCTTTTCCAGCCGCGTGACTATGCATTCCGTCACCGTCTTTACCGTCCACATCCGCAGCGGTTCACCGACCAGGCATCCTTCGCCGCAGAATTGGCCGGATTCAACGACCGCAATGACGGCTTCCTTGCCTTGCTGGGAAATCACCTTGATTTGGGCTTGACCTTTTTGAAAGTAAAAAACGCAATCGGCGACATCTCCCTGCGAGTAGAGAATATGCCTTGCTCCATATTTGCACCCGACAACTCCGCCGTACTTGGCGACAAAGAGGGCGGGGTCGAACGGAGGGGCCACGGCCCCACTTAGCGCGTGACTGATTCGAGACATTTTGAAATGATCGCGCTGTCGGCGGCGCTGCGCTGTAACAAGTTGTACAGGCCTGAAAAATAATTCTAAATCCGGCTTTAGACGCTCGACCTGCCAGTTCCAGCTTCCGGAAGAGCGGCGTTCGTGCCCGATATTCGTGGACATGGACGGGAACTTGGATCCGGGAAGTGTTCACTTTTGGACAGAACGATCGCTGGTGCTGTGCGATATTGCATAGATTGAGGGTCTTCCGTCCCGACAAGCGGCCATTCAGGACTCTCCGGGTAGCCTTGTGTTTTCAACGTCACGAGAGCAACTGGAGAGGAACTCATGAGCATTTCGGCCTCGTCGCGCAGCGCCACACGCCAGCATGCTTCACCGCGCTCGGTCGAATGCGAAAGCGATGAACTCGAAACGGGCCTAACATCGCGCGCCCTGTTGCGCGCCGCTCTCGAGCGTGAGCAGGCGTTATTGCTCAAAAAAAACGATCTGTTGCGGCGACAAGAGGCCATGGACCGGGAGTTCGAGCATAGGCTCAATAACAGCTTGCAGCTGATTTCAAGTATGCTGACGTTGCAGTGCCGCACCGCGACAACGTCTGAAGCGGTTGCTCAACTGAGTATCGCCGCACGACGTGTCAGCTCGGTGGGACATGTGCATCGCCGGCTTCACGCCCTCGATCATCAAGAGAGGGTGGAATTCAGGCAGTATCTTCAAGGCTTGTGTGACGATCTTGCAGGCCTGCTCTTTCATGACACGGCCAGCCGCGCCATCGTCGTGCAAAGCGCGACTTTTGAGATACCGACAACGTTGGGCATCCCGCTTGGCTTCATCGTCAATGAGCTCGTTACCAATGCGGCGAAGTACACCAAAGGCAATATCACCGTTCGCATTGAAACAACGACACCCGGATGTCATTCGCTATCGGTTTTGGACGATGGGCCAGGGCTACCAGCGGAATTCGATCCGGCCAAGGGCCGGGGACTTGGGATGAAAATCATACTGCTGCTGGTAAAGCAGCTCGGCGGTGAATTGGATATCCTCCCCGGCGGTAACGGTCGAGGCGCCCAATTCACGATTACATTCTCCTCCGCCAATTAAAAGCCGAACGGCGAGTGCTTCGAACGCGATCGGCTTTCGTGGTCCGTCCAATCCGACAAAACGACCGGCCCAGGGTCGGGTAATCTCGTGCTTGAGGCGCGGTGCTCGTTGGCGGGTGCCTCAATCGCCGTCGCTCCAAACACAGGCATGAATAGTCGGAACAATTTTACGGCAGCGCTCTTACTGCTCGTGGCGGCCGTCCTCTGACTCGAGGCTTATCGGACCGTTAAGCGACGCCCCCACCTGCTCGATAGCACACTCGACAACAGCATCCGTCGTGCCGTCGCGCTTGGACAGTTCCCTTGGGGTGGGTACGTTTTCGCTCTTTCATTGTGAGCACTATTGACCAGTCTGGTGTACCGGCGTGGGATAACCATAGGTTTGAGGGCGTAATATAATTGGAACTTTTATGTCAGCGCGTGACACCGTAATCAAGTTTCCAAAGTTGCGCGCCATCGCAGGCGATACGCGTGAGAATGAACAGCCGGATGACATAATCGCGGGATTTCAGGCTGCGCTCGCCCGCGAGGCAGCCCTCCGTCGGGAAATCGGCGGCCTATTAAGGCGTCAGCAAACCCTAACGCAAGAATTCGAATGTCGACTCTTGAATGGAGTAGAAGCGATCGCAAGTCTCCTTTCATGGCAAAGCGAGGCAGCAACGACACTTGAAGCGGCTACACAAATGCACGTCGCCGCACATCGCGTCGTTGTGAAGTGCCGTTCGAGTTGGCGGCAAACACATCCTCGATTAGCGAGGGAACGGACCAGCGAGTGACCCCGCTGTGTCGCTAAAGCGCCGACAGCTGCCAGCTTGATAGGACCCCATACAAACCAGCGTTTTGCAGGGTCTTTGTCGCATTCTCGTTGCAGGCCCGTCATTCAGACCGCCGGAGGCCCCTCCGACTCTGCCTTTTCCCCAAACGGCGGGTCGTGCAGCACAACGCTCAGCAAAGAACTGTGAACATGAATTTGTCCATTGTATTCGATTAAACCAAGCTTTCTGAATTTATTCATGAAAAAATTAACGCGAGACCGGGTTGCGCCGATCATTTGCGCAAGCGTCTCTTGATCGATCTTGTTTATCACCGTCTCTGTTCTTCCCTCTTTCCCATAGTTGGCCAACAACAAGAGCACTCGAGCGAGGCGCTTCTCGCTGGAATTGAACAGTTGATCAACTAAAGTCTCCGTCAACCGTGCTGTCCGTTTCAAAACGTACGTGAGAAAGAGTTCTGAAAATGTTTGATCCTCATGAATAGCACGGACAACAGTTGCTTTTTCCAGCCACGCCACGACGCATCTCGTCATGGCCGTAGCGGCCGACATACGAATCGGCTCGCCGATCAGGCATCCCTCGCCACAAAAAGCGCCCGCATCGAGCACTGCGATGACGCCCTCCTTACCCTCGGTGGACACAACCGTGAGCTGCACTCGGCCTTTGCGAATGAAAAAATGGAATCCGCCACGTCTCCCTGCGAAAAGAGTGACTGCTTTTCCCCGACCTCATATACGACCACACCGCCGTATTTGCTGACATAGGAGCTTGGATCGAATGTAGCGGTCATTGTCGCCTCCCAGGAAAGTTGTCATTTGCCGTCTACACCCGGTTTGAGGGCTGCGACCGCTTCCGACCCCAAATTCGCCCGAGGCCGCATTCCAATCATTCCAACCGCAGCGGCAGTTTCTAGCCAATCGACAATTTCACATTTTTAATATGGCCAATGGTGACTTGCGGCGCAATGGTACCCGCTGCTGCGGCAGGATAGGTCCGGCGATACCGGTTAAACAACTCAAGGCTGCGTGAGCGTCCAGTGGCGTCCGCCCATACATCCCGCGGCGCGGCGCCGGCACTACGGATCACCATCAGTCTTCCTGAGTTCAACAGCGTTCGAACGCACATTGAGACGGCAGCATCTTCGACGAGCGAATCCGCCTGTGTAACGGTAGGGTCGCGATCCGCCTTTGGGGGGCACGTTCGCGAGATAGTTCAGAAAACTTGCTTGCCAAAACTTCAGCCGAGTGCGTTCGGGCTTAAAAAGTCCTACAGCGCTTCGCGATGCCGGACAGAACATTTCCGACACCGATTTAGATGCTGTTCGATTTTGAACAGACCTGTCCTACGAACGCGTTCAGATTCATAACTCGGTGATTCGTCAAGGCTGTTATCATGGCGATACCGGCAAATGATATGCGCAGAGTTCACGCGCATTGCACCTCGCATCATCTGTAACGAGTGGCTACGGCGGTTGATCCAGATTCTCGCACCTCTCGACGCGAAGGGGCGGCGGAACAATCAAGCCGATGACTCCGTTCGGCATCCACTCGACTTTGAGGAAGCGATTTAGTTCGCCTCAATGGCGATCTCGTTATTGAGGCGTGCGATCGTTAGCAACTTTCGAGTCTGCCGAATGGACGTTTCCTAGGGGAGCGCGGACAATGCAACGGTTCACTACGCTTACATTTCTCTTATTTCTCGCGCTGATGGCTTCTACGGCTTCGCCAGCAGCGTTCGCCGCCACGATTGATGAACAGACCTCGGCGCGCCTCGATGCCTTAGAGAGAGAAAATGCCGCGCTACGCGCGCGTGTCAATCGCCTCGAAACGTCCAAGGCAACAAAGGTAAAGTCCCCTCCGGAGGATGTGAGCTCCAAACCAGCATTCCCATTAATACCACGACCGCAATTTGCCGATACACTGGCAGCCGCTCGGGGCCCGGTCGTCGACACCCGAGCGTCGCACTCACCACCCCGCTTCGAGGTCAGTGGCTCGCTGCTGTTCCTGCAACCGGGCGCCGGCGATCTTGAATACGGGACGCTGGTGACCCCTCTGCCCATAACAACGCCCAATTGGAGCAACCAGTCGCTCACACCAAAGTTCAGTCCCACCTTCAGTGTCGGGGCTCGCTATATGCCTAACGAGTCCTATGATCTCGAATTGAATTGGACGCATCTGAATACCTCCACGAATGCCTCCTTTTCTGCCGGGCCCACGCAAATGGTGGGGCCGCCTTATCTGATCGGTCCGGAATCGGCCTTGTACTCGATCGGACACGGCGCGGTGCAGAGCGCGTACGATGCAGTCGATTTAAACGAAGGGCATACCTTCTGCGCCGAATGTCCGTTCCAATTGCGAGCCTTCGGCGGCGTGGAATTTGCTCGCATCGGCCAGAATCTGAGCGGGCTGTTCCAGAGCGCGGATGCAACTGCTGCCAGTGGATACACCACCAACTCGTTGTTTACCGGTGCTGGACCCCGTTTAGGATTGAAAGGTCAGTATACTTTAGGCGACTTCCAATTCATCGGCGAGCTCGCGGGGGTGGGCTTAATCGGCACCTCGCAGAGCCACGTCGACTTTACCACGGTTTCTCCGGCGGTCGGAGTAAACAACCAGTCTTTGACATCGCCTAACACGACGCAGGTGGTCCCTAGCGTCGACGCGAGATTGGCCGCAGCCTATAGTTTTCCGCCCACCAACTACGGACTGTTTAAGATCGAGTTGGGTTATAAAGCGGCGGTGTATTTCAATGCCATCAGTCAGTATTCACTGACCCAAGTATCGACGACGCTTCCGCCCGTTGGCGTCTTTTTGGCAACCGAACAACATTCTCAAAGCAACTTCACGGACCAAGGCCCGTATCTGACGGGCAGTTGGTTGTTCTAGAAAGCCCCCTTCAACCACCCCACTTGGCGTGAAATTCGTCCCAGAAGGCAACGACTGCGCCTTTTCGCGAATGCTTACGCGTATCACACTTTCCTCCGCTCAGCGCGAAGTGGGTATCGCGTCCTTCATTCCGAATTGAACCGTTCCGAACTTCTGAGCTATTTCCGCCTGCAGTTCCTGTTCATGGACCTGAGCCACTTGGTACAATTTTCGTCCCTGGCAATTCGGACACGCCACGGAAAATTCTCGTGGCAAATTTCTAGAGTTGTGCACGCGAATTTCACACGAACACGTCGGGCACTTCACGTAAATGCTGGCTTTGCGATGAAGGTCTCTGGTTGCTGCCAACGCTACTTCCCTCCGTGTCCACGACGATCAAACGGCCCGTCGCTCCAAAATCGCTATGAGGCGTCCCAGTTTCTCGTCTATCTGTCCGAGTCGATAGGCGGCGAACTCCGCCGCGTAAGCTACTCGTTCCTCCGCGCCCGGCATTTGCTCGTACCGAAACTGCGGCGCGAAGTCGTTGGCGAACGACATCCGGTAGCGATCTCGCATTGTATCTGCAGTTTTTTCGCTTAGACTCGCCTGGGACATGGTGTGCCTCCTATTGTTAATGTAACCGCAGCTCGGGTTTTCCAGGCAGCGCGTCGACAGCCGCAACGGTCGGTTTTCACGCCGATACACGCGACTTCATTTTTTTCAACGAGAGCGGCCAAGGTGCGTGATCGGAGCTACAGTGGGCTCAGCTCTAGGCATGGCGACGACGGCTGAGGGTTTGCTTTCCCGGCTGTTGTAGATGAGATAACTTCCGAAAATGATGACGGCGACTGATCCGGCAATGCTCCAATGCGTACCACGGTTCGCTCCGAACCATTTATGGAGCCATTTACGAAACATCTTTCTGTTGTGTTGAATAGCCAGGTGGCCGGTCATTTTCGCTTTCCGTGCTTGTTGTGAGATTGGAAAACGACGTGGGAGGTCGGCTGTTCCCGCGCGTGACAACATTATCGTCTCACGTCGCTAAGTATTGGTAAGCTCGTTGGCTAGCAAGTCTAACGGTATCCGAACCCCTGTGGGCCGGGCCCAACAAAGCGCCGCGTGAGGGCGCGACAGATTTCGATCCGGTCAAACGGAAAGTGCCGCAAATAGCTCGTACTTGAATATTCGACGCCGCAATCCTCCATATCGATCGCGATTAAGTAAGCTGCGAGGAGCCCGTCATCTTCTTCTTGGACGAGACCTTCGGATAGGTCGCTCCAAATGCTGGGCACGGACATCTCATAACGTGGATTTCGGAAGCTTAAGACCAACGGGAAAATTGTCCGCTGCGCAGCAACTATTTCACCACAGTCCCGGCCGAACAACGAGAAAAGAACAGGCTTTGTGGCCAATCGCGCCGCATTGCAGCGCCACCGGCGAGCTTAAGCACAATCATGACACGCTCACCGGTGTGAACAATTTTGCACAGTTGACATCGAGCGATGGCGATAGCCTCAGACACGAGGAGGGTTCATCCCCACCCCTGCGTCCGATCGACGTCGCAGAAGGAGGGCGAGCAAGTTGTTAATCAAAGCGTTCGGACGGAGCATTTTGGGGACCTTTTTTGGGGACAATTTGAGGGCAGAGATTTGAGGGCACACTTGGAACCGGCAAGCTACCGAAAGCTCACCACAGCATCAGTCGCATTGGGACTACCCGAGCGGCCGCCGATCATAGACCACGACGATGCGAGCGCACTCGCCGAAGCGATCGTGGCTACCATACGCGATCCTCTGCTGGTCCTCGATCAGAACCTGCGCGTCGTCGCAGCCAACCACGCTTTCTACCGGACGTTCAGTACGAGTCGTCCGGACATTCGCGGCCGTCTGGTTTACGGGCTGGACGACGGGCAATGGGATATGCCCGCACTCAGGCAATTACTGGAGGGGGTCGGATCCCGTCACGCCGTGATGGAGCCCTACGAAGTCGAGCAATATCTTCCCCTCGTGGGACGACGCTCACTGCTGATGAGTGCGCGTGAGGTGTTCAATCAAGGAAATGCTCGCAAGCTCATTCTGCTAGCGATCGAAGACGTCACCGATCGGTGCGCCGCCGAACAAGCAATGGCGAAGCTCCTGCAACAGAAGGAAATTCTGCTGCAAGAGATGCAGCACCGCGTTGCCAACACCCTCCAGATCATCGCAAGCATCCTCTTGCTCAAAGCTCGGACCGTGCAATCTGAAGAGACCCGCCTGCATCTGCGGGACGCGCATGACAGGGTCATGTCCGTGGCGACCGTGCAGCAGCAACTGCAGGCTTCGGGGCATAGCGAGCAGATCGAGCTCGGCCCTTATCTGTCTCGGCTGTGCGGAGCCCTGGCGGCCTCCATGATCGGCGACAGCCGCCCGCTCACTCTGAAAGTGGAGTCGGACGTCGCCATGGCGATATCCGGCGACGCCGTGAACATTGGGCTGATTATTACGGAGCTCGTGATCAATGCACTCAAGCATGGATTCCCAGACGGCCGCGGGGGCGAAATCCTGGTCAGCTACAAGGTCGACCAGGCCAATTGGCGTCTATCGGTGTCTGACAGCGGTCTCGGGTCACAGCTAACCAGCGGCCGCCGCGGCAGTACCGGCTTGGGAACCAGTATCGTCGAAGCGCTCGCGCATCAGCTCAAAGCCCGCGTCGAGATATCCGACCTGTCGCCAGGCACGATCGTATCGATCGTCCACGCGGCCTAGCAAGCGCGGAGCGTAGCGCTGCAAATGCAGGCGGATATAGGATCATATCGATCAGACTCATCTCGTTACCATCCTCGAGGTTCTTGGTACACACGGTCAAACCAAATCCCTGCCGCCCTCTGCGGTGCCGAATCGAAGTCCTTTCTCTTTCAGCCAGCGGCGAAAGACAACTGAAGACAGATCTGCGCGGGTCGGAGTCTCGCTGCGCGGCTCCAATGGCAACAGTAGCGGCCGCTGATTCTCGACGATGATGCGATCCTGCAGAAAAATAACCTGCTCAAAATTGAGTAGATCAATTTGTGAAGAGCGATCGTCAATGAGATACATGACCGGTAGAGCGCGGCAGAGGTCTTCCTCGATGGGCTGAATGAACATCATGATGACATCGAGCCGGTCGGGAGAGGAGGGGCAGACTCGATAAAGCATCACCACGAAGGGCGACGGCACCCGATATGTGAGCTGGACCATCCCACCAGGACCGTTAGCCACAATCTGGGGCTGATAAAACTGGCAATTGGTTGCCCACACCTCGTCGACGTCGCGCCTAATTTCGCTTGCATACTGCGGTACTTCGGTATGGGGCTCGGCCCCGAGGATGTTGGGGTGGATGTAAGGGAAGTGCGCCATATCGAGGAAGTTTTCGACCAGCCGCAGTCCCGAAGTGCGCATCTTTATCCATCCGCACACAACGACACGGCGATCTTTTTCCTCCGCCTCGACCAGGCGAAAGATCTCGTGGCGCGGCGCGCCGAGGCTGGTCCACAAGCAATTGTACCGTTCTCGTGTCGGCAGAGCCGCTCCTGGGCGTCCGCTTGCGTCAACTTCATGCACGCTTACTCGATCGTTCGGACCGCGTCCGTAGATGATGTCCTGGCCAAGAAGCCGAGTTCGTATCGGATTGCCGCCGACGTCAGCCATAACGGCGATGGCGTACCATTCATCGAGCGCCACGATGTCGGTTGTTTTGGTCATCAGACATGCCTCAATTAACGCTCGCCAAGATCAGTTCAGGCGCGGTCATGGGTCAACTTCAAGCTCTTTGTGGCCTGACGCTCGGGCCCGAGTATGAAATCGGCCGCGCGCTCCGCGATCATCACAACCGGAGCGTTGGTGTTGCATGACGGTATGATAGGAATGACCGACGCATCGGCGATGCGCAAGCCATCGACCCCACGCACGCGCAGGGACGGATCGACGACGGCTTGCTCGCCACTGCCCATGGCGCAGGTTCCGCAGGTATGAAAGAACGTATCGCACGCTCGGCGCACGAATAATTCCCGCTCACGCTTTGACAAGCGACGATCGGGGGCTACCGGTCGCGCCACCAAGGCGGCGTACGCCGGCGTAGCCGCAAGTTCCATACAAAACTCCAAACCTTCGACAAGCGCCTGCAGGTCGGACGTTTCGCTGAGGAAGTTCGGCTGAATTTCGATCCGGCCTCCGGGCGCCGCGCTGTCAAGCCGCATGCGGCCCCGGCTTTGCGAGCGCATCAAGCCTGGCGAAATTGCGAAGCAATCCGGTGGAAGCGAATAGTCGCGAATGACTTCCGGTCCGGCATGTGCACCCTGCACGACGAATGCGTGCAGATCTGGCCCCGGCAATTCCGCCCTGCTCTTCCAATTGATGATACTGCCACCGCCGTTGTCGCGCACCGGTCCCAGCGGGCCTGCGGCCGCAAAGTTGACACCCATCAGCAGCGGATGGTCCTGTAAGTTTTGACCGACCCCGACGAGACCGCTTATCACCGGCACGTCGAGGCGCTTCAGTTCGGCGGGATCGCCGATCCCCGAAATCATGAGAAGACGTGGTGAGTCGATCGCCCCGGCGCTAAGAACGATTTCCTGACTCGCTCGGGTCGTCCGCGGCACGCCATCAACGAGATGGGTTACCGACACGCAGCGGCTGGCCTCAAAGCCGAGCTTTATCGCCAAAGAATTGGTCAGAACCGTCAGGTTGGGCCGCCCCATAAACGGTCGCAGATATCCGCGGGCGATACTCCACCGCAGACCGCTGCAAGTATTTAGATTGGCCAGCGCTACCCCCTCGTTGCTGGCGCCATTCATGTCATCGATGACCGGAATGCCGAGCATCGCCGCGCCCTCGATCATGGCGCGAGCGATCGGATGGGGATCGCGCGGCCGCTCGATGCGCAACGGCCCACCGGCGCCACGCCACGCGTTCGCACCGCCCTCCCAGTCTTCCGCTCGTTTGAAATAAGGCAGTACGGCGGCAAAATTCCAGCCGGTCGCTCCTCCCGCTTCCCAGTTGTCATAGTCGGATTGATGTCCACGATACCAAATCATCGCGTTGATGCTGCTGCACCCACCGAGAACGCGTCCGCGTGGAATTCCAATGATGCGGCCGTCGACATGTGGTGATGGCGCGTAGTCGTAGCCCCAGTCATAGGGACCACGGAGCAACGCGGTCCAACGCGTAGCATCGTCAATCTCTGCAACGCCGATGTCCGATGGCCCGGCCTCGATCAGCAGCACGGTTGCGTCACTTCGTTCGGCCAGCCGCCGCGCCACCACCGCTCCGCCGCTGCCGCCGCCGATGATGACGAAATCGTATTCCCTCGCTAGCGGCGTGGAGCGCACGCTCCCGGCCTCCGCAATCCGCGTCGATCGGCTTCCCGGCGACGTCATTTCGATGGTTGGGCGATCGTACGGCAATGGCTGTCGCTTCTGCTAATTATGATCGCTGGAGGCTATAATAATCCAAAGTTCTCCATCACCACCGCGGTCCACTCCTCGGCCCGCGTCAACGGATGTCGCTCTCGTTGGCCTACCGCGATCGGTAATCTCATCAATGATAGGCCGGAATTCCCGGCATAGTGATGAAGCCCGGTATGCCTCGCACGTGTGCCATCCAACGTCGTAAGGCCGGGTACTCGTCGTGGTCGACACCGAAGTCACGGCTGAGCGCGATGTTGGGAAACAGTGCGATATCGACAATCGTTGCGGTATTGCCAATGAACCAAAATGTGTCATCGAACTGCTGTTTAGTCATGTGATCTTCCATCAGCCGAAAGGCTAGGCGCGCTTTGCGGTAGACCTTAGTCTCATCGGCTTCTATCTCGAAGAGAGCATGTGCACGCGCAATCGACGCGGCGGATAGAATGCTACCCGAGAAGGCGAGCCATTGCATGATCCTGCCGAAAGTCTCGGGCTTTTCGGGAAGCCAGACACGCGCCGTGTCATATTTGAGAGCAAGATAGGTCAGTATGGCCTCCGCTCCATAAATTGTCAGATCCGCTTCGGTGAGAATCGGCAAAGCGCCGAGCGGATTGAGCCTAAGATATCGCGCCGAGCGATGCTCGCTGCCGGGATGAACATCGACCGCCACTTTGTCATACAAGCAGCCGAGCGCGCCAAGAAACAGCCGAACCTTGTAACATTGATCGTCGAGTTCGTAGTCGTAGAGCGTCAGCTTCGCCATGGCGCGGCCTCGTAGGAGCCCGCAGGCGCGGTGTCTGGCACCGGTTCCCGTTCTAGATCGTGCCGTAGTTCCTCCGCCCAAACTGCAGCCGACCGCCGCGCATTGCCCGGGTACTGTTCGGGACTGCCAAGAAAAACGATGTGCAGTGCGGTCTTGCCTTTCCCGAACGGTTGAAACCCCGCAATCATATTTTGTGGTCCAGCGTGGATCGAGATGAGAGCACCGCCGGCCAGCACAGTACATTCCGATCGCGCCGAAAGCGCCTGCATCGTCGCGATCGGCGCACAATCAACATAGAGACTACGCACGGGCGCAATATCGCGCCGATCAATCGGCAGATCGAGCGGCATTTCCATTTTCAGATCCGAACACATCCACACCATTCCGAGCCGGTCGATGCACGGGTAAGTGGCGACACGAATTGTTGACGGAACGTCGAGTTGAGGGTGCGCAGGAATGAAACGACAGCGGCCTTGCATGTCGTATTGCCAGCCGTGATACAGGCAAGCGATCCGATCGCCGCGAACGAATCCAAAGCTCAGCCGCATGCCGCGATGGGGGCAACGATCCTCCCAGGCGTGAACACCCCCGTCGGAATCGCGCCAAATGCAGATTTCCCGATCAAAGAGCCGGGTACCTGCCGAGGTTGCCGGCTCCAGCTGATTTGACAGCGCCACCGGATACCAGCCACCGGAGAAACTCATGGGCCGCTCCGGTATTCTCCTACGCGCTCCGGCGCTTCTGCCGTGCTGACCCGATGATGGTCGAGCACGAGGCAATCGATCGGACCGAGACTGCAGGCCAATTCAAACGCATCAAGCAGTTCCTCGTCGCCGGCAACCGAAACTTCGATGCAATTGGGGCCGGCCGAGTGCACGGCGGCGGCAAGCGAAAGCCGCTCGGCGCGATGGCGAATAAACTCAAGAAAGCTTTCAGGCTGGAATCGCCCAACGAAGAAGACGGTTGCAACTTGGGTCATTGTGCATCCGCACGATCCTGGACGTGCTATTGTCTCGCCGCCGCAATGTCATCTTGCGTGCTGCCGTGCGGAGCCTGCGCGCAAATGCCGGCATGCGCTTTTCGCGGCCATGCCTCCCGTCAGGGCGAGCCGTTTTTCACAGCGTCGGGATATTGCTCGGTCATTTTCGTGATGAAGGATTTGTCGTTCACGAATTGAAGAGTGTAGGCCTTCTTGTAATCCAAGCCCGGCTTGTAGAGACCGGCGGCGACCATGGCTTCGTAGAACGACTTCCAACGCGCGTCGTTCATCGTGCCAATGCCCTGCGTCAAAGCATCGCCAGACAGGACAATGCCGCGCGCCTTCATTTCGCCGAGCGAATATTGGACTTGGCCGTCACTGGTACTGACGAGCTTCTGGACCAGTTCGCTTCCCGGCTTCGGATTCTGCCAGAAGCTGTACCAGCCCTCGAGCGTAGCTTGCACCATACGTTTGACGAGTTCGGGCTTCTTCTCGATCACATCCGCCCGTGTCACCAGGAGCGCGGCATAAGTATCCCAGCCGTAATCCGAGAGCAGGAAAGTGTTTGGATCGACGCCACCCTGTTTGATCGCATAGGGCTCGGCAGTAAGATAGGCCTGCTGCACCGCCATCTTGTCGTTAAGGAACGGCGCCATCTGGAAAGTGTAGGGCCGCACCTGATCGTCGGTATAGCCGTATTTCTTCTTCAACCAAGGCCAGAAAGAGCTGAACGAATCCTGCGACAGCAAGATTGGTACACCCTTCAACGACTCCATTGTGTCGTGTCCCACGCCCTTGTGAGAAAGCAGAACTTGAGGATCTTTCTGGTATTGCGCGGCAATCGCAACGAGCGGCGTGCCTTGTTCGAGGCCGTGTAATAACTCGCCGTCGGTGTGCAGGGTGACGAAATCGGCCTTGCCGCCCAGGAGAAGCAGCGAGCCATTCACCTGCGGGCCGCCCGGCTGCAGGTCGATGTCGATGCCGTACTTCTGATAAATGCCAGTGGCTTTTGCCTGATAGGCGCCGCCATGTTCCACTTCGGGGAACCAGTCCTCGTAAAATGTAACTTTGTCGTCTGCGCGGGCATGCAGTGGAAAGACGAAGGCCACAGCCAGACCGATTATACCGCCAGTCCACAACTGTTGGAGGTTGCCACGGAGCCGCATCCCTAATCTCCTGTTCGCAAAACATAGGCAGTTTGCGTATCGAACTCGCAAATTCTATGCCACCGGATGGGAGGCCAGATTGGCTATAGA
>Ga0182013_10000171_pt1 | contig 83433 bp, 89 predicted proteins | sample 612S2MmetaG_FD_120487 | JGI IMG/M metagenome (GOLD analysis project Ga0182013, IMG submission 120487) | Permafrost microbial communities from Stordalen Mire, Sweden - 612S2M metaG | ecosystem: Environmental > Terrestrial > Soil > Wetlands > Permafrost | place: Sweden: Stordalen | collected... | reverse complement strand
CCGCTGACGTTGTCCCGCCCGGTCAATGCACTATAGGTTGCGGCACCAGGAACGGTCAACGCGTAAGAGTTATTGCCGGATGTAACATCGATGAAGTTTGCGCTCGAACGCGAGTACGCGGTGTAGAGCTGCGATACCGGATTAGTGAGCGCGGTCTTACAGTATTGGTAAATTTCGGAGAGCTCGGCTGCAAATTGGGGCGATGACCACGACGTGCCGTCAATTGGAGACAACGCTCCGCCGACGTACAGCGCTGCGTACGCAGCGGGGCCTGCAATGTCGGGCACGTTCCTATTGGCTGATGAAGCGAGACCGGAAACGCCCTGCTGGTATGACGGGATCGTAAACTCGGTGGATACGCCGCCACCACCGGCACCGCCGGAACCGAACGCGACAAGATCGTTCCATACCGCGGGGTTGGTCAACGGGACCGACTCGAACGTATTCGTGTCGGTTCCGCCGACCCCAATGACGTTGGGATCGCTGGCCGGATAGTTGACCCCGGGCGAATATAAGGGGGTTCCGGAATAACACGCGCTGCCCTGATCGCCGGACGACGCAACGAAGGCAATCTTTGCCGCCGTGCCCGTTGCAAAGATACTCGACTCGCCGGTGTCGACGCCTTCGCATCCGCCAAACGATGAGTTAACGACGTTTGCATGCCCATCGGTGATGATCTGGTTATATGCGTCGCCAATGCTGATGTCGTCAAGCCCGGGAATCACGTACACGATGATGTTCGCACCCGGCGCCAGACCCGCAATCGTCTCGAGATCGAGCGCCGCTTCGGTCTGGTCGGCGGTGACGGCGTTTGCATTTGCACTATCCACGCTCTCGAAGGTGATCGATCGGCTCGTCGTCGGAATGCTGAACGCCGTAAGGTAGGCATTTAGATCGCTTGTCGCAACGGACGAATCGATCACGATTGCGACGGTCATGCCGGTTCCGTCAAAGCCGCTCTGAACCGGATAGTTGAACGCACTCGCAACACCGGGCGCACCCCACGCGGGTCCCTGCCCTGTAGTTACCGTCGTCGGGCCGACGAGGATCGTTCCCGTTCCGCCGGCAGGCGTGACGAGCGCGATCGCGTTTCCGCTGTTGAACACGGTGCCGATGTCGGTGCTGCTCGCCAGCACCGTGCCCGTACCGGTGAACTCGCTCAAGATCGCGCCGGTACCGGTCGTGCCGGGGCCGCCGCTGCTCGAGCAGGTCCCGCTCCAGGCCGCGATTTGAATCGTTGCCTGACCTTGCGGCGAAGCGACGGACAACGTTGCCGTCGTCGCGTTCGCTGGAAATGCGACGCAGCTCGTTGCGACCGGCGAACCGGACGTCGAGCTGCCTTCCCAAACCTGCGCATCAACCGACAGCGACGTCGTGGGAATCGTTTGAATGCCGCGCCGCTTCGCCGACGAGGTGGTCGGGGTTCGTACGATCGTGATGCTCATCGTCGAGGTCGGGCCGAGCGAACCCGGCGCCGGCGAACTCACGCTCGTCACCGGTGACACGTGACTTCCCGAACCGCCGCCGGAACACGCAGCGCAGAGCGAGAGAACGACGCAGACGGATACCCACCGAAGTGTTTTCACTGCACTGTTCCTCCGAGCGAAACGGGACCGGTAACGGGGAATGAAATCGAACCTGCACTCAACGATCCGAAGAAGATGACGTTGCAGTTCGTGTAGTTGGTCGAGCCGAGATTCGTGATCGTAAACGTGCTGCCGGACGGTCCCGCCGATGTGACGTTGCCCGCGCAACCTGCGCCGCTCGCATTCGCGCTGAACGCTCCGCCATAGTTTGCTTGCGTGAGCGTGACCGTGACCGATTGGCTAACGGCGCTGAAGTTGATCGCTTGTCCCACGACTGCCGGTGGCGGCGTTCCCGTTCCGGGAGCTGCCGACGCCGTCACGCTGGAGGCGTTGAAATTGCCGTTGCCGGTCCAACTTGCGAACAGGATCCCGGGGGTCGGCGATCCAGTCGGAGTCGCGGTCGGCGTTGGCGTCGGCGTTGGCGTCGGCGTTGGCGTCGGCGTCGGCGTTGGTGACGCTGTCGGCGTCGGCGTCGGCGTTGGTGTATGCGTAGGCGTCGCTGTCGGCACCGGCGTCGGTGTCGCCGTTGGGCCCGGCGTGCTGCTCGGTGCGGCCGTCGGCGGCGGCGTTGCGCCCGACGAAACCGAGAAGATCACGAGTCCGTACGCGGCTCCGCCGACGAACGTGTACGTGGGCAGCGTGCCCGAGAACGTTAGGCTGCTCCCGCTCGGCGCAACGGGACCCGAGATCGTGTTCCACGCCGGGTTTGCCAGCGTCGAATCATAGAACGCAAGATAATACGAGGTCCCGGACGGAAGCGCCGACGGGAACGTCACTTGAAGCGAAGCCGGTCCGGCGACCGTGATGCTGGTGCTTGGCACCAGCACCGTATAGAAGATAGCGTTGAAGCTATCGGCCAAGGTGCCGCGCGCGCCGGCCGGTACGAGCCGGCTCGTTTCCGCGGAGGCACGGGCAATGCTCAAGGCGGGGACGCCGGACGGTCCGGAGATGCTGTTCGTGAGGCGCACGGAGGCGTTCGCCCCGGCAGCCGTTACCGGAACGGCGGCTGTTTGCGCGTATCCGGAGGGCGCTAGGACGGACAACGGCGCAGCGGTCGCCCCCGTCGCGAGCGGCGTCAGCGGGATCGTCGTTTGCACGCTCTGCGGCGCGACGGTGGCCGTTGGAACCACAACCGGAACGACGGCGGAGGTGGTACTGCTCCCGCCGCCACCACCACCGCAACCGGCAATGGCCGCGGCCGCAGCAATGACGAAAACACCCATCCAATAACGCAACGTTGCCCCTCTGCTAAAGAGTCACGAAACAAGCTTCCGGCCTATTGCTTAGCCAGCGTCGAGCGGGCACCTGGGCAGCAGGTCTGCAGGCCGGCGCGTGACTAGTAGCTTGCGGTTATGAAACGCATCGAACCTGGACCCCGAATGAGCCGTGCGGTGGTGCACGGCGACACCGTCTACCTCGCCGGAATTGTTGCCGGCAATCCGGACGCCGATGTGGCGATACAGACGCGCCAAATTCTTGAAGCGATCGACGGCCTCTTGGCCACCGCCGGCACGTCGAAGTCGAAGATCCTCACGGCGACGATTTGGCTCGCCGACATGTCGACGTTCGGCGAAATGAACAGCGTCTGGGATGCGTGGGTCGATCCCGGCAACACGCCTGCGCGCGCAACCGTCGAAGCCCGCCTAGCCGCCCCCGCCTACAAAGTCGAGATCATGGTGATCGCGGCGCTGTAGCAGACGCTGCCGTCTTACTTCGGAACCACCAATACCGGGCCATCGGGCGTCATGCCCTGCAGGCGGTCGATCCGGACGATCACGGCAGCGCCGTTTTGCGCCAAGTCGTGGCGCTGTTCCACTTCCGGCGATAATCCGAACACGCGAGCGCGCGTTGCTGCATCATCCGCAACCTCGCCGCGGCCGCGAATCCCCAGCGTGATCCGTTTCGCGCTGTTGCGGTAGAGCAGACTCAAGACCTGACCGTTGCGCGCGGCGGTCACGAGCCCGCTCTTTGGATTGCGCGCCCACAAACATAGCGCCGTGGGACCGAACACTTGCACGCTGCCGCGCAGCGACAACACCGGTGCACCGTCGTCGCCCACATAGCCGACGACCATCGGCGTACCGTTGGCCAGCGCGCCGTTGATCGCGCCGCGAACGGCGGCCGGGATCTGATCGGCCGGCGTGGCCGCAGGGAACGGCGTAATCGTCTCATCGACGCGCACGATGCGATCCGCCGCATCGAATCCGAACGTCAGCGCGTAGCTCTTCGGCGCGGCGCCGACGCTCGCGAAGGTTCCGGTAACCCGCACGCCTTCGGCGACCGGTTCGGCCGCGCTCCAGACGCCTTGCGCAAACACCGTCGTGAGCGGCCACATGCCCGAGAGGCGCGCGGCAACGGCATCCGCCCCGGCGATCTCGGTGCTGCCGGTCTGAAACACGACGCCCGGCGCGAGCAACGGCTCCAGTCTGCGCACGGCCGAGGTCTCACCGGTGCGCAGCGCTTGCACGAACGCATCGCAGCCGTCAGTACGCATGTCGTTGATCATCTTCGAGGCTTCCCGCTTCGGGCGGGCGCCTCCGCTACGCTGCGGCGAGCACCGCTTCAGCTCGTAGCGCGGAGACGATCGCGCGCACCGCCGGCGATTTGTTCAGGGTGTAGAAATGCAGGCCGGGTGCGCCGCGCGCCAGCAGATCGGCGCACTGCAGCGCCGCGAACGCTACGCCCAAATCTACGATCGCCGCCGGATCGGAGGCGTTTCGCTCGAGCTCGGCACGTAATCGCGCCGGAATCGTTGCACCGCACATCGTGGTGAAGCGCTGCACCTGTTCGAAGTTGGTGATCGGCATGATACCGGGGATGATCGGCACCGTGATGCCGGCCGCACGCGCGCGCGCGACGAACGCGAAATAGCGCTCGTTTTCGAAGAACAGCTGGGTGATGAGATACGACGCCCCGGCGTTGACCTTGGTCACCAAGTGTTGTAAATCCGTATCAGCGTCGACCGCTTCGGTGTGCGTCTCGGGATAGCACGCGCCACCGATGCAGAACTCGTAGCCGCCGGCGAGCAATGCCGTAAGGTCGGAGGCGTGCGCGAAGCCGCCGGCCGGTGCGCGAAAGCCCACCGCGTCGCGCGGCGGGTCGCCGCGCAGCGCGAGCACGTTCTGTACGCCCGCCGCCGCGAGCTCCCGGGCAAATGCGCGCAGTTCTTCGGCGCTGCTGCCGGCGCACGTCAGGTGCGCCATTACCTCGAGCGAGAGTTCGCCTTTGATGCGCCGGATGAGGTCGAGCGAACGATCGCGCGACGATCCGCCGGCACCGTAGGTAATCGAGACGAAGGCCGGCTGCAGCGCGCGCATCGCGCCGATCGTGGCCAGGAGTTCGGCCGCCGCCGCATCGTTCTTCGGGGGAAAAAACTCAAACGAGATCGTCGGCCGCTCGTCGCGCAACGCATCGACGATGCGCACGCTATGCCGACATCAGTTCGCGGCTAGCCGCAGCATTGAAGTACGTCGCTTGCGGATGATGCACGACGATGGCCGCCGTCGACTGCTCCGGCACGATCTGGTAGGCCGAGGTGAGTTCCGTGCCGATCGCGCGCTCCGCATCGAGCAGCCGCCAGACGATCTCGTGCTGCGCAAGATCCGGACACGCGCCGTAGCCCCATGAATAGCGCTTGCCGTGCTCGTTCGCAACGCCGAGTTCGCGCCGGATCCGGTGGTGCGTGTGCTCGGCCAGCGCCTCGGCTGCCTGGACCGAGAAGCCGTGCAAGAAATACGAGTCGCTGTAATCGCCGTGCTGCTGCATCGCATCGATGCGCTCGGAGACGGCCGGCCCGACCGTGACGATCTGGAGCGCGACCACGTCGGGTTCGCCGCCCGGCCGCAGCGGGTGTACGTAGTCTGCCAGGCACAGATGCTGGCCGCCGCTCTGGCGAGCGAACGTCAGCCGAGCGAGTTCCACTTCGAGATTCGCCGGATCGTACACGACGATGTCGTCGCCGTCGCCCGCCACCGGGAAGTAGCCGTACACGACTTTCGGCTGCAGCAGCGCCGTCCGCTCCGCGAGCGCGCGGAAACGTTTGAGGCGCGGCTCGAACTCGTCGCGCACGAGCGCTTCCCACTGCGCACCCTTGACGCTCGAGCCACCCCACGACAGCCGGTAGAGACTGCGCAGGTCGAAATGCGACCACAACTCGCTCACGTCCAAATCGCGCACCCTGCGCGTGCCGAAAAACGGCGCGCGCGGAATCGGCGCCTCATCGAGCCATTCGCGCGCCGTGCGGCGCGAGATTTGCACGGGTTCTTCCGCCGGGCGCTTGCGCGACGCCAAGGCTTCCGTGCGCGCGTGCTCCACCAGCACGTCGCGCCGCGCCGGAACGGCGAGCTGCTCCATGATGTCGAGCCCCTCGAAGGCATCTTTGGCATAAAACAAACCAGGCGCAAAGAACCGTTCGCCGTCGATGAGTGCCGTGCGCCGGCCGAAATCGCGGTTGATCGCCGCCCCGCCGACAAGGATCGGAAATTCGAGCCCGCGCGCATCCTGTTCTTGCACGCACACCGGCATCTGCTTTGAGGTCGACACGAGCAGTGCCGAGAGCCCGATCGCATCGGCCTTCACCTCGATCGCCTTGTCGAGGATGACGTTCATCGGCACTTGCTTGCCGAGATCGTAGACCGTGTAGCCGTTGTTTGCGAGGATGGTGTGGACGAGGTTCTTGCCGATGTCGTGGACGTCGCCGAAAACGGTCGCCAGCACGATCTTGCCTTTGCTCGCGCCGTCTTTCTTCTCGAGAAATTGTTCGAGGTGAGCGACGGCCTTCTTCATCACTTCCGCCGACTGCAACACGAACGGCAGGATCAGCTCACCCGCGCCGAACTTGTCGCCGACCTCTTTCATCGCCGGCAACAGCACGGTGTTGATCAAATCGACCGCGTCGTGCCCGCGCAGCGCCTCATCGAGCTTCGCCTCGATGCCATCCTTGCGCCGCCGCAAAATCGCGTTGTGGATGCGCACTTCGATCGGCTCGTCCACGTCGTCGGCCAACGCATCGGCTGAAGCAACGGGTCCCTTCGCCTCAAAGTGCTGGATAAAAAGCTCGAGCGCATCGGGCCGGCGATTGAAGACCAGATCGTCGCACAACCCGCGCTCGACGGCATCGATCTCCGCATACGGCGTGATCTCTTTGGGATAGACCATCGCGATGTCGAGCCCGGCATCGACGCAGTGATGCAGCATCACCGAATTCAAGGCTGCTCGCGCCTGCGGTTTCAGTCCGAAGCTCACGTTGCTCACCCCGAGCGAGGTGAGCACGCCCGGGATCTCGCGCTTGATGCGCCGGATGCCCTCGATCGTCTCCACCGCGGAATCGAGAAACTCCGCATCACCCGTCGCCAGGGTAAACGTCAACGCGTCAAAGATCAACGCGCCGCGCGGCAAACCGAACTCGGTGGTCACGATCTCGCAGATGCGCTTCGCGACTTCGACTTTCCGGTCGGCCGTTTTTGCCATGCCGGTTTCGTCGATCGTCAGCGCAACGACGGCCGCGCCGGCCTCGCGCACGAGCGGCATCACGTCGTCGATCCGTTTGCGGCCGTTCTCCAAATTGATCGAGTTGACGATCGCGCGGCCGGGGTACGCGCGCAGTGCCGCCGCGATGACCGCGGGTTCGGTCGAATCGATCATCACGGGCACTTCGACCGATTGCGCAAGCTTCTTCACGATCGTTTCCATCTGAAACGCCTCGTCGGTGCGCTCGGTCAAGGCCGTGCAGATGTCGAGTACGTGCGCGCCGGCTTCGATCTGTTCGCGCGCCACGAGCACGATGTCGTCGTACGCATCCTCGAGCAGCAGCCGTTTGATCCGGCGCGACCCTTGCGCGTTGATGCGCTCGCCTGCCATCAGCGGCTTCGGCTCTTGCTCGAGCGCGATCGCGCTCATCGCCGAAGCCACCAGTTGCTGCGGGTTCGCGCGCGGCGTGCGCCCGCGCAGTCCGTCGATCGCCACAGCGAATGCCGCGATATGCGCGGCGGTCGTACCGCAGCAGCCGCCGACTGCGTTCACGCCGAAATCCTTGACGAACGCGCGCAATCCGCCGGCCATTTCCTCGGGCGTCTCGGGATAGATCGTTTCGCCGTTCGGTCCCATGAGCGGCAAACCGGCATTCGGAATCACGGCGACGTAGCAGCGCGAGTTCTCGCACAGGTAGCGCACCGCTTCGCGCATGTGCGTGGGGCCCGTCGAGCAGTTGAGGCCGATCACGTCGATCGGCAGCGCGTCGAGCGTCGCGCACACCGCGCGAATATCGGTGCCGAGCAGCATGCGGCCGGTCACGTCGAGCGTCGCCTGCGCCTGAATCGGAACGCGCCGCAAACCGGCATCGAAGCCGCGCACGATCCCGGCGATGGCGGCTTTCATTTCCAAGAGATCTTGGCTCGTCTCGAGCAACAGCAGGTCGACGCCGGCTTCGACCAGATGCCGTGCCTGCTCGCCATAGAGCGTCGCGAGTTCTTCGAACGTGATCTTCGAGAGCGCGGGGTCCGACGACGAAATGAGCATCCCGGTCGGTCCCATCGCACCGGCCACGAAGCGCGGCCGGGATGAGTGAACGCGGGCAACGGCGGACCGGGCGAGCGCCACGGCGGTGCGGTTGATCTCGCCGGTGCGGTCGCCCAAGCCGTACTCGTCGAGCTTGAGCCGGGACGCCGTGAACGTGTCCGTTTCGAGGACGTCCGCCCCGGCCTCGAGGTAGGTCACGTGGATCTGTTCCACGATGTCCGGCCGGCTGAGCACGACCGCTTCGTTGCACCCGTGCAGCGCCGCCCCGCCGTACGCCTCGGGGGCCAACTCGCGCGCCATGATCTGGGTGCCCATGGCTCCGTCGAAGACAAGAACGCGGTCGGCCAGGGCGGCTAGGTACGGGTCCATGACATAACCATCGGGGCAAAGTGACATTTTGCCGCCCAAATGCTTGTCCTATTTGGACGAGATGCCATAATTAGGACATGATCCGCGGAGAACGCGAATTGCGCGCCCTTGAGGAAGACGTGCTCGAACTCGCCGCCACGTCCCGGCCGCTCGAGGCATCGGAGCAAGCCAAGTTCGCCCTGCGGCTCGAAGAGGTCTGGGGTTCGTGCGCCCTGGCCGGTTCCGCGACCACCCTCGCCCAAACGCGGGCGCTGCTGCAGCGCGGCGTCGTCGCCGGCGATCGGGCGCTGCGCGACTATCTGATGCTGTGGAGTTACGGTCAGGCATCCGCCTGGGTGCAAGCCCAGCGCCCCCGCCCGGCCGGGCCGCTCGTCACCGTGGCGGAGATCCGCGGCTTACACGCGCGCGTCACCGCAGGCATGGCGCTCGTGGAGAGCGACGCGACGCCGGGCGCCTGGCGAACGCACAACGCGCGGCCCGTGCGGCACGGCGTCGTGCCCGTTCCACCGTCGCTGATCGTGTCGGAAATCGCGAGCTTCGTCGACCGTTTCGGACACGGCGCCGCCGCGGGCACGTCGCACTTCCTGTGGCTTGCGACGTTCCAAGAACGGCTCGAACGCATCCGTCCGTTCTCGGCGGGAAGCGGCCGCGTTGCGCGCCTTACGGTGAACCTGCTGCTCACGCGGCTGGGGCTGCCGTTCGCAACCATTCCGCCGCGCGCGACGCGCAGTTACCGCGAAGCGATCTCGCACGCCGACGCCGGCAATCTCTACCCGTTAGCGCACTACCTCGCCCGCAGCGTGCAGCGTAATCTCGGCAGCTTCGCAGCGCCCGCCGATCTGCGCACGCTGGCGGCACTCGCCGGACCGGCGGTCAGCGAAGATGCGTTGCGCAAAGCGGTGCTGCGCGGCCGTCTGCGTCACGCCTACGTCGGCGCGCGGCTCTTCAGCACGGTACTTTGGCGCGACGAGTACTTGGCCGACCGGCTAGCGGCCCGTGACCTGCGCGAATAGCGCTGCAAGATCCGCCGGTTTGCCGTCGCCCGTCCACGCCACGTATTGATCGGGGCGAACCAGAATGAGATGCCGTTCGAACGCTTCGCGGCCGTCTTTGAACGTGTCGCGCACGACGTTCATCGGCACGTGCGCTGCCGCCGCGGCTTGCTCGAACGCTTTGACGTCGGCGTCGCTTGCGTCAAACGCCAACAGGGTGAAGCCCAGGCCGAGTTCTTCGAAGACGTTTTTCCCCGACGAGAGCACCTGCGGCGCGAGATGGTGCCCGGGGCGCGCGGCATACGAATGCGTTCCGTGCGCGCCGCTCTTGCCGCCCGGCGGCGCGGCGATGACATCCGATCCTTCGTAGTGCGGTTCGTAGCTCAACACGCTGCCGCCGGCGCGCGATTGACGCGCCGCCCAGGCTGTCTCGAATTCCGCTTTGTCGCGCTCGGGATTGTGGAGTTCCAACCACGCAGCGTCCGCATTGATGCGCGCCGCGATGAAGTCTTCACCGGTTTCCTTGAAGATCGGACGGCGCTCTTCGCTGTACGAGCGGATCAGCTCGGCGCCGCCCCAGCCTTCGAGCACCGCCGCGAGCTTCCAACCCAGGTTGGTCGCGTCTTCCAAACCGCTGTTGAGGCCAAATCCGCCGTAGGGCGGATGACTGTGCGCCGCATCGCCCGCAATGAGCACGCGATCCACCTGATAGGTGTCTGCAACCGTCACGCGCAGATCCCAAAAGCCGACGTAGTCGAACTCGGCCGCGAATTTGAAACCCGCCGCCTTTTGCAAGAGCGCGAGAAAATCGAAGTTGTCTTTAGTCGTATTTGCCGGCACGGGGGCGTGAAAGAAAAACTCTTCGCCGACATCGACGCGACCGAAAAACTGCCAATAGCCCTTGAGATCGGGGTGCATCACGTTGAACGTGCTGCGATCCGGAAAACGCTTGAGCGCCTCGTGCAGTTCTTTCGAGCGGAACACGGCAAGCACCATGATCTGGTCGAAGTCGACACCGCCGTTTTCGATGCCGGCTTGATTGCGCACGAGCGAATTGGCGCCGTCGCAGCCGACGACGTAGTCGGCCTCGAGCACCTCGCGTTGCGCCCCGTTGCTCTCGGCAACCGTAACCCGCACGCCGCCGGCATCTTGCTCGACGTGTTCCGCCGTCCAGCCGAACAGATTGGTCACGTTCGGCAGCTCGGCCATGCGTGCGCGCAGCACTTTTTCCGTTAGGTACTGCGGCAGCCGCTCGACGTCTTGGAAGTAGAATTTCCGGATGAGTTCGCGTTGCGGCGGCGGATACCAATACTCGCTCATCAGCGTGCCGTACGTCGTAATGCCGCTGATCGGATAGCCCTTGGGGAGCACGCGTTCGGCCCGGAGTTTGTCGTCGATGCCCCAGAAGTAGAAATGCTCGAGCGTGCGCGGCGAGAGGTTCTGGCCTTTAGGGATATTCTGCAGCGCCGTCCGCCGCTCGACGAGCGCGCACGTGATGCCGCGCAAACCCAAATCGACCGCGAGTCCGACGCCGACCGGTCCGCCGCCGACGATGACTACCTGAAATCTTCTGGCCATGTCGCCTTTGTCTCCGCCTGGCACTCAAATGCCTTGCAACGCGGCGGCCAGGGCCGGCAGGGCGATTTCGGTTCCGGTGCGCAGCGCCAGCACGTTCGGACCGCCGGCGGCATCGGGATTCACCTCGATCACGGTCACGCTGCCGTCGCCCACGCGCGCGAGCGATGCGGCAGGGTGAACGGCCAGCGACGTACCCGCAACGATGATGACGTCGGCTGCGGAAGATGCGCGTTCCGCAAGCTCCCATGCATCCGGCGGCAACGATTCGCCGAACCACACGACGTTGGGCCGCAGCTTGCCGCCGCAATCGTGCGCGATGCGCGCCACGTCGAGCGGCGCTGCGAGCGGCTCGCGATACGCGCAGCCCGTGCAGCGCGCCGTCTGCAGATCGCCGTGGAGTTCGACCAGCCGGCGCGAGCCTGCGCGCGCCTGCAAGCCATCGACGTTTTGGGTGGCGAGAAAAAACTGCGGCACGCGTTGCTCGAGCGCGATGAGGGCGCGGTGTCCCGCATTCGGTTCGGCCGTTGCGTACGCCGCGAAGCGTTCGTTATACCAGGTCCAGCAGAACGCCGGATCGCTCTCGAATCCGGCCCGGCTCGCGAGCGCGGCGACCGGCTTCTCGTGCCAATACCCGCCGTCGCTGCGGAACGTCTTGAGTCCCGATGCGACGCCCATACCCGCGCCCGTCAGCACGAAGAGCCGCGTAGCCTGCCGCAGCGCCGAGGCCGCACGCTCAAATTCCAGCGAGTCCATCAGAGGCACTCAAACGTTCGAAGGTAGAATGCGCAGCCCATGCCGGAACTCCCGGACATTGCTGCGTACATCAGCGCGCTCGAACCACGTATCGTCGGTCAGCCGCTCGAACGGGTACGCGTCGCGAGCGTCTTCTTGCTGCGCACCGCCGACCCGCCGCTCTCGAGCGTGGAGGGACGCACCGTGCGCGAGCTGCGGCGCATCGGCAAGCGCATCGCGATCGGCTTCGACGACGACTTGTGGCTCGTGCTCCATCTGATGATCGCCGGACGACTGCATTGGCGGCCGCCGCACGCAAAGCTCGGCGGGCGCAACAATCTCGCAGCGTTCGATTTTTCCGCCGGCTCGCTCGTGCTCACGGAAGCCGGCACCAAACGGCGCGCGTCGCTGCTCGTGCTGCGCGGCGACGCGGCGCTCGAAGCGATCGATCCCGGCGGGATCGAGGTGTTCGCCGCCGATCTCGAGACGTTCCGGCAGGCACTGAGCGTTGAAAACCGCACGCTCAAACGCGCGCTCACCGATCCGCGCATCGTGAGCGGCATCGGCAACGCCTACTCCGATGAGATCCTGCACGCCGCACAGCTCTCCCCGATTACGCTCACGCACAAACTCACGCCCGGCGAGTGGGAGCGGCTCTTCGAGGCGACGCGAACGACGCTGCAACTGTGGATCGACCGCCTGCGCGACGAGACGAGCGGCGCCTTTCCCGAACGCGTGACGGCCTTCCGCGGGGACATGGCCGTCCACGGACGTTTCGGCGAGCCCTGTCCGCGCTGCGGCGAACCGGTACAGCGCATCCGTTACGCCGACAACGAGACGAACTATTGCGCGCGGTGTCAAACCGGCGGCGCGCTGCTCGCCGACCGCAGCCTTTCGCGCTTGCTGAAGGCGGACTGGCCGCGTACGCTCGAAGAACTCGATGCGTTGAAGCGACGCTGAGGTGCGTACGATGATCCTACCGCGGAGGGCTTTCTTAGCATCTCTGGCCGCGAGTGCCGTCATTCCGCGCCTTGCCCAAGCGCAGGAGTTGACGCCGCTGCGCGCCACGTCGGCGATCGACGACGCGGCGACGCCCTTTCTCTACGCGATGGACACGGGGCTGTTTCGCAAGAACGGCTTCGAGGCGTCGCTCGAACGCGCGACCAACGGTGCGGCCGCAGCGTCGGCCGTGGTCGGCGGTTCGTTCGAAATCGGCAAGTCGAGCGTCATTTCGCTGTTGAGCGCGCACGTGCGCGGCTTGCCGCTCGTCATCGTTGCGCCGGCCGGCGACTACGACAGCGCGCGGCCCTCGGCCGCGCTCGCCGTCCGCGCCGACTCACCGCTGCGCTCGGGCGCCGACTTCAACGGCAAGACCGTGGCCGTTTCGGCGCTGAACGATTCGTTTTCGCTTTCGATGCGCACGTGGGTCGACGCCCATGGCGGCGACGCATCGACGCTCAAGCTGATCGAGATCCCGATGAGCGCATCGGCAGCCGCCATTGCGAACGGACGCATCGATGCGGCCGTGCTCATCCAGCCATTTCTCCGGCCGGCCTTGGAGAGCGGCGCTATCCGCGTGCTCGGCGATCCCGTCAGCGCGTTCGGAAACCACCACACCGATTCCGCATGGTTCACGACCACCGCGTTCGCACAACGGAACCCCGACGTCGTCAACCGCTTCATGCGGACGATCCGCGACGCCGCCGCGTACGTGAACGGGCATCCCGCCGAGACAGCCTATCTCCTCGCGAAATTCGCGATGGTGCAGCCGAGCGACGTCATGAAGATGCGCGTCCTTCAGGGCACGCGGCTCGATACGGCAAACTTTCAGGTCCTCATCGATGCCGCGGCCCGCTACAAGATCATTCCCGAGCGGTTCGACGCCCGCGACCTCATCTACCAAGGCGCACTGAAGTAGCGCGTGCGTCGAAGGCGCTACGGCATCGTGTCGCGGAACGTGTACGCGCTGTACTGTTGACCGGCCGTGACGTTGAGGAAACCCACGATGCCGTGGCCCTCGATGTGAACTTTCAGTTCCGCCGGCATATAGCGGCCGTCGAACCGGGAGATCCGTTCTTCCAGCGATACCGTGACGTGTTCGCTATCGTTGAGGCCGATCGCCGCTAACGGTTCGTGCGTTGCCGGATCGACATAGAGCCACTGAAAGTCCGTCTCGGTGTCTTCGGCCTTATGGCAGGTGTCGCGAAGCGCAATCGCCTCAACGCTGCGATCGTTCCACTGCTTCGCCGTCGCGTCGCGCGCCACATAACAGGCCGCATCGAACGGCGGCTTTGAGACCGGATTGACGGCAACTTCGTGGTCGGTCGAGATCTTGATCTTGTCGGGATTGCCTTTGAGAAACGCGCCGTCGCGGGTGCGGATCACAATCGCCTGCGTCGTGTCTTTCGAGAGCGAGAACGTGCTCGCATAGGAGCGTTCGGTGTACGAAATATATGCAGCGGGCGGCGCCTTGAGCAGGCGAACCGCCGCGGCAAAATCGGCAGCAGCGTCCATCTTGATCCTCCGGTCCCTGCTACGCTTGCGCGACCGCAAAGTTTCAACGGCATGCCGCCTGCCGACGAGGCGCAGGCGGCATGGTCCAGCGAATCGGGCCGCAATGGAGCCGGCCTACCCGTATCCTCTGCGTTTGGTGACCGTCACCGATTTCCACGGCGACCCCGACGCCGTTCGAATGCGGCTAAGCGAGGATTTGTTTGAAGACTTGCTGTGGCGAGATTGCCGAAATCCACGGCTGTGGGAGGCCGTCGAGCGGACGAACTACGGCTACAATCGCGCCGTCTTTTTTCCGGCCGGCCGCTTCCACTCGGCCTCGCGGTTCTTCGGCTCGCAACTCGAGGATGGGCGTCTCTGGCAAAGCTTTCATTTCGGCGTGAAGCGCGCGCAGCCGGGCCGCGGATAGCATGGCGCCGATCGTAGCCTGGCGCCGCCCGGCGAAGCGCGGCCCCTCGACGCCGTTGGTGGTGTTCCTACACGGACGCGGCGCCGACGAACGCGATCTCATCGATCTCGCGTCCGAGCTTCCGCGATCGTTTGCCTATGCGAGCCTGCGCGGTCCGCTCGAACTTCCCGAAGGCGGCTACCGGTGGTTTGAAGACCGTGGCGTCGCGCGGCCGGTCGGGAAGAGTTTGCGCGCCGCAGTTGCGGGCGTGCGCGCCTGGGTCGACGGACCGGATGCCGCCGAGTACGATCGCAGCCGCACGTATCTGCTGGGCTTTAGCGCCGGCATGATGACGGCAGGCGCTCTCGTTCTCGACGACCCCGCACGCTTCGCCGGGGCGGTGCTGCTGAGCGGCGCCGTCGCGCTCGATACCGGGCAAGCAACGGCTGGTCGCCTTGCCGGCCTGCCGGTCTTTACGGCGCATGGAACGGCGGATATGATGATCCCACCCGATCTCGTGCTCCAGACGCAACGGTACCTTCGCGAACGTAGCGGCGCCGAACTGACCGAACGCACGTATCAGCGCGATCACAGCATCGCGCGTCGCGAGATTGCCGACATTGCCGAATGGCTGAGCGAGCGACAGTGACCTTTAGAGTTTTTTGATCTTTTCACGATACAAGCTTGACGTCACACTGATGCCGGAGGTCCTATGCCCCGTTTTGCTTCGCTCCTCGCCGCACTTACGCTCACCGTTGGCGTTACCGCGACCGCGTTCGCTCAGGCCGGTGAATCCGTCCGCATTCGCGGGACGATCACGTCCTACGCGGGCGGCGTGATCACGGTAGCGGGTGCTGCCTCATCGTTCAAGGTCACGGTTCCCGATAACGTGCGCGTCACGTGGATCGAGAAATCGGATCTCGCGAAGATCGGACCGAACACGTACATCGGCACGGTCGCCGTTCCGCAAGCCGACGGCACGCTGCGCGCGGTCGAAGTGCAAGTGTTCCCCGAAGCCATGCGCGGCGTCGGCGAGGGCAGCCGTCCGTGGGATTCCGTGCCGAACAGTTCGATGACGAACGCGACGGTCGACACGATCGCGGAAACGAAAGTCGACAAAATCGATGGCCGCACGATGTCGGTCAAATACAAAGACGGCGAGAAGAAAGTGTTCGTCCCGGCAAACGTCCCGGTGATCACCTACGTTCCCGCCGACAAAGCCGCCCTGACCACCGGTGCCCACGTCATCATCATGGCGACCAAGGCTCCCGACGGTTCGTACTCGGCACCGGCCGTTAACGTCGGCCGCGACGGCCTCGTCCCGCCGATGTAATTCGCTCTACCCCTCATGCCGGAGAGGGATCGCCGCCGTTCGGACCGATGTTCTACGCACGTGGAGGTGTACGAAGAATGACGACCGCACAGGCGGCTCCGCTCGCCGGCATACGCGTGCTCGAGATCGGAAACTTCATGGCCGGGCCGTTCTGCGCGATGCAACTCGCGGATCTTGGCGCCGACGTGATCAAAGTGGAGAATCCCGACGGCGGTGACGCGGTGCGCAACACCGGCCCGTTTCTCGAGGGTGAAAGCTCGAACTTCATTCGGCTCAACCGCAACAAGCGCAGCCTCGCGATCGACCTCAAGCACGATACCGGCAAGGAGCTCTTTCGCAAACTCGCCGTGCGCGCCGACATCGTGGTCGAGAATCTCCGCCCGGGTACGATGCGCGCGCTCGGCTTGGACTATCCCGTGCTCTCCGCACTCAATCCGCGCTTGATCTACGTCGCCGCGTCCGGCTGGGGACAAGACGGACCGTACGCCGCGCACGCCGGTCTCGACATCATGGCGCAGGCCATGAGCGGACTCATGAGCATCACCGGCGAGGAAGGGCGGCCGCCCGTCAAAGCGGGCGTACCGATGTGCGATCTTGCGTGCGCGTTATACGGCGCGCTCGGCGCCGTCTCGGCGCTGCACGCGCGCGAACGTACGGGCCGCGGACAGCTCATCGACGTCTCCCTGCTCGAAGCCGGTGTGAGCTTTGCGGTCTGGGAGTCGGGCGAGTATTTCGGCGCCGGCAAAATTCCGCGGCGGCACGGTTCGGCGCATCAAGCCACCGCGCCGTATCAGGCGTTGCGCAGTGCCGACGGCTATTTCGTTGCCGGTGCGACGACGCCGAAAACGTGGGTCGCGTTCTGCAAAGAACTCGCCATTGAAGCGCTCATCGACGATCCGCGCTTCGCCCAGCCGCATCAGCGCCACGCGAACCTGGCCGAGCTTCTTCCGCTCATCGAGGCCGTCACGGTGACGAAATCCAGCCGCGAATGGGTCGATGCGCTCCAAGCCGCCGGCGTGCCGTGCGAGATGCTGCAAGACTTCGGGCAGGTCTTCAACGATCCGCACTTGCTCGCGCGCAACTACTTCGCCGACGTTCCGCACGCGACGCTCGGTCCCGTCCGCGTCAACGGTTCGCCGATGCGTTTCTCCGACACGCCGGTGCACATGCACCGGGCCGGGCCGATGCTCGGCGAAGATACGGCGGCCGTGCTGCGGGAGCTCGGGCTCACCGCCGATGAGATCGCAAGCCTCGGCGAGCGCGGGATCGTGGCGAGCCCCGGAGTGCCGGCGTGAGCGACGACATCCTCACGCAGCGGCGCGGCCGCGTGCTCTGGATTACGTTCAACCGTCCGCAAGCGCGCAACGCCATGAAGCTTACGATGTACGAACGTCTCGTCGAGCTGTGCACCGAGATCAACGCCGACGACGAGTTGCGCGCGGTCGTCCTCACCGGGGCCGGCGACAAAGCCTTCGTGGCCGGTACCGACATCTCGGAGTTTGAGGCGTTCAAAGCGCCGGATGATGCGCTCAACTACGAGCGCAAAATCGGCGGCGTCGTCGATATGCTCGAACGCGTGCGAATCCCGCTCATCGCCGCCATCCGCGGCGCCTGCACGGGCGGCGGTATGTCGATCGCGACCGCTTGCGATCTGCGTATTGCCACGCCGAGTTCGCGCTTCGGTTTTCCGGTCGCGCGCACGCTCGGCAACTGCCTCTCGATCGCCAATTATGCGCGGCTGGTCGACATCGTCGGCCCGACCGTTGTGAAAGAGATGGTCTATCTGGCGAAGCTCATCGATGCGCAACGCGCGCTCGCGGCCGGTTTTCTCAACGAGGTGCTGCCCGATGAGAACGGCGTGCTCGAGCGTGCAGCGGAAATCGCCGAGACGATCGCAGGGAACGCGCCGCTTACGATACGCGCGACCAAAGAAGCGCTGCGCCGGATCGCAAGTGACGGCCGCACCGCGGACGATCGAGACCTCATTCTGAGTTGCTACATGAGCGATGATTTTCGCGAGGGCATGAAGGCGTTCTTCGAAAAGCGCCCGGCCGACTGGACCGGTCACTAACGCAGCGGCGCTAATCCGCGAGAATGAACGTCGACCGCGTAACGTGCGGCGTGAGATGAAGTCGGCGTAGCGCCGTAACGATGCTCGCCGCCTCCGTCGGATTCACGCTGGAATACACGTGAATGCCGCCGAGATCGTCGTACTCGGACGCTCCGCCGGCGCGCGCAAAGATAGCGTGAATCGAACGGATGCGCGCCTCGCACCAGCACGTAAGCGGCAGGGTAACGTCGATCCGGCGCTTGCGCTCGCTCACGCTGCCATACCATCCGCCGAAGATTTCACCCAGCGTCGCTGCTTGGCTCAGGTCTTTCCGCATCCGCGGAAGGAAGGTCGCCAAGAACGTTCGCGCCCGTCCGAGCGTTGTGGTAATGAAGACGTGATCGTCGGCATCGAATACGAGCCGCGTACCGCCGTTCGGAGTCCACGACCCGACGCCGGGACGGTCGACGACCGTTCCGATCCGGCGGAATGCCGCCTCATACCGCGCGATGATGTCGGGGGGAGTCGGCTGCCCCGAATTCAGTTGCAGCGGCACGTGCACGACGACCGTAACGACGGCGCTTGCCGGCCGGGATGCGGCGCCGGCGTTTACGCATGCAAGTGAGAGCGCCAATGCCGCAATGACGATTCGGCCAATGATCGCTCGCATTGCGCGACGTTTACGCCGTGCTTTCCGAGCACCCCCGCAAACCGCCGACCCTCCGCAAAGGGGCGCACCCGAGCGCCGAGAACGCCGGGCTGAGATGGTCTTCTCGCGGCGAGGCTTCGCCCAGATACTCGCGGCAACGGCCGTCGCGTTTCCCGCAGCGGCGCGCGCGCAGGCGGAGCCGGTCATTCGCGCCGGCATCATTCCCTCCGATCCGTTCGGCGAGGCGATCTACGTCCTCGCCGGCGGCTTCTTCAAGCGCGCCGGTATCGCGGTCGAACTGATCTCACTGCCGAACTCCGCCGCGATTGCGGCCGCGCTTTCGGGCGGTGCGATCAACGTCGGCCTAGGCAACCCGATCGTCATCGCCAGCGCGCGCGAGCACGGTTTACCGCACTACGCCTTTGCGCCGAGCGCGCTGTTTGACGCGAGCGCCGCAACCACGCTTTTGATGGTCGCGAACGGCTCGACGATCCGGTCCGCCAAAGACCTGGAAGGCAAGACGATCGGCTCGATCGAGCTCGGCGGCATCACGCAAGCCTCGCTGCGCGCATGGCTCACAAAGAACGGGGTCGATCCAGCCGCCGTCAAGTTCACCGAGCTTCCGTTCCCGGCAATGGCGGCCGCACTCACGCAGGGCCGGATCGATGCCGGTTTCATTGCAGAACCCGCGCTTGCAAGTGCGCGCGCAACGACGCGCGAGATCGGCGACCCGTATGCGATGATCGCCAACGTCTGGTGCCTCAACATGTGGTTTAGCACCAAAGACTGGCTGACGCAAAATGCAGCGCTCGCGCGCCGCTTCGTCGACGCCACGTACAAAGGCGCCGCCTGGGCCAATACTCACCATCTCGAAACCGGCATCGCCCTCAAAGACTACACGCCGCTAACCGACGAAACCATCGCGAAGATGACGCGCATCCGTTTTGCGACGTCGTACGCGCCGGCGTATCTCCAACCCGTACTCGACACCGGCTTCAAGTACGGCATTCTCAAAAATCCGATCACCGCGACGGAGCTCATGTTCCCCGGTTTCTCGTAAACGGAAAGGACCACCCGATGCCGCAGATACGTCACCTCGCGCTGTTAACCGACGATCAGGAAGGGCTCGCAACGTTCTACAAGAGCGTCTTCGAAATGCACGAAGTGCACCGTCATCCCTCGCCTCACGGGGGGCCCGCGATCTATCTCTCCGACGGCCACCTCAATCTCGCAATTCTGCCGGCTGCCGGACGCCGCAAGGGCATCTTCCACTTCGGCATGGCGGTCGACGACGTCGAGAAGACGGCCGCATCGGCACTTGCCGCGGGTGCGACGCCGCCAAACGAAACGCTACCCGCCGATGGCCGCTTTGCCGAGACGTTCATTTTCGATCCTGCCGGCACGCGCGTCGACATTTCGCCCGGCTGGAAACACTAGCGCGCGTGGCGCAACAGACCCGTCCGGCCGTTCGGCCGTTCCATACGGCGGTCGCCGCATTTTCCGCCGGGACCGATTCGCCGCGCGATCTGCTCGAACGCTGTATCGCCGTCATCGACGCCTCAGAACGCGACGTGCAAGCGTTCGCGTATCTCGATCTCGCCAAAGCGCGCGCCCGCGCCGATGAGTCGAGCGCACGCTATCGGGCCGGCGCGCCCATATCGTCGATCGACGGCATCCCGATCGGCGTCAAAGACATCATCGAAACCGCCGACATGCCGACCGGTATGGGCTCGCCGCTCTTTGCCGGCTATCAGAGCGGGCGCGACGCGGCGAGCGTCGTGGCCTTGCGCGAAGCCGGCGCCGTCATCGTCGGCAAAACCGTAACGACCGAATTCGCCGCGACCGTGCCGGGCAAAACGCACAATCCCTGGGATCTCACGCGCACGCCGGGCGGATCGAGCAGCGGTTCCGCCGCGGCGGTCGGCTCGGGCATGCTGTGCGCGGGTCTCGGCACGCAGGTAATCGGTTCGATCTTGCGGCCCGCGAGCTATTGCGGCTGCGTCGGCTATAAGCCGACGGTCGGCGGCATCAATCGCGGCGGCAGCGTCGACTTCCACAGTCAAAGCACGCACGGCGTATTGGCGGCGAGCCTCGAAGACGCGTGGCACGTTGCGCGCGAGATTACGGCGCGCGCCGGCGGAGACCCCGGCTTTCCGGGTATTCGCGGCCCGCGCAGCATGCCGCCGCTGCAGATGCCGAAGACGCTCGCGCTGCTCGAGACGCCGGGCTGGGCACTTGCCACCGCCGACGCAAAGAACCAGCTGCATCTCGCACTCGACGCGTTGCGCAAGGCCGGCGTCACGATCGCCGATCGCACGAGCAGCGCGCCCGTCGCCGCCGTCGAGGCGACGTTACCGGAAACGCGACCGCTCTCGATGCGCATCAACGTGTGGGAATTTCGCTGGCCGCTCAACACGTTCGCGCGCGACATGGATCACGCGAAGCTGAGCCGGCCGATGCAAGAGCGCCTCGTCGAAGCCGAGGCGATGACGCTCGAAGAATACCAAAGCCTCCTCACCCGGCGTGATGACGTGCGCGCGATCTACGCTCGGCTCGCGGAAGTTTGTGATGCGGCGATCACCCTCAGCGCACCGGGCCCCGCGCCGCTCGGTCTTGAATCGACCGGCGAGCCGGCATTCGTCGTTCCGGGAAGCCTGCTCGGCGTGCCGACGGTTTCGCTGCCACTGCTCGAAACGGAATCGCTGCCGCTGGGTCTGCAACTGCTCGGCTATCGCGATCGCGATGCCGATCTCTTTTCCGTGGCCGCCGGCGTGCGCGCCGTACTCGGCTAAGCGAGCTCACGCTGGACTACGAAGAGGCCGCGCGCTTCTGTAACGCCCACGGCGCGCACGCCACGACGATCGATGCGTGCCGGATCGGCTTATCGCTCGATCCCGGCAACGCCATGCTGCACGTCTATCGCGCGTGCGCCTACGACGAACTGGGTCAGCTTCCCGGCGCAGTGGCCGATTGCGAAGCGGCGCTGCAGCTCGCGCCGAGCGGCCGAATCGCCGTTTTCGCGCTCATCACGCTCGCGCTCGTGCGCGAGCGGCTTGGAGATTCCACCGGAGCGCGCGCGGCCGCGCACGCGGCGATCGCTCTCGAGCCGGCCGATCGCGAAGCGCACGCCGCGCTCGGTACGCTGCTCGCCTGGCACGGTGAGTATCCGGCGGCGTGGCCGGAACTCGAATGTCACTGGCTCGACGAACGCATGTATTTCATGCGACGCTTTCCCGATCTCACCGAATGGAACGGCGAGCCGATCGACGGCCGGCGCCTGCTGCTCGTCCACGGTCAAGGGCTCGGCGATATGCTGCAGATGCTCCGCTACGTGCCGCGTTTGCGCGAGCGCGGCGCGCAGGTGCTGCTCGAATGTCCGCCGGCCATGCTCGGTGTGGTCCGCGCCGCGTGCGGGAGCGACGACGTGTTCGTTACCGGCACCGCGCCGCGCGAGCGCTTCGATCTGTTCGCGCGCATGATGGCGCTGCCGCGGCTGTGCGGCGAAACCGGTACGCGCGGCGCCTCGGGCGTTCCCTACATTGCCGCGGATGCTGCACGCACGGCAACGTGGTCCGGCCGGTTACCGCCGCGCGACGGGCGCACGCGCATCGGCATCGCGTGGGCCGGTAATCCGCAGCACGAAAACGATCGCCGCCGTTCGATCCCGCTCGATGCGTTCGCACCGCTCGCCGCCGCGGCGAACGCCCAATGGTTCGCGCTGCAAGTCGGCCCGCGCGCAAACGATGCGGCGCCGCCGGACTTCCCGCTGATACGCCTCGGCGATGCGATCGCCGACATGTCCGATACCGCCGCGATCGTCGCGCAGCTCGATCTGGTCGTCTCCGCCGACACGAGCGTCGCGCATCTCGCCGGCGCGATGGGCGTTCCCGTCTGGCTGCTCCTCCCGTGGCGTCCCGATTGGCGCTGGTCGCGGGCCGCTTCCGACACGCCCTGGTATCCCACGATGCGGCTCTTTCACGCCGACGAACCGGCGTGGACCGCGCTTATCAACGATGTCGCGGGTGCGCTCCGCGCACGCTAAGCGAGCCGCTCTCAGAGGATACCCAGCCGCCCCTTCGATACTCTTCACTATGCGCATCGATAAGACCGGGAAAGCCGGCGCCCCGGCCGCACCGGCAAAGGCAAAAGCGCCCGGTCCGGCTGCGCCGTCGTCCGGCGCGGGGTCGTTCAGCAACGCATACGAACTCGAGCAAGAGGAAGCCGTCATCGGCGGCCCCCTCGACGGGGGCCAAGATCGCGGCCGCAAAGCCGCGCTTGCATCGATCGACGATATTGCGGCGCGAAACTCACTCAACATCGAAGACCGCTCGAAGCCCAAGGATAAGCAAGCGTAAGCGAAGGGTGAGGCCAAAGCCCGAATCGCACCGAAGATGAGAGCGTCATGTCACCGGTGGACGCCTCGGCCGAACAATCAGCAATCGACGCAGCAACAGCCCTAAAAGCGGAACGCGCGCGCCGGCGTAAGGCGGCCGACGCGCTGGGATGGAAAATTATCGGCCACACGACGGCCGAGGTGCGTTGCGAACGCACGCTGCATTTCGGACCGCGCACGGTCGTGATTCGCGGACGGGTACCCGTGCCGCTGCCGGACGAAATGACCGTCGCCGCAGGCGAACGCGCGACCGCCGAGGTCGTCGATCCGGCGCTCGAAGGATTCCAACTCGCGATGGAACGCGCGGCCGTGAAGATCCTCAGCGATCCCGACGACCTCACGCAAAAGCACGTCTTCGAGCGTTCGTCGTTTTTCACCGCACTCGAGGATGCGCGACGCGGACTCGTGCAAGCCTATCAGCTGCTCGAAAACCGGCGCGTGGATGAGAAGGTCGATGCGGAGCTCGGGCTGCGCTTCTACCTCGAAGGCTTCACCACCGACCTGCGCACGTTCGAGTATTTCGTCGGCCCGACGAACTCAGGTAAAACGCACGCCGCCCTCGAGATCCTGCGCGCGTCGGAGAGCGGCATCTACCTTGCGCCGCTGCGCCTGCTGGCGCTCGAAGTGTACGAGCGCCTCAACGAGCTCGGCGCGACCGCCTCGCTTGTGACGGGCGAAGAACGCGTGATCAATCCGGCCGCGCGTTTCGTGAGTTCCACCGTCGAAATGGTCGATCTACGGCGCAAGCTCGACGTCGCGGTCATCGACGAGGCGCAGATGCTCGAAGACGCGCAGCGCGGTTGGGCCTGGACGCTGGCGATTGCGGGAGTGCGCGCCAAGCGCGTCGTCTTGTGCGGTTCGGTCGAAGGCTTGCACGCGGCGCAGCGCCTGGCCGACCGGCTGGGCGTACCGATGACGGTCCGCACGTTCGAACGCAAGAACCCGCTGCGCGTCGTTCCGGCGATCGCGCTCACGCAGTTGCGGGCGGGCGATGCCATCGTGGGCTTTTCACGCAAGGCCGTCGTCGAAATGCAGAGCGCGGTGGCGAAACTGGGCTTCACGTCGGCCGCAATCTACGGTTCGCTCTCGCCCGCCGTGCGCCGGCGCGAGGCCGAACGCTTTCGCGACGGCAGCGCCGACGTGCTCGTCGCCACCGACGCGATCGGCCTCGGACTCAACCTTCCGATTCGGCGGCTCATCTTCTCCGCCATCGAGAAATTCGACGGCGTTGCCGACCGGCTGCTCACGCCGTATGAGGTGCGCCAGATCGCCGGACGCGCCGGCCGTTACGGCATTCACGAAGACGGCCAAGTTACGGCGCTCAACGCGCGCCACATCGCGCTGCTGCGGCGCAGTCTCGAAGGCCACGCCCCGGCTGCACCCACGGGGCCGATCTGGATTTCCCCGACCGACGATCATCTCGAACGGCTCTCTAAGATCATCGGCACGACGCGCATCAGCCGCCTGCTGCAATTCTTTCAGACGCGCGTTCTGCGCGACGGCGAAGAGGATCTGCGCATCGCCGATCTGAGCGACTCGATCGAAGTTGCGGTGGCGCTCGAACTTTCGGACGGCTTTCTCAACCTGCCGTTCAAAGTGCGCTGCACTTATAGCCGCGCACCGGTGACGACGCGCGGCAACAGTCTTGCCGTACTAGCGGATTGGGGCGCGCAGCACGGCGCGCACGGTACGGTCTCCGGGCGCGAGCTGATGAACGGTGGCCGCGCGCGCGACCGGCTGCTGCTCTACGAAGACCGCTCGCGACTGGCGATGCTCTATCTCTGGCTCTCGCAGCGCTTCCCCGAGGTCTATTCCAATCGGGCCGAAGTCGCGCTGATCCGCGAGAGCATCGACGACGACATTCACTCGGCGCTGCTCGAACGCGGCACCGGTCCGCAGAAGCGCCGCAGCCTGCCGAAGCCCGTACGCCGCGCACCGCGCCCGCGGGATTTCGGGCCGCGCCGCCGGCGCTGACCCGCGTAGGCCCCTCGGCGCCGCTCACGGAATCGCGCGGGTACTACAGGAGGCTCAACGTTGATCGACCGCCGTCATGCTCTCGCGGGAATTGCCGCAATCGCCGCCGCCGCAGCAGCTCGTCCGGTACGAGCGCAAGCGCTCGACACCGTCAATATGGGCAAGCTGATCGGCATCTCCGATTGTCCGTTTTATATCGCCGATAAGAAGGGCTATTTCCGCGACGCCGGCGTGAACGTCGTGTGGACGACGTTCTCGCAATCGCAAGCCATGGTCGTGCCGGTCGCGCAGGGGCAACTCGACGGCATGGGCGCGTCGGTCAGCGCGGGCATCTACAACGCGATCGGCGCGGGCGTTCCGCTGCGCATCGTCGGCGACCGCGGCATCGACTACGCGCCGTATGGTGCGTTGCCGTTAATCGTGCGTACGGAATTGGTGAAGAGCGGGCGCTTCAAGACCCTCGCCGATCTCAAGGGCCTGCGTTTCGCCGAACCCGGCAAGGGCTCCGCAAACTTGCCGATCGTCTATCGCTTTCTCAAGAAGGCCGGGCTCAAATACGACGACGTCGAGCACGTCTTCTTACCTTTTCCCGACCAAGTTGCCGGCATGCACAACGGCACGATCGATTGTTCGACGATGATCGAGCCGTTCGCGACCGCCATCGTGAAAGACGGCGCCGGAACGAAGATCGCGGCCGACTATACGGCCTATCCGAACCACCAGATCTCCGCCCTGATGTTCAGCCCGCAGTTCGTCACGAAGCGGACGGACGTGGCCAAGAAATTCTTCGTCGGCTATTTGCGCGGCTTGCGCTACTATCACGATGCCTTACGCGACGGGAAGTTCGCCGGTCCGACGGCCGACGATGTGATCTCCATTTTGGAATCCGAGATCAAGCTGCCCGACCCGTCGATTTGGCGCACGCTCACGCCGTCCGCCGTGCAAACGAACGGGCGCGTCGATGCGGCCAGCCTGCAGTACGACTACGACGTGTTCAACGAACTCGGCCTCATTCAGAAGGCGGTGAACGTGCCGAACTCCATCGACATGAGCTTCGCCGACTACGCCAACCATCAACTCGGGCCGTACAAGCCGCGCACGTGAGCGACACCGCGATCTGGTCCGACTTGAGCGTCGCCGCGTGGGCGCCGACGAAAAAGAGCCTGCATCTCTATATGCAGATGCTGGGAAAACTGCGCGTCGCACTCTCGCCCGCGCAGCCGAATTGGATGTTCACCGCGCTGCTGATGACGGCGCGCGGCATAACGACCGGACCGATGCCATGGCGCGAACGCATGGTGCAAGCATCGCTCGACGTATTCACCTCGGAACTGTCGATCGAGATGAGCGATGGCCGCAGCCAGAGCATCGCTCTCCTTCCGGCGCGGACCGTCGCGCAGATTTGGGCCGAGCTGCATGCGGCGCTGCAAGCGCTCGGGGTGGACATCGTGCTCTCACCGGTGCCGCAAGAAGTCCCCGACCTTACGCCGCTCGATACCGATCGGCGGCCGGGCGCGTACGATCCCGCCGCGGTGCAGCGCTGGTTTCACGTTGTAACGGCAACGACGGCCGCGTTCGACGGCTGGCGCTCGCATTTTTTCGGGCGCAGCGGTATCCAGTTGTGGTGGGGTGCGCTCGATGTTGCGCTCCTGCTCTTCAACGGCAAAAAGGTGCCGCCGCCGACCGATCGCGGTTATCTGCTGCGCTACGATCTCGACGCGGGGATGATGAACGTCGGCCTCTATCCCGGCGACGATGCGACCGCGCCGTTCTTCTACGGCTACATCTTTCCGCAGCCCGAAAATGCCGCGCAGTTACCGGTAGCACCGCCCGGTGCGTCGTGGTCCGATGCGATCAAGGAATGGGTGCTGCCCTACGAGACGGTGCGCACGTCCGCGGATCCGACGGCGACGCTGTGCGCGTTCCTCGATTCGATCTACGCGTTGTGCGTCTCGGCTGCCGGCTGGGACCGCGCCGCCCTCTCCTACGACGCGCCCAAACGAGCGCGCCGGCACTAACCCTCACCCCCGGCAGGACGTGCGCGCCAATTAAGTGTAACTACACGTAATGAGCGCCCGGCCCCGTCTGCACTACGCCTACATCGTTGCGGCGCTTGCCTTCCTTTTGCTGATCGCCGCGGCCGGCGTGCGGTCGTCGCCGACGATGCTGATCGAGCCGCTGCAGCGCGAGTTCCACTGGAGCACCGCGACGATCTCGGCGGCGATCGCGCTCAACCTGCTGCTATTCGGTCTCATCGGACCGTTTGCGGCCGGCGTATTCGAACGTTTCGGCCTGCGCCGCACCATCGCCGGCGCGCTCGCCCTGATGGCGGTTGCGGCCGGCGCGTCGATCTTCATGACGCAGTCGTGGCAGTTCTTGCTGCTGTGGGGCGGCATGGTCGGCATCGGCGCGGGCAGCATCAGTCTCGTCGCCGGCGCGACGATCGTCAACCGCTGGTTCGAAACGAATCGCGGCACGGTGATGGGCATTCTGACCGCCAGCAACGCCACCGGCCAGCTGATCTTTCTCCCGCTCTTCGGCATCCTGGTCACGCGCACGGGCTGGCGTTCGGAAGTGCTCTTCATCGCCGCAATTTGCGCCGTGCTGGCACCGCTAGCGCTACTGGTTTTGCGCGAGCATCCCTCCGATATGAACTTGGCGATGCTCGGTGCTACTGCCGTCGTCGTGCCGCAACGCTCCACCGGCAACCCGTTCGTCAACACGCTGCGCGCGCTGCGCGACGGCTTGCGCACCCGCGATTTCTGGCTGCTGGGCGGCAGCTTCTTCATCTGCGGCGCGAGTACGAACGGCCTGATCGGCACGCATCTCGTTCCGGCCTGCGGCGATCACGGCATTCCCGAAGTCCGCGCCGCCGGTTTGCTCGCGGCCATGGGCATCTTCGATCTCGTCGGCACGACCGCGTCGGGCTGGCTTTCCGACCGCTACAGCCCGCGCTGGCTGCTCTTCTGGTACTACGGTTTACGCGGACTCTCGCTCATGTATTTGCCCGCAGCGTTCGGCATCGCGAGCATCGGCTTGCCGATCTTCGCGGTGTTCTACGGTCTCGACTGGATCGCGACGGTGCCGCCGACGCTCAAGCTCACGACCAACACATTCGGCCGCCTCCGCGCCCCGATGATGTTCGGCTGGATCTTCACCGGCCATCAACTCGGCGCGAGTCTCGTCGCCTACGTCGCCGGACTCATTCGCACGAATACCGGAAGTTACGATACCGCCTTCATCATGTCGGGCATCCTGTGCATGATCGCCGCGGTGATGGTCCTCTTCGTCGGCCGTACGGCAGCCGCACCGGCGGTCGCCGTCCCCGCCTAGGGCGACTACGTCCAGATCAGTTCTTTGGCCGGAAACGCCGCCGGGATCTCTTTGAAGTGCGCGATCAGATCGATGACGGGTTGAATCGAGGCGGCGTCGAGGCTCGTTGCCGCTTCGGTTCGCTTCATGCGGCGGATGACGGCCGGATCGATACTCGTGAACGCGGCGATCGTGTCGACCGTCGCGCTCGAGTGCGTGTTGGCGTAGGCGGACGTCTCGCGCACGACTTTTGCGAAGCGTTCGCACGCCGAGCGGTTCGCATCGGCCCACGAGCGCATCGCGCACCACGCCGTCGACAAGAAGCGCGGTGCGATCGCGTCCTCCATGTGACTGACCAAACGCACTTTTCCGGTTGCGAGCGCGCCGCTGAGAATCGGTTCGTTAGCCGCGCCCGCATCGACGCGCCCCGATGCGATTGCCTCACCCAAAGCGCTGATCGGAATCTCCACCATCTTCAGCGTGGTGTAGTCGACGCCGTGCCGATCCATCCACGCCCGCATCGTGAGCGAGAACATGTCGGTGAGCGAACCGACGCCGACCGTTTTTCCCGCGAGATCGGCCGGTGTCTTGATCGGCGAATCCGGCCGCGCCATCAAGCCCGCCAGCGGATTCGTCGGCGTCGACAAGCCGCCGCCGGCGATGATCACGAACGGAATGCCCTTGGCGTGCGCCTCGATCAGTGGATACATGCTGATCTTGCCGATTTGATAAGCGCCGCCGGCAACGCCGCTTGCAACCGCCGATCCGCTTCGCTGACCTTGAATCGTTACGTCGAGCCCGACGCGCTTGAATGCGCCGGTGTCGATAGCGTAGAGCACCGGCGTGGCGGAGTCTTCCGGCAAACCGGCCATGGTGATCGCCGTGCGTTCTTGCGCGGAGGCGCGGCCCGGAGCGATCAGCGATGCGGCGGCGCCCGCGAGTACGGTGCGGCGCGAGAGCGAGTGATCCAAGACGACCTCCAGCAGCTTCAAGTGACGGGGTTCGCGAGTTCTCCCAATCCGTCGATCGTGATGCGCACGCGATCGCCCGCGTGCAGATACTTCGGCGGGGTGAAGCCGATGCCGACGCCGGCCGGCGTGCCGGTGGCGATGATGTCGCCGGGCAAGAGCGTCGTGGTCGCCGAGAGCGTGGCGATAAGAAACGGAATATCGAAGATCAAGTCGGCGACGACGGCGTCCTGGCGCAGTTCGTCGTTGACGAACGTCTTCAGGCGCAGTTGCGTGACATCGGCAATCTCGTCGGCCGTTACGAGATAGGGACCCATCGGGCAGAACGTGTCGACACTCTTGCCCACGAACCACTGTTTGTGTTTGCTCTGCAGCTCGCGCGACGTGACGTCGTTGACGATCGTGTAGCCGTACACATAGCGCAGCGCATCCGATTGCGCGACGCGAAACGCCGGCTCGCCGATGACCACGCCCAATTCGCCTTCGTAGTCGACGGTAGCGGTCGGATCGTTGGCGGACACGATCGGCGCGCCCGGTCCGATCACCGACGACGGATGCTTCACAAAGATGATCGGGGCATCGGGAACGGCCGTGGCACCCGCGGTCGAGTCGAAGCCGCTGCCGAAAAATTCCGCCGCGTGGTCGCGATAGTTCTTGCCGACGCAAAGGATCGTGCGCGAGGGCCGCGGGAACGGCGCCGCGAGCGTGACATCGCGCAGCGCGATCGGCGCTCCTCGGGGCGCTTTGAGGATTTCGCGCACGCGCGCCAGACCGTCGCGGCCCAGTGCGACGAGGGATTCGAGATCGGGCGCGAGGCTGCCGAGGTCGACGATCGCCGCGCCGTCGGCGGTGAGCGCGCCGAACGCCGGCTTCCCACTGCGGGTGAAGGATGCAAAACGCACGACCGTCCGTTCTTCGCAGCCTCCGAATCGCCTGGCCACAGGAGCGCCCCCGGGAGCGGGAAATAGCGAAACGCGATGATCGACGAAAAAGACATCCTCATTCCGATGCGCGACGGCGTCAAGATTGCCGTTCGCGTGTATCGCCCCGACGGCACGGCGAAGGTACCGGCACTTTTCGCCGCCTCGCCGTACCGCTACGACAACGACGGATTACCGGCCATTCCGCTCTTTCTGTGGCGTGAGACGGGCCCGATCGACTGGTACGTGCAGCAAGGTTACGCCTATATCCACGCGGACGTGCGCGGTACCGGATATTCCGAGGGTGAGTACGGCTTTCTCGGCGAGGTCGAACAGCGCGATCTCTATGAGCTGATCGAGTGGGTCGGCACGCAGCCCTGGTGTACCGGCAAAGTCGGCACGATCGGGCAGTCGTATTACGCCAAGACGCAATGGTTCATCGGCATTCAGAAGCCGCCGCACCTCACGTGCCTGGGCCTCTACGACGGGCAAACCGATCCGTATCGCGCGATCGGGTACCCGGGCGGCATCGAAAGTAACTTTCTGCCCTACTGGTTCGCGCAGAGCTGCCGCCTCGTCAACCGCTTCCCGGCCAACGGCGATCATCCGCGCGAAGTCGAGCACGATATCTTACTCGATTGGCAACGCCACCCGCTCTACGACGAGTATTGGAAAGAGCGTTCGCCCTCGGAGCGGTTGCACGAGATCACCACGCCCTTGCTGTCGATCGGCGTGTGGGCGAAACTCGATCTGCATCTGTTCGGCAACATCATCGGGTACCAGCGCGCGAGCGGTTTCAAGAAACTCTCGATCACCGGCACCGCCACGCCGATGTCGTCGATGATCGACTTCGGCGATCCCGCGTTTCACGAGAAGTATCTGCTGCCGTTCTACGAGCACTTCCTCAAAGGCGTCGAGAACGGTTTTGAGGACCGGCCGAACGTCGAATACGTCGTCAAGAATACCGGCGTCTCGCGCACGTTCGATCAGTGGCCGCCGCCCGGCGTAAAGCGCACGCCGTATTATCTCGGCAGCGCCAAGAGCGGATCGGTCACCTCACTCAACGATGGTTCGTTGTCCACGGCGCAACCCGCGGCCAAGAGCGACTCGACCACCTATGCCTATCCGCAGCCGAATTGGACGCTGGGCGTCGTAACGATCGGACCGGATGGCCCCGATCCGGTGCGCGCCGTCGTTACCTACACGTCGCCGCCGCTCGAACGCGACGTCGAGATCGCGGGCAGCGCGGCCCTCTTCATTCATCTCTCGACGACCGGCACCGATACCGACGTGCTGGTGAAACTTTCCGAAGTGATGGCCCAGCCCGAGGCCGAGCGCAGCGCCGGCAAACAACCGCACTACACGATCGTTACCAAGGGCTGGCTGCGCGCATCGCACGGCTTCGAGCGCCATGCGCTGCTCGATAGCAAAGAGCAAGCGTACTACGCGCACGAACACCCGACGCCGCTCGAGCCCGGCACGGCCTACGAACTCGAAGTGCCGCTCATGCCGATGGCGTACCGCTTCCGCAAAGGCAACCGGATTCGCCTCGAGGTGTGCAACGGCGACTCCGCCTTTACCGACGGCCTCTTCGCACACGCGTACCGCCCCGACAAAGTCGGTTCCGACACGTTCTATCACGACGCCGCGCACCCGTCGCGCCTCGTGCTGCCCGTGTTGGAGGTAGACTAAGCGTCGTAGCGCTGCACGATCTCTTCGCGCAGAAACGCGGCGAGCTCGCCGATGTCGCGGTCGCCCCAGTTGCCGGCGACCGCGGCGGAGAGCGCGGCGAGGACGCCCGCTGAAAGCGGCATCGTGACGCCGTCGCGCGCGCCGGTTGCAACCACCGACATCATGTCTTTTCGCAGCGTGCGAATGTCGAGCGTTACGTCGGACCGCTCGCCGGTGAGCACGCCTTTGCGCATCGTGAGCCACGCGTTAGCCGTCGGCGCGACGGAGAGCACGGCCAGCATCGCATCGAGACTCAGGCCTTCGCGTTCGCCGAGCGCGAGCGATTCGGCCAAACCTTGCACGAACGCGGCGAGGCCGAGATTCACGGCGAGCTTCATCGCGTGCCCGCTGCCGAGCGGGCCCATGTGGATGACCTTGTGCGCGAGCGCGTCGAGCACCGGGCGGGCGCGTGTGACGTCCGCCGCTGCGCCGCCCACGAGCGCAACGAGCGTGCCGTCGCGCACGCTCGGGATCGTCCCGAGCACCGGCGCATCGACGATGCGCGCGCCGTGCGACTCGATCGTCGGCGCGAGATCCCGCACGGTGATGGGCTGCAGCGTGCTCATCTCGATGAACAGCGTGTCCGCGATGTCGCCCTGCAGCATGCCGTCGGGGCCCCCGAAGATGCCGCGAACGCCCGAGTCTTCCGTGATCGTCGTTACCACGAACGCTGCCGCCGACGCCACGGCACGCGCATGCGGCGCCGTCGTACCGCCGCTCTCGGCCAGCGCGGCAACCGCGACCGGGTTCTGATCCCAGCCGATCACCTCGAAACCGCGTTGCGCGAAGCGCTGCGCCATCGCGCTGCCCATGCGCCCGAGGCCAATGAGCCCGACGATCACGCGGTCAGCGTGCCGGCACGTAGATCAGCTCGTCGGCCTTGAACGGTGCGAACTTTTCGTACTTCGCCGTGATGTCGATGAACGGCTGAACTTGTGAGGCGATCAGGCGTTCCGGATAGTACGGCCGGCGCGCTTGCCCGACGATCGCCGGATCGGCGTGCAGATCTTTCGCGAGGATCGGCACGACCAGCGGATGATTCGCATTGGCCCATGCCGCCGCTTCGCCCATCGCGCGCTGGAAACGGGCGACGAGATCGGGATGCGCGCGCGCCCATTGGATCGTCGTGTACCAGCCGGTCGAGAGGAATTCGCCGGGTGCGATCGCCGCGTCGCCTTGGGTGAGGATCTTCGCGTCGTGCTTTTGTTCGGCGATCGTCACGAACGGTTCGGCCAGATACGCGCCGTCGATACGGCCCGAAGCAATGGCGTCGGGCGTTACCGGAAACGGCATCTCAACGAATTTCACCGTGGTCGAATCCCCGCCGTTCTTATCGATCCACGCGCGCGGCAAATATTCCGCGATCGTATTGAGGCCCGCGGTGCCGAGCGTTTTGCCGTTGAAATCTTTGCCGGTCTTGATCGTCGAGTTCACACCCACCATAATGGCGCCGCCGAAATGGATCGCGGAACTGGAAATACCCGGCGCGATCATCACAAACGGTAAGCCCTTCGAATGCGCGGTCGCAAGCGTCGGAATGGTGCCGTAAGCGATGTCGTAGGTGCCCGAAAGCAACGCCGACGCGATGGCCGGCGTTGACGGGTTCTGGGCGATGTCGACGTCGAGCCCGTCTTTGGTGAAGAAGCCGTTTTCCTTGGCGTAATAAACCGCTGCCGCCGGTTCGATCGGGATCATCGCAACCTTGAGCGCGGCTAGCGTCTGCGCCGAACCCGGCCCAGCCGGCGCGAGCGCCAAGAGCGCAGCAACGATGACCGGGAGCGTAACTCGAGCAAAGCGTCTCATCCAGATCCTCCAGTGATTCGTGGTCAGCAGTTACATTTCACGGCGAAGGCCCGTTCCTTGCCGACGAGCGACTCGCCGACCGCGGCGTGCGCCGCCATGTGCGCGGCGGTGATCGCCAGACCGCCGTTACGGTACAGATCGTCGGTGGTGGTTTCCCACGAGCGATCGCCGTCGGGCGACCACGTATGCGGCAGCGTTTTCATCGCCCAGGCGCCGGCATCAAACGCCGGCGTCAGCGCGAATACGCTGCGCAGGATGTCGCGCTGCTGTTCGATGGCAAACGGCTTACCGGCCGGGCACCCAAGCGGAAAATCGAGAAAACAGGTGCGCGGCGGCTTCACCGCTTCGCTCATCTCCCAGAGCACGCTCGTGCTCACGGTGGGCAAGCCCCGCGCCTCGAGTGCGCGAGCGATGATACCGGTGGCCCGATGACACGCCGGGCAAAACGGCAGCACGAGCACGAGGTCGACGCCTTGCGCGTCGTAAATCGCCTTGATCGACGGGATCGTCTGCTCGACGAGTTCGGTGTAACGCTCGATCGAACCGACCATCGAGACGCTGGTATGCGCGAGACGCCGGAACACGCCTTCGCGTTCGAGTTCTATCAAGCGCTCGATGGGATAGGCGACGTTGAGATCTTCGAGCGCCCATTTGCGCACCAGCGTCTGGTGCGACACGATGAGCCGGTCCAGCGGCGTGTCGCGGTGCAATAGCCGGAACGAGATGTCTTCCGTTTCGAGCAGCGGCGGATCGTCGGGCAGCTGCGCGCCGCAACTTACAAAGAGACCGATCGTCGACTCCGCAATGGGCTTGCGCAACGGCGTCAGCACCGGTGGATCGAACACCGGTTTTGCGATCGTCTTGTCAAACTCGGCCAGTAGCCGCGAGAAGCTATAGGGCATGCGTTTTTAAGTCGGCGGATTTTTGGGAACACCTCCGGGTATGACGGATGATAAACGCGACCAAGCCCCCGGCGCGGAACGCACCGCAACCGACGATATGGCCGACCGCTACCGCGACGGCGCGAAGGTCGTGCCGATCACGCGTGACCCGAAGCAAAGCGAGCCGACGGGCTTGCCCCCGGGAATGCACGACAGCCACAAGAGTCCCGTCGCTCCGTTCTAGCCGATTTCCGGGCCGGCGATCGCGAACGTTCGGTCGAGCCGGCCGAACGGCGTGGCCACATCGTACTGCATGCGCGTCAACGGGCGCTCGACGGCAAAGCCCTGCGCCTCGAGCCATTCGTTAACCCGGGTGTGTTCTAGCGGAACGTCGATGAGCAGCGAGCCGCTCGTGGTGCGAACCGCGTGTGCGATCAGCGCGAGCGCGACGCGGGCATCGGCGGCAATCACCGGTCCGATTTGCGTCGCCGTGCGCCCGGGCCGTTGAAACGCCATGCCCGCAAGCGTGCCGTCGGCGTGCTCCGCGACCAGCGCAGCTTCGGGCAGATTCTCGCGCAGGCGATCTAGCAGCGCGAATCGATCGGCGCCGAAGGCATCACCGTCGAACGCACGCAGTTGCTCCAGATCGGCCGGGTTCAGGCGGCGAATGCGCGCCTCCGCGGCACTCGCCGTTGCTGCGCGCGCCATTCCCGCGCCGGCGTACCGCTGCAACTCCCACGTATCGACGAACCCGAGTTTGCGGTACACCTCGCGTCCCGCCGGCGTAGCATCGAGCACTGGCACGGCGCCGCTCGCGCATATCGTCGTGATACAGCGCTGCAGCAACCGCGTCGCTAAACCCAGGCGGCGGAAGGCCGCCGTGACGATCACCATTCCGATCCAGGCGAACCGCCGTTCGTAGGGGACCACTACGGCCGTCGCGACGATCGACGCATCCGGCCCGAGCAGCGCGAAGCCCCGGCCGAACGTAAGCAGCAACGCCCAATCAGCCGCGCTCTGGTTCCAACCGGCTTCCGTGGATAGAGCGAGCGCGACGGGAATGTCGGCGAGCGTTAGGGCGCGTTCTTCGAGCACGCGCTAGTAGTTGCCGTCGCGCGTTTCGAAGTGCGTCTCTTTGTTCCAGCTCGTGCCGTCGCGCGCAACCCAATCGGCGACCCAGTCGATCATCTGCGCCAGCGGCACCGCCGGATAGCCGAAGAGCCGCGCGCACTCGCCCGTGTTCGCGAGCCACGCCGTCGGCGCTTCGGTTCCGGTGAACTGCGGCTTGCGGCCCAGGCGCGCGCCGAACGCGTGCGCGAGCGCGCGGATGCTGACCGTCTCGGGTCCGCTGACGTTGAGCGGGCTCGTCGGCGCCGTACACTGAGCGAGCGCGCGCAGTGTCACGCTGTTGGCATCGCCCTGCCAGATCACGTTTACGTGCCCCATCGTCACGTCGATCGGCGCACCGCTGCGTACTTTGCGCGCGACATCGTGCAGCACGCCGTAACGCATGTCGATCGCATAGCTCAGGCGGATGAGCCGGCCCGGCGTGCCGTGGACGTTGGAGAAATACTCGAACATCCGCTCGCGCGCCACGCACGAGTTCGCGTAGTCGCCGGCCGGCGGCGTCGGGGGCGTCGCTTCGGTCGCCCCGCCCGAGAGCACATCGACGTACGGATAGACGCAGATCGTCGAGAACGCGACGATGCGCGAGCCCGCGAAGCGCTCCGCCACCAGCGCGGGCACGTGCGCGTTCATCGCCCAGGTCAGGTCTTCGCGGCCGGATGAGCCGAACTTCCGGCCGGCCATGAAGACCACGTTCGCAGCGTCGGGCAGGCGCGCGATGGCATCGCGATCGAGCAAGTCAGCCGCCACGCACTCGACGCCGGCCGCCGTCAGCCGTTCGCGCACGCCGCTCTCGCTGAAGCGTGCAACGCCGATCACGCGCTTGCCGGGCGCGGCGCGCTTCGCCAAACGCGCGAGCGTCGGTCCCATCTTCCCCCCGACGCCCAGCACGATGATGTCACCGGCTACCGTCTCCAGATCGCGTACGAGTGCCGGAGACGGCGTGGTCAGAACATCATCGACGTGTTCGTCGTCGCGGAAGCTACTGTTCATCCTTGACGACCGGAGCCTTGATCGTTTTGCTCAGGAAGTCGTTGGTGTACGCAGCGGTCGGGGCGAACGGCGTATCGATGCCCATGTAGTCTTTCACGAGCTGATAGCTCGCCGCCATGCGCTTGGGATCCATCCACCCGAGTGCGACCGTTTGCGAGACGGGATCGCTCATGAGCTCGGCGACTTCATGCCAGTTCTGCAACTCGTTCGGCGCGCTCAAGCCGCTGTTCGCTTCAACCAGCGCCGCGATGCACGGATCGGGCGTCCGCGAACAAAAGCCGAACGCGCGCTGCGTGACCTTCGTGAACGCCGCGACCGTATCCCGATGCGCGCGCAAGTAATCGCCGTTCACGATGACCGAATTTCCGTACGGGTTCACGCCGTCGTCTTTCCACGCCAGGTAGCCCATGTTCGTACCGAGCTCTTTGGCGTAGACGTGATGCAGGTTGAAGAACTCGGTCACCGCATCGACGGCGCCCGTTTTGAGCGCGGTGAGTTTTGCGGCCGGCTCGATGTTCACCCAGGTGATCGAGTTGGGATCGATATGGTTCGCTTTGGCGAGTGCCGGCCAAATGACGCGGCCCGCGTCGCCCGGCGGGTTCCCGATCTTCTTTCCGACAAGGTCCTTGAGCGACTTGATCCCCGAGCTCTTGAGCCAATAGAAGCCTTCGGGAAAATTCGCGTACACGTTCAAGATCGCGACGTCGTCGGCGCCTTTGCCGCGCGCTTGCAGCACGGTTCCCATGTCGGAGAGCCCGAACTGATCGACACCCGCGCCGACCTTTTGCGCGGCGAGCGCCGAGCCTTTGCCCTGTTCGAGCGTAAGATCGATGCCGGCATCTTTGTACCAGCCCATCTTCTGCGCGTAGTAATAGGGCGCGTGATCGCCGCCCGCGACCCAGTTCAAGATCATGCTGACTTTTTCGGGCCCGGCCGCGGTGACCGGCGCCAAGTTGAGCGCGAGCAGCGCACCGGCGAGTGCGAGCGGGATCAATGAGCGAGGGTTCATAGCATTACTCCATACCGAGCAAGTGGTAAATTTCCCGGGTGTAGGCGCCGAACGTTTCGTGCGTTCGCATGTCGAGCGTTCGCGGACGGGGCAGGTCGATCGGTATATTGCCGGCCATACGGGCCGGACCGGCGGTGAGCACGATAACGCGCGTGGCGACGAACACCGCCTCGGCGATCCCGTGCGTTACGAACACGATCGTCTTCCCGCTCTGCTCCCAGATGCGGAGCAGTTCGAGGTTCATCTTCTCGCGCGTCAACGCATCGAGCGCACCGAACGGCTCGTCCATCAGCACGAGCTTCGGATCGTGGATCAGCGCGCGCGCGATCGCCGCCCGCTGCTGCATGCCGCCCGAGAGTTCGTAGGGATAGGCGTTTTCGAATCCCGCCAGCCCGACGAGTTCGAGCAACTCCAGCGCCCGGCGGCGGCCGGCGTCGCGCGGTAAGCCGAGGATCTCCGCCGGCAGCAAGACGTTGTCGATGATCCGGCGCCATTTCAGCAGCAGCGGCGATTGAAAGACCATGCCGATATCGCGCGCCGGATCGAAGGGCACCGCGGCGTTGCCGATGCGCACGTCGCCCTCGTCGGCACGATGCAGACCGGCGAGAATCTTCAAGAGCGTCGTCTTCCCGCAACCCGACGGGCCGACGAGCGCGATCAGCTCGCCCGGCGCAACGTCGAACGTTGCATCCGACACGGCCAGAAAGCGGCGCTCGCGATCGCGATATTCTTTGCGAACGCCGGCGAGATGGATGAACGGTTCGGTTGCCGCGACGCTCATTGCAGCCGCGCGTCCCGGACGACGAGCAGATGTTCGAGCCCGACGACGATCGCGTAGAGCACGAGACCGATCAGCGTGATGAGGATGACCGCCATGAACATCCCGGCCGTATCGAGCGTCGTCTGCACCTGCAGCATCACGTAGCCGAGGCCCTTGGCGGAGCCCAGAAACTCACCGACGATCGCGCCCGCTACCGCCAATACCGCGCCGACCTTCATGCCCGAGAAGATGTACGGCAGCGAGCCGGGCAGCTGAATCTTGGTGAAGAGCTGCCAGCGCGAACCGTGCAGCGAGCGCACCAGATCGAGCAGCTCCGGTTCGACTTCGTGCAAGCCGCGGGCCGCGGTCAGGAGAATCGGGAAAAAGCAAATCGTGAACGCGATGATGCCGTTGGGAATCACGCCGTATTTGAACCACACGATGAACAGCGGGCCGAGGGCGACCTTGGGAATCATGTTGAGGCTCACCAGCAGCGGCATGAAGATCGTGGAGAGCACGCGCGACCACGTACACACCACCGCCAGCGCAACGCCGAAGATCACCGCGAGGATGTAGCCGAGGAAGATCTCCTCGCCCGTGGCGATCGAGTTCCCGAGCCAATCGTAGTGCGGCATAAACAGCGTCTGCAGCGTTTGCAGCGGCGTCGGCATGATGAACTTCGGAATCTTGCCGACCACGACGAACAGCCACCACGCCGCGATGAACGCCAAATGGACGAGCACGATCCAGGCGTAGTTCCGCACGCCGGCAGCGCGGGCGCTCGTCAATCCGCTAACCAGCGCTCGAGGTTGGCCGCCACGAAATCGTCATCGCTCAAATCGCCATGCTCCCGCAGTACCCGGTCGATCAGTTCGGTTTGGCCGGGGCTGAGCGTTTCGTGAGGGTCCAAGCACCAAATTCCTTCGAAGAGCCCTTGCCGCCGCAAGACTTCATGGCAGCCCGCGATGCACCCGCGAAAGTCGTTGGCGACGTCGAAGAACGCGGCGTTGCAGTCGGTAACGCGCGCATCGAGAGCCAGCAGATCCGCATCGACGGCGGACCGCGCCGCCGCTTGGTGCGCGCGCTCGAGGAGTTGCACCGCCGAACGCGTCCACACGCTCCAGTGGCCGAGCAATCCGCCCCGGATGCGCACGAGCACGTTCTCTCCGCCGCGCTTCACGGCGAACGGCGTCACGAGGTCCAGGACGATGTGATCGTCGTTGCCCGTATAGAGCGTCACGCGCTCCTCGGCACCGGCGGCAACCACGCCGCGGATGACATCGAGCGTGCGGTAGCGATTGAACGGCGCGATCTTGATGCCGGCAACGTTACCGATCGCCGCGAAGCGCTGCCAAAACGCGGACGAGAGAACGATGCCGCCGACGGCCGGCTGGAGGTAGAACCCAATGAGCGGAATTTCAGCGGCCACCGCGTTGCAGTGAGCGATGAGTTCGTCCTCCGACGCCCCGTGCCAAGCCGCCAGGCTGAGCAGGCCAGCGTGATAACCCAATCCCGCGGCCAGGCGCGCTTCCGCCACGGCTTGCGCGGTGCGGCCGATGACCCCGGCGATCATCACCAGGGGACGATCGGTCCAGGCCGCGGCGGTTTGGGCCGCGCAAGCCAGGACCGTTTCGTAGAGGCCCGCTTCGCGAATGGCAAATTGCGTCGAGTGGACGCCGACCGCGAGACCGCCGGCGCCCGCGTCGAGATAATAGCGGGTGAGTGCGCGCTGCCGCCGCTCGTCGAAACGGCGCTGCTCATCGAGCGCCAGCAAGTGCGCCGGAATGGCCAGACCGCGCGAAAATCCCGAGCTCGCGAGCATGATCTCCATATCGCCCCCGATAACCCTAAAGTCATCCTATGCCGTACCTGCAAGTCGATCTCCCCGTTCCGGCGAGCCTCGAAGTGAAGCACCGTTTCGCGCGCCGCTTGGCCGAGTTGTATGCGGAAGCGATGCTGACGCAGCCGCACATCCCGTCGATCGCCTTCCGCGAACTCGGCGCGGGGAATCTGGTTCGTCTGCAAGACGGCGTGCTGCAGCCGGTGCTCGTCGTGATGTGCGATATCCGCCGTGGCCGCGACCCGGAGATTCGCGAGCGGCTCGCACGCGCGATCGCGGCAGAGTGTTCGTCCGCGTTTGGGATCGCCGAACGTCAAGTCGTCGTCGAGTTTACCCAGCACACGCCGGATGAGATGTTCCGCTACGGAAACATGGCGCCGGAATGGTCGCCGGCCGAAGCCGTGCCGGGAGCACTGCAATGAAGCATTCACGCGCCGAAACGCTCGCCCTGCAGCTCGGCGCCATGCCGACCGATGCGTCGGCGCAGGCCTTCTACGCGCTCGACCGCGGTTTTTTCAAAGCCGCCGGCCTTGACGTGACGTTGACGGTACTCACGAACACGGCATCGATCGCTTCGGCCGTCAGCGCGGGCGCGGTCGATATCGGTTACGGCAGCGTCGTGCCGCTTGCAGAAGCGCACAATCGCGGGCTCTCGTTCAAGGCCATCGCACCGGCCGGAATGTACGCAGGCTTGCCCTCGACGTTAATGATGATGGTGAGCAAACGTTCGACATCACGACGTGGTTTGCGACCGAGGCGAGGCTGAACGCGCACGCCGCGCTCGGACACACGTTCGTCAACGTCATGCATCAGACGGCGCTGTGGGCCAACACGCATCACGCGGAGTCGGCCGAGATCCTGCGCCGCTATTCGAAAATCACCCCGGAAGTGATGGCGACGATGGTGCGCTCGACGTACGGCGACGCGCCGCGCCTGGAAGCGCCGATGCTGCAACCGGTGATCGATGTCGCGGTAAAATACGGTACGACGGCGCCGACCTCGGCCGCCGATTTAATCTGGCGCTAGCGGTCGCCCGCGCGCCGGAGACGGCAGGCGGCTAACGACTCGGCGTACCACGAAAATGGTTGGCGACACTTCGTCGAGGGTATATATACCCCATGAACGTCGGAGCGGTAAGTGCGGTTGGGAGCGGGACGCCTAGCGTCTATGCGCTGCTGAGCCCCTACCTCAACGGCGTGGTGCGCACGTCGAACGCCGCCGCAGCGGCCCAGCTTCAGGCGAGCGCCGCCGCCACCAGCGCCGCGGCAACGCAAACGGCCATTGCCGCGCGTGCCGCGCTCGCCGCCTCGACCACGGCCGCGCCGCCGTTTGCCAATCCCGCGATCACGGCCATCGGCCAACGCATCGCGCTCGGCCAATCGCTCATCCCGCTCTCGGCCGTGACGCCGAACGCGCTGCTGGCCCCCCTCTCGCAGCCGGCGCTGCCCGCAACGGCGGACACGCCGCTCTTGAACGCGCCCCCGCCGGTGCAGTCACCGACCAACCAAGTCTTGTTCGGCGACAGCGGGACGCTCATTCAGGCCTATGGCGCCGTCGCGCTCGCGACGGGCGTTCTCTCGCTGCCGTCGGTGTTCGCGCAGCCGATCACGCCGATTATTCCGCCGGCGGCGCGCGTTGCGTCGACCCCGCGCCTCGCGGCGGTCTCTTAGCCCGTTCCCTTCGGCTCGTCCAGGACGGGCAGGATCAGGCGCGACGGGTACGCCGTATCGTGATAGATCGTATCGGCGCCGAATTTATCCGGGCGGTACGCGTGCGCGAACAGACCGTCCGTAACCGCCGAGTCGCCGTTGGCGATCTCGAGCCGCACGCGGCTGCCTTTAGCGAACCGATAAGCCATCGGATGCAGCGGTATCTCGAGTTCGTAGACTTGCCCGGGCGCCAGCGGCACTTCGCGCGCGTGCGTGTAAAACGCGATCTCGTCGCTATCGAGCGCCGGATCGCGTTCGGAGGCGTGCGAGGCGCGCAGATACCCCTTGGTCACGATCGTCGAACGGGGCTGCACGCCGGCCGCGCGCTCCGTTTGCGCTTGCGCGAATTGCTCGGAGACTTTCACGATCACGTCGGTGTCGGGGCGCGTCGATGACACGTACACGAACAGTTTCGCGCTGCCGGCGATTTCCAGATCGGCGGCCAGCGGCTCGCTCGTGTACGTGAGCACGGCGCGGATCGGATCCGGCCCTTGCGGGCCCATCGCGACGACGCCGAACGTCCACGACGGCTGCGGGTAGGTATACGTGGTGTGACCCTCGGCGGCCGCGGGCGCTGCACTACCGAGCCCGCCGTCGTTGAGCGAGACCACGCTGCCGCTCGGTCCCGCGGCGAGATAGAACGTTTCGTTGCGCACGCCGCTCGGCGGCCACGCCGCGAAGGTTCGCGTGACGCCGGTGTTCTTGACATCGTATTCCACCGCCGGCCGCGCCTCGAAGCCGTTCTCGACGCCCTTGAGATAGCGTTCGTAGAACGGCAAAAAGTAGCGTTCGTGAAAGTCGGGCCGGCTAAAATCGGTAGCCGACGAGAACGCGGTGGGCGTCGCGGTGATCGCGAGTTTGCGCGGACCGCGCGCTTTGCGAAAGCCGTTGATGTTGCCGAGCACGTGCAGATCCATCTTCGCGAACACGCCGACGGAATAGATCGGCACCTCGATCTCATCGAGGCGATAGGCGGCCGACCGTTCGCGCCACCAGTCATCGTAGAGCGGATGGCGTTGGAATTCCAACAGCAGATCCGCCTCGACGTCACGCGGATGGTCGCCGTTGTTCGGATACTTGTTGGGCATGCGCACGCTCTGAGCGAACCAGTACGGCAAGAAGTTGCCCTCGATGCCGCCCGGATAGCCGAAGTGCCGGTAGAGATCGTTCATGCCGTCGTAGACGCCGAGGCACGCAAGATGCGGCGGCTTGAGAATCCCCATCCACCACTGCGACATGCAGAAGTACGACTGCCCGATGCCGCCGATCTTGCCGCTGCACCAGGGCTGCTCCGCCAGCCATTCGATCGCGTCGTAGAGATCGTTCTGCTCGTCGCGGCCGAGCAGGCCATACGTGCCCTCGGAGAAACCCGTGCCGCGAACGTCCATGCGCACGTAGGCGTAACCGTGCTCGACATACCACGCGATCGGGCCGGTCTCGCGCCACAGAAACATCGGATACGCCGGCAAGTCGTCGTTGTCGTAGCGATAGGGCGCCGGCGCGAAGAGCACGGGAAATTCCCCCGGTCCGTCGGGCCGATAGATGCGCAGCGCGACGTGCACGCCGTCGCGCATGCGCACGCGAATGTCTTTTTCGTCGATCATCGATCGCCGCTTCCGGTTAGGTGATGACCGCGGTGGCCTCGAGTTGGATCGCGGTCGTACCGCCGAAGTGATCGTATTGCGTCACGTGACGCGCGGGACGCGAGTGCTCGTCGGGAAAATATTTGAGCCACTGCGTGTTGATCTCATCGCGCATGGCGAACGACTTCACGGACACGCCGACTTTCACGACGTCGGCCAGCGTTGCGCCGGCGCCCTTGATGATCTTCTCGAGGTTCGCGAACGCGAGCGCGACCTGCGCCGCCTGATCTTCGGGGACTTTGCCCGTGACCGGGTCTTGACCCGAAATGCCGCCGGTCATCACGATGTTGCCGACGCGTGACGCTGCCGGGATGGGATTCGCGCCGTGGCTGAAGCCCTCGACCTCGATGCTTTTACGGTTGCTCATGCCGCGGTCGTTCTACCTAGAGGGTCCGGACCATTTCCGTCGTGAAAACCGGCTACGATGCAGATTCTTCGCGTTTCCCTCGCCCTGCTCGCGCTCGGCTCCATCCTCGGCACGGGGACGGCCTTTGCCCAGCAGGGACCGGTGAAGATCGGGATCGTCTTCTCGTTCTCCGGCGGCGACAACGTCGAACAAGGCAAGGAATTCGACGCGGCGATCGCCGCGTATCAGAAGGAGCACGGCGATTCCGCCGGCGGCCGCAAGATCGTCCTCATCAAGCGTGACGACACCGGCATCGCACCGGAAACCGCACGCCGGCTCACGCAAGAAGAGATCGTTCAAGATAAGGTCGATCTGCTCGTCGGCACGTCGTATACGCCCAACGCGATCGCGATGTCGCAGGTCTCGACGCAAGCAAAGGTTCCGTTCTTTATCGTCAACGCCGCGACATCGGGGATCATGGCGAAGGCGCCCTACACGGCGCGGTTCGGTTTCACCCAAACCCAAATCACCGACGCTTTCGGGCGCTGGGCTGCAAAAACGCAAGGCAACACGGCCTACGCACTTTTCCAAGATTACGGCCCCGGCATCGACGCCGGCACGACGTTCGAGAAAGCGTTCACCGCCGCCGGGGGCACCGTACTCGGCGAATCGCGTATTCCGGTCGACAACAAAGACTTCACCGCCTACGTGCAGCGCGCGAAAGATGCGAAGCCCAAAGTGCTCTATGCGTTCATCAACGCGACCGGCGGCGGCATCGAGTTTCTGCGCGCGATCAAGGCCAGCGGCATCGAGCGGGCCGGCACCAAGGTGCTCGTCAACGGCGCGCTCGTCAACGAGGCGATCCTGCCGGCCGAAGGCGATGCCGCGCTCGGCATCATCAGCACGTCGGACTACACGTCGATGCACGACTCGGCGCTCAACCGGCAGTTCGTAAAAGACTTCAAAGCCGCGTACGGCGGCGATCAGAACCCGAGTTTCATCGCCGTTGCGGCGTACGATGCCATCGCTGCGGCCTACAAGGTCATCGATGCCCAGCACGGACAGATCGATCCGGACAAAACCATGGAGATCGTCAAGAGCATGAAGTTCGAGAGCCCGCGCGGACCGATCGCGATCGATCCGGCGACCCGCGACATCATCCTCAACGCCTATTTCATGCGCGTCGAACGGCGCAACGGCGTACTCGGGAACTTCGAATTCCAGACGACGCCGATGGTGAAGGACCCGCTGGAATAGCGGCTATCTCGCCGGACGCGAAAGCGCTTGCGCGAAACTGCTGTCGACGAACTTCTTGAGATCGGGCGCCGTCGTCACGAGCCCTTGATGCACGTATTGATCCATCTGCCAGCGTAACGCATACTTGCCTTCGACGACCGGGTCGAGTTTTTCCGGACCGACGGCGAGCCCGATCCGCTCGTAGAGCGACGGGTCGTCGATCGGGATGTACTTCTGATAGATCTGCGCGACGGCGGCGCGTCCGGCCGGCGTCGTGAGGTGCGTGCGCAGGTACATGTTCGCTTTGGCGAACGCGCGTAGAAAACGCTGCCCGACCGGGCGATCGGTCTTGCCCATGCGCTGGCCGTACATCATCACCGCTTGCACGTAGTTCGGCATCAGCGCCGAGATGCTGCTTACTTTGACGGCGGTACCTTGTGCGACGAGCATCGTGGCGTACGGGTCGATCGTCGAGGCGATGTCGATCGCGTGGTTCACCAGCGCCGCATTCATATCGGGCAGCGGCATGTCGACCACGTTGACGTTGCTCGAATCGATACCGACGCTCGCGAGATATGCGGTGGCGAACAGCTCGGTCATTTGACCGCGGGCGGTGACGGCGACCGTCAGCCCCTTCGCATCCCTGGGCTTGAACTGCCCGTACGGCGCGAGATCTTTGCGCACCATGATGTAGGCGGAATCGCCCGACGGAACGTCTTTGCCCGACGCCCAGTAATCGGCGACGATCGTCGCGTTGACGCCCAGGGCCATCGCGTTGAAAAGTGCCGCGCCGGGCGAAGTCGTGGCGACGTCGATCTGCCCCGTCGAGAGCGCGGGCACGAGTTCCGCACCCGACCGGAAGAACACCGGTTTGACGTCGAGACCTTCGGCCGCAAAATAGCCCTGGTCGATGCCGATGAAGAGCGCGGTCGGCAAACGCAGCATGCCGACTTTTACCTCGTCGGCCGCCGCGGCAGGTTGCGGCGCGGCGGCGACGAGCGCCGCCCCGAACAAGGCGAGAACGAGAGCACCGAACCGGGTCATGGACTGATCTCCCAACTGCGAACGATTGAGGCCCAGGCGCGATCGAATCGCGTCTCGCGCGAAATCTGCAGCGCGCACGAAGCGGCAAATACCAGCACGATCGCGCCCGCCATAGCGAACGTCACGCGCTCGAGGTCGACGCCGCCGCGCCAACACGGCGCGCTGATGAGCGCGGCACCCAGCGCAGCGTTCAGCCACTCGGCGGCCCTGTGACGTTGATGCATCACGATCCAAAGCGAGACCGCGCAAATCGCGCCCGCAACGAGGCGCAACCGGATCGCGCCGTTGGTCGCGGCAGCATCGCCGTTGAACCACGGGCCGACGATGATCACGACCCCGATGACGAGGTTGATCATGTCCCGCAAGCGGACCCCAAACGACTCCGAATCGCTGCTCCGGGACGCGGTCATACGCGCATCGTTAGGGCTTGATGTAGACGTAACCCTGCTCTTGCAGTTCGACGAGGCGCACCACGCCCGCCGGCACGACGCGAGCCTCGGGCACGATGACGATCGGGTGGCCTTCGGTCTTCTCCATGCCCATCATCGTGTTATGGCACGCCGAGTAGACCACGCTCGGGAACCGCGTCTTGAGCGCGGTGAGCCGCTCTTTCACGGGAGAGGTATCGTCGCGCAGGATGTGCAGGCCGGGCCCGTACGCGACGATTTCGACCTGCGCCGTGTCGCCGGCGCCGGCATAGTATTCCATGAGGTTGGTGAAGTTGCCGAGCAAGAGGTTCATGACCGCCGGATCGTTCACGTCGATGTGAAAACCGACGCGATGCGCCTTCCCGGCGGCGCCGGCCGGGGTGCTCGCACCAACCAATACCGATGCAGCCGTGATGAACCGGGCAAAGCCGGAACGCGTAATCGGAGAGTTCATAGCGGGCCTTTCGTCAGGGCTTGATATACACCCAGCCTTGTTCCTGTAGCTCGGTAAGGCGAACCACCCCGGCCGGGACGATGTGTGCCTCGGGGACGATCGTGATCGGATGTCCCTCGGCCTTTTCCATGGCCATTTTGGTGTTGTTGCACGCGGAAAAAATCACGCTCGGGATGCTTTGCTTGATCGACGTGAGGCGCGCTTTGACCGGCGATGTGTCCTCGCGCAGCATGTTCAGGCCGGGACCGTATGCCACGACTTCCACGGTCGCTTCTTCACCGATGCCGGAGTAGTACGTCGAGAGGTTCGCAACGTTGTTGAGCACCAGCCCCATGATGGCCGGATCGTTCTGATCGACGTGCAGCGCGATCTTGTGCGTCTTGAAAGCGGCGCCGGCGGGCGCGCTCGCCGCGAACACCGCTGCCGCTGCGGTGATGATACGGGCAAAGGAAGGGCGTGACACGAGACGGTTCATCGGATGCCTTTCATAGGATTGCCCATCACGGGCGGACGTAATACCAGCCGGCGGCTTGGAACTCGACGAGGGCGGGGATACCATTGGGCGTCGTTCGCACGCCCGGGATCAGATCCGACGCGGTCAGATGCAAGGTTTGCAGCGTTGCATCGCAAGCGAGAATATTCACGCCGATCGCGAGCAAGCTTGAGATCCGCGCACGCACGGTGGACTCGGCCTTGAGCAAGGCATGCACGCCGGGACCGTACGCGACCAAAGCGATCTCGACGTTGTCGGTGCCGTAAAACTTCTGGACGTTGCCGAGGTTCGAAAGGACCTCGTTGACGCGGGCCGGATCGCGCTCGGATAGACTCAACACGACTTTGCGCGGGTGATCGAGCGTGGGCGCCGGGCTCGCAAACGGCGCGGGCATTGAGACCGATTGCGCTGCGGCTGGAGTCCACGAAGCCAGCAGGAAGGCCAGAACAAAGAGCACTGAGCGCATGTGTAACTCGTTTCTAGCCGACGCGGCCGAGAGCGGGAAACTGCTGTAGAAGCCAGCCGCCGACGTTGGCGATCGATCCGGTGAAGACCAATGCTCCGGTCACCACCATCAACGAACCGACCGACACCTCGACCACGCGCATCCGTTCGCGCCAACGCGCCATCAGTTGCGTGAACGGCGCGAACGCGAACGCCGCGGCCAAGAACGGCAATCCGATCCCCGCACCATACGCGGCCAGCAGGATGACCCCATGTCCGATCGAGCCGTCGTTCGCCGCAAGAGCCAGGATCGCAGCCAAAATCGGCCCCACGCATGGCGTCCAGCCAAACGCAAACGCCAAGCCGGTTACAAACGCACCGAACGGTCCAGCCGGCAGACGCTTCGGGTGAAACCGCAGATCCCGCGAAGCAAAACGTAGGTGCAGCACGCCCATCTGCAATAGCCCGAGGGCGATGATAAAGACGCCGCTGATCTTGGCCAGCATAGCCGCTTGGTCGGTCAGCGCGCGCCCGATCAGCGTCGCCGACGCACCGAACGCGACGAAAACGATCACGAATCCGGCGACGAAGGCGGCCGCAGAAAAGATCAGCCGCCGGCGCACGCCGGCCCGCACGTGCGTTCCGACGGCCTCTTCGTACGAAACGCCGGCAAGGAACGACAAGTACGCAGGAACGAGGGGCAAGATGCAAGGCGAGATGAAACTTGCGATCCCCGCGCCGAACGCGCTCGTGTAACCAATCGCGAGCGCGTTCACACGGTCACGGCAGCGGCGCGCCGGCCGCGACCCAGGCTCCGACGAGCGCGCGTTCTTTGTCCGTCATGTGCGTTAGGTTGCCGAGCGGCATCTGGTGCGTCCTTACCGCCTGCCCGACAATTTGCGCGCTTTGGGCCTTGATGCGCGCCGGCGCGTCGAACGCGATGCCGTCCGGTGCCGACGTGAATCCGGCTTGGGTCGGCTTAGCAGAATGACAGACGGTGCAGCGCTGCGCGATAATCGGCGCCACGTCGGCGAACGTCACGGCCGGTACGGCGGCCGCCGCTGCAGGTGCCGGCAAACTCATTGCAGCGGAGGTCGAGCCGACGTTGCCGGATTCGTGCTCGTCGGGCGTGACGTGCAGGTTTACCAGATCGCTCGTGATCTTCACCGGCGCCGGTTTGCACGCGCTCATGCAGACAACATTCTTCGTGTCCCACCGTGCCTTGATGAACCCGGCGCGGTTGGGCATGTGGACGGCGGCCAGCGATGTTGCATCCAGAACTGCGGTCTTCGGCACGATGTCGTTGAGGTTCAGGACGTACGCAGTCAAGGCGTAGACTTCGTCGTTCGTCAAAGATTGCGGCGCCGGAAAAGGCATCGCACGTTTGATATAGTCGAAAAGCGTCGGAGCGTAAGGCCAGAAACTACCGACTGTCTTCTGCGGAACGTCGTCCTTGAGCGTACCGGCACCGCCGGCAATGACCGGAAAGCGGCCGGCCCCCTCGCCGAATTCACCGTGGCACGCCGCGCACTTCGTCTCCCAAATTTGCGCGCCTTGGGCGACCGAGCCCGATCCGGGCGGTAGGCCCGCACCGGTCAAACCGTTGACGTCGATGTTCCACGGTGCGATATCGGCCGGTGCGATCGGCGTACCGAACCCATAGCGCGTGCCGGCATCTGCGAGGGCGCTCGCCCCAACAAAGGCCGCGATGCAAAACGCAATCCACGGCGCAGCCTTACCCGACTTGAACACTGTCGACCGTACCGTTCGGATTGACGCGCCACGTTTGGATCGAATTCTTGTTGTAGATCGCGTTGCCACCTCGGGCGGCAAGTAACTGCGCGTGCGTCGGCTGCACGTGACCGCGATCGTCGACGGCACGGCTCTGCAAGAGCGCCTGCTTACCGTTCCACTCCCAAGGGATTCGAAAACGCGTTAGCGCTTTCGTGAAAATGGGGTTCTGCAAACGTGCGGGCTTCCAGTTGACGCCGCCGTCGAACGACACGTCAACGCGCGTGATCTTACCGTAACCCGACCACGCCAGGCCCGTTACCTCGCGGAAGCCGCGGCCGGCCATCGGTTTCTCCGGACACGGGCCGGTGATGACGGACTTCGTGCCCATCACCCAGTCGAACTGGCGCGCTTTGCCGTTCGGCAGCGACTCCGTGTATTTTGAGGTTTCCTCACGCGTTTCCCAAGGATCGCGCCCGAACTTCAGGCGGCGCAGCCACTTGACGTTGAGGTTCGCTTGCCAGCCGGGCAGAATCAAGCGCAGCGGGTAGCCGTTCTCGGGACGTAGCCGTTCGCCGTTCTGCGACCACGCCAGCATCGCATCGTCGAGCACTTTCTCGATCGGCACGCTGCGCGTCATCGCGGCCGCGTCGGCGCCCTCGGCCAGCATCCACTTGGCCTGCGGCGACACGCCGGCTTCGTTCAGCAAAACCGAGAGTTTCACGCCGGTCCACTCACAGCAATGCAGCATGCCGTGGGTGAATTGCACGCCCTGCATCTGCGCGCCCTTATAATCCATCCCGCCGTTGGCGCCGCACTCCATAAAATATACGTGGCTCTCGGTCGGAAAGCGCAGCAAATCGTTCATCGTGAACTCGAGCGAACGCTCGACGAGGCCGTGTATGACCAGACGGTGCTTTGCGGGGTCGATACTCATCGCGGATCCGCCGTGATCCCGCACGAAACACAGACCGCTGGGTGTGATGATCCCGTCGAGGTCTTGCAGCGGCGTGAAGCTGACGGACGATTTGTCTTCTGCCGTTAAGAACGGGACCGTGCGCCGCACGACATCGTGCTCGAACGTCGAGACGCTGCCGTAGGGCGTGTCGTTGACGCCCGCGCCCAGCACGGTGTTGGATTCGGGAATCGCCAGCGGCGCCGCATCCGCCGGCGACACCCTCGTCAGTGCCGCAGCGGCCGTCGTTACGGCAGCATTCCGCAGAAACGCGCGCCGGCCGCTCACGATGAAATTCCACGCTTATCGGCACCCGTCACGCGCACGACTTGGCGATCGGGAACGCGCACCACGCGTTGGCTCTCGAGATATTTCGTGACGATGTCGTAAATGGGTGGTCCCTCCGTGCCCTGGTTAACCGACGCCCAGCCCGCGACCACGTACGACTTTGCCGGATCGATCGGTGTGTGGTCTGCCAGCCGCATGTCCGAGATGCGCGAACCGATCGGCTTCGCAACGTCGATCGCATACGACATGCCGCCGACGCGCACCATGTCGCCGCCTTGCTGGTAATAGGGGTCGGGGTTGAACAGGTTGTCCGCGACGTCTTCAAAGATGTTCTTCAGCGTCGCGCCGTCCATGGTCGTCCGGTATGCGGCGGGGTACGTGATCGCGGTTTGGTTGTAGACGTCTTCGAGGCGAATGTCGTGTCCGGGCGGGAGCGAGGATCCCCAGCGGAAACCGGGCGAGAGCGCGATCTGCGCGTCGCGTTCCGTCAAGAGCGCCTGGCAGATCACGTCATCGAACGTTCCGTTGAAATTGCCGCGCCGGTAAAGCAGCGAATCGGTCCGCGCGAGAACGCGGTCGAGCTGGGGGCGGTACGGCGCGCGCAGTTCGGCGATGAGTTCCGCCATGGCCGGATCGGGGGCGATTGCGTCGCTGAAGATGGGGATCAGGCGGAAGCGGTGCCGCACAACGCGCTTGCCCGTGACCTCGAGATCGAGACGGCCGAGAAATTTTCCATGCGAGCCTGGCGCCGTGAGGATCGTATCGCCGACCATCACGCTGCGCGGAATCGCATCGTGCGTATGGCCGGTCAAGATCACGTCGATTCCGGCCACGCGCGCGGCCAGTTTACGATCGACGTCAAAGCCGTTGTGACTGAGCAGCACGACCAGATCGGCGCCGGCTTTGCGCGCCGCGACTACTTCGGCGCGAACCCGGTCTTCCTCGATGCCGAACGACCAATCGGGCATGAGCCAACGTGGGTTCGCAATCGGCGTGTACGGAAAAGCCTGGCCGATAACGGCGATCTGGATACCGCCGCGCTCGAACATCTTCGTACCGTCGAACACGCGATCGCCCCACGTCGCATCCTTCACGTTGCCGCACAGGAACGGCGCTTTGAGCTCCGCCTTCAGTTCCTTCACGCGCTGTTGACCGTACGTGAACTCCCAGTGCGCGGTCATCGCCTCGACGCCGAGCAGGTTTTGCGCGGCGACCATGTCGGCGCCGCGCTCTTGGAGCGAGGCGTACGATCCCTGCCACGTATCGCCGCCGTCAAGCAGCAACGTCTTTCCGGGCCGCTCGCCGCGGATCGCTTTGATCAGCGTTGCCATCCGGTCGAGTCCGCCCATGCGCCCATACGTCGCCGCGAGCGCCGAAAAATCGGCCGCCGTTAGCGCATACGCCGCCGCCGTGTCCGGCGCGACGCCGAACGCGTGCAGAAATGCATTACCGGTGAGGTGCGGCGCGACGCCCGCGTTACTACCTACCCCGATATTGACTGATGGCTCGCGAAAATAGAGCGGCATCAACTGCGCGTGGAGATCGGTGAAATGCAGCAGCGTCACCTGGCCGAGCGGTTCGAAGCGCAGCAGGTCGGCCTGCGTCAGCGTCTGCCGCACGGCCGCGCGCGCGATGCCGCCGGTGCCGCCGGTCAGCACGCTCGTCGCGATCGCCGCCTGCATGAAATCGCGTCGCGAAATCACGCTATTTGCGTACCGACGGCGTTTCGATGGGCAACCCTTTGCCGACACCGGCGAGGTAGAGTTCGAGCGCAACGTACTGCGGCGACCCATACGCTAGCGGCTCTGCACGTATTTGCTCGTTGCACTCGCGAAACCGCCGCTGCACGGATCCGAGGGCCTGCCAACTCAGCCGATAGGTGGGAAAGCCGTTCGTTTGCCCTTGACTCAAAACTTCCGTGCGCAGAAGGCGATTGTTGTTCTGCACGTGGCATTGCTGGCACGACATGTCGAGTTGGCCCCGCCGCGCTTGGTAAAACGCCTTGCCTTCTTCGTACGTCGCATGCGCCGGACCGTCGATGCTGACGTTGACCGGCATCCCGTGCGATTGCGCTTTGACGTACGTGGTCATCGCCAGCAACTGGTCCGATTCCCATTCCCACGGCACGGCGCCCATACGCTGGCGCTCGAGGCCGATGCGCTGTTCGAGATCGATCACACGGCCGAGTTTGGCGTCAAATTTGGGGTAGGTTGCGCCGACGCCGCGCATCGACGTCGCCGCCGCGTTGTGACACGATTGGCACGACTTGCCGGCCGACCCATCGACCGCACTCCAGAGCGTTTTGCCCTTATCGACCCACAGGGAGCCGGGATTTTGAAAGTCGTCGTCTTCCATCGCGCGCGTGGGCGGCGTGGCGTACACGTAGCCCGACTTCACCTTGCCGACGGTATATTTAGCGAGATCGCTTTGCGTTTGCGAGCGTACCAGCGGGGCCAGCACGACCGCCGCGACACACATGAAAACCGTGGCCGTAAGCGCCGGGACGAACGCGCGAGCCACGTTCAGGCGACCGTGATCGGCGCGGAATCCTTATATACCTGACCGTTGTCGTCGACCCACTGAAAGTCGAACGTGCCGCTCTGATCGACGCGCACGGGAAACGAAATGAATGGGTTTGCCGAAATCGCGGGCTCGAGCTTCATCGAGAAGACTTGCTTCCCATTATACGTACAGGTGAACGTATTGATGATATCGCGCGGGATCGTCTTTCCGTTCGCGTCTTTGGTTTGACCCGACACCATCGGATGGGAAATCAACGTCTTGATGTCGATGATCGAACCTTTAGCAGCCGTGCTCGGTACGCGCAAGCGCGATTCAACGTTTGTTGCCATATCGATACTCCTCGTTATCCGCCGCAGCCGCCGATAGTAACCTTGATGTTTTTGGTCGCGCTCCACTTGGAGCCGTCGCTCATCAACGCGACCGCCGTGATGTTCTCGGTCTGCGCGAGCCGAATCCGAAATTCGACGTGAGCCCGGCCGTTGATCGGTGACAGATCGAAGCGCGCGACGCCGGGCAGCGGATTACCGTCGGCGACGACGAGAATCGTTTTCACGTAGTTCGCATCCGTCATCGGACTCTCGACGTCGATGACGATCGGCACGGTGTTGCCGTTCTCCGCGATCTCCGGTGCACCGATCGTTACTTTGCCGGGCTGAGGCGCTCCGCTGCCGAGGGCGGCTAACGCCGTTTGTGCATCGGCCGTCGTCGCCCAAGCCTCTTGGGGAAACAGGCACGCCGCGATCGCGACCGCCGCGCCGCGCCCGGCGAACGCAAGGGCGTCGCGCCGCCGAAGACCTGGTGAAATCATCGAACTGCTCCCGTCGTCGTTGATGTAGAGAGGAACGCAACCACGTCCTCGATTTGCTGCGCCGTAAGAATCGGCTTACCGGCAAAGGCTTTGGAAACGTCGTGCAACCCGTCGACGCGATAGTATGCGGGCATGATCGTTAGCGGATCGACGTCCTTCATGTTCACGACGCGCAAGCGAAGCTGGGCCGGTTTCAAGCGCGATCCGACGGTGTGAAGATCGGGCCCCACGTTGCCCTGATCCTCATCGGGCAACGCCATCGCGTGGCAACTCAAGCAGTTGCCGAGCTTGCGATCTTCGATCACGAGCTTGCCCGCCGCGGCACTCCCCGGCTGCGCGGTGAGCGGCTCCGGTATCGTGTCGCCGGCGATCGTAAAGGCCGGCAAGCCGCTTTCGGCAACCGTCGCGGCCATGGCGAGCGGAGCCGCAAACAGCCCGGCTGACAGCGCGATGACGACACCCGCGGCATATGCGCCGGCGCGCTTTAAGCTGGGCACGGAGGCCCTCCTTTGATGGTCGTGATTTCGCGATCGAGCAGACCCCAGAAATTCGCGTCGCCCGTATAGCCGGTGAGCCTCGCCACTTCACGGCCGCAGTGCAGGACGACGAACGTGGGCGTGAAGTGAACCCCGCCGATCGCGCGTAAATCCACCGGTCGCGCGGCATGGATGTCGATGCGCCGCAACGGTAGGACTAGGGCTTCATCCGTCTTGGCGTAAATGCCGCCGACGTCGTGATTCCAGGCCGCACAATACGGACAGCCCGCCTGTTCGAACATGACGAGCTGGTCCGCCCCGGCAGGCGCGATCGATGAAAAGCCGAGCACGAGGCACAAGAGTACGCGTAGTAACATCCGGGGGCAGGCTTGCGGTCGCGCGCTTCCTCGACCTGGGCCGTTCCATCTGCTTTCGCGATAGGGCGAATCGCAAATGGCGATGCGGACTTATGCCGTGAGCATTTCCCGCCCACCCTGAACGTAGCGGGTGGCCAGCCACTGCGCAAACACGCCGGCCGCATCCGGAATCGGCCGCAGTTCGGGAACCGCAACGTAGAACGTTCGCGTCAAGTCGACATCCGTGAGTTCCCGGGCTACGAGCGTGCCGAGGGAAAGCGATCCGGCAAGTGCGGATTCCGAGAGCAACGCCAAACCGATGCCCGCTTCGACGCAAGCGGCAACTTCGGCGTTCCCCTCGAGTTCCAACGTGATCGACAACTGCTCGAATCGGCGCCCAAGGCGCTGCTCGATCAGCAAGCGGGTTCCGGATGCCCTCGAGCGCAGGACGAACGGGTATTTCGCCGCTTGTTCGAACCGGATCGCCGGAAATTTCGCGAGTTCGTGTCCGGCTGGGAGCGCGAGCATCAGCCGGTCGACGTGGAAAGCGACGAGCCGCGCATCGGCAAGTTCAGCCTGACCTTCCACGAGCGCGACGTCGGTCGTGCCGGCGCGCAGCCGAACCTCCGCATCCTTCACCGTTCCGCTCACGACGCTCAGCTGGAATTCCGGATGTGCCTGAGCGAATTGCGAAACGACCTTGGCCACCGAGGTTTCGCAAACCGTGCGCGTGCACGAGACCGCGATCTGATGCGTTTCATCGGAGACCATATCGTGCAGGCGTTTCTCAAGTAGCGTTAGCTGGGCGAGCACGTCGCAGGCGCCCTCGTAGAGCACGCGGCCCAGGCGCGTCGGCGCCAGCCGTCCATCGCGGCGTTCGAGCAGTGGACCGCCCGAATTGGAAGCAAGCGTCGCAACCTGCGTCGACACGGCCGACTGTGCCAGGTAGAGCGACTCGGCGGCTCGCGTCATGCTGCCGCACTCCACGACGCGCACAAACGTCCGCAGCATCGCTACGCTCAGCGACGACGCGATCTCCTCACGGCGCAGGCGTTCCATCCGCGCCATCTTGGAAATTTCTTTCAGAAATACCTGGCTGGGCCGGACGTAAGGCGGAATCAGCGGCTAACGCGCAGCCCGCACGAACCCGTTGTCGACCGCTGCTTCGAGGCTCGGCGCTCCGGCTATCAGTCCCTCGGCAACATACCGGCGTAATTGCCAAGCCAGACCGAAGCGGCCGTTGAGATCGACCGCCATATCGGCCGGGCCGACCGGCAGCCCGATCTGCTCGTAGATCGCCGGATCGTCGAGCGGGATATATTTCTGATAGATACGGGCGATTTGCCGCCGGCCGGTGCGATCGGCCAAATGCGTTCGCAAGAACGCATTCGCTCGCACGAAGGCGCGCATGAAGCGCACGCCGATATCGCGCCGGCGCGTCGCAATGCGATCTCCGTAGAGGAGCACGGCCTGGACGTAGCCCGGCATCAACGACGTCAATCCAGCAACCCGCACGCTCGCGCCGCTTCGCGAACCCAACGTCGCGTACGGTTCGATCGTCGCCGCGAGGTCGATGGCGTGATTGCGCATCGCGACTTCCATGTCCGGGAAGGGCAGCTCGACGACATGCACGTCGGACAAACGCAGTCCGGCACGTTGCAAGTACATCGCTGCGAACAGCTCCGTCATTTGGCCGCGAGCCGTGATCGCAAACGTCAAACCCTTGGCGTCGCGCGGCGAGGTGAATCTACCGCTAGAGACGAGATCCGCTCGCGCATCGATGAATGCATAATCACTCCCACCCGCGTCGTGCGGCGCAACCCAGCAATCAGCGACGATGCGAGCTTTCACGCCGATCGCGAACGCGTTGAACAGCGCGGCCCCGGGTGAGGCGACCGCAACGTCGATGCGGCCGGTCGAGAGCGCGGGAACGAGCTCTCCGCCCGATTGCGAGAACACTGGGGTGACGTTCAAGCCTTCGGCCGCGAAATAGCCGCGGTCCATGGCAACGAACACGGCCGTCGGCAGCCGCACCATTCCGATGCTCACGTTGTCGTTCGCAGCCGCCGGCAATCGCACGATCGCCATCAAGGCCACGAGAAACGCGAGCGTCGTTCTAGATCGCTTCACGCCCGCGGAGCGCGCTATGCATACTCCATGCGCTTTTTGTAATCGTTTTCGATCGCTTCGCGAAACTGTTCGAGCAATTGTTCGAGCGAGCCGTGCGCGATCCGCACGCCGATGACGTTATCGAACAACTGCCCGGCCATGCCGCCCGGCACCTCGTACGTTCCGGCAATGTGGAGCGTGCACGTCCGCTCCCCGGTCGCATCGGCGTGCAGCGTGCCTTGAAAGCTTGGGAAAAGGCTCGCATCCGGTTCCCAGCAGATGTGCAGATGCGCGCTTTCATTCGGAAGCGTATGGTAATCGACCCGTACCGTGACGTCGCGCTCGAGCGTCAGCCCGGCGAGTTGCGTGACCGTGTAGCGCATCGGCAAGTTTCCATCGGCATCCCCGCCGACCTCGCGCACGTACGTGTTTAGGAACGCGATCGCAAAGCCGCTTGGCGCCTTGACTGGGACCGATGCCTCTAACTCGCGCACGCCGAAAGCGTTGGTCATGCAGCAGGCCGCTCCTACCGTGCCCGGCAAATGCGCGCCACCATGACCACTGCCGCAACCCGGACCAAACCGTTTTTCCGCGCCGATCACGTCGGCAGTCTGCTCCGGCCACCCGAGGTCGTGGCCGCCCGCGAGGCCCTTGCGCGCCGCGAGATCGATGCGCCTCGCTTGCGTGCGATCGAGGACGCCGCGATCCGCGCGGTGGTTGCCGGGCAAGAGCGCGTGGGGCTCGAGGTGGTCACCGACGGCGAGTTCCGGCGCGAGAACTGGTATGCCGACTTCATCGGCCGGCTCGGCGGGGTCGAAATTCGCGAGGCGGCGGCGAACCCGGCGTTCGCGCACGACACGACGAGCACGGTGCGTTACGTTCCCAAGAACGTCGTCACGGTCGCACCGCTGCGCCGGGCCGAACCGATTCTCGTGCAAGACTTCACGTTTCTCGCCGGCACGACCACGAACACGGCGAAGATCACGATCCCCTCCCCCTCACGCCTGCACTTTCACGGCGGCCGCAGCGTCGTCTCGAGCGACGTCTATCCTGACATCGAAGCCTTCTTCGCCGACGTCGTGCGCGCGTACCGGGCGGAGATCGCTGATCTCGAAGCCGCCGGCTGCCGGTACATCCAAATCGACGACCCGCTCTTCTCCTACTTCATCTCTGAACGCATGCGCGCCGAGATCGTCGCGAACGGCGAGCGCCCGGAAGATCGCCTGCGCCGCTACGTGCAGTTGATCAACGACTGCATCGCCGAGCGGCGCGCGGATACGGCAATCGGCATCCACGTCTGCCGCGGCAACGCGCGTTCGGCCTGGATCGCCGAGGGCGGTTACGAGCGGATCGCCGAGGCGCTCTTTGGCGGCCTGCACAACGACCACTTCTTGCTCGAATACGACGACGACCGGTCGGGCGATTTCGAGCCGCTGCGTTTCATGCCGCCGGACAAACGCGTCGTACTCGGGCTCGTCACCTCGAAATACGGCAAGCTCGAAGAGCGCGGCACGCTGCTGCGGCGCGTGGAGGAAGCGGCAACGTACGTGCCGCTCGACAACCTCGCCATCAGCCCGCAGTGCGGCTTCGCCAGCGTCGTCGAGGGCAACATCATCACGCCCGCAGATCAGTGGGCGAAACTGCAGCTCGTCGTCGAAACGGCGCGAGAGATATGGCCCGACGCCTAAACGGTCATGAATAAAACCCGCTTCGAGGCGTTCTCCGACGGCGTCTTCGCGTTTGCGGTTACGCTACTGGTACTCGGAATCGCACTGCCCGCCTTCGCGCATCCCCCGCCGTCGGAAGCCGAGCTGACCACCGCGCTGCTGCATCTCTGGCCCAATTTGCTCGCCTACGCATTGAGCTTCGGCGTCATCGGAATTATGTGGCAGAATCACCACGCGCTGTTTCGCGTCGTCGGACGCATCGACCGGATGACGAGCTTTCTCAATCTCGGATTGCTCGGCGTCACCGTCTTCATTCCGTTCGCCACGTCGACGCTCGGCGCGTTTCCGGAAATGCGCCCGGCGACGTTTCTCTACGGCCTGACGCTAACGTCATCCTCGCTGATGTACAACCTGCTCCTGGCGCACCTCGTCCGCAAGCGCGCGTTCGATCCGAGCGTGAGCGACGCAACCATCCGCGAGACGGTGATCGCCTACCGGCTTGGTTTTCTCGCATATACCTGCGCGATGCTCATCTCGCTGATCGCGCCGGTTGTGAGCTTCTCACTCTACGTGCTCATCGCCGCATACTATCTGATCCCGCACGGCACCGACAACGACTTGGACGCCGTCGACTAAGGCGAAAGTTCTTCGAGCGTTCGTCCCTTGGTCTCCGTTGCAAACGCCCACGTGAGCGCACCGCCCGCAAGCGCCAGTACGCCGAAATAGACGAACACCGAGCGTAACCCGTACGCGCCGAGCAGACCGGCAACGACGTTGGGACCGATGCCCGCCGCGACACGTTGCCAGGCGCCGCCGATGCTGCTGCCGAGCGCGCGGACGCGCGTCGGATAGAGTTCGGGCGTGTAGAGGTTGAGTCCGATCGAAACGGCGCCCATGAAGAACGTGCCGATCGAAACGAAGATCAGCAGGGTCATCGCGGTGGTGACGCCGGTGAGGAACAATGCGAGCAGCGCGACGCCACCGGCAAAGAAGCCGATCGTCAGCAGCGGTTTTCGTCCAACGCGATCGACGAGCAGCGCCAGCAATGCCGAACCCGCGATGCCGACCACTTGCGTGATCAGGCCGTAGCGCAGCGACGTCGCCAGATCGAGGTGGAAGACCGTTTTGTAGAGCGTGGGCAGCCACGAACCCAAACCGTAGGTCGTTGAGAAACAGCAAAACCAGAGCGCCCACACGGTCAGCGTCCGGCGCCGGTACGCGCCGCGGAACAACTCGGCGACGTCGGCCTTCTCCTGCGCCGGCACGCTCACGTGCAGTTCCGGCGGGGGCAACGCGCGTCCGGATGCGACGACGGCCGTTTCGATCTGCGCTACGACGGCATCCGCCTCGGACAACCGTCCGCGCGAAACGAGCCAGCGCGGGGATTCCGGCAAGAGCCGCATCAGCACGAGCGCCAGCAGCAGCGGCAGCGATCCGATGTAGAACATCACTTGCCAGCCGAGCCACGGCACGATGATCGCGCCGCCGATCGCCGCCGCGATCAGACCCACGACGAAGATCAGCTCGTAGAACACGTAGAATTGTCCGCGCACGTTCGCCGGCGCGATTTCGTTCACGTAGGTGGTGGCGATCGGCACTTCGGCGCCGAGGCCGAGCCCTTGCACGAACCGGAACGCAATGAGCGAGGCGGGATTCCACGAGAGCGCGCAGGCGATGCTCATCAGTGCATACGAAGCGATCGATACCGTCACCACCGGTAAGCGGCCGAAGCGTTCCGCCGCCCACCCCGCGCCGAGTGCACCGATCAGCTGCCCGAAAAACGCCGAGGAGATCACGAGGCCGATCTGACCGGGCGTCATGCCCCACGCCTGCGCGAAAGCCGGCAACGCGAAGCTGATCGTCAGCAGATCGAACCCGTCGAAAAACGTCGCGATGCCAAGGATCAGCCGCGCGCGAACGTGCCAGGGCGAAACGGGAATGCGCGCGAGCCGCGCGAGGATCGAGGTCGCGTCGGCGGCGATCACCCGGCCGACCGCAGCACGCCGGCCGGGTTCGCCGACGCGCGCACTTCGTTGCCGTACGCTTCGAGCCAGCCGAGCGAATTCGACGACATGAAATCGCCCGAACGCGCCCCGTGGAAGACTTCGGGATGGTCGACGCCCGGCGGCGTGACGTTCGCCTCGCTGCACGCGCGCGCCGCAAGCAGAATGCGCCGGCGCGTGCGCGCGATCATGTGATCGCTCACGACCAAGTGCTCGGCGTCGTGATCCACGATGCCGCCCATGCTCTCGGTCATCGCTTGATCCTGCAGATGGATCCCTTCGATGCCGCTGAAGCTGCCGCTGCGCTGCGTTTCGCGGTCGATCTGGTAATCGTTCGACGCGTTGGCGGCCAGGCGCCAGCGCCCATACCAATCCGGTTCGTTCGGCAGATACGTGTTGCCCATCGACGCGCCGATCATCGGCCGGCCGCCGCGGAGCGAACGCATGCCCTGCGCATTTTGGGTCCACGACAGGTGGACGAACATCGTGTGCGTGTCGTCCATCGGCACCCACGCGCGCGCCACGACGTGCTTCTTGAACTCGCCGTCGGGCGGCATCGTCCAGAACGGAAAGAGGTAGTGCGCGAAACGCCAATACGTCATGCCCGGATCGCCGTCGCGATAGGCCGCGTACATCGTGCCCCAATCCGTGTCGGCCACGTGATACTCGGGCGCGCGATTTGCCAGCGCAAAGCGCGCCGTATGTCCCTCGGGCGCGTCGTCGGCTGCCACGAGTCCGGCGTGGAGAAAACCGAAGTGCGAGGTGTCGATATCGCCTTCGAGCGCCTGCAGCCAGTTACACGAACGCTGCACGAAGAAAATGCGCATCTCCGCTTTGGGCATCAGCACGGTTTCGAACGCGGGCAGCGGCGGCGGCACGGCCCGCGTGCCCATGTAGGTCCAGATCAGGCCGTTGCGTTCGACGCACGGATAGGCCCGCGCGCGAACCTTTTCCGGATGGGCGAGGTGCGGCGGCACGTTCGGCATCTCGATGCACGTGCCGTCGACCTCGAACTTCCAGCCGTGATAGGCGCAGCGGAGACCGCCGGCTTCGTTGCGGCCGAAGAACAGCGACGCGCAGCGATGCGGGCACTGCTGATCCATGATACCGGGCACACCGGCGCTGTTGCGAAAACCAACCAGCTTCTCGCCCAGCAGCATCAGCCGCACCGGCGGCGCGTCGGCAACGAACTCGGAACTCATCGCAGCCGGAATCCAGTATTCGCGCATCATCGTTCCGACGGGCGTGCCGGGACCGACGCGGGTAAGAATTTCTCGCTCTTCGACGCTTGGCATGGTAGGAAATTTTGCCGGGCACGCCCGGAATCTCCCGCTATGGATACCCTCGCGATCCTCGTCGGCGGCGGCCCGGCGCCCGGCATCAACGGCGTCATTGCCTCCGCCACGATCGAGGCCATCAATAACGGCCTGCGCGTGATCGGGCTCTACGACGGCTACCGGCACATCGCGCAAGGCGACATCTCCAAAGTGCGCGAGTTGACGGTGGCCGACGTATCGCGCATCCACTTCACCGGCGGCTCGATCCTGCGGACGTCGCGCACGAATCCGGCCAAAGATCAAGCCACCCTCGACCGCTGCCTGCGTTCGCTGCGCCAGCTCGGCGTGCGCTATCTCGTGTGCATCGGCGGCGACGACACCACCTACGGCGCGACGCGCATCGCCGAACTCGCGCACGGCGCCATCGGCGTCGCGACGGTACCGAAGACGATCGACAACGATCTGCCGCTACCCGACAACGCGCCGACGTTCGGCTTCGAGACCGCGCGCGCCGTGGGCACCAACATCGTCGAGAGCCTGATGGAAGACGCGCGCACGACCGCGCGCTGGTACTTGTGCGTGAGCATGGGCCGCAAGTCGGGCTCGCTCGCCCTCGGTATGTGCAAGGCCGCCGGTGCAACGCTGGCCGTGATCCCCGAAGAGTTTGCCGACGATGTGTTCGACCTGCGCCTCGTCGTCGACACGATCGTCGGTTCGATCGTCAAACGCCGCGCATCGGGTCACGATCACGGCGTGGCGATCGTCGCCGAGGGCATCGCCGAGCGCCTCACCGCCGAGCAGCTCGAGCACTTCGATAGCGTCTCGCGCGACGCGTACGGACACGTGCGCCTAGCCGACGTGCCGCTCGGCGCCGTGCTGCGCGACGCCGTGCGCAAACGGCTCGAAGAGATCGGCGTCGACATGACCGTGGTGAACAAAGACATCGGCTACGAACTGCGGTGCGCGAAACCGGTGCCGTTCGACGTCGAATACACCCGCACGCTCGGCTTCGGCGCCGTGCGCTACCTCTTACGCGGCGGCAGCGGCGCGCTGATCGCGCTCACCGGTGGCCGCGTGACGCCGGTGACGCTCGCCGATCTGCAAGATCCGCAAACCGGCCGCGTGCGCGTGCGCATGGTCGACGTGACGACCGAAGCCTACGAAGTCGCGCGCTCGTATATGATCCGCCTCGAACCCGGCGACCTCGTCGAACCGCGCCTCTCGCAAATCGCCTCGCAAACCAATCTCTCACCGGAAGACTTCAGCGCCGCGTTCACCGCGGTGGGTAAGCGCTAACCGATCGTCACGCGGTGCATCAGCCGGTACGACGGGTGGTAGTCGTTCACCGCATAGTGCTGCACGGCGCGATTATCCCACACGGCGAGCGAGCCCGGTTTCCAGTGAAAGCGGATCTGCCACTCGGGCACGCGGGCGAGGCCCGTCAACATTGCGAGCAACGCCGCGCTCTGCTCGCGTGAGACGCCGCAAATCGAGGTCGTATAGAGCGCGTTGACGCGGATGACGCGCTTGTGCGTCTCCGGATGGACCGTAACGACCGGAACCTCGAGCGGGGGGTACGTTTCGCGCAGGGTGCGATACCGGGCCTCGCCACCCGCGCCGCCTAGAACGAAGCCGGTAATCTCCGGGCCCTCCCAGTTGTGTACGGCAGTCAGTCCACTCAGATACGTTTGCAATTCCGGCGCGAGCGAATCGTACGCAGCCGTCATGCTGGCCCACATCGTATCGCCGCCCGCCGCCGGAACGTCGACTGCATAGAGCGCCGCACCGATCGGCGGCGTGCGCTGCCAGGTGAGATCGGCGTGCCACACGTCGGTGCCCGGTCCGTGGCCGTGGCTCTCGAGCAACTCGACCTGCGGGTTCGCCGGATGTGCAGCGAAATTCGACGCCACGTCCTTGACCGTGCCGAAGATCGCGGCCACCCGCACCTGCGCAGCCGGATCGAGGTGCTGGTCGCGGAAAAAGATCACCTGATGTTCGAGCAGCGCTCGCCGCAGTTCGTCACCGTGGTGCGCTAACGCGCGCGCGTCGGCGAGATCGATGCCGTGAATGACGGCGCCGATCGCCGGCGTGAGCACTTCCCGTTCGAGCAAGCCTAGTGAGCGCGCGAATGCGCGCAAGCCTGAGCCTGCTGTGCGCGCGTCGTCGACGAGGCGACGTCGCCGCTGCCCCTACCGATCGGAATCGAGACGATCGTCGCGGCTTGCTGCTTGCCCGTGATCGGGTTGAGCGAATTTTGCGCGCGCATGGACGTGGGACCGCTGATGCAACCCTGACCGCTCATGCTGTGCGTGTTCGCCTTCGTGTTGGGCGAGTTCAAGAGGTTCTTCGGTGGCACTCGGCTCGGCCCAAACACGCCGGAGACGTGCGGGGACGGTGTCTGAGCAGCGACCGGGAGCGCCGTTGCGGCGGCGACGAGGGCGGTGAGGATGAGGGCGAATCGCATGATGGTCTTCCTTTCCCCCATTCTAGCGCGCGAGAAGCGTCAGCGCACGGTCGAGTTGCGGATCGTGGCCCGGTACGCCGGGTTCGGAACCCGCCGGCTCCTCGACCGCAACGTCGGGTTCGAGGCCGATGTGGTCGATGAAACGCCCCCCGGCGGTATAATAGCGCGCCGTGGTGAGCTTGATCGCCGATCCATCGGGCAGGGCGAACATCGTTTGGGCGACGCCCTTCCCGAACGTGCGAGCGCCGACGAGCGTCCCCGCGTGGCGGTCTTGAATCGCGCCCGCGACCAATTCCGCGCCCGAGGCGGAATCGTGGTCGACCAGCACCACGAGCGGCAGCGCCGGAACCGCGTTCCCGTCGGCGGGCGAGACGCGCCGCTTGCCGTCGCGCCCTTCGTTGGCAACGATCGGACCACTCGGAATGAACGCCGAGGCCACGTGCACGGCCGCGCTCTCATATCCGCCGCCGTCGCCGCGCAGATCGAAGACGTACGCCCGCGCGCCGCGCTGCGCAAGCCGCACGAGCGCCGCGCGCACCTTCGTTCCGGCGTCGAGCGAGAACGAGCGCAGCGCGACGTAGCCCACATTATCCGGCAAGAGCCGTTCGGTGACGTCGGGCGGCGTGACCGACGCGCGCACGATCGCGAGCGTGCCGTCGAGCGGCGTGCCGTTGCGTGAAATGGCGAGGCTTGCGGTCGTGCCGATCTTGCCGCGAATGAGGGCCTGCACGTGTGCGTTATCGAGGCCCGCGAGACTGGTACCGTCGACCGCCAGGAGCATATCGCCGGCGAGCACGCCGGCCTTCGCCGCGGGGCTGCCGTCGAATACCGTATCGGCCGACCACGTCTTGTGCACGTCGTCGAAGGCAAGCTGGATGCCGATGCCGCCGAACGCGGTGCCGTCGATGGCGGCGCTGAAGCCCTTGACGTCGGCCGCCGTAAAGAACACCGAGTACGGATCGTGCAGCGCGGCGACTTCGCCGCGAATCGCGGCGTACACGAGCCCAAGCGCACTCACGCGCGCGCCGTAGCGTTCGATCGCGAGTCCGATCTGCTGTTCGATCGCCGGCACGGCTCCACGTCCGTCGGGCCGCGCGTGGATCATGCCGACTTGCGGGTTCGCGATGCCTCGCGAACGCAGGTACGCGACGATACCGACGCGCGCGCCGTCGAGCAAGAGCTGCGGCGCGACGGCGTGCTGATACTGGTCCGCGACCGTCGTGTACCCGAACTCCGTCTCCACGAGATCGAGCAGGCTCACGTCGTTTGCAGCGGCCGGTGGACGGGCGGCGGCGCCGATGAGGACGGCGCACGCGGCGAGCACGGCAAGCGCGCGGTCGATCCGGTGGAACGGGTTCTTCACGTTCGTATGAACGAGCGTCAGCGCGGCGGCGTTGCAGTCGCGCAGGCCGGCAACGCATCGCGATACGGCAGATCGTTGACCGCCGCGAGCGCGGCCGCTTCGCGTTCGACCCACGCCGTGTCGGCGTCGGCTAGCGTGACGAGCGCGGCATCGTCGTGCCGGGCGAGCGCGCAGACCTCGTCGTGCCGCGCCATCGTGTAGAGCTGCCAGGCACGGTTTCCGTGCAGGTCCGCATCGAGCACACCATAGGCGATGATGATGCCGGCCGCCACGAGTTTCCAGCGTGGCACGCGCACGATCTCATCCCAAACGGCTGCTGCGAGGCCGGCGATCGCGACAAACAAAAAGAGCGAGAGCGCGGCGTAGTGGCTGCTCAGCGCCGAGTCGAAGCCCATCGCGAAACGGCTGCGGGCAATGAGGATCGCCGCTGCGAGCGCGTAGAACGCCGCGCACGACCACACGATCAGCACACCCGCATCGGCGCGCGCACGCCACGCCAGCGCGACGTATCCGATCAGCCCGAGCGCGCCGACGGCAACGCACGCCGCGAGTCCCCACCACGCGCCGATCGGCGTCCCAAGTACGGTCAGCAGATACACCACGAACGCGCCCGGCGGCGGACCGTTCCCCGTTACGGGCGCTGCGACGTAACCGTGCAAGAACGCGAACATCGTCAGCCCCTCGACGACGCACCAAGCACCGATCCCGACGCCGCGCCACTCCGGATCGCGCGCGATCAGCGCGAGCCCGATCGGAAACAACAGCAACCCTTGCGCCGACGCGAACGTCGCAAGCACCATCGCTACCAATGCGATCGCCAGCCGGGGCGGCGTCGTACGCGGTGCCAATGCAGCCAGCAACACGAACAGTGCGGCGGTGCAGACGTTCCAGCCGACATTGTAGCCGAGCGCAAAATTCTCCCATTGCGCGAGCGACCACAGCAACAGTGAAATCACGGCGAAGAGCGGCCACCGTCGCGCCGGCGGCGTCGTGGCACCCACCAGCATCCACGCCGCCGCTTGGGCGATCGCGAGGAACGCGAACGACACGAGTTGTTCCGCGAGGATGTTCCAGCCGGCCGCGCGATCGATCGCGACGAAGATCAGGTTCGCGACGACGTTGCGGTGCTCGTTGTGCTGCGCGACGATATCCGGCCACGTCAGCGTGCCGTGATGCAGCGCAATCGACAGCGCCGCCCACGACCACTCGTCGAGAAACGGGACGTTGACCGCGCGCCGCAGCATGAGAGAGAGCACGATCAGCGGCATGGCGAACGCCGCAATCATGGAAACGCGGCGGATCACTTCGTCGCGCCCGGTCCGCGCGTCCACGGCGCCGTCGAGCCGAGCGGAATATCGGCGTACGCTTTGCGCTGGCGCTCCATACCCACATCGCAGCCGGCGAGATTCGCCTGCGGGTTCGTCGACGCCACCACCCACGCGCCTTGATCCGCACACGGAAAATCGACCGGCGCATCCACGGCACCCCACGCCCGCGCGACCGGATAGAGCGGATCGGGCGCCGAGAGATGCCGCCCAAAGCGCAGTACCGTCGGGTTGAGCGTCAGCGCGCAGAGGACGCTCAGGACGAGTGCCGCGCGCGCGAATTGCGGCGACCGCGCGACGACCGTCGCAGTCCCGATTCCCAACAGCGTGAGCAAGGGAATGGTGTAGTAGCTGCCGCTGCGCGCCAGCAGCCCTTCGGCGTAGCCGTGAGCGAGAAACAACTCGGCCAGGAACGGCAGCACGAGCAGGACGCGCCAACCGAGCCGCAGCGGCGCGAAGGCGAGCGGCGCCAGCACTTCGAGCAGGAACAGCACGTGCGCGAGCGGGTGCGGGTCGTAGAACGCGTAGTCCGGCGCGACCGAATGGTAATGGTGCAGGGCTTCGTAGAGCTCGTAGGCGCCGAGGTTCACCGCGCCGAGCACGGCGATCGCAACCGCCAACCGCCGGTCGTCGCGCCAGAGGACGAACGCGCACGTCCACACGGTGAACATCAGCACGTCTTCTTTCACACCGAAGAGCAGCTGCGCGAATATCAGCGCCGCAACCGGCTGCCGGCGCACGAGCGCGAGCGCGAGCGCGAAGCCGAGCAGCGGCACGAAGTGCACCGGGGTGAAATCACCGAAGGCGAAGCCTTCGACCGACGGGCTGATCAGCCACGCCAGGCTCAGCGTGGTCGCGGCCGCACGCGAACCGTCGAGCGCGCGCACGAGATACCACAGCACGATCGCGCTGGCCGCAACCGCCAGCACTTGCACCACGACGACGGTTTCGAGATGCGGCCACAGCGCGACGAACGGGCAGAGCGCGATCAGCATCCACTGATCGTGCGGCGCCGTCTCGACGATATGATCCGACAAGTTATGCGTATTGAGATGGTGCAAGAACGAGAGCGCGCTCTGAAGATAGGTGCCGCTGTTGGAGCCGATGCGCAAGCCCAGCATTTGCCGGATGCCCAGATAGAGAAAGAGCAGGCTGAACGCAGCGGCGCCGGCCGCCGGAATGACGGGAAATTCTCGCCGCGCCGTCTCGACGCTCAACGCCGCTCCGCCGCCGCGTGCAGCGCTTCGAGCGTGAGCTGCGCACAGCGCTCCCACGTGAACGAAGCCGCTTGGGCCGGTCCGCGCGCCGCGAGTGCCGCCAGTTCGCCGGGCGCGCGCGTGAGCCGCCGGAACGTGAACGCCCACTCCTCGATGTTGTCCGGGTTGCCGATCCACGCCGTTGCGTCGCCCCCGACTTCGGGCAGCGCCGCCACGTGCGATGCGATCGTGGGCGCGCCGCACGCCAGCGCCTCGAGTAACGGCAGCCCGAAGCCTTCGTCGAGCGACGGCACGGCAACGAACGCGGCGCCGCGATAGACTTGCGCCAACTGCGCGTCGGCCGGCGCGTTCACTACCACCGAGCCCGGCGGCAACACGTCGGGTTTGCGCGTGAACGCAAGCGCCGTGTCGGCGGTTGGGAATGCCGCCTGCCACGCGGCGATGAGCGTGCGCACGTTTTTGCGCATATCGTGCGCGCCGACGTGCAGCACGTACGGCCGCCCGTCGGGCAGCACGTGCCGTTCACCGGCGGCGACGAACGGCGCCGTGACGCCGAGCGGAGCCACGGTGATGCGCGCGGGATCGACGCCGAGCCGCGTCGCGATCTCATCAGCCATATAGTGCGAATCGGCGATGATGCGCGCCGCGCGCGTGGCCGTGCGCTTCAGCGGGCCCTGTTCTGCTTCGCGCACGCGCAAGCCGTCGGCCGGAAACACGAACGGCACCACGTCGTGCACGGTCGTCACGCACGGCAGCGCCGTGGGCAGATCGGTGCCGTTCGACGGACTCCACAGCACGTCCGCATCCGCCGGCACGTTCGCGACCACAGATCGCCGGTCGACGCCGAGCATCTTCGCGATGCGGCCGCGCGGCGCGAACAACCCCGGCGCGACGAAGGTCAACGTTACGTCAGGCACGGTTAGAAATTGGGCGATCAGCGAACGCGTGTAGCGCCCGATCCCGCGTTCGTCGAGCACCGCGAAGCGCGCATCGACCGCAACGTTCATCGATCTTCCTCCGCCGCGCGCCGCAGCACCGCGAGCGTTTCTTCGGCACAGCGATCCCACGAAAACTTCGCCGCCTGCGCGATCCCCGCAACGCGCAAACGCACCCGCAGCCGCTCGTCGCTCACGACGTCCGTCAGCGCCGCCGACCAGGCCTGCACGTCGAGCGGGTCGTCGATCCAGCGGCAACCATCACCGCCCACTTCGATCAGCGACGTCGCGCGCGACGCAATCGCCGGCGTTCCGCACGCCATCGCCTCGAGCAGCGGAAAGCCGAAGCCTTCATACAACGACGGCACTGCCACGGCGCGCGCACCGCGATACCAGCGCGCGAGTTCGGCCGGCTGGAGCGCGCCGAGTGCGTGTACGCGCGCGCCGGCCGGCGGAGCACCACCCGCCACGGCCAGCGCCACGGCGTCATCGGGAAACGCGCGTGCGTGAGCGGCAAGCAACGTCGCGAGGTTTTTGCGCGGTTCCGCCGCGCCCACGAACAAGACGAACGGACGACCGTCGGGCAACGCCGCGGCATCGTCCGCGGGCGCGAACACATCGCGCTCTACCGCGAGATACGTCACGGTCTGCCGCGCCGCAGCCACGCCGAGATAACGCTCAACTTCGGCGAGGGTAAATTGCGAGTTCGCCAAGAACGCGCGCGCCGTTGCGGCGGAGCGCAGCCACGGCCCTTGCTCGTTGCGGCGCTTGCGCGGATCGTCAGCCGGAAAACGAAACGGCACGGCGTCGTGAAACGTCACCACCGCCGGGACGCGCGCAGCGAAGAACGTGCCGTTCCACGGATGCCACACGACGTCCGCATCGCGCGGCGCGCGCTGCCCGAAGAGGCCGCGCTCGACGAGGGTCACGACGACGTCGTCACGCCTTGCGAAGCGGTCCAAAACGGCCCGCACGTACCGCGCGATCCCGCGCCAGTCGTGCGCGAGATCGCGCGCATCGACCGCAACGTGCAAAGCGCTCATCTGCTCGCCGCGTTACCGCCGCACGGTCCTTTCCCCTCGCAGGGGCCGTCGCGGGACGGCCGCCAATCCCCATCCGATGCAGCCGCCGCACACTCAACGCTGGGATCCCGCCGGATACGAACGCAACGCGCGCTTCGTCAGCGATCTGGGCACGCCGGTGCTCGAACTGCTCGCGCCCCGGCCCGGCGAACGCATCCTCGACCTCGGCTGCGGTGACGGCGCACTGACCGAACGCATCGCCGCCTCCGGCGCCCGCGCGACCGGCGTCGATGCGTCGCCCGAGTTCATCGCGGCCGCCCGCGCGCGCGGCCTCGACGCCGCCGTCATGGACGGCCGGCACCTCACCTTCGAAAACGCGTTCGATGCGGTCTTCTCGAACGCAGCACTGCACTGGATGCGCGACCCGGACGCCGTGCTCGCCGGGGTGTACCGCGCGCTCGTTCCGGGCGGGCGCTTCGTGGGTGAGATGGGCGGTCACGGCAACGTGGCCGCGATCGTCGTTGCCGTGAGCGCGGTGCTCGCACGCCGCGGCCTCGATGCAATGCAGCACTCGCCCTGGTACTTTCCGACGGCGCAAGAGTACGCCGCTAAACTCGAAGCAGCCGGCTTCGGCGTCGACTCGATCGCCTTGCATCCGCGCACGACGCCGCTGCCGACCGACATGGCCGGCTGGCTCGCGACGTTTGCCGATTCGTTTTTCGCGCCGCTGACGCCGCAAGAACGCGCGCTTGCCCGCGACGAAGTGCTCGCATTGTTGCGGCCCGTCCTCTGCGATAGCGCCGGTAGGTGGACCGCCGATTACGTCCGCTTACGTTTCGTTGGGCACCGGCTCTAATCTCAGGCGTTTCATGATCGGGGCGAGCGTGAGACCTTGGGTAAGGATCGTGATCGCCACGACGCCGTAAACGGCCTCGATGATATCATCGCGCGCCGCGATATCCTTCGGCAACGAGAGCGCGAGCGCGATCGAGATGCCACCGCGAATGCCGGAGAGCGCGACGACGTGCTGCCAAGCCCGCTGCGGCACGCCCAGAAACGGCAGTACGCCGTACACCATCGCCAAGCGTGACCCGACCACCAGTACGATCGTGGCGATCAGCACGAGCGGGTGATTGAAGATACGCCACACTTCGATGCGCGCGCCGACGATCATAAAGACGATCGTGTTGGCAAAGAACGCGGCGATGCTCCAAAACGTCTGGACGTGCTGCACGACGGGCTCGTCGTGGTGTCTGCGTTCGAAATAGCGATAGGCGATGCCGCCGCAGAGTGCCGCGAAGATACCGGAAACGTGCAGCGTCTCGGCGCCCAGATACGCGCCGTAGGCGATCAGGATGCTGCCGATGACGTGCAAGTCTTTATCGATCGACCAGCGCACGAGCAGAAACGCGATACCCGCGGTGATGACGCCGATCGCGGCGCCGCCCAGCGCAACGGCGATGACGCTACCCGTCAGCGAAACCGGTGCGATCGGATGGCCGGTGCTTAGCGCAATCGCAAAGGCACCGTAGAGTACCACCGCCACGCCGTCGTTAAAGAGCGATTCGCCCTCGACGGTTACGGCGAGATCTGCCGGCACGCTCAGGCGCCGGAACGTCGCGATAACGGCGATCGGATCGGTGGGCGCGACGATCGCGCCGAGCAGCAGCGCCGGCAGCAACGGCATGAGCCCGGTGAGCGCGAGTCCGATACCCACGGCGGCGACCGAGATCAACACGCCCGGTACCGCCATGAACGCGACGGGCCGCCAGACGATCAGCAACTCGTGCACGTTGAGATTCCACGCCGCCTCAAAAATCAGCGTGGGCAAGAGCACGAGCAGAAACGCCTCGGCGAAGTGCTCGTCGGACAACAACGGCGGTAGCGGCAGCGTGACCACCAGCAGCGCCACGATGTAGGGAATGTGGAGTTTTTCGGCCGCTACGCCGACGACGAGCGCCACGCCCAGAATCGCAATGACGGCAAGCAGTATCGCATGTACGTCCACGATTGCCCCTTAGGGCGCACCGCCTCGGGGAACCTGCGCCGTTGCCGCGTAAGTGCGCGCGATGACCCGTAACGATCGAGTGACCTTCCTGCGCGAACGCTTCGCGGCCCGCGAACTCGTTGTGGCACCGTGCTGCTACGATGCGATCTCCGCGCGCATCATTCACGAAGCCGGCTTTCCGGCCACGTTCATGAGCGGTTTCGGCGTCGCTGCCGCGCGCTACGGATTGCCCGACAACGGGTTGATCGGTTACGCCGAGATGGTCGAAACGCTGCGCCTGATCTGCGCCGCCAATCCCGAGATCGCGGTCGTTGCCGACGGCGATACCGGCTACGGCAACGCGATGAACGTGCGCAACACCACGATCGGCTACGCGCAGGCCGGTGCGGCTGCGATCATGATCGAAGATCAGGTAACGCCGAAGCGCTGCGGACACATGGAAGGCAAATCGGTCGTGCCGCTCGAGGAAGCGCGCACGCGCATACGCGCGGCCGTCGACGCGCGCCGCGAGAGTGGGCTCGACATCCTGATCGTTGCGCGCACCGACGCGCGCGCACCGCACGGCTTCGACGAAGCGATGCGGCGGATGCACGCGTTCAAAGCGGAGGGCGCCGATCTGCTCTTTCTCGAGGCGCCGGCGAATGAAGACGAGCTGCGGCGCTTCGCCGCCGAGATCGACGCACCGGCGATGGCAAACCTTGTCCCCGGCGGCAAGACGCCGGTACTTTCACCGGCACAGTTGCAGCACATGGGCTTCGCGTTTGCGATCTATCACCAAGCCCTCTTCGGCGCGATCGAAGCAATGAAACGCGCCTTCGCTGCGCTAGCTGCCGGCGATCCCGAAGGCGGTGCACCATCGACGCCGTTCGCCGAAGTCAAACGGCTCGCAGGCGCCGAGATCTATGCCGAAACGTCGGCCAAGTATTAAGCGGACGCGGCGCTGAGGGCGCGTTCCCAGGCGATCGGCACGCCGTCTTTCGATCCGGCGATCGCGCCGAAACGCACGGTGGCTGCGTCGCTGTTCACGAGACGCCGCTGCACGCCCGCCGGCACGAGCGCGAGATCGCGCGCACCGAGGCGCTGCGTCGTAATTTTTCCGTCACCGCCGAACGTTTCGAGGTCGAGCACGCCGTCGAGCACCATGAACGCTTCTTCCACACCAAGCTCGTACGACGGCGTCGTCGCACCGCGCGTGAGCGAGTCGACCGCATAGGTGAAGTGCGTGGGCGCGACGAGTCCGCCGAAGTGCGGCGCCATGACATACGGCGACGCAGTGAACGTGCCGCCGTCGACCGCCGACGTACGTGGTTTCACGGCCGACGCACGCGCGAGATACCGCTCGACTTCCAGCATATACTCGGCGCGCTTCTCCGGCGCGGCCGGACGCAGCGGGCTCACTGCGTGTTCGGAGGGGTGATCGGTGTACGTCGGATGCATCGGCGCCGCGGTCGCGACCATGATCTGCAAGACGCAGTCCTCGGTGCCGTCATTGCGGAAGCCGTGCGGACGGCTGGTGGGGTTGAGCACCGCGTCGCCCGGCCCGACGATGAAGTCGACGACCTCGTCGCCGAACTGCCACGACATCGTCAGGTTGCCGCGGTGGACGAAGAACAGCTCTTCGATCTTGTGATGGTGCGTCGATGCTTTGCGGCCGGGTTCTTGGAAGATCAGGCTGCAGGTGAACGCGCCGGGCGGGAGCGTGCTGCGGTCGTCGGTCTTCGGCGAGCCGCCGGCGCCGACGTAGCGCATCTGGGCCCGCTCGAGTTCCGGGTAGCCGGAGTTGGCCGGGAACGCATCCCAATCCCAACGCTTCTCTAGATAGCGGCCAATGCGAACGGCGGGGGTATCGGTGGGGTTCGACACGAGGCGATCTCCCTTGACGTAGCGAGCTCGACCAGAGTATAACATAGTGAATTCGCATTTGAAAACCTGTTTCGTATAGGAGACACTTGACGCTCTCGTCGTGGTGCCTGAATGCCTGACACCGTCGCCGCAAGCGCCGGCCTTCATGCGCTGCGCGCCGGCACCGGGCCGACGTTGCTCCTCCTCCACGGCATCGGCTCGTCGGCTCCATCGTGGCAGCGTCAGTTCGCGCGGCTCGCCGGCGACTTCACCCTGATCGCGCCCGACCTGCGCGGCTACGGCGACTCACCCGATCCCACCGGCCCACCCTCGCTCGATGCGGTGGCCGACGATCTCGCGGCGCTGCTCGAGGGCCAACCGGCCCACATCGCCGGCGTTTCGTTCGGCGCCCTCGCCGCACTCGCACTGGCCCGGCGCCATCCGCACCTCGTTCGCTCCCTGGTCCTCTCCGACACGACACTCGGGCGCGCCACGCTCGCGCCCGCCGAGCGTTCCCGCTGGGTCGAGGGGCGCTACGCGCTCGCCGCCGAGCTCCAGGCCCGCGCCGGCGAACGGGCGCGCGAAATCGCCGGACCCGGCGCCGCAGCCGACGTGCTGGCGGAAATCGCGAGCAACATGCGCCGCGCCCGTCCCGCCGGCTATCGCTACGTCACCGACATCATCGCCGCCACCGACGCGCTGCCGTGGCTCGACGCGATCGCCGTGCCGGTGCTGGTGGCCTGCGGCGAACACGACGGCGTCGTCGGCCTCGCCCTCTCGCAGACGATCGCCGAGCGCATCCCCGACGCCCGGCTCGCGACGATCCCCGGCGCCGGACACGCACCAAATGTTGAAACGCCCGATGCGTTTGCCGGCGCCGTGCGCGCCTTCCTTGAGAGCGTCGAGATGCCGGCGCGCGTCGTGCGCGTTGCGCTCGCGGGCGCGGGCGCGATCGCAACGGTGCTGATCGACGGCATCGCGCGTGGAGACGCCGGCTTAGCGCGCGTTACCGCGATCGGCCGGCTCGATGCCGAAGCCGCCACCGTCGACGTGCGCGCGCGCCGTCAATCCGCCGCGGCGTTTTCCGATCTCGCCCGTTTGCCCGAACACGCGTCGCTCGTGATCGAAGCGGCCGGCCCCGACGTGGTGCGGCGCTACGCCGCCGGTTGGCTCGCGGGCGGCGCCGACGTGATGGTGCTCAGCGCCGGAGCGCTCGTCGACCCGGTCTTCGCGCGCGAACTGCGCGCCGTCGCACGCGCGCACGGCCGGCGCATCTTCGTCCCCTCGGGCGCGATCGCGGGCATCGACGGCATCCGCGCCGGCGCGCTCGGCGGACTGCGCAGCTTGCGCCTGCGGACGACCAAGCCGCCGCGCGGACTCGCGGGCGCACCGCACGTCGTCGCGAACGCCATCGACCTCGATGCGCTCACCGTCGCAACGACGATCTTTGAAGGCAGCGTTGCCGACGCCGTGCGCGGTTTCCCGAGCAACGTCAACGTCGCCGCGGTGCTCGCGCTCGCGGGCGAGGGGGTGGACGTGCGCGTCAGCGTCGTCGCCGATCCGGCCTCGACGACGAACACGCATGAAATCGAAGCGAGCGGCGACTTCGGCACGTTCACCGTGCGGCTCGACAACTTGCCGAGTCCGGCGAATCCCAAGACGAGCGCGCTCGCGCCGCTCAGCGCGCTCGCGATGCTGCGCCGGCTCACGCAGAGTTTATGGGTGGGCGCGTGACGATTACCGGCGACGACCGCTATCTGGTCGGCGGTTTGATGCGCGGACTCGACGTGCTGCGCTGCTTCGACCGCGCCCATCCCACGCTCTCGCTCGGCGACGTTGCGCGCCAATTGGGCTGGCGCCGCACCGAACCGTTCCGTTTTCTGCACACGCTCGAATCGCTCGGCTATTTGCGCCGCGATCCGGTCACCAAACGCTACGAGCTGACGCCGAAGGTGCTCGAGATCGGGTTCTCGGCACTAGCGAACCTGCAGTTGCCCGAGCTCGCGCAGCCGTATCTCGAACGCCTGCGCGATCGTACGAACGGCTCGGCGCACGTCGGTATTCTCGACGGAAAAGATGTGATCTACGTGGGCCGCGCACCGTCTCGCTCGATCCTCAGCAGCACGATCCACGTCGGTTCGCGCCTGCCCGCGCACGCAACCGCGATCGGCAAGACGCTGCTGGCCGCCAAGAGCGACGCGTGGATCCGCGACTGGCTCGCCGCCAACGATCTCACGCGCTACACCGTACACACGCTCGCCGAGACAAGCACGTTTCTCGAAGAGATCGCGCAGATCCGGCACCGCGGGTTCGCGACCTCCAATCAAGAGTTTGAGTTCGGCATTCGCTCCGTCGCCGCGCCGATCCGCAACGGCAGCAGCGAGACCATCGCCGCGATCAACGTTTCGGCCGCGGCCGACGTTCTCACCGCGGCGGGTGTCGCCGACGTCATCGTGCCGGCCGTTCGCGAAACGGCGGTCGAACTTTCTCAAGCCTACGGTTGGCGTTCGGATACGACCCCGGGAGATCCATCAGCATGAACATCACGCACCTGCGTTACGTCGCGATCGCGACACCGGAGTTCGAGCGCTCGCGCGCGTTCTTCACCGAAGCCTGGGGTCTGCGCGACACCGGCATCGAACTCCACGGCCGCGCGTTTCTGCAAACGCAGCTCGACGAACCATTTCAACTCGCGCTCGTTCCCGGCACGGAACGCCGAATCGATCGCATCGCGTTTGGTCTCTCGACACGCCACGACGTCGATGCAGCCGCGCGCGATCTCGATCGGGCAGGCATTCCGACGATCGCGGCGCCGCACCAGTTGGCCACGCCGGGCGGCGGATACGGCTTTCAATTTCTCGATCCCGACAACCGCTGCATCGAAGTATCCGCCGATGTCGCGCCCGGACCGGCCGGCAGCGGCGCCGTTCCGCAAAAGCTCGCGCACATCGTCGTCAACACGCCGGATATCGATCGCGCCACCGCGTTCTACCGCGACGTGCTGGGCTTTAAGATTTCCGACTGGAGCGAACATCAAATGTCGTTCCTGCGCTGCAATCCCGAGCACCACTCGATCGCGTTCAACGCGGCGCCGCACGCGGCGTACAACCACACCTCGTGGACGATGGGATCGATCGACGAACTCTTCCGCGCGCAAGGGCGCGTGCGCGCGTTCGGTTCGCCGCTGATGTGGGGCACCGGCCGCCACGGCCCGGGATCGCAGGTCTTCAACTACTTCATCGAACCCTCGGGCTACGTCGTCGAGCTCATTGCCGACGGCGTCGAGATCGCCGATGACGCGGCGTGGCAGCCGACGGTGTGGGAACGCAAGCCGGAGTTCATGGATCTGTGGGGCACCTCCGGTCCGCCTGGTCCGGAGATTCGTGAAGCCATGGCCGGCGTTCCCGATCCGGGCCACGAAACGGCCCGCGTTTGAGCGCTCGGCGATTCGGGGCGACGGGGATCGTCAAACGATTCGGTCCCGTCGTGGCGCTGAACGACGTGTCGTTTGCGTGCGAAAGCGGCGAAATTCACGCGCTGCTCGGTGAGAACGGGGCGGGCAAAAGCACGCTCGTCAAGATCCTGGCCGGCGCCCAAGCACCGGATGCCGGTACACTGACGTTCGACGACACAGCCGTGCGCTTTCACAGCCCGCAGGACGCGGTCGACCGCAGCATCGCGGTCGTACATCAAGATTATCACGTGTGGCCCGACCTCACCGTTGCCGAGAACATCATCGGCACGCTGCGCCGTCCGCCGCAGTTTGCTTCGTTCGTTCGCTCGCGCACGATGCGCCGGGAGGCGCACGATCTGCTCGAGCGCCTCGGCATCGATCTCGACGTCGAACGCAAAGTGCGCGACCTCGACGCCGCCGAAAAGAAATTCGTCGAGATCGCGCGCGCGCTCGCCGTCGATGCCGCCTTCCTCATTCTCGACGAACCGACGGCCTCGCTCGAATCGCGCGAATCCGATCGGCTCTTGGCACTGCTCGAACGTTTGCGCGCAGCCGATCACGGCATCATTCTCGTCACGCACCGGCTCGAAGAAGTCGTGCGCGTCGCCGACCGCGCGACGATTTTGCGCGACGGCCGCAACGCCGGATTCATCAGCCGCGACGTCATGACGGGCGACGTGCTCGTCGAAGCGATCCTCGGCCGCGTACCCGAAGAACCGGTCACGCCCCGCGCCTGCGGCACGACGCCCGTCCTCACCTTCACCGCGGTGCGCACGAGGCCCGAAGCAACGCCGTTCGATTTAGAGCTGCGCGGCGGCGAAATTCTCGGCCTCACCGGCGTGGTCGGCTCGGGCGCCGTGCACCTCATCCGCGCGCTCGCGGGCCTGGTCCCGCTCGACGGCACGCTCGCGCTCGACGGAGCGCCGCTTGTAGTACGCGGTCCGGGCGACGCCGTACGCCATGGCATCGGCTACATTCCCGAGGATCGCAAGGGCGCCGGTCTCGCGCTCGAACAATCCGTCGCGAACAACATTGCGCTGGCCTCGCTGCACCGCATCAGCAAACACGGCTTCACCGATACGCGTGCACGCGCCGAAATTGCCGACGGCTACCGCGGGTCGCTGGCGATTCGCTGCGCGTCGATCGACGCTCCCGTCGGATCGCTCTCCGGCGGCAACCAGCAGAAAGTGCTGATCGCCCGCTGGCTCGCGTCGGGCGCGCGCATCATCGCGATCGAAGAGCCGACACACGGCGTCGACATCGGTGCCAAGGCCGAAATCCATCGCCAGCTGGTGGCGTTTGCCGAGGCCGGCGGCAGCGTGATCTTCATGTCGACCGAACTGCGCGAACTGCTCGCGATCGCGCATCGCATCGTGATCTTCCACGCCGGCGCGCCCGAAGCGATTCTCCCGCATCACGAAGCGACCGAGGGCCGCATCACCGCGATTGCGACCGGCCTTGCGAAAACGGAGGCGGCATGAGGTTCGCGCTCAAACCGCGTTCGACGGCCGAATGGATCGACGTCGGCTTCGTGCCGGTGATTCTGCTCGTCCTCATCGTTGCGCTTGCAGTGCTCTCGCCGTACTTCTTCAGCCCGCGCAACTTCACCGAGATCTTGCTCCAAGCGGCGATCCTCGGCATCGTCTCGGTCGGCACGACGTTCGTGATCGTGGGCGGCGATCTCGACCTCTCGATCGGCGCGAACGTCGCGCTCTCCGGCGTCGTCTGCGGTTTGGCGATGAACGCCACCCACAATATCGCGCTCGGCATCGCCGCCGGTCTCGGCTGCGGCGTGCTGATCGGCTTGATCAACGGACTGATCAGCACGCGCTTGCACGTGCCGGCGTTCGTCGCGACCCTCGGCATGCTCGTGATCGGCCAAGGCGTTGCGCTGACGCTGACCAACGGCTCGTCGATTTCGAATTTGCCCGACGCCTTCGGAGCGCTGGCCAACGGCAACGTGCTCGGCCTGCCAGGACTCGTGTGGTGGATGTTCCTCACGTTCATCGCCGGCTATTTGCTGTTGCACCGCACGGTTTACGGGATTCGCACGTTCGCGGTCGGCGGCAATCGCGAAGCCGCGCGCCTGGCCGGCATCCGCGTCGATTCCGTGCGCATCGCGAACTTCGTCGTCTCCGGTCTCACCGGCGGCATCGGCGGGGTGCTGCTCGCCGCGCGCGTCCAGGCGGCCCAACCGACGGGCGGTGAAATCTTCACCTTGTACGCGACCGCCGCCGTCATCTTGGGCGGCACGAGCCTCTACGGCGGTCGCGGATCGATCCTGCGCACGCTCTTGGGTGTGGCCCTGATCGCTTTGCTCCAGAACGGTTTGGAGTTGCTGGGCGTTCCTTACTCGAACCAACAAGTCGCCGTCGGCATCGTATTCATCATCGCCGCGTCGTCGGAACTTATCCGCCGGCGGTAACGCCATTTTCCACTCTGCTAGGAGAATCGAAGACGCCATGAAGCTCAGACCCCTTGCCCTGCTCGCCGCCGTAGCGGTACTGACCCTGTCGATCGCTCCGCACGGCGCCACGGCGCAAGCGAAAAAGCGGGTCGGCGTCGCCTTCTATTCGCAAACGATCCCGCTCTACGTCGAAATGCGCAGCGGCATGGAGGCGGAAGCCGCCAAACGCGGCATCGACCTCGAGTTCCAATACTCGGGTCCCGACGCGCAACAGCAGTCCAACCAAATCGCCAACTTCGTCACGAAGAAAGTCGATCTGATCCTCTGCTCGCCGTTCGATCAGAACGCGCTGCTCAACGCGTACAAGGCGGCGCGTGCCGCCGGCATTCCGGTGATCTCGGTTGCGAACTCGCTCGCGTCGACGACCGATGAGGATGCCTACGTGGGTTCCGATTGGTCGAAGTTCGGCACGCTCGAGATGGCCGCCGTTGCCAAAGCGATCGGCGGTAAAGGCACGATCGGCATCATCGAGGGTCCCCCGGCAATCAGTTTCGTCCATGGTTGGGACACCGGCGTGATGGCGGTGCTGGCCAAGAATCCGGGCATCACCGTCGCCGCGAAACTCAACGGCGGCCTGACGATTGAAGCCGGACTCAACGAAGCGAGCAACATCCTCACCGCGCACCCCGACGTGAAAGCGATCGTGGCCGTGTCCGACGAGCTCGCAGAAGGCACGGCGCAGGCGCTCAAAGAGCGCAGCATCGGACCGGGCAAAGTGTTCGTCGCCGGTTGGGACGGCTATCCGCAGGTGGTCGACATGATCAAGAACGGCGGCGGTATCGATTACACGATCTCGAACCGCGGCTACACGTGGGGCGTGCTCGCAATCGATACCGCAGCCGACTGGCTGGCCGGCAAGAAGCCGAAAGCGCACACCGTGGAAAATCCGACGGTTGAAGTGACGCGGCAAAACGCCGCCAAGCTCAGCGCTGCCGAGATTCGCTAAGATGAGCGAACGCCGCGTCGCCGTCGTCACCGGCGCGGGACGCGGCCTCGGCCGGACGATCGCCGAGCGGCTCGCGGCCGGCGGCCGTCACGTGGTCATCGCCGAACTCGACGCAGCGCTCGGCACCGAAGCCGCCGCCGCAATTACGGCCGGCGGCGGTTTCGCGTCGTTCGTGCACACCGATATCGCCGATGCCGCTTCGCTCGCGGAACTGGCGAAGCACGTCACCGCTTGCGGGCGCATCGATGCGCTCGTGAACAACGCCGCGATCGCAAACTCGGTCGGCGGAAAAACATATGACGCAATCCCGGAGTCCGAATGGGAACGCATTTTCCAGGTGAACGTCAAGGGTACGTGGCTCGCGTGCAAACAGTTCGGGCCGATGCTCGTTGCGGCCGGCGGCGGCGCAATCGTCAACCTGGCCTCCGATACCGCCCTCTGGGGCGCCTCGCTGCTGCTGCATTACGTTGCGACGAAGGGCGCGGTCATCGCGATGACGCGCACGCTCGCAAGCGAACTCGGCCCGCAGCGCGTGACCGTCAACGCGGTCGCGCCCGGGCTGATCGAAGTCGAAGCGACCTCCGGCGTGCCGGAGACGCGCTGGAATGATTACCGCACGCGCCGAGCGCTCAAACACGATCAGACGCCGGCCGACGTCGCCGGCGCGGTCGCGTTTTTATGCTCCCAGGACGCAACGTATATCACCGGCCAGACTATCGTGGTCGACGGCGGAATGGTTATGCCCTGATGCCGTTTGATCCGGTCTTGTTTATCGTCGGCTTCATCGTCGGCGGCGCCTGCATCATTATGCTCGGCGGATCGATGATGGAAGATCACGATCGCCGCATCATCGTTCCGGCCACGATCGTGTGCGCGCTGATCACCGGCGGCGTGGTCGGCTGGTCGTTCAACTACTTCTTCCACTACGCGCAAATGGGCCCGTAAAGACAAAGAGGCCCCGCGCGAACGCGGAGCCCCTTCGTTGCCTTGCGGCGGTTTTGGACTAGAACCCGAGTGCGAACTCGGCCCAGACCGCGTTACGTGAATCGCCCGTGAGTACGCAACCCGGGCACGACGCCGACCCAGCCGGGATCGTCGTGTTCGGGAGCAGGCCCATGTGCATCGCGAAGACGCCGAGCGTCGCCGTGTCCGTGATCCACTTCTTGACGCCTACCTGGAGGTAGTAATAGTCGGAGAAGTTGGTCGAGAACTGCGTCCAGGTCGCGGGGCTGGCGTAGAAGCCAAAGCCCGGCCCGAGGCCGTTCATGCCGGCGGCGAAGCCGGTGAGCGAGAGCGTGTACTTGCCGTGCACGCCCGGAGCTCCGAAGAACGGACCGTAATCCGCTTCGAAGAATCCGGTCATATTACCGGCCCACGCCGCTTGCGTCGTCGGGTCTTTACCGAGATGATCGGTGCCTTCGAGCACGAGACGGAGTTGGCCGAAGTTCCCGACGATCGTTCCACCGAGGGTGGTTTCGTTGGGAACTTGAGCGCCCGGCGCCGTCGTCGGCGTCGTGCCGTTGATGTAAGCGCCGGTGACCGGAAGGCCGGCCGCGGTGCCGGGGGCACCGTAGACGATCGGGTTGAAACCGGCACCGCAACCACCGGCGGTGTAAACCTGACCGGCAACGAGCGGGATGACCTTGGACGTTTTCGCGCCCGCGGCCGTGCTCACGCAATTGACGGCGTATGAGTCATAGAACGACGAATGGTAGCCGGCATAGTTCGACAAGTAGCCACCGATATCGAGGCTCTTGCTGAGCTGGTAATCGGCTTGGACCCACGTCGTAACCGATGAGCTCGGGATACTGTAGAGCAGATTGTTCTGCGCTGAGGTATCTTCGAAGCCGTAACCGCCCTGGATGTTGAACGTCGCGTTGCGGTAGCCGAGACGGATACCGTTCACGTAGTCGGCTAATCCCCACTGCGTGCCCGTGACCTGTTTCGGACCCTCGTCCTGCTGGAACTTACCAAACTTGGCATAGAT
>Ga0182013_10000170_pt1 | contig 83564 bp, 77 predicted proteins | sample 612S2MmetaG_FD_120487 | JGI IMG/M metagenome (GOLD analysis project Ga0182013, IMG submission 120487) | Permafrost microbial communities from Stordalen Mire, Sweden - 612S2M metaG | ecosystem: Environmental > Terrestrial > Soil > Wetlands > Permafrost | place: Sweden: Stordalen | collected... | reverse complement strand
GTCGGCTCGAGTCTCCAAAATCCCCAGGTCGCGTAGCTTGGCCACCATCCCGGAGACGTAGCTCTGGGGTAGCCCGGTCCGCGTAGCGATCTCGCCGACCGAGCTGTCGGGGAAGGCAAGCGCGTCAATCAGGACCAGCCGCCGACCCGGCCGCGACGGGGAACCTCCGAACGGGCGCATTGCCTCTTCGCCGAGCTTGGTAAGCCGACGTCCAAGCTGGAACAGATCGAGTGCGTCCATTACCGGCTAGGTTACAAGTACCCCTATCGTTCCCATAGTTTAACTTGACCTAGCCCGGACGCCGCGGGTGCCGTTGCCGCTTGCGCGGCCGCCACTCGAAACGGTCGCCATGTCTGGACAAAGGCGGGACAGGAGTTGCCGGCGCTCCTTGAGAGCACAGACCGAGGGAAGTCTGCGATGAAGGCCGAGGCCTAGGTTACGGGCTCCCTAAACGAGCGTGCGATCCAGGCGTCGGGGTCAGCAACGAGCCGAGCTACCTCTGGTGGCATCTCCCCGCTGGCAACCTGTTCGATCGTGATGTGCTCAAGTACGGCCCGAAGGCCCGCGCGCACGGCGATCCAAGCATCTGGGAGGTGCTTGGCCGCCCCTTGGTAGGACGTTGCTTCCGGGTGCACCCCGCGTACTTGAGCAAGGGGCCCTTCCAGGGCCCGGATGACGTCCGCGAGGGTGATCTGAGAAGCGGGCCGCGCCAAGTTGTAGCCGGCGTCGCGGCCCCGGTGACTGGCCACGATCCCGGCCCGGCGCAAGTCGTTCAGAATGACGCCCAGGAACTTCCCCGGGAGGGCCTGGTCCGCAGCCAACGCTTCGGCTGTCATGGGCTCGCGCGCAACGGCCATCACCAGGAGTGCTTGCACCCCGTAATCGACCTTTGCCGAGATTTGCACACCAGAAGTGTAGAGCCCCATCCAGACGTCATTGGCTCCTGGTGTTCGCCCAGTTCGCAGGCGAAGACAGGGGTCTCAACAGCAGGAGGGTTACGGGGCCCTCGACGTCCAAGGGGTGCTTAGGACCGGCGCCGCGCCGAGAGGGCCCGGGGTCTCGCCGTGCTCGTACACCTTGGAGGCGGGCCCGACGATGAGAGGGTCGGGGACCTCGACAACCTCAGGGTCACGGTTGGGGTATTCGAACAGGTTGAGCACGTACCTCATGGCCCCGATCCGGGCCCTTTTCTTGTCGTTGCTCTTCACCACTGTCCATGGCGCCCACGGGGTGTCGGTCCGCTCGAACATCGCTTCCTTCGCCCTGGTGTAGTCGTCCCACCGCCCGAGCGACGCCATGTCGGTGGCGGACAGCTTCCACTGGCGGACGGGGTCGATGCGCCGGATCAGGAACCGCGTGCGCTGTTCGGAACGCGACACCGAGAACCAGAGTTTGATGACCGAGATGCCGGCTTCTACGAGGAGGCGCTCGAACTCGGGCGCCTGCTTCACGAACAGCTCGTACTGGGCATCGGTGCAGTAGCCCATCACCCTTTCCACCCCGGCCCGGTTGTACCAGGACCGGTCGAACAGCACGATCTCACCGGCCGAGGGAAAGTGGTCCACGTACCTCTGGAAGTACCACTGGCCCCGCTCGCGCTGATTGGGCCTCTCGAGGGCGACAACAGTCGAGCCCCGCGGGTTCAGGTGCTCGGTGAACCGCTTGATGGTGCCGCCCTTGCCTGCCGCGTCCCGCCCCTCGAACACGATGACAATGCGCCTGCCCTCCTCCTTGACCCAGTTTTGCAGCCTCAGCAACTCGATCTGGAGGAAGCGCTTCTCGGTCTCGTACTCGGACCGGGCCATGCGCTGGTCATAGGGGTAGCCTTCCCTCCAGGTGTCGACCAGGCGCCCGTCTTTCCAGCGCAGCACAGGCTCGTCTTCGTCGTCGGACTCATCGAGTTCGAGGTCGTCCAGGTGGAGGGAAAGGTCGACGTCGAGGTCCACCGGCTGGGACGCGCGGGTGGGGCCGCTCATCGGCACTGGCGTCCCGGCACGCCCCCAGGATAACCGCCAGCCCATTGTCAAAGAACGTCGTGCTCCACGCCGCGTGCTCCGGTTAGCGTAGGGCCGATGCTTAATCTGTACGCGACCCTTACGCGGCCATGACGGCGACCACGCAGGCGCCAGCGCCCGACGTCCACCCCCGGGGGCGGGCACCGATACCAGAACGCACGCTGCGGACCGACCGCTGGTGGGCGGAGCCGACGATCACCGGAGCGGTGCTCATCAGCTTCATCATCTACTCCACGTGGGCGGCGTTCCAGAACGCCGACTACTACGCCCGCCCCTACCTCTCCCCCTTCTACTCTCCCTGCCTGGCCACGATCTGCGGCCATGCCCGGGCGGGGGCCAGCATCGTGCACCCGCCGATGGTGGGGATAGTGGGACCGTGGTGGGCCATATCACCGGCGATCATCGTGCTCGTGGTACCCCTCGGTTTCCGCCTCACCTGTTACTACTACCGCAAGGCGTACTACCGCTCCATATGGCAGGCGCCGGCGGCGTGCGCGGTGAAAGAACCTCACGCCCGCTACAGCGGCGAGACGCGCTTCCCCCTGATAATGCAGAACGTCCACCGCTGGTTCTTCTATCTAGGCCTGCTGTTCAATGCCATCCTCACCTGGGACGCCGTCGAGGCGTTCCATTTCCCCAACGGCTGGGGGCACATGGGCTTCGGCACGCTGATGCTCGTGCTGAACGCCGTCTTCCTGTGGACGTACTCGCTTTCATGCCACTCGTGCCGCCATATCGTAGGCGGCCGGTTGAAGCACTTCTCCCGGCACCCGGTGCGCTTCAAGCTGTGGGGCTTCGTCTCCAAGCTCAACGCCAGGCACATGCAGATCGCCTGGGTGAGCCTGGTCTTCGTGGCCTTGACCGACCTTTATGTCCGGCTGGTGGCGAGCGGCTGGGTACACGACCCGAGGTTTTTCTAAATGCCCGCGGAAGAAACGTTCGAGCACCATTCGTATGATGTCGTCGTGATCGGCGCCGGAGGCGCCGGGTTGCGTGCCGCCGTGGCCGCCCACGAGGCGGGCGCCCGTACCGCCCTCATATGCCGCAGCCTCCTCGGCAAGGCCCACACGGTCATGGCGGAAGGCGGTATTGCCGCCGCTCTGGGCAACCTGTGGCCCGAGGACAACTGGAAGGTCCATTTCCGCGACACGATGCGCGGCGGCAAGCTCCTCAACAACTGGAGAATGGCGGAACTGCACGCCAAGGAGGCTCCCGAGCGCGTCTATGAGCTCGAGCAATGGGGAGCCCTGTTCGACCGCACGCCGGCGGGCAAGATCAGCCAACGAGACTTCGGCGGCCACCGCTACGCGCGCTTGGCTCACGTGGGCGACCGCACGGGCCTCGAGATGATCCGTGCCCTCCAACAGCGGGCCGTCTCGATCGGTATCGACGTGTTCATGGAACTGACGGTCACGGACTTGTTGAAAGACGGCGGGAGGATCGCCGGCGCCTTCGGCTATTGGCGTGAGTCGGGCCGCTTCGTCGTCTTCGAGGCGCCCGCCGTCATCTTGGCCACGGGCGGCCTGGGCAAATCGTGGAAGGTGACTTCCAACTCCTGGGAGTGCACGGGCGACGGCCATGCGCTCGCCCTTCGCGCCGGGGCCGCCCTCCTCAACATGGAGTTCGTCCAGTTCCATCCCACGGGCATGGTCTGGCCGCTGTCGGTAAGAGGCTTACTGGTCACCGAATCGGTACGCGGGGACGGCGGCGTGCTCGTCAACTCGGACAAACGCCGGTTCATGTTCGATTACATACCTGAGTTCTTCAAAGCGGAGACGGCTGACAGTATCGAGGAGGCCGACCGCTGGTACACGGACAAGGCCAACAACCGCCGGCCGCCAGAACTGTTGCCCCGTGACGAGGTGGCCCGGGCCATAAACAGTGAAATAAAGGCGGGACGGGGCTCGCCCCACGGCGGGGTGTTCCTGGACATCGCCAGCCGCCGCACGCCCGAGTTCATCCAGCGGCGCCTCCCGTCGATGTACCACCAGTTCAAGGAACTGGCCGACGTCGACATAACCAAAGAGCCCATGGAGATCGGCCCGACGTGCCATTACGCCATGGGCGGCGTCGAAGTCGACCCCGACAGCCAGGCTTCCCTGGTACCCGGGCTCTTCGCCGCCGGCGAAGTGGGGGGCGGTATGCACGGGGCCAACCGCCTGGGCGGCAATTCCCTCTCCGACCTGATCGTGTTCGGCAAGCGAGCAGGCGACTACGCCGCCGCCTACGTGAAGGAGCTCGGAGCGGCCCGTCCCCAGGCTTCACAGGCCGACGTGGCTGACGCCGCCGAAGACGCCTTGAGCCCGTTCCAAGCAGGCCCCACTCGGGAAAACCCGTACGCCATCCACCAGGAACTGCAGGAGACGATGCAGGACCTGGTGGGGATAATCCGGGTGGAGCACGAGCTGCGCGAAGCCCTGGACAAGATCGCGGCGTTGAGCCAACGGGCCGCCAACGTGAGCGTCGAGGGCAACCGCCAGTACAACCCGGGCTGGCACCTGGCCCTGGACCTGCGCAACATGCTGCTGGTCTCCCAAGCCGTGGCCATCGCCGCCCTGGAGCGCCAGGAGAGCCGGGGCGGCCACACCCGCGACGACTATCCCATGACCGACCCGTACTGGGGAGGCCAAAACGTAGTGATCGAGCTGGCTGCGCCTTCGGGGGCGGATGCCGGCGCCACCTTGTCGTCCCGGCGCCAAGCCTTGCCCAAGCCGCCGCCCGAGTTGGCCGAACTGTTGGAGGGAGACCATTGAGCTACGACCTGACGCTTCGTATATGGCGTGGGGACGCCGACGGAGGCGGGCTGAAAGAGTACGTGGTGCCGGCCGAGGAAGGCCAAGTCGTGCTGGACGCCGTGCACAAGGCTCAGGCGACCCAGGCCAACGACCTGGCCGTGCGCTGGAACTGTAAAGCCGGCAAATGCGGGTCCTGTTCGGCGGAGGTCAACGGCAAACCCCGGCTGATGTGCATGACCCGGTTGTCGATCTTCGCCCCCGGCGAGGCGGTGACCGTCACCCCCCTGCGGACCTTCCCGGTCATCAAGGACCTCGTCACGGATGTCTCCTTCAACTACCAAAAGGCGCGCCAGGTCCCGGCGTTCAGCCCTGCGCCCGACCAGCCGGTGGCCCCTTTCACCATGTACCAGCCAGACGTGGAACGCTCGCAGGAGTTCCGCAAGTGCATCGAGTGCTGGTTGTGCCAGAACACCTGCCACGTAATACGTGACCACGAGGAAAACAAGCCCCACTTCGCCGGCCCCCGTTTTTTTATCCGCTACGCCGAGCTTGACATGCACCCCAACGACGGGGTCGACCGCAAGCGGGCGCTCCAGGAGTCCCAGGGCCTCGGCTACTGCAACATCACCAAGTGCTGCACCGAGGTCTGCCCGGAGCACATCAAGATCACCGACAACGCCATCATCCCGATGAAGGAACGCGTGGTCGACGTCAAGTACGACCCGCTCGTCAGGTTCCTCGGCCGCCGGCGGACGACCAAGACCTGACGGCCGGCTCGCGATCGGGCCGGCCTTTCGTCGTGGCCACCCTGATCGACTACTCTCGGCGGACGTGCCCCCGCCCCAACCCGCAGCCGCGCCAGGGGCCGTCGCGGACCGGGAAAAGCTCGAGAACACCCGGGCTGAACTGGTACGGCGCATAAGCCAGCGCAGCGACGACTTCGAAGCCACGGCCGCCCTCACCGTCGTGAACAGGGAACTGGCCGGGCTGGGCTGGGTCGACCCGTTCAGCTGGAAGCACCGGCGCAAGCCCTGACCGACTGTCCCTGACCGACTGTCCCTGGGCGACTGTCCCTGACCGACTGTCCCTGGGCGATGCCCTGGCCTACCAGGCCGCAGGCGTGCCCCCGCCCTCAAAGGTGAGGATGTTCACACCGCGCTCCGAGAGCTCGGCGAGCAGCTCGCCCGGCGAGCTCACCAACGACGCCAGGCCACCCGCGCCGGGCCGGAGCCGGCCCGTGGCCGCCCTCACCGCGGCGCTGGCCGCCACCGTCCCGGCCAGAAGGGCGGCTCGGCCCGCCGCTCCCAGGATGACCACCTCCGCCTCGCCGGCGCGCCGCCCTCGTACCTCGACCCTTACGGCGCCCACCGTCCCCTCTGGATGCGGCGGCCGCAGCATGGGCAGGCGAGAGGTGAAACGGTCCCGACGGGAGGCCGCAGCCCGGGCGGTGGCCGCTCGCAACGTGGGAAAAGCCCTAGTCAACAGCAATGAGTCCGGCCGGTTGACGCGATAGCAATCGGCGCCGGAGTAGCCGGGGAACCACACCAGCTCCCGGCCTGAACCGGCCACCTTCCGGGCCCAGGCCCCGTCACGCCACTCGTCGAGCACCTCGCGGAGCGCGGCGTGGCGCCGGCGGGCACAGGCAGGCCCGCCCGTGCCCAGCGTGGCCACGTGCACCTCGGTCACCTCGTCCATCTTTGTCACCGCCCACGCCGCCAGCAGGCAGGAGAGCCCCGGGGCCATGCCGGCGCCGGCCGACACGGCGACGCCCCGTCGGCGTGCTTCCCCATCGAGCTCGAGCAGGGTACGGACCTCAGCCGGGTCGTCCGACACCGACACCACCGGTACCGATGCCCTGACGCTGGCGGCGGCCAGCTCACCGCCCGGGCCGGGTGCGGCCAGGAGTACCACCCCCGCACCGGCCAGGGCCTGAGCGAAAGCGGCCGGCCTCAACTGCTCGAGCCGGACCACGCCGGTGGCACCGAGAGCCGCCACCCTGCCCTCGACCAGGGCCGGCTTGCGGGACAGCACGACCAGTTCGCTGACCGATTTCGAGGAGAGCAACTGACGAGCGCTACGGGCGCCTACCGCGCCCAGACCGACGAGGACGGCTCGCACTAGGCCTGGTCCATGGGCTCCAGGTCGGTCTCGGACAGCTGGCGCCAGCCGCCCCGGTGCGGCGGGGTCCCCCCACTGCCCCTCAGGCGGACGATCACAGCCACGAGGCCGGCCATGACCACAGCCAGAAGGGCACGGCTCAGCAGGGTCACATTGGCTCTCCGGCCGGCGCCGCGGTGCTCAGTTGCCACGCTCGCACCCTAGCGCCGTCGGGCCTTACCCGAGCGCAGGCCCACTACCATGGCGTGACTATGGTCACGCTCAAAAGCCTCGCCGATCTCAGCGCGGCTGTCTCGGGCGTGCTTCCCAGCCAACTGATATCGGAAGCCGTCGGGGCGGGGTGGGTCGACGCCGGCGAACTGCGGATCCCGCCCGGCAACGTACAGCCCGCCAGCCTGGACCTACGCCTGGGAGAAAGCGCCTACCGGATCCGCTGCAGTTTCTTGCCGGGCGAGAAGCAGGTCCAGGACAAGGTGAAAAACCTTGTCGTCGACGAGCTCGACCTGCGCCGGGAGGGGGCCGTCCTCGAGACCGGTAGGGCCTACCTGGTGCCCCTGGCGGAGACCCTCACGCTACCTGACTTCGTCCGTGGCAAGGCCAACCCGAAGAGCTCGACAGGCAGGCTCGACGTCTTCACTCGGGTCATAACCGACTACAGCTACCGCTTCGACGAGATCGCCCCCGGGTACCACGGCCAGCTGTACGTCGAGATCGTGCCGCTCTCGTTCGCCGTCCGCGTACGCCAGGGCCTCGCCCTCAACCAGCTCCGCCTGATGGTGGGCCGCGGCGGCCTGGACGACGGGGAGCTACGAGACATGCACCGCGACGGCCCTCTCCTCTTCATCGACGGCCGGCCGGCCAACGACAACGAGCTGGCCACGAGCGGAGGGCTGTTCCTCAGCCTGGACCTGGGCAGCACGGCAGGAAAACGCGTCGGCTACCGCGCCAAGGAGCACACCCTGGCCCTCGACATGGCCAAGCCGGGGTCCCACCGCACCGAGGATTTCTGGGAGGAGGTCCTGGCCGAAGAAGAAGGTCGGGTGGTCCTCGGGCCGGAGCGGTTCTACCTGTTGCTCTCCCGGGAAGCCGTCTGCGTGCCCCCGGGCCTCGCCTGCGAGATGACGGCCTACGACCCCACCAGCGGTGAGCTGAGGACCCATTACGCCGGTTTCTTCGACCCCGGTTTCGGCTACGACCCGGCCCGGGAGCTGAAGGGCTCGCGCGCCGCCCTGGAGGTGCGCGCCCACGACGTCCCCTTCATGATCGAGCACGGCCAGCAGGTGTGCCGCCTGACCTTCGAGCGCATGATCTGCGAGCCGGCCAAGCTCTACGGCACGGACATCGGCTCGAACTACCAGGGCCAGCTCGACACGCTGGGCAAGCACTTCCGCCGGCCGGAGAGTTAAGGTTTAAACGGGAGTAGCCCGCCCGCTCACCAGTGCCGCCCGGGCCAGCGGGACGTAGAGCACGACCGAGATCCAGCCCAGGACGATGCCGGCGGTCGCCGCCACCCATGCCATCACAAGAGCGGTACGGTGCCAGCCGATCGTCGAATGAGCGGCCAGGAACAGCGGGAAAGCACACATCAGCCCGAAGGTCCCGGCCTTGCCGATCAGCGTCACGTCTATCCGCCGGGCCCCGGCCAGAGCCAGGCCGATGGCGGCCACGGCCACCAGGCCTTCCCGGGACAGCGCCAGTATGGCGACCGGAGTGGGCAGGGCTCCCACGGCGAGGATGCCGATCACGGACGTGGCGAGAAGGGCCCGGTCGGCGGTCGGGTCGAGGATTTTCCCGAGGTTGGTCACCTGGTCGAGCCGGCGGGCCAGCTGTCCGTCCACCCAGTCCGTAGAACCGAGGGCGGCGAGCAGGACCGCCGCCGCGAACCAATCCCGGTGGTGGGGCTGGACCAGAAGCCATACGAACATCGGCACCAGTACCAGTCGCACGCTGGTTACCACGTTGGGCAGCGACAGGATCCGGTCCTCGCCTGTCCGGCGAGCACGAGGGGGGCGGGCTGAGGTCGGGACCACGCCCTCAAACCTACGACTGGTCGACAGAGACCGTTGCCATGGGGACGGGCGCCATGGGGACGGGCGCCATGGGGACAGGGCGCGGCCCACGTCGTGGCGGCCGCATCAGCCACCTGGCGCCCGCCACCTCGACGACGAGCATCGCCACGACGACCAGTCCGCCACCTACGAGCACTGACCAGCCCAGTTTCTCACCGACGCTCCAGGCCACCAGGGCGGCGAACACCGGCTCCATCGTCAGCACCACCGCTGCGCCGGCGGTCGACAGTTGCGACTGGGCCCAGCTCTGGACGACAAAGGCGATCGCCGTCGCCACCACGGCTGTGACCACTATCGCCACCCACTCGGAGATCCGAGCCGGGGCGCGCGGGCCTTGGGGCAGGGTGGCGAGCCAGCAGCAGGCCGCCACCGTGAGCAGCTGCACAGTGGCCAAGCCGTAGGCGTCCTGGGCCGAGGACCAGAAACCCAGCCCCACGATCTGGCCGGCGAACAGGAGGGCGGCGCCCACGGTCAGCAGCTCGCCTAGGCCCAAGGTCATCCCGTGCAGCGACATGACAGCCAAGCCCCCGATGGCAAGCGTCGTGGCCACCAGCGCCCTGGCCGCCGGACGGTGGCGGAAGAGCAACCACGCCAGCAGGGGGGTGAACACAACCTGTAGGCCGGTCAGAAAGCCGGAAATAGCGGCCGACGTATAACGCAGCCCGTACGTCTGGAGCACATATCCCCCGGCCAGAGCCAGGCCGAGGACAACGCCCTGGGCCCAGCCCTTTCGCCCGAGCCGCTGCAGCGAACGCGGCCTGGCCACGGTCAGGAGCCCGCCCGCCACGAGGAAGCGCCAGGCCAGGAAGCCGAGGACCGAATTGTGGGCGGTGGCCCCCTTCACAACTACGAAGGTCGCGCCCCACGCCGCCGTCGCGGCCAGGAGCAGTACAAACGCCAGCGCCTTGGGATCGCTCCGGAGCCTGTTCACCAACCCTGCCTCACCGTCCCTGCGGCCCGCCGCTTCACTTAGTGCAGTATATTGCACTGGACGGCACTGGCGCCCGTGCGGGGGGAGAATGTGCACGTGCAACCCGGTCGGGCCCCTTCACCACGTGACCCTGGGCGCCCGGCACCGTCGTCGCTCTTTCAAGCCGTCGGTGCCCGGGTGCGAGGGCTTCGTCTCGAACGTCAGCTCACCCTGGACGAGCTCAGCACCCGTTCGGGTGTGAGCCGGCGCATGATCGCGCTGTTGGAAGCGGGCGAAGTGAACCCCAGCCTGGGGACACTGGACAAACTGGCCCATGCGCTCGGGACTGATTTCGTCTCCCTGGTGGCGGCCCGGCCAGTGGCGGCGCTGGTGCCCAAACCGTCCGAGGAGGTGTTACCCGTCTGGGAGGACGGGCTGGGCAGCACGGCCCGGTTGCTGGCGTCGAGGCCCGGCGCCGGGACCACCGAACTGTGGCAATGGGAGCTCGTCGCCGGCTCCCGGTACGAGGCCGAACCGGACCCCCCTGGCAGCGAAGAGATGGTCCTGGTCTCGAGCGGGCGGCTCGTGATCGAGGTGGGAGAGGACAGGTTCTCCCTGGCCCCGGGGGGTTACCTCCGGCTACCCACGGACCGGCCCTATGCCTACGCGAACACCGGGAGGACCAGCGTCCGCTTCATCAGGGTCATAGTGTCGGCCTGAGGGCCCCCTGTCGTCTCGGTCGTCTCGGGTATGGGCAGGCCCTATCGAGACGGCGTTGGTAAAGGCCGCGGGCGGGCGGCGACCGGTCCTCGCCGACGACGCTTGTGAGGTGGACCTGCGCTCTCCCGGATGATCAGCTTCGCATCGGGGAATGGGGCCCATTGGTCGATCGAGCTGGGATCGAGAAGTGACAACAGGCGGGCGAAGCACAGTCGCCCTAGAGCCACAAAGTCCTGACGGACGGTCGTCAAAGACGGGCTGCAGTAGAGCGCAATGGGAATGTCGTCAAACCCGACGATGCTGACGTCAGCGGGGACGGAACGCCCGGCGTGGTGCATGGCCCGCAGGGCCCCGATGGCGATGTCGTCGTTCCCGCATAACACCGCGGTCACGTCCGGGTCCGAAGTCAGTAACTGGCCTGCTTCAAAACCCGACCGTGGTTCCCAACTACAACACAAGGGCTCCGGGACGGGGGCGCCGGCGTCCACCAAGGCGCTTCGCCAGCCCGCTAGGCGCGGATTGGTGTCAGCCCAAGCCGGGACCGAGAGGTAGTGAACCGTCCGGTGGCCTAGGCCCAGAAGGTAATTCGTGGCCTCAATGGCTGCCTTTCGGTCGTCGATCCACACCCACGGCTTACCAACGGCCTCGTCTGCCGTCGGAGTAACGACTATGGCTGCTGAAGGGAAATCCGGCGGCACCGCGTGCAGTGCGGCTATGGACTTTTGTTCCAACGCAATAACGATCAGTGCCCCCCCAAGCTCGACGGCCTGGGAGACGGCATCGTCGGCCGCTTGGGCGCCGGGCTCGACCACTCGCACGCCGACGGTGAACCCGGCAACCCGAGCCGCCGCTTCGATGCCCTCCAGGGCCCCGGCAAAGCCGTAAAGACGTGTGTTCGCAGTTAGCACTGTCACAGACTGCACTGGCGCGCCAGCCAAGGCCCGAGCGGCCCGGTTGGGGTGGAAATCAAGGCTGGCAACGCTCCGAAGGACCACTTGGCGCGTCGATTCCTTCACCCGCGGGCTCCCGTTTATTACGCGAGAGACGGTCTGGTGAGACACACCGGATGCAGCAGCCACATCCCGGATGCTCGCCGTAGGCAAGCGCTCAGCCCCCAACGCCATCTCGTCCCCCCTGCCATCCAGTCCTATGTGACCGGTAACATCCCTACAAGGAGTCTTACCGGTCGCATGAGCCCTGTCAAGTCACCTGCTGGGTTACGCCCCTTGACCGCTTGCTCCTGAGGTCCAAGTGCCTCGGAAGGTCGGCCCTCGCTCGGCCCGGCGCAGACCAAACTGCGCGGTGAGACGCATCATCCAAAAGAGAGCGACCGGGAGCCCGATAATCAGTAATGGCGGATCGAGCAGGGCGAGCAGCGCAGCGACCACGATCTCGACGAGGAAGAGGGGCCCGGTGACGAACAGGTTGCGCACTGCCAGGCGGATGGCTAGCGACCAGATCTCGCCAGCCTGGCCCTGAAAGCGACGCGCCACGAAAAGCAAGATATAACCGACCGAAGTGAGCGCGATAACGAAGGCAGCGAGCCCAAGGCCGAAGCAGATCCGGGCGCCGAGGCTGTCGCCGCGGATGAAGTAATGGACTTCTTCCACGGTCAGCGCCGTCACCGCCAACGGTACTCCGACCAGAAGCGTCGTACGCAGGACCGGGCCCGACCTGATCGCGATGAGGAACTCCCGCGCTACGCGATCTTCGCCGCCGGCCCGCCAGCGGTCGAGCGCGGTCCACGCCCCGTTCACGGCGATCGGGACGGTCACGACCGGCAAGCACACAACCAGAAAGACGAGGTTGAGCATTAAGAGGTTGAACAGCGAACTGAGGGCGGCCATGACCCGTGACCGAAAAATACCCAGTAGCGGCGGGTTTTCTGCCGCTTTCGTCATCCTTTGGTCCCGGTCCCCTGTATGGCGATCCCACCCATAAAAGTCCGCTGGGCAAAGAAGAACAGTACGACGATCGGCGCTGTTGCCGCCGCCGCCGCCGCCATCACCCACGGCCAGTTGGTCGAGTACGTCCCCAGGATCAAGCCCAGCCCCAGCGACAGGGGGTACCACACCTGGTTGTTGATGTAGATCAGGGGGCCGATGTAATCGTTCCAGCAGTATATGAACTGGAACAGGACCACTGTCGCCATAGCCGGCTTCGCCAGGGGGAGGATGATCCGGCTGTATATGTAAAACTCGTTGGCCCCGTCAACGCGGGCCGCGTCAGACAGCGCTTCGGGGATCGTCATGAAGAACTGGCGCAGCAGGAACGTGCTGAACACCGAACTTCCAAAGAAGGTCGGTATTTCGAGGGGCAGGTACCAGCCAACCATGTGGAATTTCTTGTACAGCACGAACAGCGGGATCAAAGTGGCAAAGAAAGGTATGAGCAACGTGCTCAGCATCACGTAGAAGAGGGTGTCCCGCCCGCGCCAGCGCAACCGCGAAAACCCGTAGGCCACCAGGCTGCTAGAAATGCCCACGCCGACGATCGTTATAGCGGCGTACAGGAGTGTGTTCAGGAAAAATCTGTAAAAGGGCACCGCAGAAAGTACATCCGGGTAGTTGCTCCACAGGAACGGGTGTGGCCACCAGACGACAGGGGTTTGCAACGCCTGTGGGTTGGACTTGAGCGATGACAAGAACATCCAGACCAGGGGGAACCCGAACACCACGGTAAAGATGAGGAGCACAAAATGCTTCGTACCGCTGGACGCGAACTTCTTAGGCGTCCAGCGCTGTCGCGAGGGGGGGACTGACGGTAAAACCCGTTGTTCCTCTGGCGCCTTTAGAGCTGTCGTCACTGTCGAACTCCAGTTCGCATTTCTAGAAAGCCGCCGTCTGCCCCGCGCCTAGCGGTCGTCGCCGGCATAATATACCCACCTCGATGACGACTTGAAAAGCACAACGGTAATAATGCCGGTAATGATGAACAAGAAGAAACCCATCGCCGAGGAATAGCCGAACTTCAAGAACTGGAACGCCTGGGTGTACAGGTACTGGACGTAGAACCATGTGGAGGTGCCGGGACCACCGATGTCCTGGCTCTCGATGACCTGAGCCTGAGTGAAGTACGAGACGCACAGGACCAGCTGAAGTACACCGTTGAACAGGATGATCGGGCTGATCATGGGCAGGGTGACGAAGCGGAACCGCTGCCACGCGCTTGCACCTTCCAGGGCGCACACTTCGTACATGTCCTTGGGGACTCCCTGGAGCGCCGCCAGATAGATCACCATCGGCTGGCCCAGGCCCCAGAGGCCCAGGAGTATGAACGACGGCTTTGACCAGGCGACCGAGAAGAACCAGTCCGGCGAGGGGAGGTGCGCGTCGGAAAGCAACGAGTTCATTATCCCGTTGGTCGGGTTGAATATCCAGACAAAGATCATGCACGAAGCGACGAGGGGCACGATCGACGGGATATAAAACACCGTGCGGTAGAACTGCTGTCCCCGGACGTTCATGTTCAGCAGTAAAGCTAACCCGAGAGCGACGCTCGTCGACAGGGGCAGTTCCACGGCAGTGTAATAGACCGTGTTGAACAGTGAGGTCCGGAACAGGCTGTCGTGGAACAGGGCCCAGTAGTTGGCGAACCCGATCAGATGAGCGTGGCCTATGCCCGTGTAGTTCGTGAAACTGTAGAACAGGGTGGCGAAGAACGGGTAGAGGAAGAACGCCAGGAACCCAAGGATCCACGGGCTCACAAAGAGCAGTCCGATCCTTATCCGGCGGCGTTGAAGCGCCCGGGAGATCTCTGATGCCGACCTCGGCACCTTGACCTCCGGTGATTTCAGCGCCGTGCTCACGTCTTCCTCCACCCCGTCCTTCGCTGGCTTAGTAGACCAGGTTACGTGTTGCTGTTGGCCTGAGTGTCGATGTAGGTCAACGCCTGGGCCGGCGTGTACGTCCCGTCCTGGACGTTATTGCTGGCCGTGACCATGGCTGTCTCTGCCTGCGACTCGTGCGTCGAGAGGACGGGCGCCTGGGAGTACTTGCTTGACATCTGCTCCAGGTATGTCGACATCCATGGGAACTTCTTCACATAGGCCTGGTAGGCGGGGGCGGCGGCAATCGTCGGGCTGGCCGGCACCCAACCACCCTGGGGGTCAATGTTGGCCGTGAACTTCACGTTGTTAAACCCGGCGAGCCAGGTAATGAACTCGAACGCAGCTGTAGGGTCAGCAGCACCCTTGGGGATGATGTTGAAGTTGCCTTGCCCGATCGTGCTGGGGCCAGCGACCGTACCGGGGAAAGGCACGACACCGAAGTTGCCTACCATTGAGGGGTTGGCGTCGGGGACGTTTTGCGCGCCCTCCCACGGCCCGTCCATGTTGAAGCCTTCCTTGCCGGCAACGAACGGGTCGTCATCGCCCCCGGCCACAGCGCCGTAGGTAGCGTTCATCGAGTTGACCTGCGCGTACGGGTAGGGCTTGAAACTGGTGAGCCAGTCCATCAACTTCGTCGCACCGGGGCAGGTCTTGGTATTGGCATAGTCGTACTGGCCGGCGGAGTTGAAGCAGTTGAGCGCACCGAAGAAGGTGGCAAAGTACTCAAAACCGTTGCCACCGGGGTACATCCCTATCTGCTGTAGTTTGCCGCCCTTGATGATCCACTCTTTGGCCTGGTCGGCGGTGAGCTGAGCCAGCGTCGTGGGCGGGGAGGTGATGCCCGCTGCCTTCAGGATGCTCTTGTTGTAATAGAGCGCCCACGAGTTGAGCGACATGGGGACACCGACCAGCTGGCCCTTGTAGGTGCCGGTGGCCGCCGCGAGCGGGTACTCCCAGCTCTTGAAGTTCTTATAAGCTCCCGTCAGGTACGGGTTCATTGAGATTATCGACCCGTCCGCGGCGTACTCGCCGATCACCGGGTTCCACTCGGTGAAAATACTCGGTGGGTCGCCGGCAGCGATCTGCGACTGGAGCTTGGCATCCCCGGTGGCGCTGGGGATGTTGGTCTCGCTGACGACGATGCCCGGGTGGCTGGCATTGAACGCCGTGGTCATCTGCTTGAGCAGCAGCAGGGTCGGGCCTGACCACATTGTTTCCCACGTCAGGTTTACGGTGCTGGCCGCGGGGCGCAAGCTCGTCGCGCCGGCGGTCCCAGGGATGACGAGGACCAGGACGGCGCAACCGGCGGCCAGTGCCTGCGCCCCCCGGCTCCTCATCTTGGATTTGCCGGCGGCCCGGCGGTCGTCCTTCATTCTTGCGATCATGCTATACCTTCTCTTTCTTTGGAGATGCGCCTGCTGAATATCGGATTACAAACTGCCTGACCCTCGTCGTAAAGCTGGTCCTTCGCCAGCTGCAGGCACAGGGCAAGCTCGTGGGGGGACGGTAGGTCGATGTGTGGTTGCTCAAACACCTCCTTTGGGCTCTGGTGGGGTCCGCATTTTGCGAGCCGGACGATGGGAAAGGTTGGGCCTGGTCGTGGCTCCAGCCGCGACCCGTTCCGCGTTGTTCCTCAGAGCGCCACTTGAAGGAGACGTCGGAGGCGGGGCAGCGCTGTCCCGCAGGACCAGCTCGGTGCGGAGCAGCGACGGGCCTTCCCAGCTCGTGCCGTCCAAGACTGACATGAGCCGGGCGAAGCACATCTGGCCGAGGACCTTGAAGTCCTGGCGAACAGTCGTGAGCGGTGGGCTGAAAAACGGGGCGAGAGGTATGTCGTCGATGCCCACGACGCTGAGGCTGCCGGGGACCGGGCGGCCTACCTCGTTCATCGCCCGGATAAGGCCCATGGCGAGGTCATCGTTCCCGCACAGCACAGCCGTAACGTCCGGGTCCCGCGCCAGCTTCTGGCCCAGCTCATAGCCCGACTCCGGGCCCCAGCCACCTTCCAGCGGTTCCGGCACGGCGGCGCCGGCCTCCTCCAGGGCCGAGCGCCACCCTGACATCCGCTGGCTGCTGTTGTCTGTCCAGAGCGGTATCGACACGAAGTGGACGGTTCGGTGCCCCAGGCCCAACAGGTATTGCGTGGCGTCCCGGGCCGACCTGCCGTCGTCGATCCACACCCAAGGCTTGTCCAACCCCTCGTCACCCCGGGGGGTCTCGACGATCGCCGCCATGGGGACACCCGGCGGGACGGCGTTCAGCGCGGCGATGGCCGGCCGGTCGTAGGCGACGACCAGCAGGGAGCCGGCGGGCTCGATGGCCCGCTCCACCATGTCACGCACCCTCTCGGGGGTACCGGGCTCGATCACGCGCACGCCCATGGCCAGACCGGCCGCTCGGGACGACTCCTCGATACCTTCCAGGGCGGCGGCCGGACCGTACAGACGGGTGTTGGACACCAGGACCGTGACCGATTGGACGGGACCACCGGCCAGCGCCCGGGCGGCGCGGTTTGGACGAAAGCCGAGCCGGGCTATGGCCTCGAGGACCTCGCTGCGGGTTGACGCTTTGACCTTCGGGCTCCCATTGATCACCCGGGACACCGTTTGGTAGGAGACGCCCGCGGAGCGGGCGACGTCTCGGATGCTCACTGACGATCTCCGCCTCACCTCGCCCGCCGTGGGCGGGTCTGGCGTCGAGGTGGTGTGACCGATCACAGCGCACTATTGTGATCGGTCACACCAGGGCTGTCAAGCCGACCCCTAAGGAGACATGAAGATGGCTTTTCGTTCCCTTATCGACTGTGGTGACCTCGTTCTCGGTTTCGGGCGCGAGGGCAGCACGGGCGGGATAACGCTCGCCATGGTGCCCGCCTCGCACCGCGAGGCCCTGGACCGAGCAGTTGACGCATCGGAGCAGTCGGTCAAGGGCGAACCACTAGTACAAGTAGCGCTGTCAGGCGAGGCGGGCCCAGGGGACCGCGCCCAGGGCCGCAGCATGCTCAACGGCTCGACCACGGCGGCGTTGCACTTTGTCGACCAACGCGTGCAGGGATCAGCTGAGGGCGTGTGGGTCGAGACTGACCTGCAAGCCGATGGGCTACTAGCTGTGACCCAGCGCACTGACTGGACCGCAGGTGACCGCGCCGTCCGTGCCCACACCCTTGTGAAGAACGTTTCGAGCATGCCCTTGGACCTGACCATGGTGACAAGCTTTTGCCTGTCAGGCTTGTCGCCGTTCCCCGGCGGTGGCCGGGCCGGGAACCTGGTGGTACACCGGCTCCGCAGCGCCTGGAGCTTAGAAGCAAAGCTTGTCAGCGAGACGTTGGAGGACATGCACCTTGAACCAGCCTGGGTCGACAACGTAGCCACTATCGAACGCTTCGGGCAGGTGGGGACCATGCCGGTGCGCGGGTTCGCCCCCTTCGTGGCCGTCGAGGACGTAGCCGCCGGGGTGACCTGGGCAGCCCAGGTTGCGTGGAGCGGGTCGTGGCAGATCGAGCTGTGCCGACGTGGCGACGCTCTCGCCATCTCCGGGGGCCTCGCCGATCTCGAGCTAGGGCACTGGCGCAAGACGCTGGCTCCGGGCGAGGTCTTTGTCACTCCTGCGGCGCTGCTCACCGTGGTCGCCGGCGGTGCCGACGAATGTTCACAACGCCTTGTCGAGCTGCAGCGCCGGACCTTGCACGCAAAGCCCCGCAATGAAGCCGACGTCCCGGTGATGTTCAACGAATGGTGTACGAACTGGGGCGCGGTGACTCACGGCTCGGTGGTGGCCATTGCCGACCGTCTTCAGGGCACGGGCGTGCGCTACCTCATCATCGACGCCGGGTGGTACGGGAAGAACTGGTTTTTAGAGCACGGAGATTGGGTCGCAGACAAGGACAAGTTCCCGCTCGGCCTCAAAGCGGCGGCGGCGGCGGTCCGCCAGCGCGGTCTCGTCCCGGGCGTGTGGTTCGAGCTGGAGACCTGCGGCTGCGACTCGGACGCCTTTTCTCGGGTAGAGCACCTCCTCAAGCTGGACGGGTCGCCGGTGACCGCCGGCCAGCGGCGCTTTTGGGACCTAAACGACCCCTTCGTCGTCGATTACCTGACCGAGCGCGTGATCGACGTGCTCGAGAACAGCGGGATGGGCTACTTGAAGATCGACTACAACGAAACGCTCGGCATCGGCTGCGACGGGGCGGAGTCCCCGGGCGAGGGCCTACGACGCCAGGTCGAAGGGATGTACAGCTTCCTGGGTCGGCTGCGGGCTCGGCTGCCGGAGCTGGTTGTCGAGAACTGCTCCTCGGGTGGCCACCGGCTCGAGCCTGCGCTCATGGCCCACTGCGATGTTGGCTCCGCCACCGACGCGCACGAGTGCCCGGAGCTACCCATAGTCTCGGCCAACGTACTGCGCCTCATTCCTGCGTCAAGATCCCTGGTCTGGGCGACCGTTCGCAAAGACATGAACGCCAGGGAGCTCATCTATCGCCTGGCGACCGGCTTCCTCGGCCGCCTCTGCCTTTCGGGCGACGTCGTCGACCTCGATAGCGCGCAGTGGGAACTTACCCGCAGGGCGATCGAGCTCCACGCCCGAGCGGCCCCGCTGCTCAGCGACCGTGAATGGGACCGCTCAGGCCCCCGTGTTGACGCCTACCGCTCGCCGAACGGTTGGCAGAGTTTGGTGCGCCCGACCGAGGACGGTGGAGCGGTCCTCGCTGTGCTCCACAACTTCGGCGACGAGACGTCGTCCGTGGCCGTAGATTTGCCCAGCGAAGACTGGGAAGTCGAATGGGTCTTCGCCGAGGACAGCGCCAGCTTGAAGGTAGAAGGGCGGGCCCTGCGCTGGGTGCCACCGGGCCCGTTCAGTGCGGCCGTGGCCTGGTTGGTGCGACCGAAGGTTTAGGTGATGACCGTTCAGGACGACTAGCTGCCCTGGGCTGCCCCTTCAGCACGTCCTGGGTGTGGGCTATGCGTTGGTCCAGGTCGGCCAGGAACTTGCCCATCGCAGCCTGCTTGGTCCGGACGATGACCCTAAGGTGCTCCAGCAGGGCCAGGCACTCCCGGGCCAACTCCAGGCGTTCGGCTTCTCCGGTGCGCTCGTCGTGGTAGGCCTGTCGGATCTCGGCCAGGCGGTCGTCGTTCGCCAGGACGATGGCGATCTCGTCCAGTTCGAGCCCGAGAAGGGACTGGAGCTCGCGGATGCGGGCGACCCGGGCCAGGTCTGCCTCGGAATAGCGGCGGGTGCCGCCGGGCGTACGACCGCAGCTGATGAGGCCGAGCTGCTGGTAATAACGCAGCGCCCGCTCGGAGACGCCCAAAGCCACAGCCGCCGCGCCGATGCTCACCAGGTCGCTAGGGGGACTGGTCCCCGGCTGTTCCTCCTCTTGCTTCAGCTCTCGGGCCGGCGTGCTCACCGGACCACGACCCCCAGGCGTGAGCCCTCGTTGACGCCGGTGGCGGCGGCGCTCTCGGCCGCCCCTTCGGCCAGTTCCTCACGCAACGGCGCCGTTTGGTGGACGTAGCGGCCCCCGCGCAGCGCGCTGGCGGCTACGGCGACGAAGGTGGCCCCGGCGGCGAAGTCGAACGCCAGGTGCAGGCCGTGGGCGAAGGAGGCCTCGATGAGCCTGGGGAAGAAGGAACGTCCGGTGATGTACGCGACCTGGCTAGCGCTCATGTGCGAGAGAGCGCCGGTAGGCCCAAGAAGTTGCTGTACCGGGTTGTAGCCGAGAAAGGCCGAGAACAGACTCCCGATGGGCGGCTCGTTGGCCACTTGGCGGGCCGGGCCAGCGGCCACGCCCGCTGCCGTCAAGCCGTGGAAAAGGTGCGATGGCAGGCTAGCCGCCAGCCCCAGGGTCACGATGGTGAAGAACAGCCCCATCGACAGCACGGTCGCCGAGTTTTGGAAGGTGTTGAGCATCCCGGCGCCGGCACCGCGCTGGTCGGAGGGCAAGCTGTTCATCACCGACGCTTGGTTGGGCGAGAAGAAAAGGCCCATGCCCAAAGCGAAGGCGAAGATGAGCAGGGCGAACCAGATGTAGCTGAAGTTCATAGGCAGCAGTTCGAGCAGAAGGAACGTCGCTCCGCTGATGGCCAGGCCGGTCGTCGCCAGACCACGGGCACCGAGGCGGTCGGACAGGATGCCGGACACCGGTCCCATGACAAGGAAACCGACGGTCAGCGGCACCATGGATATCCCGGCCCACAGAGGGGTCTGACTGAAGCTGTAACCGTGCTGGGGCAACCAGATCCCCTGCAACCAGATGATCAACATCAGCTGCAGGCCGCCACGGCCCAGCGCACCGAGCAGGGCCGAGATGTTGCCGGCGGTGAAGGCCCGGATCTTGAACAGGTTGAGCCGGAACATCGGTTCGGCGACGCGCGTCTCGATGACGACGAACGCCACGAGGATGGCCAGACCGCCGAAGACGCCGGCCAATACCCACGGGTTGGTCCACCCCGTCGGGTGGCCACCATAAGGCAGGAGGGAGTATACGATCCCGGTCAAGAGCGCGACCAGGCCCACCGCAAAGGCCGCGTTACCTGTCCAGTCGATCTTGGAATGGACGCGGGCCCCGTTGTCCTTCAGCTTGAGGTATGCCCATACCGTGCCGAACAGCCCGAAGGGCACAGAGACGAGGAAGACCAGGTGCCATTGCAGCGGGGCCAGCACCCCGCCTAGGACCAGGCCCAGGAACGAACCACTGATGGCGGCCACGCCGTTGATGCCCATGGCCTTGCCCCGCTCGTTCACGGGGAAGGCATCGGTGAGGATGGCGCTCGAGTTGGCGAACAGGAACGCCCCCCCGACGCCCTGGAAAACCCTCATGGCGATGATCCATATGGCCCCGGCCGCACCGGTGAGCCAGGTCACCGACAGGAGCACCGAGAACACCGTGAAGACGGCGAAGCCGAGGTTGTACATCTTGACCCGACCGTAAATGTCGCCCACCCGGCCCAGGCTCACCACCAGCACCGCCGTAACGAGCGTGAAGCCCATGAAGACCCAGAGGAAATAGGACGTGTTCGACGGGGTCAGCGGGTTGAGCTTGATGCCCCGGAAGATGTCGGGCAGCGAGATCAACAAGATGGACTGGTTGATGGTGACCATCAGCACGCCCAGCGTCGTGTTGGACAGGGCGATCCACTTGTAGTGGCGGTCTACTCCCTGGCCCGTCTGGGGACTGTCCTTACCAACCATGGCACCCGTCATTACGCCGCTCCTCCTCCTTGGCTTGGCCGCCATAGTAATCGCTTCTTGACGTTAACGTTAGATTTGCCAAACGAGGGGCGTTAGGGCTGGCTACGAAGCTTGCGTCGGCTCCACTACCGAGGCGTCCCACCTGCTCGTGCTCTCGGAGCAGCGCGCTCGGCGGCATTTGGGAGCCCGTTCCATAGTGGTCACCGGTCGGTATAGCAAGAGGCAGTTCTCGCTGACCTCGGGCCCCTGCCAGTGCCCGCTGGCGGTAGTTAGGCTGACGACATGGAGAACACTGCCGCCCAGGCCATCGAGCCCGTGCCAGTAGAGATTTGTCAGCTGAGCGACCAAACCTGGGGACAGCCGTGATCACCCTCGACGAGCGTCTTCGGGACGAAGCGGTCGAGCTCTTACAGAGGCTGGTCCGCAACCGCTGCGTGAACGACGGTACTCCTGGGTCGGGGAACGAGACGCGCAGCGCAGAGGACATCCGGGACTACTTGTCCGTGCCCGGAGGTCCCGACATGGATCTCCTCGCCCCCCTCCCTAACCGGGGCTCGCTGGTCTTGCGGCTGGATGGCACCGACCCGGACGCCCCGAGCCTGTGCCTGATCGGGCATACAGATGTAGTGCCTGTCAACCCGAGCACCTGGAGCAGGGACCCCTTCGGCGGGGAGGTGGTCGACGGCGAAATGTGGGGCCGGGGGGCGGTCGACATGCTCAATCTGACCGCAAGCATGGCCGTAGCTGTCCGCCACCTGCTCAGCGAGGGTTTTCGCCCGCGAGGCACTTTGGTGTACGTTGCCGTGGCTGATGAGGAGGCCGGCGGCCAGTACGGTGCTGAATGGCTGGTGGACCACCACTACGACCTGGTCGGGGCCAGTTACGTGGTCACTGAGTCAGGCGGGCTGTCCCGGCCCGGCCCGGACGGGCCGAAGCTGCTTATTGCCACCGGTGAGAAAGGCCTGAGCTGGGGCAAACTGACGGTCAAAGGTACCCCTGGCCATGGGTCAATGCCCTTCGGCGGCGACAACGCGCTTATCAAGGCCGCCGAGGTGATCGGGCGCCTGGCTGCCTACCAGCCTCCGGCACGGGTGAGCGACACCTGGCGGCAGATGGTGGAACTGCTCGATGTGCCCGTCGAGGCACGAGCCGGCTTGATCGACCCGGGCCGCGTGGACGAGACGTGTGGTGCCCTGAGCGACGCCAGAACGGCCGCTTTCGCCCACGCCTGCACCCATCTAACGATGTCGCCTAACGTCGTGCACGGAGGGGAGAAGACCAACATCATCCCCGACACCGTAGACATCGACGTTGACATCCGCACCCTGGCCGGTCAAAACAGGACGGACGTCGAGCACTGTTTGGCGGAAGCACTGGGTGACCTGTGGCCCACGGTCAGCTGGTCCCCCTACCGTGAGTCCGAGGCCAGTGAGAGCCATTTGGCTACGCCGTTGGGCGACTCGATAACGAGAGTGGGCCGGGCCTATCGACCAGGAGCGTCCCTCGTCCCTTGGACGACCACGGGAGGCACCGACGCGCGTTTCTTCCGGGCCCGGGGGTCGGTGGCATACGGGTTCGGGTTGTTCAGCGACGAGCTCTCGCTGGACGACTTCAACACGAGGTTCCATGGCAACGACGAGCGGGTCGACATTGCCTCAGTCGGGCTCAGCACGCACATGTGGGCCGACCTGGTCCGTGACTTCCTGGGCTAGACATCCTACGCTCGAGGCTTTCCGGGCCGTTGATGCACGAGCGGGCGTCAAGCCCCCAAGCGGGCGGGTGAGGGGCTCGTGGCCCTCCCTGATGTAACCTCTCCGCCATGAGCCAGCGTTGGTTCGCGTTGGTTGCGCTCCTAGCGGCCACGGTCTCACAGCCCGGTCTCGACGTGGGCCCCGCGAGCGCGACGTCGACGGGGGCCAAGGTCGATCTCAGTTTCGAGTTCGAGGGCAAGGCCGACTTCACTTTGTTGGACGAGGCTCCCTGGGTATGCACGGGCACGAACACCAATGAGAACGAGACTGGGCATGTGTCCTGGAAGACCACCTACGACGAAGGCATGGCCGTGGCCATTAGCGGCGGGCATTCTGCCTTCAAACAGTCCGGCGTAGCGGTTGAGGGGTCAGAGCACACTTGGAGCTACACCGGCAACTCCCCTGGCTGCAAAGGCGCCCCGGCGGCTCACGTCCACTGCACTTCTGACAACATTATCCCAAGCGTCCCCGACGGGACGCCGCCGGAGATCGATGTCATAGAAAACAACCAGGGCGGTATCAAGATCGGCCAAATCGACGCTACAGGGGACGACTTCTACGCCCAAAACATTACGGGGACGGCTGGGGTATGTACCGTCGCCAGTAGTAATCGAATGGCGTTGGCTGTGCTGCTCGGCGAGGAGAAGGAAAGTATCCCAAAGCTCTTCAGTGGATCCTGGGACTTTGTTTCGCCGTCTGATATTTCGCAACTTGCACAATCGGGGGCCCCCATCCAGATCCCCTTAGAGAGCCACATAGGCGGCAAGTGCGTGGACCAGTACCACCCCCAATGCTCTGTCGATATCGACGAGGACGCCACCATCACTATCACGAAACACACCTAACAGTCAGCCGACCAGGACAACGCCCTCTGGGACACCCCGGAAACGTTCGACAAGGCCCTCGATGACTGCGGGCAGGGTACCGGCATCAGACCCGGTCGCCCAAGTTGATCGTTGGCTGCTCCCTGGTCGTTCAGCGAAGTACCGTCCGTGCTCCGAGCAAATCATGCAGCTCCGGCGCCACGACGTCCCCCGAAGACCTCTGGGGCGCCAGCACGAGGCAAACACGATCGGAGCTCGTAGTCCTGGCCCCGATGGCCCAGAGCCAGTGGCTCACCTCAGCGGTCAACACCGGCGGCTGAAATCCGGTCGCTAAGAGACACCCTCGAGTCGCCCATATCAGCCCTGACCTGCATCTCTCCTCCTGCCGGTTTGGTCGAACGATCGTCTGTTCCCGGCCGACTGCGCTGAACCGTGGGCTTTCGTTGTAGTGGGGCTACTCAGAATCGAACTGAGGACCTCAGCATTATCAGTGCTGCGCTCTAACCGGCTGAGCTATAGCCCCTAAGCACCGGCTGGCCGACCGGCGCCACAAGCGTACCGGGCGGCCCCGTCTAGGCCAACTTCATTGCCGCCGGGCGCCACCATGAGGACGGCTCCGCAGGCCGGGACGTGGGGCGCAGCCCGATACTCATGCGTCCTTATCCGCCGTCAAGGTGACCCTGACGCCGCCCACCACGTCACTGATCAGGTTGTAGAGCAGCGCGACCACGACGTTGACCAGGACGCCGAGGAAGCAGAGCCCGCCACCCACAGCCGTCCCCCAGGCCAGAGCGGTCAGGGGACGAAGCGTAAACGAGGTTAGAGCGAACAGTGACCGCACCAGCTTGTCCAGGCTGTTGATCACTCCGAAGTCGCTGGCGACGTTCCAGAGGGCGACACCGGCGATCACAAGGACGGCGAGAACGAGGAGATAGAAGATGAGGGAGACCTTGAGAACGCTCCAGACGCTCACACGCCTTACAACTTGACGTCTGACAGGGACTCGAGCGCTCTGAGGCTTGCCGTTGCCCTCTACCGGTACCGGCGGACCGTAGGGCGTGCGCCGAGCCGGGGCCGTCGAGCCCGGCGGCGCCATGGGCCCGGCTGGGGGCCGCGGCCGCTGCAGGCCGACGGCCTGAGTCGTTTCTCCCGGACGGCCCCGCCCTGAGCGGCCCGGCGGGGGCGCACCGGTTTGGCCGGGGGGGTAGTAGCTCCCGCTTCCCGGTGCGCCCGCATAACGGGGCATGCCCGCGGGCTGGGGTTGTCCCCAGCCGGGCGGCGGGGGCGCGGTCGGCCTACCCGGGCCTACCGGCGGCTGTCTACCCGTGATGGGCCGGCCCGGCTGCCGAGGCGCGGGATCGGCCATCAGTCTTCCTCTACGGCGAGGACCGGGGCTACGGAAGCAACCTCCTGGCCCGGGTCGACGCTCACCACCCTGACACCGGTAGCGTCCCGGCCCTGGCTCGATATCTCGCGGGCGGCCAGGCGGACGACAACCCCAGACGAGGAGATCACGAGGATCTCGTCGTCAAGCCCGACGGTGAAGGCCGACACCACGCCGCCTCTCTTGGTCGTCAGCTTGATCCCGCGAACGCCCAGGCCACCCCGCCCTTGGCGGTTGAAATGGTGAAGTTGGGTGCGTTTGCCATAACCGGCGCTCGTCACCATAAGGATACTGGTCTCGTCGCGGGCGATATCGGCGGCCACCACCTCGTCGCCGGCACGCATGGCCATGCCCCTGACACCGGCGGCGTCGCGGCCCATAGCCCGGACGTCGGTCTCTGAGAACCGGATCGTCATCCCTGCTCGGCTAACCATGAATATGTCGTCCTGCCCGGTCGTAACGATCACCGACACCAGCTCATCGCCCTCACGCAGGTTGAGCGCTATAAGACCGTCGCGTCGGCTGCGGTCGTACTCGGCAAAGGCCGTCTTTTTGACCTGCCCCTGCTTGGTGACAAAGACAAGGTACCTGTCCGAGTGGAACTCGCGTGTGTCGATGAGGGCCTGGATCCGCTCGCCGGGGTCGAGGGGGAGCAGGTTGACGATGGCCGTGCCCCGAGAGGTCCGCTCCTGCAGCGGCACCTCGTACGCTCGCAACCGGTAGACCCGTCCCAGATTGGAAAAAAAGAGCAGGTAGGCGTGGGCGGTCGTATAGATGACCTTCGCCACGATGTCGGCCTCGCGCAGGTTTGTGCCCCGCATGCCGCGTGTCCCCCGGCCCTGGGTCCGGTAAGTCGAGGCCGGGACCGCCTTTATGTAGCCCGCCCGGCTCATGGTGATCACGAGCTCGCCGTCCTCAATGAGGTCTTCGGGCGCCATTTCGCCCGGGTCGATGATGACCTGCGCCAAGCGGGGCGTAGCAAAACGCTCTTTGATCTCGGCCAGCTCGGACTTGATCACGCCGTTCATGAGGACCTGGTCGCTCAATAGAGCCTCGAGCTCACCGATGGTCTGGCGAAGTTTGGCCATCTCTTCTTCCAGGTCGGCCCGGCCCAGCCGGGTCAGGCGCGCCAGTTGCATGTCCAGGATGTGCTCCGCCTGCACGTCCGAGAACTCGAAGGGCGCCGTCATCAGCTTGTCCCTGGCCTCAGCCCGACTGTCCGACTCGCGGATCGCGGTGATGATGGCGTCGATCATGTCCAGGGCCTTGATGAGCCCTTCGACGATGTGGGCCCTCGCCCTAGCCCGCCGGAGGCGGTACTCGCTGCGCCGGCGCACGACGTCGACCTGGTGGGCTACGTACGCCTCGAGGGCGGACTTCAGCGTGAGCGTCCGAGGGACCCCATGCACCAGGGCCACCATGTTGACGCCGAAGCTCGTCTGCAGCGGCGTCAGCTTGAACAAGTTGTTCAGTACAACGTTGGCGTTGGCGTCCCGTTTGAGGGGGATGACGATCTTCGTGTCGTTGCCCGCCGACAAGTCCTGGATGTCCCGGATGCCCTCCAGTTCCCGGCTGTTGACCAGTTCGGCGATGCGTTCCTGGATAGCGCGTGAGCTCGACTGGTAGGGCAGCTCGGTCACAACGATCTGCTCACCACCGCGGGTCTCCTCGATGGTCGCTCGGGCCCGCATCCGGACCGAACCGCGCCCGGTGCGATAAGCGTCGATTATTCCTTGTCGGCCCAAGATCAGTGCGCCGGTAGGGAAATCCGGGCCCTTGACAAACCTCATCAGGTCCTCGGTGCTGGCTTCAGGGTTGTCGATGAGATAGATCGTGGCGTCGATAACTTCGCCCAGGTTGTGGGGCGGGATGTTGGTCGCCATACCGACGGCGATGCCCTGGCTCCCATTGACCAGAAGGTTGGGGAAGCGGGCGGGAAGGACGGTGGGCTCGTCTTCCTCGTTGAGATAGTTGCGCCCCATGTCGACGGTCTCTTCGTCGATGCTTTCGAGCATCTGCATAGCCAGCGGCGCTAACCGGCACTCCGTGTAACGGGCCGCAGCAGCTGGGAAATCGGGAGATCCGTAGTTGCCGTGAAAATCTATTAGGGGTTCGCGCAGGCTGAAGGGCTGGGCCATCCGCACAAGTGCGTCGTAGATGGCCATGTCCCCGTGAGGATGGAACCGGGCCATGGTCTCGCCCACGACCTTGGCGCACTTCACGTGCGGCCGGTCGCCCCGGTAGTTCTGCACGTGCATCGTGTACAGGATCCGGCGGTGCACCGGTTTCAGGCCGTCACGGGCGTCAGGCAGCGCCCGTGACACTATTACGGACATGGCGTACTCCAAGAAGGAGCGCTCCATCTCCACATTGATCTCGACTGGCTCGACACCCGTTACGGTGCCGTCACCTCCGTCGCCGTCACTCCCATCAGTGCCGCCGGCTCCCGGTAGAGGGATGTCCGTCATCAGATGTCCAGGAACCGCACGTCGCCGGCGTTGTCGGCGATGAACTTCTTACGCTGTTCGACGTCGTCGCCCATCAGGACGCTGCACCGGTCGTCAGCGATAGCGGCCTGCTCGATCTCGACCTGCAGGAGAGTCCTGTGCGCGGCGTCCATGGTGGTGCCCCCGAGCTCGTGCCAGTCCATTTCACCCAGGCCCTTCAGGCGGTTGAACTCAGCCTTGTGGTTGGGCCGCTCAGTCAGGAACCGTTGGCGCGCCCCCTCGTCCTTCAGGTAAACCTTCTCCTTGCCGACAGTGGTCGAGAACAGGGGCGGTTGCGCGCAGTACACGTGCCCCTCTTCGACCAGCGGTGTCATCTGCCGGAAGAAGAACGTCAGGAGAAGCGTGCGGATATGGCTGCCGTCGACATCGGCGTCAGCCAGGATGACCACTTTGTGGTACCTGATCTTCGAAACGTCGAAGTCTTCGCCCACACCGGCCCCGATGGCCGCCACCAGAGACTGGATCTCGTTGTTCTTCAGCATCTTGTCGACCCGGGCGCGCTCGACGTTGAGAATTTTTCCTCGTATCGGCAGGATGGCCTGGTTCTCCGGGTTACGGGCCCGTACCGCCGACCCGCCAGCCGAGTCTCCTTCAACAATGAACAGCTCGGCCGCGCCCGGGTCCCGTGTACGGCAGTCGGTGAGCTTGCCGGGCATGCCGGCGCCCTCCAGAGGCGACTTGCGGCGCGTCGCTTCGCGCGCGTCGCGCGCCGCCACTCTCGCCCGGGACGCCTGGATGGCCTTAGCCACGATGAGGCGGGCCTCGGGCGGGTTTTCCTCGAGCCACTCGGCAAGTTTCTCGTTGGTGGCCCGCTCCACCAAGGAGCGGATCGAGGTGTTGCCGAGCTTGGCCTTGGTCTGGCCTTCGAACTGCGGGTCACGCAACTTGACCGAAACAATGGCGCACATCCCTTCCCGGATGTCCTCGCCGAGGAGGTTCTCTTCCTTCTCCTTGAGCAGGCCGCGTGCGCGGGCGTACTTGTTGATGACGTTGGTGAGGCCCTTCTTCAGGCCCTCGACATGGGTACCACCCTCGATGGTGGCTATCCCGTTGGCAAAGCCGTGCAAGCCTTCGTTGTAGCCCGTGTTCCACTGTAGGGCGACTTCGACCTCACCATCGTTCTCACCGACCTTGAAATAAGCCACCCGCTTGAAAAGTGGGTCCTTGGTCGAGTTGAGGTACTTGACGAAGTCGATTATCCCGCCCTTGTAGCAATAGGAAATGGGGGCCATGCCACCCTCGCGTTCGTCCCGGAAATTGATCTCGAGACCGGCGTTCAGGAACGCGTACATCTGGAGGCGCTCGACCACAGTCTGGCCCCTAAAGGTCACCTCTTCGAAAATGGTCGAGTCCGGCCAGAAAGTGACGGTCGTCCCGTTGTGGTTGAGGGGAGATGGGCCTACCACCTCCAGTTTCCCGACGGGCGTGCCCCCGTTGGCGAACTCCATCCGGTGGTGCTGGCCGTCGCGGTCGACCTCGACGATGAGGCGCTGCGACAGGGCATTGACGACCGACACGCCGACCCCGTGCAGACCGCCTGAGACCTTGTAGCCGGTGCCGCCGAACTTGCCCCCGCCATGGAGCTTGGTGAGCGCTATCTCGACGCCTGACAGGTTGTACTGCGCGTTCACGTCGATGGGTATGCCGCGTCCGTTATCAGTGACGCGGCAACCGCCGTCCGCCAGCAGTGCCACATCGATCTGGGTGCAGTACCCGGCCATGGCCTCATCGACTGAGTTGTCCACGACCTCCCACACCAGGTGGTGCAATCCGGTGGGGCCCGTCGAGCCGATATACATGCCCGGACGTTTGCGGACAGGCTCGAGACCCTCGAGCACGGCCATGTCCTTGGCGGAGTACCCGTCGTCCAAGGTGTTCAGCTCCTCTTCAACCTTGGTCATTATCGGCCTTCGGTTCTCCTGGTGGTGTACGGTCGGAACACGACGTCGCGTGGGTGCGTCGCAAGGTGGTTGCAGGTCTTTGACCCGAGTGTTGCAGGCGGGTCACCCGCGCCAACAACCAGGTAACCAGTCTACCAGCCCCGACCTTCCCACGGGCTGACCTGGACCGTCAGAGAAGCGATGTCAATGTCGGCGGCCCGCAGGCGGGCGACAAGGTCCCCGGAAAGCAGCCGCAGCTCGCTGGCCCAGGCATGGTGGTCGGTACCCAGGGCAAGGGCCCCGTTCTTCAAAGACACCGGCCACGAGTGGGCGGCTACGTCGTCCCCCACCAGGGCGGCCCATCGGCGTGCCAGCTCCGCCAGCTCCAAGGCACCATCGGCACCCATGATGGAGGCAGCGCTGGCCAGCGAGGCACTGACCTTTTTGGGCTCGCCCGCGCTCCGAGCGCGGCGGCCCTGGGTGGGTTGCCGCCGGCCCCTACCCTCACTTTCCACCGTTGCCAACCCTACGCCGTTCACGGGTCGCTCAGGCCGCTCACCCGTCGCCTCGTCCCTCGCCTCAAGCCGTCCCCCGCTCGATCGGCCCACCATCGCTCAGCGCCGGGCTGAGGTGTACGGTACCGGCGCAGACTTGTACCCGCTCGACGACCGGCAGTACGTCCGGGACCGGGCCGGCGGCGGTCAGGAGGGTCTGGCCATCCGGCAGGCAGGACGCCAAGGCAACGCAGCGGCCCGGGTCCAGTTCCGAGAACACGTCGTCAAGCAGGAGGACCGGGCTCGTGCCTTGGCGATCCGTGACCAGGGCGTGCCCGCCGAGCCTGAGCGCCAGGGCAACGCTCCTCTGCTCGCCCTGTGAAGCCTGGGTACGTGCCGCCAGACCGTGCACCCAGATCACCAGGTCGTCGCGCTGGGGACCTACGGAGGTGACCGCCCGCCTCACGTCCTCAGCTCGGCTGGCGTGCAACGCATCCAGGAGGTCGCCGTCCCAGCTGCGCTCGTAGGAAAGGTCGACGGTCCCGGCTGCCCCCGCTGCCCCGGTGCTTAGCCGGGAGTACGCTTGGTCAACCTCTGGCCGGATACTTAAGACCAACGCCTCGCGCTCGCGTGCCACCGTTTCTCCGGCACCGGCCAATTTGGCGTCCCAGACGTCGAGCACGCCCTCCATGTTCGGCCTCAAGGTGCCATTGGCAGAGCGAAGAAGAGCATTGCGCTGCTTCAGGACACGTTCGAGCTCGGCACGCGCTGCGTGGTGTTTTGGGTGTAGCGAGACAAGCAAGTCATCGAGGTAGTCCCGCCTCAGCTGAGGGCCGCCTTTGACCACTTCGATGTCGTCAGGAGAAAAGACGGTGACGAGGACGGACCCCAAGATGTCGTCGTTGCGGCGCAAGGGCTGGCGGTTGAGCCGGAACCTGTCCCGGCCGACCAGGTTGAGCTCTGCTTCTACCAAGAGGCTGCGGCCGGCTCGGTCGGCGCGAGCCCGAAGCACAGCCTGTTGTTGAGCGCTCCTTACCAGCAGTGCCGCCGGTGCACCCCTGAAACTACGAAGAGTGGCGAGATAGGCGACCGCTTCAAGTAGGTTCGTCTTTCCAGCGCCGTTTTCTCCCTGCAGCAACGTCACGCCCTCGCGCGCCGGCTGCAACTCCGCCGAGATGTAATTGCGGAAATCAGCGAGCGTTATTTGCTCTACGAACACGGCCGGGGATGGCTGGGAGGGTGGATGGGGAACGGGCCCCGTTCAGGCCACTCGCACGGGCATGAGCAAGTAGACGTAATCGCTCTTGTCGGTGGGTTTGAGAGTGGCCGGTTTCAGAGCATCGATGGTCTCGAGGACCACTTCCTCCCCCACGATGGCCTCCACCCCTTCTGCCAGGTACTGCGGGTTGAAGGCGATCGTCATCTCGGTGCCCTCGTACTTGGCGTCGACTTCCTCGACGGCTTGGCCCCAATCGTTGGTTATGACGCTGAGCTGCACGGTCGCTGAGCGCAGGGAGATCCGGGCCGGCGTCGTAGCGTCGCGCGCCACCAAGCGGACGCGGCGGATGGCATCAATGAACGCCTCCCGACCGATGACCAGTCGGTTTGGATAGTTGAACGGTATGAGCTGGCGATAGGGAGGGAACTCACCTTCGATAAGCCTCGTTGTCAGCTTCACTTGGCCGACGGCAAACTTGGCATCGTGTGTGCCCAAGTGCATCTCTACAGCCTCGGCACCGCTACCCAGGAGCCTTTGTAGTTCGCTCAGGGCACGAGATGGCACAAGGACCTTCTGGCCCTCGGACAAGACCCCTTTGGCACCCGGGAGGTCCTTCACGGCCAGGCGGTAGGAGTCCGTGGCTACCAACCTGATCCCTTCGGCTTCGGCGGCCATGAGCACGCCGGTGAGCACTGGACGGGTGTCCTCCGACGAAGCCGCCCTCACGACCTGGCGGAGCGCTTCAGCCAGGCCCGCAGTCGAGAGTGACACGGTCTCCCCGCCTGACGACGGCGGGTGGGGGAAGTCCCCCAAACGGTAAGGCCGCAGCATGAACTGGGACCGACCAGCCGACACCTGGAGCTCCTCCTCGTCACCTTGGACGATAACGGCACCCGGCTCGAGTGCCCGGACGATGTCGGTCAACAGCCGGCCTGGGGCTACGACCACGCCGTCGGCCTGTCCGGCCACCGCCACCTCCGTCGAGATGGTGAGGTCCTGGTCGGTCCCAGTCACCTCCAGCCGGTCTCCCGTCAAGCTCAACCGGGTGCCCGGCAGGACGCCCGGCCCCCCGGATCGGCCCGACCCGGCCCGGCCGGCCGTGGCCAGGGCATCGAGGAGGTTGTCACGCTCACATCGCAACTTCACTTGGTACCCGCTCCTCTACTAAAAAGAGTTAAAAAGTTAAAGGCTGTAGCTGTAGTGCTGTGGATTGTGAAGTAACCGACGTCCGGGCTGCTTGCGGCGGATGTCGGACAAGAGGGCCATGTGGACGGCCGATTGGTGGCCCGGCGGCCGAAGAGCCGCGCTTGTGGACACCTGGCCCGTCGTCCCCCGAATTACAACGGCCCGGCACAAGATCTTCATGTGAGCCCGGCGCAGTCAGTCGCTGGCCTTGATCTTGTGGATCAGGTCGGTCACTTGCTCGTACACCTGTCGCTTCTCGCCCATGAGCCGCGCCACCTTCTTCTGTGCGTGCATCACTGTCGTGTGGTCCCGGTCGCCGAACTCACGGGCGATGGCCGGGTAGCTATAATCGGTGAGCTCCCGGAACAGGTACATAGCTGTTTGCCGGGCCGCCACCAGAGGCCGGCGTCGACTTGGGCCGCACATTTCTTCAATAGTGAGGTCGAAGGCTTTCGCCGTAGCCTCGAGGATCCGCCGTGCTGTCACTTGGCGCGGGGCACTGGCCGCAATGACATCAGAGAGGACCTCAGAAGCTAGTTGGACAGTCACGGGCACTTGGTGAATGCTGGCGAAGGCGGAAAGGCGGATCAGCGCCCCTTCAAGTTCCCTTATGTTGTCTTTGACATGGATGGCAATGAGCTCGAGGACGTCCTCGGGCACCATCGCTCTTTCGCCCTCGGCTTTTTTGCGAAGGATGGCCAGACGGGTCTCGAGTTCCGGCGGCTGGACATCGGTTATTAGTCCTGACTCGAAACGGCTCCGTAACCGGTCCTCCAGCGTAGCGATGGCTCGCGGATGGCGGTCCGACGATATGACTATCTGTTTATCAGTCTCGTAAAAAGAGTTGAAGGTGTAGAAAAACTCCTCCTGAGTCTCCTTTTTGCCTTCCAACAGCTGGATATCGTCCACCAACAAGATGTCGTAAGCACGGTACCGACGCTTGAAGGCAGTTTGTCCACGGGTACGGATTGAGTCGATGAACTCGTTGAGGAAAGTTTCCGTCGACACGTAACAGACGGTCAGGTTGGTGAAGTTCTGGTAGACGTAATGCCCGATGGCGTGGAGCATGTGGGTCTTACCCAGCCCCGAGGCCCCGTAGATGAACAGAGGGTTGTAGGCTTTGGCGGGCTCTTCTGCAACGCGTTGGGCGGCCGCATGAGCGAAACGGTTGGACGCGCCGATGACGAACGCCTCGAAGGTGTAACGCGGGTTGAGGGCTATCTGCGGGCGGCGGTCGTTGCGGGGCAGAGCACCGGCCATCGTTGTCCCCGGTGCTGTAGTCCTCACAGTGCCGTTCGTGGTCACAGAGTGGCCGGGGTGGGGCTCGGCAGCGACTGCCAAAGCGTCTTCCTCGTCGACCTGCTCGTCGCTCACCACGGGAGCCTGGACCACCAGTTCCACATCCGGCGAGGCGGTACCAGTGACCTCGGCTAGCACCTCCTGTATCAACGTGTAAAAACGTGTCATCACAAGCTCGAGGACTACAGAGTTGGGCGCGGACACCACGAACTTGGGGGGGCGTGCGTCTACCAGCGCCAGCGGGGCGATCCATGCGTTGAAGGTCGGCTCCGGCACCTGGCGACGCAGGTGGGCCGAGCACGTGGACCAGAGCTGTTCTGCGGTGTCGGTCATCGTCCCGTCACGGCCGGGTAGTATCATAATTGCCCGCAATCCTGTTGACAAACTTGTGGAGATTGGATTCAATGCCGCTGTTACCAGCGGTTTTTCCCCGGGGCCGGGGGGAAGGGGCCGACCTCTTAGAGTTGCTTACTGTCTGAACCGTCCACACCCACCGAAGCGGGTTGTAGGGAGTCGACGCTAGCACCTCAGCAGGTGAGGGCAAGATGGCCATCTATCGAACATAAGTTCGGTAGCATGGAAGGCCGTGACACGTGTTCTGACAGCTGTTCCCCAGGGCGGTTGCCATAATCCACGGGAAATCAACACCTTTGCCCCTAGTGAAGCACAGGCTGGAGCTGGGAGGCTAGACAGTCGTGGCCCAATCGATCGCTGACATCCGAGAGCGCGCCCAGACTGGTCGGGCACGGGCCGACCGGGTGCCGCCCCATGACCTCCAGGCAGAGGAGTCCCTGCTGGGGGCGATGCTGCTTTCGCGTGATGCCATAGCTGCGGCTGTCGAATGTTGTAAGGCGGCAGATTTCTACCGACCATCGCACGGCCACATTTTCGAAGCGGTCTGTTCGTTGTATGCCCAGGGCGAGCCGGCCGACCCCGTGACTGTCGCCGATGAGCTGAAGCGGGCCGACCTCCTAGAGGGCTCGGGGGGCGTAGGCAACCTAGTAGCGCTTCAGGCCAATACGCCGGCCATTGCGAATGCCGCCCGCTATGCCCGTATCGTCGAAGAGCACGCCCTGCTGCGGCGGCTGATCGGTGTCGCCGGGGAAATAGCGGAGATGGGCTACTCGCTCCCCGAGGACGTCGTTAGCACCCTGGACCGGGCCGAAGCGATGGTGTTCGACATCGTCGAACGACGGGTTACCGACTCGCTCAAGCCACTGCGGGAACTGCTGGCTGCGAGCCTCGACCATCTCGAGGCCCTGTACAACCGGGGGGACGCCATCACCGGAGTGCCTACGGGCTATACCGACCTGGACGAACGCCTGTCCGGTCTGCAGCCCAGCGCCTTGATCATAGTCGGGGCCCGGCCGTCGATGGGCAAGACATCTTTCGCTCTGGGGGCGGCTGCATATGCCGCCATCGAGAAAAGACTGCCTGTTTTGTTCTTTTCTTTGGAAATGAGCCATCTCGAGCTCACCCAGAGGCTGCTGTGCTCTGAAGCACGGGTGGACTCCTCGCGCATGAGGAACGGGAAGTTGCACGAGTCGGACTGGCCCAAGGTAGTCAACGCCATCGGCAAGCTGGGAGAAGCCCCGCTGTTCATCGACGACAACCCGAACCTGACGGTGATGGAGATAAGAGCCAAGGCTCGCCGCTTGAAGAGCCGAGAAGGGCTGGGCCTTATAGTCATCGACTATTTACAGCTCATGTCGAGCCACGGGCCCAGTGAAAGCCGCCAGGTGGAGGTATCAGAGATCAGCCGTGGCCTCAAAATTCTGGCCCGCGAGCTGAGTATTCCTGTGGTGGCGCTTTCCCAGCTCTCCCGTAACCTGGAAGCCCGGGGCGACAAGCGCCCGGTCCTGGCGGATCTCAGGGAGTCAGGCAGCCTGGAACAAGACGCCGACGTGGTCTTGTTCATCTACCGTGATGAGGTCTACAACAAAGACTCCGCCGATAAAGGATCTGCTGAGGTAATCATCGCCAAGCACCGCAACGGTCCGACAGGTATGAGCCAGCTTGCCTTCTTGGACCACTTCACCCGTTTTGCCAATATGGCGAGAGTTTGAAGGAGCCTTTGGGAAGAACGACAGCAGGGCCAGGTGACCGCGACGGTCACCTGGCCCTGCGTCTGTGCTCTTGTCGGTTCTCAGGCCCTGACGACTTCCACCGTCACTGGGAACTCGACCTCGGGGTGTAGCCGCACCGGTACCTCGTGCGTGCCGAGTGTCTTGATCGGCTCGGGGAGCTGGAGGCGGTAGCGGTCGATTTCCAAGCCCGCTTGTTCCGCGATGGCATCAGCAATGTTGGCGGTCGTCACGGAGCCGAAGAGCTTGCCTTCTGGTCCGGCCCGCATCGGGATGTGGATCACCTGCTGGACCAAACTACGGGCCACGGTCTCGGCGATCTGGCGGTCATGAGCATTCTTGGTCTCACGGGCCCGGCGCATCTTCGCCGCCTGGTCGGCTATCCCGGAGCTGGCTGGGATCGCTCGGCCTTTGGGGAACAGGAAGTTACGTGCGTAGCCGTCGGCCACGTCGCACATGTCCCCCCTCTTGCCGAGGTTGGGCACGTCAGAACGGAGCACGACGCGCATCATGGCTCGATCTCCGCCAGCTCAGGTTCGATCTCGGCCTCTGTGTCGTAGCTCAGAGCCTCGGGAGGTTCCAGAACCCCTTCCAGCCCCGCGCTCTCCTCCCGGCCCGGGGCCGTCCGCGGCCGTCCTGGCCCTCGCTCGCTCGCCGTCCGCTGTACGTAAGGCAATAAGGCCAGCTCTCGTGCGGTCTTGATAGCCACCTGGACGTCGCGCTGGTGCTGCGTGCAATTGCCTGTTACTCGCCGGGAACGGATCTTGCCACGCTCGCTCATAAAGCGTCGGAGAAGCCCGACGTCCTTGTAGTCCACCCACTCGGCATGCTCCTTACAAAAGACGCACACTTTTCGTTTGCCGCGAGGGCGCGTCTCCTTCGGTGCACGTTTTGGGTTACGGTCCCTGTCGTTTGTGCGTGCCATCGCCTAGAAGGGCTCCTCGTCCTCATGGCCCGAGCCGTAGCTCACGGGCGCGGGGTCAGCTGCGGGCCGCTGGTAAGCCTGTTCGGGCATGGCGTGCGAGTCGCCGTTGGGGCTCTCGGGGCTACGCCGCTCGTTTTTGGTGACCTGGACCGTCGCCCAGCGCAGACTGGGCGCGATCTCGTCGGCGGTGATCTCGACCTTCGAGCGCTTCTCGCCGTCCTGGGTCTCCCAGGACCGCTGGTCGAGACGACCGGTCACCACGACGCGAGAGCCCCGGCTCAACGAGGTGGCCGCGTTTTCGGCCAGGTTGCCCCAGCAGACCACGTCGAAGAAGGAGGTCGACTCCCGTCTCTCCTGGCTCTGGCGGTCTGTCCAGCTCCGGTTGACCGCGATACCGAAAGTCGCCGTCGCCTGGCCGCTGGGGGTGAAACGCAATTCCGGCTCCCGGGTGAGGTTGCCGACGATGCTAACTGTGTTGTCTTGTGCCATCCTCATACTTCTTTCGTGTTGGCGCCCACTGCGGTGGTCGTCTCTGGGGACGCCGCCGGCCGAGATCGGCCCGCGGCAGGTTCGGGGAGCCTCAGTACCTTGTGCCTGAGTACCTCGTCGGCGAGGCTGAGCTGGCGGTCGAGGCCGGATAACGCCGCAGGCTCGGCGTTGGCTTCCAGGACCACGTAGTACCCCTCGCTACGGTGCCGGACCGGGTACGCCAATCGGCGCTTGCCCCAGGTGTCTGCTTTGACCGACTTCGCGCCCGCAGCAGTCAGCTGCTTGGTGAAGCGGTCGACGAGGGCCCGGACGGCATCCTCTTCCAGGCTGGCGTCGAAGATGACCATGACTTCATAGGGCCGCATAAGCGGCTCACCTACCTTTCCCTGTGGGCCAGTCCGGCGGCTCGCCGCCATCGTGGGCTCCGGTCGTTCCGGAGCAGGGCCTTACTGATTGTGCCTAGCCATGGTAGCTGACGCCTGCGATCGTCCATCAGCAGGAAGGCTGCCACAAGGCGGTGACCGTTATGAAGGCGGTGACCGTTAGGTCAGTGGGCGTAGCTTTCGCCGGCAGCCGGGAAACGCCCTGCCCGTACGTCGGACGCCCACGTCGTCACGGCTTCGGAGGCCAGGGTCTCAAGCTGGGCGTAGCGACGTACGAAACGAGGCGCTCGGGGACCGCCCAGCCCGACGATGTCGTGGAACACGAGGACTTGTCCGTCGCAGGATCTGCCGGCGCCAATGCCGAAGGTGGGCACAGGTACCGCACGGGTGACCTCAGCCGCCAGGGCATCAGGCACGCCTTCGATGACGAGCGCGAAGCAACCCGCGTCGCTTATGGCTATGGCGTCGTCGACCAGGAGCTTTGCTTCAGCGGGGGAGCGGCCCTGTACTCGGTGGCCTCCCATGGCATGGAAGGACTGAGGGGTCAGGCCTATGTGGCCCATGACCGGGATCTCTGCGTCAAGTACCGCCCGTATGACCTTCAAACGCTTGGTCCCGCCTTCCAGCTTGACGGCCCCAGCCCCAGCGCGCACCAGGCGGACGGCGTTGTTGACCGCTTCTCTGGGCCCGGAGTGGTAGCTCGCCCAGGGAAGGTCCGCGACTACTAGCTGGGGGGGCTGTGAACGGGCTACGGCTCCGGTGTGGCGCACCATGTCCTCGATCGTGACGTGCAACGTGTCCTCGAAGCCCAGCACCACCATGCCGAGGGAGTCGCCCACCAGGATCACGTCGACGCCGCCGGCCGCTGCCGCCCTCGCCGTCGGAGCGTCGTAAGCGGTGACCATTACGAGCGGTTGGCCCTGACCCTTACGGGCCCGGATCCCGGGCGCACCTAATAGGGAGGCCCTTTGTACTGTCATCATCTCAACCTCCGGCGGTCCAGTGCCTCTCGGGGCTACCGGCCGCAGGCGCATCCTACCCTCGGACGGCGCGGCATGCCCGCGGCCGTCCCGTTGGAGCTTTTAGTTCGAACCCTTGCTAGTGAGCGAGAAAGCTTGCGCCAGGTGGTTCCAGGAGCAGGAGACGCACACCTCGATCACGTAACAGGCCAGGTCCCGGCCGGGGTTAGCCAATTTGGCAAGCTCTTTTTTGGAGGCGACGCACCGACCGGAGGGGGGTAGCCGGTGCCCGAAGACGTAGGACACCAGCCGTAGTTTGACGTCCTCGCAGATGGGGCAGTCCTCCTGGGAGTCCTCCCCGGCATCGAGCGCGGCCCGCAGCAGTTCGGGGTGGGCATCGCATATGTCCAGGCGGGACAAGTGACCCTTGCGGTACTCGCTCACCACCACGTTGCGAGCCAACCGGTAGTCCACGTTGCCAAGGACACGCAACGACGAAGAGCCCTTGACGGCCGCCTTTGGCAAGTACGTCATCGCCATACTGCTACCACAGGCCACAGGGTACCTGGTCGGCGAGCCATCTCCCGACGTTGCCGGATCTTGGACGATCGAACGGCGTCGCGCTGTACTGGGGGAGCGGCTCTCCCACCTGGCCACCCGGGGTCGGGGTACCTCACGGGCCGGGACAGCTTCAGTCGTTCTCCACGGCACCGGGCTGGGCTGCCCACCATTGGTCGAGGAGGTGCAAGGCCTCGTCGTGCGAATGGGGGCCTTCTTCCAGGCGTGCCTCGAGGAGGAAGGCGAGGGCCTGGCCGACCAGGGGCCCGGGCCGCAGGCCCAGGTGGGCCATGATCTCCCGCCCGTCGAGGTCAGGGCGAATGGCCGCCAGCTCCTCCTTTCCGCGCAGCTCGGCGATGCGGGCCTCGAGTTCGTCCATGCGCTGGCCGAGCGCTTTGGCACGTGCCACGTTGCGCGTGGTGCAATCGGCGCGCGTCAGCTCGTTGAGATCTTCCAGGAGATCGCCGGCATCGCGGACGTAACGGCGCACAGCGCTGTCTGTCCAGCCCATGCCATAGGTATGGAACCGGAGGTGCAGCTCCACCAGGTGGCTGACCTTGTCGATGTCGTCCACCGGGTAGCGCAGGGCGCGCATACGGTCACGGGTCATCCTCGCGCCCACGACCTCGTGATGGTGGAAGGTCACGGTGCCACCTGGGCCGAAGGAACGAGTTTTGGGCTTGCCGATGTCGTGGAAGAGGGCCGCCAGCCTCACCGTCCTATCGGGACGTGCCCTCTGTACGACCGCTACGGTATGGGCGAGGACGTCCTTGTGGCGGTGGATGGGGTCCTGCTCGAGGGCCAGGGCCATGAGCTCGGGGAGGAACTCGTCGGCCAGGCCCGTCTTCACCAGGAACCACAAGCCCTCGGACGGGTCGGTCACCACCATGAGCTTGTCAAGCTCGTCGCGCACGCGCTCATCTGAGACTATGTCCAGGCGTCCGCGCAGAGCAGTGACGGCCTCGACTAGTTCCGGGCTGGGCCGCAAGGCGTACCCGGCGATGAAACGCGCCGCTCGAAGCATTCGTAAAGGGTCGTCGGTGAAGGACACCTCGGGCGATAGGGGTGTCCTCAACCTCTTGTCGGCCAGGTCGCTCACACCATTGAACGGGTCGACCAGCTGCAGGTCGGGCAAGGAAAGGGCCATGGCATTGACGGTGAAGTCGCGTCGCGCCAGGTCGGACTCCAGGGCGGTCGAAAAGATTACCTCCGGTTTGCGAGACGAGGCCCCGTACTGCTCGGCACGGTGGGTCGTCACCTCGACCCTCGTGGCGCCTTTGGCGGCACCTATCGTCCCGAAGCGCTTGCCCTGGGCCCAGACGCTGTCTCCCCATCCGGCCAGGATCTGCTCTGTAAGAGACGGCATGGCGTCGGTGGTGAAATCGAGGTCGCCGCCGCCGCTCAGGCGGTCGGCCAGGAGGTCTCGTACCACCCCGCCGACCAGGTAAAGCCGGGCCCCGGCGGCCTCGAAAAGCCGCGCTAGCCCGTTGGCTGTGTCCAGGGTCGGCCTAAGCCGTTCGGGTACCACAGCCGAGAGCCTAGATAGAAGCATGGAGATGCGAGCGCTAAACGGATGGGAGCAGGCCGGCCGTCTGCAACGCCACCCGGAAGTCGTGGGGGTTGGTGGCGGCCTGTAAAGCGGCGCGTAGCGAGATCTCACCTGCCTTGAACAGGTTGAACAGGCTCTGGTCGAACGTCACCATCCCGTGGTACTCACCGTCGGCGATCACGTCTTCAATGGTCTCGCCCGAGCCGCCGTTCGGGTCAAGGATGCGGTCGGAGATACGGCCGGTCATCACCATGGCTTCGACCGCGACCACGCGGCCCACGCCGTCGGCCCTGGCTACGAGCCTCTGGCTGATGACGCCTCTCAGGACCGCGGCCAGGCTTATGCGCACCTGGCGCTGTTGGAAGGGAGGGAAAAAATCGACGATCCGGTTGATGGTCTCGGTCGCGTTGGTCGTATGGAGGGTGGACAGGACGAGGTGGCCCGTCTCGCCGGCTGACAGGGCGGCCTGGATCGTTTCGGGGTCCCGCATCTCGCCGATCAGGATCACGTCGGGGTCCTGGCGCAAGACTCGCCTCATGGCTTGGGACCAGTCCCTGGTGTCGGTGCCGATCTCCCGTTGGCTGATGATCGACATCTTGTCCCGGTGGAGCACCTCGATCGGGTCTTCGATGGTGATGATGTTGGCAGACCGGTTGTTGTTGATGTGGTCGATCATGGCGGCCAGCGTCGTCGTCTTGCCTGAGCCCGTAGGCCCGGTGACGAGCACGAGCCCTCGGTGCTCCTCGGCCAGACGGGTGACGACCGGAGGTAGGCCCAGGTCTGTGGCGGACAGGGCACTCGGGAGCACTCTCCGCAGGACCAGCCCGGCGGTGCCCCTCTGGCGGAAAGCGTTGCAACGAAAACGGCCCAGGCCGCTGACCGAGAGCGAGAAGTCAGCCTCACCGGTCGACTTGAACTCCTCGAGACGTTCGGGCGGGAGGACGACCTGGACGAGCTCTTCACATTCCTCGGGCCCGACCACAGAGAAGGGCGTCATCCGCAGGTCTCCATTGACGCGAACCCTTGGAGCGGACCCGACCTTGATGTGCAGGTCGGACGCACCTTGTTCTACAACATGGCGCAAGACGGCAGGTAAGTCGATCACCACGAACGGGTATCGGCACGTTTTGGCCTCAGCCTGAGCCCGGCTGCGCATCCCGGCGAAGTTCTGCCAAGCTAGATCTGGCGGCTAGGCTTCAAGGGCCCACGATGAGCTGCTGAAAGCCTTTGCCCCGACCACTGATGCCCTCTTTTGGCAACGTCATCCGCTGGGGTACTGAGTCCGCCCGGGTCGGGCGCTGGCGGGCTGACGGCTCGGTTGCCTTCTTCGTCCCCATCCCCGACGGGACGCCGGCGTCGGCCGAGTTCGCTCGGCGCTGTCTGAGCGTGCTGGCCGAACAGGGCTTCGAGCGCGTCATAACCAGTGCCGTGTCGTCACGCGAGCAAGCCGGGCTGTTGCAAGCCGGTTTTGAAGTCCACGAGCACCTCCACTTGCTGGTCCTGCACAGAGGGGTCGCGCTCTCGCCGCTGCCCGCCGTGCCGCGCCGGCGCCGGGCCGGCCCGCGACGCAGGAACGGTCTGTTGAAGGTCGATGGGGCCGCTTTCGCTCCGTTCTGGCGTCTTGACCGTGCCGGGCTCCGAGAGGCGGTGAGGGCGACGCGCCAGCACCGCCTCCGGGTCGTGCTCGGCGACCATCGCGCCGTGGTCGGCTACGCCATCTGTGGCACGTCGGGCGGCCGAGGGTTCGTCCAGCGCCTGGCAGTGGCGCCACGCGCTCAGGGAAGGGGTATCGGGAAGGCACTCCTCCTGGACGGGCTCCATTGGCTCCGAGCTTCGGGCGCCCAAGAGATCGCCGTCAACACCCAGGTCGGCAATGACCCGGCCCTGGCCCTCTACCGAGGCGCCGGTTTCCGGGACGACCCGGACGGTTTGGCTGTCCTGTCGGCCAGGCTCAACGTCCGGGACGCGTCGGAGGTGAGCTGAGCATTGTGGCCCAGCCCGGCCCGTGCCTTGACGTCGGCCTGCGCCTTGGTCCGAGCCCGTAGCCTCATGGCCGTGCTGTTCCTCGGGAGCACCGTGCTGATGGGGTTCCCTCCGGTCCCCGTCGCTGCTGACCCGGCCCCGGCGCCGTCGACGACCACTCCGGGGCGCGCCGCCTCCCCCCCGGCCCCGCCCGTGGCCCGGGGGCACAACATCTCCACTGGTCGGGACAACCTCACTCTCGTATCTCAAAGCGCCTGGGTGGGCCCGGGACCGGGAGAGTTCCAGTTACGCCTGGCAGTGACGGCGAGCCACCAGGCCGATGAGTCGTTGGCCGTCATCGTCTATGGGAAGTTGTTCGCTCGGTCTCAGTTCCAAGCCGCCGTGGACGGGGACGTGTACGGCCCCTATTACGACGGCCCCGGCGCAGGCAACACGCCGGTCCCGCTGGACGACCTGGTCGATGACCCGGCCGGGGGGGTCGATGTGGACATTCCAATTAATTCACCGAGCGGAGGTTTGTCCTTTACGACCACCGGGGTCTACCCGGTCCAAGCGTTCCTGGAAGACAACGGCGTCCGGACCGGCCCGACACTCACCACGTTCATCGTGTACGTCGGCAAGGATGCCAGTACGCTGCGGCGCCTTGACACCGTGCTGGTCGTGCCGGTGGGGGCCAAGGTCCCGATCGGCCAGACGGGCGTGCCTGGGCCTTTACCGGCGGCGTCGGCGAGCACCCTGGAGGCCGATGCGGCACAGCTTCAACTGTGGCACGTCCCGGTGACCATCCGCGCCGAGCCCGCCGCAGTGCTGTCGCTGGCCGAAGGAGGCGCGGCCGGCAAGGGCGCGGTAGGCAAACTGCGCGACGCATTGGCCGCAGGTGACGAACTGCTCCCGACCACACAGTTGCCCATCGACCTTGGCGCCCTGGTCAGTGCCGGTCTGACCGCAGACCTGCGAGAGGAGCTCTCGTCAGGCATTTTGAGCCTGGGCCGGACGCTGGGGCAAACACCGTCCCTGAGCACGTGGGCGTTTTCGGGCGGGGTCAACGCTGCCACTATGGCTGCACTAGCCGCGCTGGGCGCCAGGCAGGTCGCCGTGCCCGAAGGAGACCTGTCGGCCCTCCCGCCGTCGACCGTCGACCTGACATTTTCCCTGCCCACGGAACTGGCGGCACAGAGCAACACGCTCCGGGTGATGGGCGTCGACAGCGAGCTGGCGGCGCGCTCGGTCCAGGCGTCGGTGCCCGGGCAAACGGCGCTAGTGGCCAACCAGGTCCTGGCCGAGCTGGCCATGGTCGACCTCGAGGCGCCCGGCCACGTTCGCGGCATCGTCGTCGCCCCTCCGCCAGGCGCCGTGCTCGTCCCCGGCTTTTTGTCCGTCGTACTCGCCGGACTGCACGGTAACCCCCTGCTGAACGCCGTAACTCTGTCCCAGATGTTCCGAGACCTCTCAGTGGCCACTCAGGCTAACGGGCGCCTTTTGGTACGCCAGCTAGAGGGCCAAAGCGTTGCCGCATTGGGGGGGACCGATCTGCTGGCGACGGCGCGGGCTACGGTCTCGGCCGACGCGGAACTGTACGGCGCCACTTACCCTGCCGTCGGGTCGCTGGACCAGGAGCTGGACGTCAGCTTGTCGGCTGTCTTCTCGGTCCTCCAGCGGGCGGCCCTGATCGGTGCCGTCCTGCGTGCCTCGGAGTCCGACCTATCCAAAGTGCGGCTACCGCCCTCCAGCTCCATAACGCTTACCTCACGCCAAGGGCGCCTTCCTCTGACACTGCTGTCGAGCGCGGGCTCGCCGGTGAGGGTGCTACTCACCCTTACGAGCGAGCAGCTGAGCTTCGTGGACGTCAGGTTCGCCGGTGTCGGTTCGTGCCGCTCGGTCAGCCCCGGCTCAGAGAACTGCCAGCTCACCTTGAGCCCGCTCCACCCCACGGTCCTCCAGGTGCCGGTGGTGGTGCGCACGAGCGGCGCCTTTCCCTTGGCGTTGCAGCTGGCCACGCCTTCGGGCTCAGAGGAGATCGCCTCCAGCACCGATACCGTCCGCTCGACGGCCATCTCCGACGTCGGCCTGGTCCTCATGGTCAGCGCGGCGCTCTTCCTAGCCGTTTGGTGGGCCCGCAACGCCCGGCACGGCCGGCGGGCGCGTCAGCTGGTCCCACGTCCCGCCGACGACGAGGGCCCTGAGGGGGGCCCTCAAGCCGACGCTGTCGAGACGGGCCAGGTAAACGCCCGAGCCTCCCGGTGAGGCGCGCCACCGGCGACGCGGGCCACCCGCTGGCTCCGAGCTCTCTGTGAGCGGGGGCGAACCCAAGCGTTGGGCCGCCGTGCGGGCCGCCCCCTGGCTGACCGTCCTGCCCGGGTGGGCCGGCGGGACGCCCGACGCTCTGCCTACCCGTCCACATGCTTCGTCTACTCGCAACGCCGTCGTCATGGCCGCAGGGACGACGGTTTCCCGGCTGAGCGGGTTCGGGCGGGTGCTCGCCGTCGGCTGGGTCCTGGGCCAGGGCCGCCTGGCCGATGCTTACAACCAGGCGAACACAGTTCCCAATACAATTTACGAGCTCCTCTTGGGCGGGGTGCTCTCGGCCACCCTCCTGCCCGTACTTATGGAGGCGCTCAGCCGCAAGGGCGACGACCGGGACGAAGGCGCCGTCCCCGCCGTCGTCACCTTTCTCTCCGCCCTGCTGGTCGTCGGGACCGCCTTGTTCTGGCTATGCGCACCTTTCATCGTGGATTTCTTCCTGCTGCGGGCCAAAGGTGGCGATGTGGCCGGCGAACGTGCCCTGGCCACGACGTGGCTGCGATTGTTCACCCCACAGTTGCTCTTCATCGGCCTCACCACGCTCACCACCGCACTTCTGAACGCCCGTCGACGCTTCGGCGCGGTCGCCTTCAGCCCGGTCCTCGCCAACATGGTGACAATTGCCGCCCTGTTTGCCGCCGACCACATGGTGAAGCACGCCTCGATCAGCGCCTACCAGGCGGACACGGCGGCTCTGGCGGTGGTGGGGATCGGGACGACCGCCGGCTACCTGGTCCAGCTGCTCGCCCAATTACCGGCTCTGTTGCGGGCCGGCGTCCCGCTGTGGCTCTCCTGGCGCCCTTCACATCCGGCGCTGCGCACCATAGGAAGGCTCTCGGGCTGGACGATCGGTGCCGTGGTCTCTAACCAGCTCTCCTTTACCTTGGTCTCCGTCCTGGCTAACTCGAAAACGGGCCAGCTTTCTGCTTTCATCTATTCGTACACCTTCATGCAACTGCCTTATGCCGTTGTGGCTGTGTCCATTTCGTATGCGGTGGCGCCGGACCTGGCTCAATTATGGACAGGGAAAGACCATGAGGGTTTTGCACACCGGGTGGGCTATGCCATGCGCTTGACCTTAGCGTTGTTGTTGCCGGGAGGTATCGGGTACGCGTTATTGGCTCACCCTATTGTTTTACTGGCTCTGGTCCATGGCAACTTCAGCGCCGCCGAAGCCGGCCTCACCTCGACGATGCTCACCATCTTTTCCCTTGGCCTACCTGGGTTTAGCGCGTACCTCCTTTTGATGAGAGCCTTCCAGTCCAAGCAGGATACCCGCTCGATGTTCTGGCTTTATGTCGTGGAAAATGGGCTCACAATTGTGGCTGCGCTAGTCCTGTACCCGCTCGTCGGTGCGCCCGGGCTAGTAGTGGCGTGGATCGGGTCGTACACCGCTACCGTCCCATTTGCGTGGCGCCGGCTCCGACGGTCGGCACCGATGGAAGTTCCCGCCGGTTGGTTAGTACGGGTAGGTTTGGCCACGGTGATAATGACGGCCGTAGTGGGGGCGCTTTTGGGCCTGGTGCCTGGTCCGGGTAGTGCAGCGTGGTCTGGCGCGCGCGTGGTATTCGTTGCGGCAGCCGGAGCAGCGACCTTTATAATGTGCGCCCGAGCCTTGGGAGTTTCTGAGTTCAACGGACTGAGGGCGCGCTATCGTTCGTTGGTACGGTAAGCGACCGGGCTAAAAGGGCCACGAGGATAGGAGCGACGTGACGGTACGGATAGTGACTGACAGTGCCTCCGATCTCCCCCAAGAAATGGCGGAGGCATTGGACATCGTCGTTGTCCCGCTCCATGTCCGCTTCGGTGCTGACGAGCTGGTGGACCGCCACCAGCTCAGCGTGGCCGAGTTCTGGGCCCGGTGCGCCGCCTCGGCAGACCTGCCCGAGACGGCCGCTCCGTCCCCGGGCGCCTTCAAATCCGCTTTCGACGACCTGCTGGCCGAGGGGGCGGACGGAGTGGTCTGCGTGACGTTGTCCGCGAAGCTCTCGGCCACAAATGAGGCCGCTTCGCAGGCGGCCCGGGCGATGGACGACCCTGCGGCGGTAACCGTCCTCGACTCGTTCAGCGTGACGATGGGCCAGGGCCTCGTGGCCGTGGCGGCGGCCGAAGCCGCCGCCGACGGCGCGAGCATGGGCAGCGTCGTAGACGCGGCTGAGTCCACCCGAGAGCGACTGACCGTCTGCGGCGTCATCGATAGCCTCGAGAACCTGCGCCGAGGGGGCAGGATCGGTGGCGCCGCCGCCGCCCTGGGGACCCTATTGTCCATCAAGCCCGTCATAGAGGTGCGCGGGGGCGTGGTGGAGCAGGAGTCGAGGCAGCGCACCCGGGCCAAATCACTGAGGTACCTGGCGCAGAAGGTGCGCTCGGCAGCGCCATTGGAACGGCTGGCCGTAGTGAATGCGCAGGCTCCTGACTTCAACGAGTTCCTCAGAATGGTGGATGACGTACGGTCCACCAAGCCGGTGGTGGTGGGCGAGATCGGCCCGGTCATAGGTACGCATGCGGGGCCGGGCACGATCGGCGTGGCATGGGTGAGAGAGCGTCGTTGAAGGCTGGGCCCCTCGTGGCCCCCCAAGTCCCGGGCGGAGGGGGTTGAGGGACCGAGAAGGCGGCCGAGGCGGTAGCCTTGGTGGCAATGCCAGGTCTTGCGCCCGGTCTACCGCGAGCTCTTGCCGGGCGTTACCGGCTTGTCCGGCTCTTGGCCAAGGGTGGGATGGCCGAGGTCTGGGAAGGCCGCGACGAAGTCCTCAACAGGCCCGTCGCCATCAAGATGCTGCTGGCTCATCTGGCGGCGGATCCTTACCTGCAAGAGCGCTTTCGCAGGGAGGCCGTCACGGCGGCCCGCCTTGTCCACCCCGGGATCGTCGCCATCTTCGATGCCGGCGTCGAGGTCCTAGGAGAGGCTGGGACCGACGCGGGGTCGCTGTTTTCTGTGGGCTGGCCCCGGGACGAGCGCACCAAGCCGGACATGCCCTGGCCTGACCAGCCGAGCACGGCTTTCATTGTCATGGAGCTGGTCCCCGGCGAGACGCTTCGGGACCTGATCGCACGCGCCGCCCCACTGTCCCCCCGGCTGGCCACGGCGATCGTCGCTCAAGTGGCCGACGCGTTGGCTTACGCCCACGCTCAGGGCCTCGTGCACCGCGATATCAAGCCCGCAAACGTCCTGCTGCGGGACGAGGGCTCCGACGTGGTGCGTGTCAAGGTGGCCGACTTCGGGATCGCTAAGGCCGCGGCGACGGCCGGTGGTGACCTGACTGCCAGCGGCACGGTCCTGGGTACGCCTAAGTACCTGTCGCCTGAACAGGTGCAAGGCAAGGAGCCCGATGCCCGGGCCGACCTTTATTCGCTGGGGGTCGTCCTGTTTGAGATGCTGGCCGGGCGACCGCCGTTCCAGGAGAGCACGGACATGGCGACGGCCCTGGCCCAGGTCCAACAACCAGTCCCCGCCCTTGACGAGCTGGTCCCAGGTTTGCCACGGCAGCTGACGGACATCGTGGGCGCCCTGTTGGCCAAGGACCCGGCGGATAGGGTGCCGTCCGCGCTGGCTCTCGGTGGTTCTCTGGCCCGCGTCGGGCGCAGCCTGGGGACCTCGGAGGCCTCGAACGAGCCCGGTGCCGACGTCCACACCGGCCTGTTGCCAACCTTGCAGAGCCCATCGGGGCCCAAGGACGCGAACGCCAGGCCGGCGAGCGCGGGTGGCACTATCGCCCTGGCCAGCGAGCCGACGGAGGCAGCGGCGCTGGCGGAGGGGCCCACCGGCCCCATCCTGGTCGAACCGGCCGGCGAGGCCGTAAAGGCCGGACGCGGGCGCCGCAAGAGTAGTCGGGAGCGCGTCCCCAAGAGGAGCTCGGCCCGCGGGCCCGGGCCCCACCGTAAGCGCCGGCCCGGACGGTGGGCGAGCATCGTCGTCGCCGTGCTGCTGGTGGCGGGATTGAGCTTGGCTGGCGCCCTCGCCCATTTCCCCGGGCCGGCGCCGGGGACCAAGCAGGACGCCGGGGGCGATGGTGGCCGGGCATCGTCGGGCTCGAGCTCCACTTCGGCTCTCACCGTGGTCTCTGTCCATGAGCTCACCCAAGACGGTAACCAACCGAATGACAACGTGAGCGAGTTGCTCAGTGTCATAGGCAACAACCCGAGCGGGTACTGGGAGAGCGATATATACAACAGCGCCGAGTTCGGTGGTTCCGGCGGCTTCGGCCTCGTACTGCAGCTTGCGGGGCTACATGTGTTGCGCCAGTTGACCGTGAGCACGCCGATGCAAGGTTGGACCGCAGAGGTATTCGCCTCCAGCTCCGATGCTGGCGCTCTTAGCGGTTGGGGCCAGGCCCTTTCGCGCCAATCGGCGATCAATGGCGACTCGGTGTTCTCTCTGCGCGACAAGAGAGCCAGCTGGGTCCTGCTCTGGATGATCGATCCGGGCCCGACCCGCCAAGCCGTGGTGCGCAGGCTTTCAGTGACCTAACTCCTGGCGAGGACTATTCTGCCGGGCATGCCCGAAAGCGACGAGGTTCCCGCAGCGGCCCCGGTGGTCCCCCCGGGCGACGGCGCCGGACCAGCAGGTCGGAGCCCGCAAAGTGTCGATATGGCCGATGCTGCCAGCGCCCACATCATCGATCTGGTTAGCAAGGTCCGCGCCCGGACGACGCTCAAAGTGGTCACGCTGCTACGAATTGTCGTGTACGGATTAGTGGTTGCCATAGCCCTGATCACCGCTCTGGTACTGATCGTGCTGGGCGTGGTGCGGATTTGGGACGCGTACCTGCCGTTGGGCCCGGTGGGCCGGCGGGTCTGGCTGGGTTACGTGGTTGTGGGAGGTCTTCTTTTCCTGGGAGGGGCCGCCCTGCTTGGACGGCACCGAACGGCGCGGCGATGAGCGTTAGACGGGCAGGGCCGGAGGCGACGGCCCCGGAGTTGGAATACGGCCGGACCGGCCAGAGTTGAGCATGGGCGTGCAGACCGAAATAGAACTTGACCAAGAGCTGAGGGACGTAGTCATCATCGGGTCTGGCCCGGCGGGCCTGACGGCCGCCGTCTACTGTGCCCGGGCCAACCTCGTCCCCCTGGTCCTTGAGGGTGAGCTTTCGTCCACGGGTGACCAACCCGGGGGACAGCTCATGCTCACCACGGAGGTGGAGAACTATCCCGGCTTCCCCGACGGCGTGCTGGGCCCGGTGCTGATGGCGCAGATGAGGGCCCAGGCGGAGCGGTTCGGTGCCCAGTTGGTGGCCTCCAAAGCCACCAGGGTGAAATTGCAGAGCGGGGGCCCTCACACTGTTTGGTTCCGGGATCCCTCGAGCGGCGAAGAGCTGGAGGTCGGGGCCAGGGCGGTCATCGTGGCCACGGGTGCGCGTTCGCTCATGCTCGGCTTGCCCAAAGAGCGGGAACTGCTCGGCCACGGCGTTTCCACCTGCGCCACTTGCGACGGGTTCTTCTTTCGGGGCCAGCACATCGCCGTGATCGGTGGAGGAGATTCGGCTCTGGAGGAGGCTGTGTTCCTCAGCCGGTTCGCGGAGTCCGTAACCGTCGTGCACCGGCGGGGCGACTTGCGAGCGTCGAAGATCATGCAGGACCGAGCCCTCGCCAATCCGAAGGTCAAGTTTGCCTGGCACTCTGTGGTGGCCGAGGTCTTAGGCGATCTGAAGGTGGAGGGCCTAAAGCTGCGCGACGTCAAGAGCGGGGCCGAGAGCGTGCTGCCCGTAACCGGTGTTTTCATTGCCATCGGGCACGCCCCCAATACGGACCTCCTGCGGGAACAGGTCGTGCTGGACCCGGAGGGCTACGTCGTCACCCAGTCCGGCACGACCGCCACGAGCGTCGATGGGGTGTTCGCGGCGGGTGACCTTTCCGATCGTCGGTACCGCCAGGCCGTCACGGCCGCCGGAAGCGGGTGTATGGCGGCCATCGACGTTGAGCGTTGGCTCGAGGAGCACTGATCTTCCTTCTCCCCGCCGGGAAGGAATTAGCGACGGGCCGGGCAGGTTGTTACAAGGGCGATCCGTGAGTCAACCTTCGAGCAGGGCGGGTAGAGCCCGGCAACAGAAAGGGAAGAGGTCACCACATGTCATCGACCACCTTACTAACCGACGCCACTTTTGATGAAGAGATCGGGTCGGCGACCGAACCTGTCCTCGTGGACTTTTGGGCGGAATGGTGCGGACCGTGCAAGATGATCGAGCCCGTCCTCGAAGAGATTGCCCGGGAGAACGAGGGCCGTCTACGGATTGGCAAGGTCAATGCTGACGACAACCTTGAAACGGTACGGCGCTTCGATGTCATGAGCATCCCGACCTTGATCCTGTTCAAGGATGGCGAGCCTCAGTTGCGGTTGGTGGGCGCCAAGGGTAAAGCGCAGCTTCTCCAAGAACTCAACCGTTACCTCTAGACCTCTGCGGCTGGTCCCTCGGTCTTCGGACATCGTCGTAGGTCGCCGTAGCTACTGAGGGCTTGTTTCAGGGCCCTATGAGGATGGACGTTAGGCAATCCACAAGGCTGTGCACAGTTGTGGATGAGGTCGAGGTGACCGATCCTGAAGTGCAGGTAAATGCCTGACCTGCACTTTTGGTCACCGAAACGGAGGCGTGGGGCGGGAAGCCCGGTTTTAGCGGCAGCTCGTGGCCGAGTGGGACCGCGGTGCCGGTAGGCCCGGAACGAGTGAGTCGCCACCTCCAGAAAGGCTCATGCCGCTGGAGAAAACTGCGGTGCGGCCCGGCCAGGTGGAGCGCGGCTGGTCGTGGTGTGGTCCTAGGCCCCCGCCTCGGCGCCGTCCGGCGTCAGGGCCCACCGGAACGCGCTACAGCCACGGCCAAAGCCGAGCTGGGACCACAACTCGGCCGCCGTAATGATGGCCAGGGGGCTGGTTTCTACCCTGGGTTCAAATCCCTTCGTTGGGCTCCGTCATTGCTTTGTAGATGCGCTCCAGGTCCTCAAGCGTGGCGAACTCGATGACCACCTTCCCTCGGTTGGCGCCCATGTCTACTCGCACCTTGGTGTTGAGGCGGTCAGCCAAGAGTTCTTCCAACTCGAGGATGCCGGGTGGACGGAGCCGCCCGGATGGCTTTAGAGAGCCGGGATCATCGTCGGGAGCGGTCACCTGGTTACGTTGCCGTACGGCTTCCTCCACCTCGCGTACTGACAGTTGCTCATTGGCGGCTCTGCGGGCCAGGGACTCAAGGAAGGCACGGTCTGGGGTGCCGAGCAAGGCCCGGGCATGACCGGCGCTAAGACGTCCTTCGGCGACCAGGCGTTGGACCGACGGCGGTAACTGGAAGAGCCTGAGGGCGTTAGTGATAGCGGCACGGCTCTTACCGACCCGGGTGGAGAGCTGCTCGTGCGTCAGGTCGAAGTCCTCGATGAGTTGCTGGTAGCCCGCCGCCTCCTCGAGAGGGTTGAGCTCTTCGCGGTTCAGGTTCTCAATGAGCGCTTGCTCCAGGCTCTCGCTGTCGGAGGCGACGCGAATAATGGCCGGGATCGTGGCCAGGCCAGCTCGACGCGCTGCCCGCCATCGCCTCTCCCCGGCGATCAGCTCGTAATTTTCGTCTGAAATGCGCCGCACCAAAATGGGTTGGAGGATCCCGATCTCCCTGACTGAGGCGGTCAGCGCGGCCAGAGCCTCTTCGTCGAAGTGGCCCCGTGGTTGACGAGGATTAGGGCGGACAGCCGTGATCGCCAGTTCCGCCAACGCTCCTCTGTCTTTCAGTACGTCGGTAGGGATCAGGGCCCCCAGGCCCCTACCCAACCCGCTGCGGCGCACCACCACTTACCTCCTTGGCTAATTCCCGGTAGGCCGTCGCGCCCCTACAGGTCGGGTCAAAAACGATGATCGGTTGGCCGTAGGAAGGGGCCTCCGACAACCGCACTGTGCGCGGCACGACGCTCCGGCAAACCTTGTCTCCAAAATGCCTGCGGACTTCGTCGACTACCTGCTCACCCAGTCTCGTTCTGGCGTCGAACATGGTCATGATGATGGTGGTGACGCTCAGCCCGGGGTTCAGGTTCGCGCGCACCCGCTCGATGTTGCTGAGCAGCTGCCCGAGACCCTCAAGTGCGTAGTACTCGCACTGGATCGGGACAGCGACCTCGTTGGCCGCCGCTAGTGCGTTTATCGTCAGCAGGCCGAGGGAGGGCGGGCAGTCGATCAGGACGAAATCGAACTCGTCGAGCACGGGAGCGATCGCCCTCTTCAGGCGAAGTTCACGGCTAAAGGTGGGAACGAGCTCGATCTCAGCCCCGGCCAAGTCGATCGTCGCTGGCACCAGGAACAAATTGCGCAGGTTGGTCGGTTCGGTGCAATCCTCGATCGGGACGTCATGCAGGAGGACGTCATAGATAGAGGTATCGAGGTTCCGAGCGTTGACACCCAATCCCGTCGTAGCGTTCCCTTGTGGGTCCAGGTCCACTACCAGAACGCGGTACCCCATCTCGGCCAGAGCTGCGCCAAGGTTGACGGTGGTAGTCGTCTTGCCGACCCCACCTTTCTGGTTGGCTACCGCCAGTACGCGGGGAAATGGTGGCTTGCCTGGCGGTGCAGCGCCAATGCTGCCCGACGGAGCCCTTTGTGCTGATTGCGCGCTGGCGGCGGCCAGGCCGGGCGCATGCACCTCTTCGCGTTCCGCGTGAGCCCGACTTGAGGAGTTGACGGTCACCGTGCCGTCTTCGGACGCCGTTCGAGCTGAGGTAGAGGTCCCCTCCTCGCCTCTCCGGTCGGAGTCGTTCATTGTGTCACCATCCTGTCTCGCCACGACCCTAACGGCAAGCACTGTGACTGGGTCGGGCCCTTACCCGCAATCCTGCCACCGTTGGTCCCTACTTCATGTTTCACGTGGAACATCCTGGGGCCAGTCTTTGCGCATGCCGACGGCCGGCGGTTTACGTTTTGGTGGCCCTACGGCCAGGATCTCGGCACGCCCGCCGAGGTCGTTGACCGCGTCCTCCCCCTCGCGCTGCGAAGTGGACCTGAACGTGGGCAAAGCCGACGAGCGGCCCATCGGCGATCGATAACTGACTGGGCCAACGTGGGGCCGCCATGAAACGCTAACCACTCGCTCGGGCCCGGTTGGAGATCAGCACGGCTCAGAACAGCGGGCGCTTGAAAGGCACCCCAACGCGTCGGGGATAACGCGGCGGGCATGGCGAAGTTGCCACCAGACCACTAATCGTCGTAGGACCGCCCCCAGTGTCGACGACCTGGGTCCGCTGCAGGGCCAACCCAAGTTCTGCCAGACCTGCTACGGACCACCGCGACGGCAAGGAACCGGGTGGCTCGGCGACGAGCAGGAGAGCGCCGAGCTTCAGTAGCGGGGCCGCGCATTCGGCCGTCGGGGCGGGTGGAGCGAAACTGCGGGCCGTAACGAGGTCGGACGCTCCTCGCAGGGCCGTGCGGGCGACGTTCTCAGCCCGGTCGCATAAGACGTCGACCCGACTAGCTGAGCCCAGCGTCTCTAGAGCACTTTTCAGCCAAGCCGCTCTCCTTTGGTTGCTCTCGACAAAAACCCATCGGCTGCTCGGCCACGTCAAGGCAAGGACGAGCCCCGGAAGCCCGCCGCCGCTGCCGAGGTCGACAGCGATCTGCGGCACCGCCGTGACCATTTTGGCGAAAGCCAGGCTCCGCTCCATCTGGGCGGTTACAGGTCCCGGACCGAGGAAGCCGAACCGGCGAGCTTCGTTTAGGAGCGCTTCGAGCACGGCCGGCTCGTAGCTGGAGGAGGGTTGAGCGCCGAACTCAGTCACGCGGTCGCTGCCCGGACGGCCTAAACACCGGTGGCGGCAAAGACGCTAGGAACCGGGGTCTTCTTCTCCAGCGAAGGTTGCGTCGAGGGGAGCGGACGAGGAAGCACGCTCGGGTGCGGCGTCAGCGGCCAGCGGGATAACGACGACACGACGGTATGGCTCTTCGCCTTCCGAGATCGTCCCCACACCTTCGACGGTATTAATAGCGTCGTGCACGACTTTCCGGTCAGAAGGGGGCATCGGTTCCAAAGCGCGCTTCACGTTGCTGGTCTTGACTTCGGCAGCCACGTTCTGAGCGAAGCGGGCCAGAGCCTCCTGCCTGCGCCGTCTATACCCGTTGACATCGATGACGAGCCGGCAATCGCTGGGCGACGCCTGACGCTGGAGCACCGTACGAGTCAGTTCTTGGAGCGCTAGCAAGGTCGTGCCTTTGGGACCTATAAGCGTCCCCAGGTCCTCCCCCTCGATGCGGAGTTCCACCAACTCATTAGTCAGTTCGCTGCTGGTGATGGTGGCCTGGGCGCCCAGCTCCGAAAGGAGGCCCTGGAGGAAGTCCTCAGCCAATCGCACTTGCTCTTCGATCGAGGCGGTTGTCACGGGGTCGAAACTAGTGCTTTCCTGCGGCGCGCTGTCACCGGCCGCCTTCGGTGCCCGGGGCCGCCGACGGCGAGCTGCCTGCCCGTCACGGTCACCCCGCTCCGCTCCGGTATCGCGCGTTTCGCCGGGCGACCGGGTAATGGGAGCAGGGCCCTCCTGCTCGGAGTCGGCCGGTCCGCTGCTTGCGTCAGCCTCGGCCGGCCGGGGGGCCGCTTCGTGGGCGGCATGCGGGCGACTGCGCTTGCGGTCCCTCCGGTCCCCCTTTGGCCGTGGGTACCGCGGTTGGATGCGCGCCCGCACTCGCGCTTCTTCCTTCAGACGACCGAAGAGCCCGATCTTTGGTTCGGAGATGATCTCGAACTCGGCTTCGTTCTCGGCCACCCCTAACTGCTCGAGCGCGGATTTCTTAGCCTCTTCGACTGTACGACCAGTCGTCTCTACCCATTCCATTCGTCTATCGGCCCTTGCGTCTGCGGTTACGGGCACGCTGGTTGGCGTTGGTCCCCAGGTTACGGCCGACTTGCTGGCCGCTCACCTTGCCATTGCCAGCCCCGTTGCCGGTGGGGAGCTGTTTGGGAGGAGGCGGCCGCCTAGGCGGTGAGGACTTCGGGAGCGCCGGTCGAGCGGGCTTTCCCTCGATCTCTTCTAAGCGTGCCTCGACAACTTCGATGTCTCTATCGTCTCGGGCCACCAGCGCCTTCACCTTGGGGTCGTAGCGGTACATCATCCACTGCTGGCCCACGCGGAACAAAGCGGAAACGGCGTAGTAGAGGATCAGGCCAGATGGGAGGCGGATGCAGATCAACCCGAAGAGGATGGGGAAGTACCGCATGAGCTGCATCTGCGAGTTCATCTGCTGGTTCTGGCGGACCATGGGGTTGAGGTTGGTGATCTGGACCTGCTGGTAGTAGTTCGCCCCGATCATGATGAGGAGGAGCACGCAGGAACCAACGACCTCGCCCACGCTGTGGGTCTTGGTGATAGCGGTCCAGGCGCTGGTGGCCAGGTTGATGCCCAACGAGTGGATCTGGGCGCCCAGGCCAGTCCCGCGGGCGCTGGCGACCAGGTTTTTGTACATCTTGGTGTTGGGGCTCAGGTACAGCGGGTGGGCCCGGTAGCTATTGCCGAAGCGGACCTTGGCCCCCAGGCCGACAATGACCCGGTAAAGAACATAGAAAAGGGGTAACGGCAGGATTGCCGGGAGACAGCTACCGAAGGGGCTGACGCCCTCCTTCTTGTAGAGCTCCGTCAAGGCCTGGTTGAGGGCCAGCCGGTCGTTCTTGTGCTGCTGTTGCAGTTGCTTCATCTTGGGTTGAAGCTTCTGCATGGCCAACATCGAACGGGTCGACTTGAGGGTGAGCGGGACGACCAGGACCATGAAGCTCAGGCCGAGCAGCACGATGGCGGCGGCGTAGTTGGGGACCAGGGAGTAGAAGCCGGCCAGGACCCACGCGACCAGCTTCTCGAGGCTTGTCACTCTCCGGTCCCTTCAGCGACTGTCTGCGGGTAGGTGGCCGGGACGGGGTCGAAGCCGAACGGCCCCCGGGGACGGCACCTCAAAAGTCGCCGCAGTACGAGCGGTACCGCTTGGCGCGGCCCGAACCGATCGAGGGCTTCGACGGCATACTCCGAGCACGACGGGACAAACCGGCAAGCCGGACGACTGTTGACGGTCAACGCCCGGTAGAAAGTGATCAGCGCCTTCAGTGTTGACGTTGCGACTGACCGTGCCGGCCGCTGCTGATTTTCAATTATCACATGCCGTCCTGCTCTGTTTGCCGCCCGGCTGATGGTCGTGCCAGACCGGTCCTGTTCTGCCGGCTCGCCAGCAAGCTTACGGCCTGCCGCAGATGGTCCGATATTTCCTGAAAGCTGAGGGCAGCTGCCGCCGGCTTCGCCCGTACCAGGTAAAGGCCGGCAGGCAGCACTTCCAGGCTTCGTGCCGCTTCTCGCAAGCGACGCCGGAGACGGTTGCGCACCACCGCGTTGCCCACCTTCTTGCCAATGGCGAACGCGAGAGCCGGAGGGCCCCCGGCAGGCCCCTCGGCCCAGGTAACGGTGAGAGGTCCGGACCTCGCCGTAGCTCCGCGGCGGAGCCTTTCGAACGCGGAGCGACCCCTGGCCCTCCACGTCAGACTGCCAGGCGGTTCCGGCCCTTCAAGCGGCGCGCCTTGATTACCGCCCGCCCGGCCCTGGTAGCCATGCGATGTCGGAACCCGTGGGTCCGGGCGCGCCGGCGATTGTGAGGTTGGAAGGGACGTTTCACTCATTGCCTCCTCGGTGAGACTTGGCCTCGGGGCGCCGCTGTCCGACCCTTACGCCGCGATAGACATTGGGGCCCACGTCGCCACAAACGGTCGAAGCTGGCACGCGTTGACCAAACCGGCCTACGGCGTAGGCCCCAGCGTAGGGGACGGCGGGGCGTGGGCGCCAGCAGGGCGGGCCCGGTGGCCGAGCGCCTCTAGTCCGGGCGCAGGCAGTACGTTCGGGATATGCCCGCTTCGAGCCTCCCCAGCTGGCAAAGACCAATGTCCGCGGGCCCACCTCTCGATGAGGGTGCCAGGGCCGCTGAGAGCGCGTGGCCGGGCCTGGCATGGCCGCACGAGGGCCTGTCCGAGCCGGGGCCCGCCCCCTTCCCGGCGGAAGGTCGCGGTGCTACGGCACCTGCTCACGAGCCGGGCGATGGCGGCAACGGTGAGCCCGGCTTCCCCCCTGGGACCGCATGGTGGGCGGTACCCGGCGCGCTGGTGGGCATCGTCCTGGCCGGGCTTGGTGCCAGTGTCGGCTACGCCCTGACCGACAGCAAGACCAGCGCCGCGTCTGACCTGCTCGGGGAGGCCGGCCTTTGGGTGGCGATGCTCGGTACGGCCGTCTTTGTCTCCCGCCGCTTTGGCACAGGCAGCCTGGCCCGTGACTATCACCTCGCCATCCGGCCCAAGGACCTGGTCTGGGGCGTGATCGCCGTGATTGGCGCGCTGATCGTGGTGCAGGGCGTGCTCGGCGCTTTCGCCGGCACCAAGTTCGCCGGTAGCAACGACGAGATCCTGACCCAGCAAAAAGGCAACAGCGCGGGGCTCGTAATCGTGGCTTTGCTGGTTGCCCTGGGCGCTCCTTTCTTCGAGGAGCTTTTTTTCAGAGGTTTTCTGCGCACCACTTTGCAGCGGCGGTTCGGCGGCCACGGCGCCGTTTGGTTGCAGGCTGTTTTTTTCGGTATGGCTCATTTTGGCGAGGCGGCTAACTCGGCGGGCAATGTATCAGTGGTGCTGGCCATGTTCGGTGTGGGGGTCGTGCTCGGTTACGCAGCGAAGCTGACGGGCCGTCTGGGCGCCGGCATGATCGCTCATTGCCTGTTCAACCTGCTGGCGGTGGCATTGGTCCTATGAGGGGCTCATGAGGTCTCGCCGCAGGCAGCCCGCGCCCCCGTCCGGCCCCCCGGACCTCTCGGGGGAGGCGGTGCCCGCGTTCTCGCCGGGCCCGGGAGTTGCCGGTCCCATTGAGGGCGACGGTGAAGCGGGGGCAGAGCCCCGCCCGGAGGCCGAACTCCACCAGAAGGCCGAACATCATCACCGTAATGTTCAGGGGGGAGCGGTCCGGGCTGCGGTCTTCGGGGTGAGCGACGGTTTGGTGACCAACGTCTCGTTGATCCTCGGTGTGGCGGGCGCCCAGACGGGGGCGAGCTACGTACGGCTGGCCGGTTTCGCCGGCCTGCTTGCCGGGGCTTTCTCGATGGCGGCCGGCGAGTACGTGTCAATGTCGGCGCAACAGGAGCTTTTGGGCCGGGAACTCGAGGTCGAACGCCGTGCCCTGCACCTGGCGCCGGAAGCCGAACGAGAGGAGCTCGCTCAGATTTACGAGCGTCGGGGCCTCAGCGTCGAGGCGGCCGCGTACCTGGCCCAAATGATGATGAGGACGCCCGAAATGGCCTTGGAGGCGCATGCCCGCGAAGAGATCGGCATCGACCCGTCTGTGATCGCGTCGCCCTATCCGGCCGCCGCCTCCTCCCTGGCCAGTTTCACTCTGGGAGCGGCAGTGCCTCTCGTCCCGTGGTTCTTCTTGACCGGCGGCGTCGCCGTTGCCGTCTCGGTCGTCGCGGTAGCTCTATCGTCCCTGGTGATCGGCGTGGTGCTGTCGCAGGCCACCGGCCGTTCACCCTTGCGCAGCGCGTTGCGCCAGATCGTCGTCAGTATGCTCGCGGCCGGTGTCACATACCTGGTCGGAAGGCTTATCGGCGTCAGCGTGGTGCACTGAGCTTGCGCTCCGTCGGCGGCGCCGTCGTGTTGGACGCGCTGCGGACGCCCTACGGCCGCCGCGGCGGGGCGCTTTCCACTTGGCACCCGGTCGACCTTGCCGCCGAGCTGCTGTCCCAGCTGGTTGGCCGCCACGGGCTCGACGGGTCGCTCGTTGAAGACGTCGTGCTCGGCTGCACCTCACAGGTGGGCGCGCAGGCCGGCAACATAGCCCGCAGGGCTGTCCTGGCCGCAGGGTGGCCCGAGAGCGTCCCAGGTGCCACCGTCGATCGGCAGGCGGCGTCCTCGTGCCAGGCCGTCCACTGGGCGGCTCAAGCCGTCATGTCAGGGGCGCAGGATCTCGTTGTCGCCGGGGGGGTGGAGGTGATGACAGCCGTCCCGCTGGGTGCAAACCTGGCGGTACCGGCGGTCGGAAAACCCTATGGGCGGCGCCTACAGGAGCGCTACCGAGCGGGCGGGGGACTGCTGCCACCGGGGCTGGCAGCGGAGGAGGTGGTGCGGCGCTGGTCGCTCCGTCGGGCCGACCTCGATGCGTGGGCCCTTGCCAGCCAGACGAGGGCACGGCGGGCCCAGCGCCACCGACCGGGTTACTTCGTCGCAGTGGCGACGGCACCCCTGTCGCCTGGAGCGGCAGCCAGCCTGCTGGTAAGCGACGAAGCCTTGTCGCCGCGCCGCTCGCTTGCCGACCTGGCCGCCTTGGTGCCTATGTACGTTGACGGCGGAGCCATCACCGCAGCAAATATGGCCGCAGAGGGAGATGGCGCCGCCGCGCTGTTGATCGCCAGTCCGAAACGGGCCAGTGACCTGGGCCTGAGCGCCAAAGCGGTGATGGTGTCGTTCGCGGTTGCCGGCGGCGGGCCTGAGGTGTGGCCGGTCGCCACCATTGCAGCCACATCCGAAGCATTGCGCCGTGCAGGCCTGGTCCCCGACCAGGTGGGGCGTTTCGAAGTGCACGAGAGCAGTGCGGCCGCGGTCCTGGCGTGGATGGCGGGAACAGGGGTTCCCCCTGAAAGGGTCAACCCGGAAGGAGGGGCCCTGGCCACGACGGCCCCCCTCGGTGCCGCCGGGGCCGGGCTGTTTGCAGCCGCCGTTGCCGGCCTCGCCTCCGGTGACGCGCGGTACGCCCTGGTTTGTTGTGCGGGTGAAGGCGGTGTGGCGACCGCATGCGTGCTCGAGAGAGCATGACCGTCCACAGCTGTGGACAACACTGGGGAGTGTCACAGTGCTGTAACTCTGCGTAAATCTCCTCCCCGGTCAGCGTGCCGGCCTCGAAGGCATCCTCGAACATATGTGTTTGGTCACACGCTCCCGTTAGCGTGTTTGAGATGGGCACCAGAACATCCTCTTTCGGCGCAGGCAAGAGAGAGGGCCACGACGCGTCCGCGTTCTACTCCCGGGGCCTCAGCCAAGCCGAGTGGGCGATTGACAAGCACGTCAACGAGGTCCCCTCTAAGGTGCTGAACAGGGTGTTCGAGCACTCGTCCGAACAGATGTCCGAGCTCCCCGACGACTCCGTGGCGCTCATGGTCACGTCTCCCCCGTACCACGTGGGCAAGGAGTACGACGGGGACGGCACCTTTCAGGAGTACTTGAGCATGATCAAACGAGTGCTCGCTGAGACGTACCGGGTCCTGGAGCCGGGTGGCCGCGCCGTGGTCAACGTTGCAAACCTGGGGCGTCGGCCCTACATACCGCTGAGCGCGATGGTGACGTCTATGGCCATGGAGATCGGTTTCTTCTGCCGGGGAGAGGTCATATGGGTGAAGGCGGCCGGGGCCGCGGGGAACTGTGCGTGGGGTTCGTGGATGTCTGCCTCCAACCCAACGCTTCGAGATGTTCACGAGTACTGTCTGTGCTTTTCCAAGGGCCGCATGGACAGGGTACGCCGGGGAGAGTCGACCATTGAGCGCAACGAGTTCATGGAGGCGACCCTCTCCGTTTGGCACCTACCCGCCGAATCGGCCCGCAGGGTGGGGCACCCGGCGCCCTTTCCCACTGCGCTCCCGCGGCGGTTCATCGAGCTCTACACCTTCACTGGCGATGTGGTGATCGACCCGTTCATGGGCAGTGGCTCGACTGCGGTCGCAGCAGTTGAGAGCGCTCGCCGCTGGGTGGGCTACGAGACCGAACCCTCCTATGCCAGGCTTAGTCGCCGCCGGGTTCGTCAGGCACTGGCAGCTGGCGTCGTCGCGGCGGAGGAAGCACTGGCCTCGGCGGTCGACGTGCCTCTCAACCAGTCATCCCCTGGTCGTCCAACTCACACTCGAACGTTGCAGCGATCGCACTGATATCACGCAGTTCGCCCTCATCGAGGCCCGTAGCCGAGGCCAGCCCCTCCAGTTCGTCGTCGATGACGTCGCCGTAGCCCGCCGCTTCAATATCGTCGAGCACCCGCTTGTGGGCGAAGGCAAGCCTATGGTCGGGCAACGTAACTCCTCGAACAGGCAAGCCGCGCAGCATGGCCCACAGCTCATGTGGCCCACAACTGGCGGATTGCAAGCATGCGAGGGCCGACCTGCCCAGTTGCATGCGAGCTTCGTCCGGGGTCATCAAGACCGTTGGGCAACCGGCGCGACGTGCCCTTGCGTCCCTCGGCGGGCGGGTCATGTGCTGGCAGCTCCCCGCGACGGCCATGGGCTGATGTCCCTCCACCATCGGTCCAGGTGCAGGACGGTGTTTACCATGGCGTCGATGACACCCTCCAGCGATGTCCCTTCGTAGCCCGCTTCAGACAAGTCGAAAAGGAGCTTCCCTTTGGACTTCTGCGCGGGAGTGTCGAGCTTGCGAGTGTGGCGAGCCCGGCTAGCGACCAAGAGGTCCCCTGTGGACCAGAGGCACCAACGTCGGCTTGGAGCGTCCCACACGAGCAAGAAGGCAAACCGACCGGCGTCGGTGATCTTGCGCAGCGCCAGCTCGTCAAGGACGAAGAGGTCAGCGGCCTGAACGTCCGGGCGTAGTTGGCGCCACCCGGCAGAGAGCGGTTGGTACTTCGCTTTGAGTTCCAGCTCGACCAAGTGGTCACCGAAGACGAACTGGAAGTCCAAGCGTTCGAAACTGCTGGTCGAGCTGCGTAGCAATCCCAGCCTGACATCGGCGGTGAGGGCCCATTGCACCTTTTGTTCGACCTCGTGACGACCGTTCAGGTCGGTCACCCAGTCCGAGGCGCGGCGCGGTCGCATCACCTACCGCCCATATCGTCTGCTGAGCTGGTGACAGCGAGATCAAGTTGGTCGTTGGCCGCCCGCCACGGTGCCGCCAAGGGCTCCCCACATGGGGGCTCCGACGTGAAGTAACGCTGAAGGCGCCGGAACCCGGCGAGGTCGCCGGTCACGGCGACGGCGTCCCAGAGCGCGTTGGCGGCGCCCAGCTCTCGCAGGATCCGGGCGCTTGAAAGGTGTGGCGATGGCATGTGGGAAGTGACGAGCAAAAGGCGAGGGACACGGGCCTGAAACTGGAGATGGAGGTAGAGGGCCTTGTAACCGAACTTCAGCATCGTGTCCTGACGGCGCATCCCCGCCTGTGGGCGCAGCGCACGGTCTGGCGTGCCATGAGCGTCGACATGAAAACGAAGTCCGTTAGTTCCCTCCACGATTGCATCGAGGGGGTGGCCTCCGACCCTGACCCGCGTCTGCACCATGCGCGCCCCGGCCCTCTCCAAGTACTCGAAGGCCTCAATGTCGAACTCGCGACCGTCCCTCGAGGCGCGTGCCTGCGACTCAGACACCGGGTCCGGGGGCAGGTCCCCTTCGTACAGCGGGTCATCGCCACACGGAGGCACCGGGAAAAGGGTCATGCTGTCAACGCCCTCCCCTCCGTCTCATTGACCGTCCCACTTCCTTCCGTCCCACTTCCTTCCGTCCCACTTCCTTCCGTCCCACTTCCTTCCGTCCCACTTCCTTCCGTCAACGGATGTCGGCTTAGGTGAGGGAGCTTCGCCCTTACCCCCCGGGGGTTGTAGATGACCCAGGCGCCTCCTCCTTCAATCCAGGCGAGGGCATCTTCTGCGCTGACCACTTGGAGCGGGCCCGGCTCCCCCGAGAGGTTCCACAAGATACGGACATCGGCGTCCGGCACTACAAGCTCAGCTACCGCTGGCCCGGCCACTCCGGTGCTCACCCCGGACTGGGCCAGGTGGCGGAGCAAGTCCAACCTGATGACATCCGAAGTCGAGTACTGTCGCCGGCCCCAACGGCCTTCGCCCCGGTCGATCGAGGGGACGACCCAACCCCTTCTAGCCCAATGGTCGCACTGGCGGTAGCTAATGCCGGCGACCTCATGGGCCTCGGAAGCCGAGATAGGGGTGTCCTCTGGCTGAGCAGGGTGCGTGGGTTGTCTGATTACCTCCAGAGCAGCCTGTGTATCCATAGGTTCATTACATCACAGGCACCCGGTGTAGTCAAGGAGCATCTGGCAGTCAGCCAGTAAACCGCTAAGCCACGGCTTGAGGGAGCCGGGCGGCAACCCCGTCCAATAGGCAGGCGAGGCCGAACTCAAACCGGTCGTCGCGGGTTTCTGCTGCGTCGGGGTCGATCCCCTCACTGAATATGCGGAGCACGCGTACGAACATGCCGGACCGGTCGAGCCGGTCCCACCAGGCCTGCATGGAAGCGGCGATGTCAATGTCAGTGAGCCCAGCCTTGGCCCGGGCCTGCTCAGCTCGGACCTCCCGGAGCTCGTTCAGGACCGACCCGGTGACATAGGTGTCGACCGCCGTCAGGACGTACAGCTTCGCCCGCGTGCCAAGGCCGGAACCGTCCAGGACCGAAAGGGACCGTTCGACCTGTAACAGCGCGTTGGGCCCCAAGGGCGTCCTCTCGCTGATGAAGTCCAGCACCCAAGGGTGGCGGAGGAGCAGCCTGCGCTTCTGCTTGGCGATGTGGACGAGGTCTGTCCGCCAATCGCCGCTTGGACCTGCCGGTACGTCCTCGCCCTCGACCGCGTCCAGCATGAGGTCCAGGAGCTGGTCCTTGTCAGTCACGTGCCAGTAGAGCGACATGGCGCCAACGTCGAGCTCCCTGGCGATGCGCCGCATGTTGACCGCCCCTGTGCCCTCCGCGTCGGCCAGGCCGACGGCGGCTTTCACGATCTCGTCTCGTGATAAGGCCGGGTGGCGTCGAGCGTGTTCGGGCGGGGCTTGGTCTCTTCGCCGGGGTGCCGCTGTCGGTGAAGGCGGCCAGAAATCATCGAGGTCTGTCATGGCCCAAACTTTCGGTTCGCACCTCGTACATTGTATGTTACAGTACATCGTATGACAATTGCCTTACGTCGTACGGGACGGGCGGAGAACGCAGGGCTCGCCATAGAGGCTGTGGGCCTGGAGAAGTCCTTTGGCCCGACCCAAGCCCTGGCCGGTCTCGACTTGGAGGTCGAGCCCGGCACGGTCCTCGGCGTGCTCGGCCCCAATGGTTCAGGCAAGACCACAGCCGTGCGGGCCCTGACCACGTTGTTGCGGCCGGACCGGGGCATCGCCCGGGTCGCCGGCTTCGACGTCGTGGCCCAAGCGAGCGAGGTGCGGCGCCGGATCGGCCTGGCCGGCCAGTCGGCGGCCTTGGACGAGTCCCTGACCGGGACGGCCAACCTCGTCATGATCGGCCAGCTCTTTCGCCTTCCTCGGTCCGAGTCCCAGCATAGGGCGGCCGAGCTGCTGGCCCGCCTCGACCTGGCCGATGCCGCTGGCCGGGGGGTCAAGACATACTCGGGGGGCATGCGCCGGAGGTTGGACCTGGCCGCCAGCCTCGTCAGCCGCCCGCCGGTGCTGTTCCTCGACGAACCCACCGCTGGCCTCGACCCTCGCAGCCGCCTGGTGCTCTGGGACATCATCCGCAGCCTGGTGGCCGACGGCACGACCGTGCTCCTCACCACGCAGTACTTGGAGGAAGCCGACCAGCTGGCCGACCGGGTCGTCGTCATCGACAAGGGCGCGGTCATTGCCCAGGGTTCCTCAGACGAACTGAAAGCCCAGGTTGGCGGGGACCGCATCGGCGTCACCGTGGCCGCCGAGCGCGATCTCGCCGCCGCCCGTGAGGTGCTGGCCCGCTACGCCCAGGGCGAGGTCCACACCGACCCGGACCGACGAGTGGTTGACGCATTGGTGCCGACGGGCGCCGGTTGCATCCCGGCCATCGCGGCGGCAATGAGCACGGCGGGTGTGGTCATGGACGATGTGGGCATGCTCCGCCCCTCGCTCGACGACGTCTTCCTCACCCTCACTGGCCACTCCGCTGGCCCCGCTGCAGTTGCCGGCGAGAAAGTGGAGCAGCTCGTATGACGTCCACCTTGACATCGCCCTTCCCCACTCAAGTTGAGCCGCTGCTCTCTCGGGCTTGGTGGTCGTTCCGCAACGCCCTTGTGCTGGTCCGTCGGGGTGTCGCCCGCATCGTCCGGGAACCCTCCCAGCTCTCCGACGTCACCGTCCAGCCGGTCATCTTCGTCCTGCTCTTCACCTACGTCTTCGGCTCAGCCATCCACATCCCTGGGGGCGGCAATTATCACGAGTACCTGATCGGCGGCATGTTCGGCATGGTCCTGGTCGGCACGGCCCAAGGCACCGCCGTAGGGGTTTCCACCGACATGGCCACCGGCCTCATCGACCGGTTCCGTTCGCTCCCCATCGCCCGCTCCGCGGTCCTCGCCGGCCGCGTGGTCACAGACCTGCTTACCCAGGTCATCGCCGTCGGCGTCCTCGCCGTCACCGGCCTGGCCGTGGGCTGGGGGATCCACAAGGGAGCCGCCGATGCTCTGGCCGCGTTCGGCCTGTGCCTGCTGATCGCCTTCGCCATGACCTGGGCGGGGGCTTGCGCCGGTATGCTGGTGAAGAACCCAGAAGCCGCCCAGGCTGTCGGGTTCATTTTCTTCCTCCCCATCTCGTTTGTTTCCAACACCTTCGTGCCCACCCAGGGCATGCCGGCTTGGCTGCGGGTAGTGGCGGACTGGAACCCGGTGAGCGCGGTAGCCTCGTCCTGCCGGAGCCTCTTCGGCAACCCCAACCCGGCCTCGACTATCCACGCCTGGCCCATGCAGCACCCCGAGCTGGCCACGGTCGTCTGGTCGATCGGGTTGATCGCAGTGTTCGCCCCGTTGGCGGTCCAGATTTACCGGCGCAAGTCGTTGGGCTAGGCTCTCAGCCGTTCGTTCGGCGCACCGCGTCCCAGGAGTTCAGGCTCCCTTCGACTTCCGGGACCAAGGGCCCTATCCACCCTGGTAGCCGGACCAATAGCGTCACTTGGAACCTAAGCTGAGGGAGCCCGCTATGCGCAATGGTCCGCTGCTTGCAGCCGCCGTCAATTTGAACGGGCCCGGCCGCTACCTGCATTGGTCGATTTTCACCGTCTCGGAAGCCAACCTGGTCCTGATCGCGGTCATGGTCGTGATCTTCGGCGCCGCTTTGCTCCTGCACTTCCCGGACCACGAGGCGGGCGATCAGACGCCGACGTCCGGCGATGGGGAGGACGGCTCCACCGGGCCATCGGCGGGCGGGGCCGTCCCGACGAGCCTGCTGCCGGGACGTTCGGACCTGGGCGACGACGCCGATGCCGCCATGTGGACTTCTCGCCTGCGCCGGCGGGCCGTGTCGATGCTCCCGCCTGGAAAGCTGCTCCCTGACCGCCAGCCTGCTTACGTCGCGTCGTGGATCTACGTGTTCGGAGTGGCCACCCTGGCCACCCTGGGCATTGCCATTGCGTCAGGCTTCGCCCTGGCCCTGGGCGGGCCCGACTGGTGGCATACCGATCCAGTGGGCCATTTCTTCAACAGCCTCCATCTCTGGAGCGTGGAAGCCTTCATGGCCTTCATGGTCATCCACCTGTGGGGCAAGTTCTGGATGGCCGCGTGGCGGGGCCGTCGGGCCGTGACCTGGGTGACGGGCGCGGTGGCCTTCATGGCGTCGATCGTGGAGTGCTTCACCGGCTACGTCTCCCAGCAGAACTTCGATTCCCAGTGGATTTCCACCAGCGGCAAGGATGCCTTCAATGCGGTGGGCGTCGGGGCGTTCTTCAACGTCATGAACTTCGGCCAGATGCTGATGTGGCACATCGTGCTCATCCCCCTCGTGCTTGTCGCTCTCGTGGGGGCCCACGTGCTGGCCGTGCGGGTGCGGGGGGTGGCTCATCCCTTGCCGGAGCGGCGCGACCGGGGCCGGGCCGCGCGGGCGGCAGCCGCTGCCGCCGACCGGGCCGAGTGGCGGGGCCCCACACGGCGCTATGACATTGTCAAGGAAGCGACGGTGGCCAGCCTCGTGGCCGCCATCCTGGTCGTCGCCCTGGCGAGCCTCCTGTCCTCTCCGGACGTGCCGCCGGTAACCATCGCCACGTGGGCGAAAGTCGCTCCTGCCGATTTCATCGCCACTGCGTCCAGCGAGCTCGCCGGGACCAGCGAGACCGCTCAGTACGGGCCCCCGTACAACAACCAGAGCGGCAGCCTGCAGAGCCTGCTGTTCTCCCCGGCGAAGATCCCGGGGGTGCGCCAGCCCATCGACGCCGCCCAAACCTTTGTCCTTGAGCCCCTTGACAAGGAGGCTTCCTCGGACCCCGCGCTCGCCCGGGCCCTCGATCAGTACAGCGCGGCACCGGGCAACATCCAGTCATCGTGGGCCGCCGCCTACGCCAAGGCGGTCATCAAAGTCCACTTCGACGCCGCCGGGAGCGCCATAGTGCCGCCCGCAGCCGACGGGCCTGTGCCGGTCCTGCTCGCCACCGAGCTGAGCCTGGCCCGTAGCGGCGCCCTCGACTCGGACCTCATCTCCGGCGGCGGGTTCTACGGCACCAACTCCACCAAGCCGTTGCTGTTCCTCGAGGACGGCCAGTACTTCGCCAACGTCGCCACCGCCGACCACCTGACCGGCACGCAGTGGGGCGTCATGAACGAGACGGGAAGCTACCCGGGCCAGCCCTGGCTGTGGCTCTACACCCTGTGGTACCAGGTCCCGGGCTTCGACCACTCCGCCAACGTCGACCTCATTGCCGTCTACCTGACCGGGGTGGCTACCATATTGCTTCTGGCCATACCTTTCATTCCCGGACTGCGCGATGTCCCGCGCCTGGTCCCTGTTCACCGCATCATCTGGCGCAACTGGTACCGGAGGAACTCCTCCGGCAGCGGTCCCGCGAGCACCTGATGGTCGTCACGGCGCCCACAGTCGGGTGCCCGGCCGTCAAGAGCCTCGGTGTCCCTGGGAACACCAGGCAAGATCAGGCAAGACGCCCCGTCATCATCCAAGGGGGCATGGGGGTCGGCGTTTCCGGTTGGCGCCTGGCGCGAGCTGTCGCCCTGACCGGTCAGCTCGGCGTGGTCTCGGGAGTTGGACTGGACGCCCTTATGGCTCGCCGGCTCCAGCTCGGTGACCCGGGAGGCTACATCACCAGGGCGCTCGCCCACTTCCCCCGCGCCGGCGTGGCCGAGCAGATCCTGGACCGTTACCTGGTAGCTGGTGGCATCGGTCCCCGGGAGCCGTTCGTGGCGGCGCCCCGGCCCACGCTGCACCCGAACGAGCGTGCCACCAACCTGGCGGTGGCAGCCAGCTTCGTCGAGGTCTTCCTGGCCAAGGAGGGCCATCAGGGCCTTGTCGGGATCAACTTGATGGAGAAACTGCAGATGTCCACGCCCGCCGCCGCGTACGGTGCCCTGCTCGCCGGGGTCGATTACGTGCTTGTCGGTGCGGGCATCCCGGCCGAGTTCCCGGCCCTTCTGGACGCTCTGGCCGCTGGCCGGCCCGGCCAGGTCTCCGTTGACGTGGCGGGCGCGGGCGCGCTTCCCACACCGTTGGTGTTCCGTCCCGAAGCGGTGGTGGGCGCCGGGGTGGAGCTGAGACGGCCCCAGTTCCTCGCCATCGTCGCCTCTCACGTGCTCGCTTCCTACCTTGCCCGCGACCCCGCCACTCGCCCGGACGGCTTTGTGGTCGAGGGCCCTTCGGCGGGCGGCCACAGTGCTCCTCCGCGAGGCCCACTCGTCCTGGACGAAGGGGGCGAGCCGGTTTATGGCCTTCGTGATGTGGCTGACCTCGACAAGGTCGCGGCCCTGGGACTGCCCTACTGGCTGGCCGGCGGCTACGCCTACCCGGCGCGGCTGGCGGTGGCGCTAAGAGCGGGAGCCGCCGGCGTCCAGGTCGGTTCCGCCTTTGCCTTGTGCGAAGAGTCCGGGCTGCTGGCGTCCATAAAACAGGCTGCCATCGTGCACGCCCTGACGGCAGGCCTGCCGGTACGGGCCGACCCCAGGTCGTCACCCACAGGCTTCCCTTTCAAGCTGGCCGACTTGCCAGGCACGGTCGCCAAGGCCCAGGTCTACGAGCGGCGCGACCGAGTATGTGACGTGGGCTACTTGCGGGCTGCATACTGCAAGCCGGGGGCCGGTACCGGCTACCGTTGCCCGGCTGAGCCGGTCCCCAGCTACCTAGGCAAGGGGGGAAAGACGGAGGAAACGATCGGCCGGTGCTGTCTGTGCAACGGCCTGGTCGCGGCCATAGGTCTTGGCCAGAGGCGCCCGGACGGGACCACGGAGCCGCCCGCTGTGACCCTAGGGCAAGACCTGGCCTTTCTTCGCGAGCTGCTCCCTCCCGGCCGTCAGAGCTACACGGCGGTGGAGGTGGTTGCCTACCTGCTCCAAGCCGAGCCGGTGCAGGAGGCGGAAGTCACTCGAGGCGGGAGCGGACGGGCAGGCGTCGCCCGGAAATCCTCTCCGGTGTGATCTTGACCAGGTAGCGGCGCGGCACCGGTGCCAACGACCGGAGAGCGGCCAGCTCTGCGGCTGCGAGGTCGGTCGCCGGTTCGACGACCCGGGACGCGCCCACCAGCTGCACGCTCCACACTTCTCCCCGGGTCGCCCAATCGGTCTCGAACGCCACGATCGTCCCGGACAGGGCTGCTGTGAGTTTCGTGCCCTCCCCGCTGCAGAACACGACCTGACCTGCCACCATGCAGAAATTGACCGGGAAGATCGCCGGCAGGGCGCCTATCGTGACCGCCACTCGCCCCAGGGTTACCTTGGACAGCAACGAGAAGCACTCGGCCTGGTCAAGGATTTCAAACCCGGCGCTGTCAAGCGCCAGCCCGGTCGGTGCACCTTGGGCACCTGCGATGAGGGTCATCCACCCCAGTGTCACTTAGCGGGGCCATTTGCCATAGGGTAGGAAGTCCTAAAAGCGTGGGGCCCTGTGCCTACGCAGCCCTAGGACCAGGGCAGGGCCCCGCCGTCGCCCCCACTGGCGGTGTGTGCCGGGTCAGCGGTACTGAGTCGATATGGCGAAACCGCAGACTATGAAGCCGAGCCCGCCCAAGAGGTACCAGTTGGTGGGGGAGCTCGGCAACAGGCTCATGTAATTGAGCACGATCATGAGCAGGCCGATGGCGAAGAACGTCAGCATAGTTGCCGGTACCCACCAGGGGCTGTGCCGGTAGTCCATGGGCACCGGGGCCGTGTACCGCCCGCTCACGGTGGTCCCCGCAGTCGTTTGCCTGCGGGCGTCGGCCTTGGGGGTAACCCTTCCCGGGGCCTCTTTAGTGCGTCGGGGCATAGCTAGACAATAGGGGAAGGACGCGCACATCTCCCAGTGCACCGCCGCCAGGGCCCTAAGCACGAGGCCAGAGGGCAGGCGAGTAGGGAAAACGGCCCTCGGCCGGAGCCCTCGCCACTAGCGTCTCTCTAGTGCGCCCGACCGTGCTGGTAGTCGACAACTACGACTCGTTCGTCTATAACCTCGTCCAGTACCTGGGCCAGCTCGGCGCTGACCCCGTAGTCCGCCGCAACGATGCATTGACCCTCGACGACGTCGAGGACTTGGCGCCGGTGGGGATAGTGATCTCGCCCGGGCCCGGCCGGCCTGAGGGCGCCGGCATCAGCGTGCCTTTGGTCCAGAGCTTCGGCGGCCGCTGCCCGATACTCGGCGTGTGCCTCGGGCACCAGTGCATCGGTTATGCCTTCGGCGCCAACGTGGTCCGGGCGGCCCAGTTGCTCCATGGCAAGACGTCAGAGGTCAATCACGATGGCCGGGGTATCTTCGAGGGCTTACCCGACCCGCTCACCTGCACCCGTTACCACTCACTGGTGGTGGAGCGCGACAGTCTCGGCCACGACCTGGAGGTCAGCGCCTGGGCCGAGGACGGCACGATCATGGGGATCAGGGGCCCACGGCTCGGGATCGACGGGGTCCAGTTTCATCCTGAAGCGGTGCTTACGGCCGCGGGTCACCGTCTTTTGGCGAACTGGCTTGTCACCTGTGGCCTAGAAGGCGCCCTGAGCGCCGTCCCCGGCACCGGTGCCCCCCTCGCCGTTAGTGCCCCCCATGGTGGTGCCCACCCCTAGACGGGCCGAAGGGCGAGTTCGTGGCGGCCGCCCCTGTTGTCGCCGGCGAGGTGGTTGTGGCTGCCGGTGCCGCGGTGGTCGTAGCTGCTGGTGGCGCGGTGGTCGACGGGGCCGCGGTGGTCGTGACGGCTGGCGCCGCGGTGGTGGGTGCCGGTGCCGTGGTCGGTGGCGTCGTCGTGCTCAGTGCCGGCGGCGCGGTCGTGGTGGGTGCCGCCGTGGTCGTGGCCGGTGCCTTGGTGGTAGTTGGGCCCGTGTACGCCCCGACGTTGAGGGTCACGGCTGATCCTTCCCGGATCGCCGTGCCTGGCGCCGGGTCTGTCGAGATGACGTGGCCGTCCTGAGCCGGGTTGGCCACGGGCTCGAACACCTCTTGCGGTTCAAGGTTGACGTTGGCCAGCTCTATCTGAGCCTGCGATGCCGTCTCGCCGATGAGGTCGGCAGGGACCGTGGTCATTTGCTGGCCGTCGGAAACATCCAGCGTTACCACCGTGCCCCACGGTTCGGGATTGCCTCCCGACGGCGAGCTGTATGCCACCAGCCCGGCCTTGACCGTGGAACTGTTGACGGTGTTGATCTTGCCCACCCTGAGGTGGTCGGCCTGTAGCTTGGCGCCGGCCTGGGCTGGGTTCAGCCCCTGAAGGTTGGGAACGACCGTCGTAGCCAGGCCCACGGAGCAATAAACGGTGACGGTACTTCCCTCCGCGGCCTTTTTACCCCCGACTGGGCTGGTGGAAATGACCAGTCCGGTGCCGACCGTGCTGCTGTTCTGGTCGATGTTCTTGTAGGCGAAGTTCTTTGATGTCAACGCGGTTTCGGCATTTGCACAACGCTGCTTGTCAAGGCTCGGGACCACAGCCAGCGGCGCGCCTGTGCTCACGTCCAGGTAAATGGCGCGGCCCGGAGGCACCACGGCACCGGCGGCAGGCGAGGTGGCCATAACCAACCCGTCCTGGTACAGCGTGCTCGGTCGCGCCTGTTGGACAATGTCCTTGAATCCCTGCTGGTTGAGCTCGGCGCGCGCCACCGCCACCGTGTCTCCCTTTACCGCCGGCACCTTGACGTCAGCGGGCGCGCCCCACCAGTTGGCGTTCCGTCCGATGAAGAACACAAGTACCGCCAGGACGGCCAGGAGGACCACAAAAAGGGAGGCCCACCAGCCGGCCCGCGAGCGTCGGCCACGGTCGGTGGGCCCACCCGGGCCGGACTGAGCCTGGTAGGCGGTCTCCATCTCGCCCATGGCCCGGGTCTCGTGGTTGGCGTACGCTCGTTCATAGCCCGGGTAGTACGGGGGGGGACCGCTCATCGCCCTGGTAGGCCCGCCCGAGATGGGCGCGGGGGCGAGCACGGGTTGGCCGTGGTGGAAGCGGGCCAGGTCGTCGCGCAGTTCGGCGGCGCTTTGGTAGCGGTCCTCGGGGTCTTTGGCCATGGCGGCCATCACGATGGCTTCGTACTCCGCCGGGACTGACTCGTTGATGGTCGAGGGAAGCGCAGGGTATTCACGGACGTGCTTGTAGGCGATGGCGACAGGGCTGTCACCGGTAAATGGCGGGCGGCCGGTGACCATTTCGTAAAGCACGACCCCGAGGGAGTAGACGTCGCTGCGGGCGTCTACGGGTTGGCCCTGCGCCTGCTCGGGCGAAAAGTAGGTCGCTGTGCCCATCACCGCGCCCGTCTGCGTCAGGCCTTCACTGGCGTTGCTCACTGCTCTGGCGATGCCGAAATCGGCCACCTTAACCTGGCCGTTGCGATCTATGAGCACGTTGCCCGGCTTGACGTCTCGGTGGATGACGCCTCTTCGGTGGGCAAAATCGAGCGCCCCGGCGATGTCTGCACCAATTGCCGCAGCGCGTCCGGGCGTGAGAGGCCCCTGGCGGATCAGCGACGACAGGGTCTGGCCGTCGATGAACTCCATGACGATGAAGTAGGTGTGCTCGCCCTGGCCCCAGTCATAGATCGACACGATGTTGGCGTGGGAGAGGTTGGCGGCAGCCTGGGCTTCTCTGCGAAAACGCTCGACGAAGGATGGGTCAGAAGACAGCTCCGGGAAGAGCACCTTGATGGCGACCGGCCGGTCCAAAAGGAGATCCTGGGCCAGGTAGACCTGGGCCATGCCTCCGCGTGCGATGTGACGCACGAGTTCATAGCGTTCGCTGAAGACCTCAGATGGCATGTCGGCCACAGCCTAGGGCTGGTAGGGGGCACTCGTGATGGCGCGCTACCTCAGTCGTCGCCGTCACGGTGATGCCCCTTCGGAGGGTTGAAGGTAGGCCTGGATAATCGCCTTGGCGATCGGAGCCGCAATTGTGCCCCCTTGGTATTCGTCGGCAGGTGGTTGGTCCTCGACCAGCACGGCTACGGCGATAGTCGGGTCGGGTACCGGGGCGAAGGCGACAAACCACGTTTCGATGTCCGGTCCCGAGGTTTGGGCCGTGCCTGTCTTGCCCGCGACCTGCACGCCCGGTATGCGCGCCTCGACCCCGGTGCCGTTGGGGCTGTTCACGACCGAGAGCATCAAACTGGTGAGCTTGGCCGCCGTCGACGGGGAAGTTGCCCTGAGCCAAGGTCTTGGCTCATAGGACATTACCGTTTGGCCCTGCGAGCCGGTGACATGGTCGAGCAAATGTGGTGTCATTATCACGCCCCCGTTGGCGACGCCGGCGGCGTCCAGGGCGAGGGTAAGCGGGACGGCTTGGACGCTTTCCTGGCCGATGGCAGACTTGGCCAATGCCGCCTCGTTCCGGACGAAAGTCGACGCCGCGGGGAATAAAGACTCTGCTACGCCCGGCAAGTCGAGTGGCGTGGGCTGGTCCCAGCCAAATGCCTTGGCCTCGTTGGCGAGGTTGGACGCGCCCACCCCCAGGCCCAGCTGGGCGAAACCGGTGTCGCAGGACACGGTGAACAGCTCCAGGAGCCGGCCGCCGCACGCTTCTCCGGCGAAGTTGTGCAGGATCTGGTCGGACGTGTCAGGCAGCACAAACCCCGAGGTGACGGGGAAGTACCTGGTCGCCAGCGACGGTTTGTGATCGTACACGGCCGCCGATGTGATCACTTTGAAGGTCGAGCCGGGAAAGAACCGCTGTCGGTACGCCGCCGCCAACAAGGGCTTGCCGGGGTTGTTTATGAGCGAGCTCCAAGCGTTTTGCTCGACGGCCTGGTCGTGGCTGGCGAGCGGGTTGGGGTCGTAGCTCGGGCCTGAGTACATGGCGAGCACGGCTCCCGTCCGCGGCGCGATGGCGACTACGGCGCCGTAACGACCGTCCAGTTCGTTGGCCGCCAACTTCTGGAGCCGGGAAAGGACAGTGATGTGCAAGTTGTCGGGGGTGGGCTGAGAGGTGAAAAACGCCTTGACCTGGTGCAGGCTAAGCGGCAGCGTGACCGGGCCACTGGTCTGGGTCAGCAGCGAGCTGTACTCGCGCTCGAGCCCATCGGAGCCATAAGTGAACGAAAAATAGCCCGTTATTTGTCCGAACAAGGCTCCTTCGGGGTACTCACGCTGGTACAAGTACTGATCGTGGCTGGGGACCGACTGGGCCAGTGTCTCACCGTCGCCCGAGATAATAGCCCCTCGGACTTGCTGGAACTGGGCGAGTATGCCGCGGGTATTGAGCTTGTTGTCGTCGAGCGAGGTGGCATGGAAGACCTGAAGGTAGTTGAGCTGAACAAAAAGGACGAGGACCAGGGCCGTCGCCCCGGCACCGACCATTCGGACCCGGAAATTTATGTTCCTCACGGGCCTGGAGCCTGGGCTTCGGCCGCTACGACCCGCGACCGTTCTGTGGTGAGCAGGAGCGACCCCCCGTGAGCGAGGGCCTCTTCGGCCAACGCCTGCTCCGTAGCATTGTCGTTGGAGATCCTTAGCAGAATGGCCAGCAGGATGTAGTTGGAGACAAGCGATGAGCCGCCGTAAGAGACGAAGGGGAGCGTGATGCCGGTGACTGGTATGAGCCTCGTTATGCCCCCTACGACTACGAAGACCTGGACGGCCAGCAACAGGGACAAGCCGGTGGCCAAGAGCTTGCTGAACGACCGCTGCGAGCGCACCGCCACCCGCAGCCCAGAGCCGGTTATGAGCAGGTAGGCGATAAGGAGCGCAGTAACCCCCACCAGCCCGACCTCTTCCCCGATCGACGCAAATATGAAGTCGGAGGTGGCCTCAGGGATGATGCCCGGATTGCCCTGGCCCGGCCCCAGGCCCCACATTCCCCCGCCCGCCAGGGCAAACCAACCCTCGATGATCTGATAACCCGAGGTCGTGAAATGTGCCCATGGGTGCAACCAGGCCTGGACTCTCGTCTGGGCATGGTGAACGATGTCGAGGGCGAAGACGGCGCCGGCTGCGAACAGGCCGGCACCGAGGGCCAGGTAAGCGGCTCTTCCCGTTGCCACCCAGAGGAGCCCGACGAAGAGGGCAAAGAACAGGAAGGACGAACCCAGGTCGTTCTCGGCCAGTAGCACCAGCAAAGACACGCCCCAGGCCGCTATGAGGGGTGCCAGGTACCGCGGTTCCAGCACCAGCCAACGACCGATGCGCCTCGTGCCAGTGGCCAGGAGGTCGGCTCGCTCGGCCAGCACTGATGCGAAGAAAATAGCCAGCGCCAGCTTGGCGAACTCCTCGGGTTGGAAGCTCAATGGACCTGCCCGCACCCACAGCCGGGCGCCGTTGACGTCCTCACCTATATGCGGGACGAGGGGCAGCAGGAGCAACGCCACGCCTACCAGAGCGATGATGTACCGGTAGCGTTCGAGGTCGATGGCGCGGGGGAACAATGCCAAGGTGGCGACGAAGGCGATCACGCCCACCGCGGTCCAGGTGGCCTGGGCCGAGGCCTGCGCCTTGTCCAGCCCGGCGATGAAGACGTAGCCCATCCCGTTCAATAACGCCGCCAGAGGCAAAAGGACGGGATCGGCCTGTGGTGCTAGACGCCGGAGGCTGAGATGAGCGACCAGCATCAGGACGAAGACGAGGACCAGGAACGGGATGATCCCGGTAGCGGGGACCGCTTTCCCCGAACCCACACTGGCCAACGTGTAAAGCCCTCCAGTGAGGACGAGGACCAGTACGATCATGCCGAGCTCGGTGCGCCGACGGGCGGGGCGTTGCCATTGCGCCGGCCTCATCGTCCCCCAGTCATGTGGGAGCCTTTTTCTTGTGGCCCTTGTCCGTCACGGTAACGGCAGTGCTGGTGGGGGCCTTGGACGGGACGGTCGTGGAGGACTTTTTGGGGACCGTCGTGGAGCGCTTTTTGGGGACCGTGGTCTTGGGCCGGGTGGTGGTTGGTGCCTTGTGCTTGGCGTGCTTGGGCCGGGGCGCTCCCCGTGCTGAGGGCGGGGTGACCGGCTCGGACTCCCGCTTCTCGGCCAGCTTCTGGGAGACGTAGGAGCGGGCGTCAGCCAGCGACGGCTCGGTCACGCCCGTCGCCAGCGGCTCGAGGTTGTAGGCGAGCACGGACGAGGGCCCGTAGGCGGTACGTTCGACCACAGTCGGCTGGAACCACAGCACCCCTCCCGGCCGCCCTTGGAGGATCGTGATCCGCCCTTTCGAGATCGTCACGAAATAGGCGGAGCGGGCATACCAACCGAGGCTGGCGATCGCGCCGCCGATGACTATGCACAAGGCCACAACGAAGGCGATGACGCGGCCCGTCACCCTCCGCGGCACCGCTCCTATGGGCTTGGTCTGGCCAAGGGGGGGCTCAGCGCGCTCGGGGGCGGGTGGCGGGGAGCCCTTGCCGTCCTGGCCGGCGCTCTCGGTCGGTAAGCGTCGCCTTGGTGCGTTCAAGGACGTCGCCGGTGCCGGTACCACGATAAGAGTCTCGGGACTGTCTTCGTTGGCCAGCACGTCGACCACGACGGCCGTGATGTTGTCACTGCCACCCCGCTCGTTGGCCAGTGTGACCAGTTCTTTAGCCGCTTCGCTGGGGTCGGAAAAGCGGGCCAGCACGGCGGCGATCTGTTCGTCCGAAGCCTCCCGGGGGAGCCCGTCGCTGCACAGGAGGTAACGGTCCCCGTGCCTAGGGGTAACGTCGATGATGTCCACTTCGACCGTCGGCTCGACGCCGAGGGCGCGAGTAAGGACATGGCGCTGGGGATGTACGGCCGCCTGCGCTGGGCTTATCTGGCCGTCGTCCACGAGCTCCTGCACCAGGCTGTGATCGACAGTGAGCTGTCGCAGGGCCCCTTCCCGCAGCAGGTAGAGGCGGGAATCGCCGATATGGGCCACCGCCAAGGCATTGGTGCCGTCGCCGTGCTCGACGACAGCCAGCGCGACCAGTGTGGTGCCCATGCCGAGCATGCCGCGATTGGTGCGGGCCTGTTCCCAGACGGCCCGGTTGGCTGCCTTGGCCGCACTCTCCAATGCTTCGGCTGAGTGCTCGCCGCTGGCCGCGAAGGCCGCTTGAAGAGCCTTGATGGCTGTCGAGGAGGCGACCTCCCCGGCGGCGTGGCCGCCCATGCCGTCGGCCACGGCGTAGAGACCTGGGGAAACGAGGAACTGGTCCTGGTTGTTGGAGCGGACAAGGCCTATGTCGGTCGCCGAGCCGACGAGGAGCTTGCTCACTTCTGCAGCTCCAGGACGCTGCGGCCCACTTGCACGCGGTCACCTCGGCGCACCGGGACGGCGCCGTCGATCTTGCGCCCGTTGACGAAGGTGCCGTTGGTGGAACCGAGGTCCTCGACCCAGTAATCGTCCCCCCGGTGGAACACACGGGCGTGTACCTGGGACACGAACGTGTCTGTAGCCAGCGCTACCGCACAGCCCGTGGCGCGGCCTATGGTGAGCTCAGCGTCCAGGGGAAAAAGAGCCCCCCGGTCCTGATCGGGCTCCACCAGGACCAATCTCCTCGGGCTGGAGCGTCCGCGCCTGGTGGGGGGAGTGGCGGTCACCGGCGCCGGAAGACTTGTGCCTGTCAGCGGAGCCGGGGTCATCGGCACCAGGCGAGGTTCGCGCAGTTCCACCCACACGGCACGGACCACCCGGAGGAAGAACAGGTACAGAAGCGCTAAGAAGACGTACTCCAGGAACCTATAAGCCGGGCTGGGCACTTAGGTGGTCCCGGCGCCGGAGGCCGCCTCGAAGCGGACGCTGGTCGAGCCCACTGTGATCTCGTCCCCGTCTTCGAGCTGGTGCGCATCGCTAATGCGCAGGCCGTTCACCTTGGTGCCGTTGGTGCTGCCCAGATCGGTGACGACCCAGGTGTTGTCCGCGCCTCGCCGCACCTCTGCATGGCGCCGGCTGACGCCGGCGTCGGCCACAGCCAGCTCACACTCCGGCAGGCGGCCGAGCGTCACCTTGTCCTGATCGAGCACCACCCGCCGACCGTCCGGCAAAGTCAAGGTCGCGGTACCTTGCCCCGGGGCAACGTCGCCGGCCACCAGGAGCGTGCCCGGGCGCAGGGCGGCATCGGTCTCCATGGCGACGCTGACCGGTCCCAGGAAGATGTAACCCTCCTGCTTGGCATGGTCCTTGGCCACCTCGACCAGTTCCTTGACCAGCTCTTCTTCGAAGGCTTCGAACTTCGCCCGGTCAGCACCGGAGAGCACGACCTTGAAGGCGTTGGGGGCCAGGACCCCTCTGGGCGCGACCGCCCGGCGCAGGTCCATTTCCCGCGTCAGGCGCCTACCGATCTCTACAGGCTGTAGCCCGCTGCGGAACACCCGTGCAAAAGCTCCCTCTACGAAGCGTTCGAGGCGTCTCTCGAACCTTTGCAAGCCCATTGTCCGCGCATAGTACCCTCACCGGGGCCCCAGCCTGCAGCTACCCGGTCTGGGCGGGTGCCTGTACTGGTCTTCCTTGCCAAATCTAAACGGCCGACCGTGGCCGACGAGGTATTACGCTCGGCCGCCTATGCAGCTGTCCTTGAAGCGAGGGGCGTTCCCCGTGGCCGCGGCAGTGGCGGTCTGTGCCGCTCTGGTGGCAGTCGTCGGCACAGCCGGGCCCGCAGCCGGAGCTGGCCTCAGTGATGAGCGGCCTGCGCCGCTCTTCGTTTTGGTCACCGAACCGGCTAACGGCCTCTCACCGATCTATGGCCTGATCACATCGGCCAAGCACACGCTCGAAATGACCATGTACGAGCTGCGCGACGCCACTGCCGAGACAGATCTTGCCCGTGACGCCGAGCGGGGCGTCAAGGTGGAGGTGGTCCTCGACCAGAACCTGGCCAAGTCCTTCAACACGCCCGCCTATGACTACCTCCGGTCCCACGGCGTCAGCGTGCACTGGGCCCCGCCTTCCTACGACGTGACACACCAGAAGACGGTCACCGTGGACGGGGACGTCTCGGCCGTCATGACGCTCAACCTGACGAGCGAGTACTACGCGACGAGCCGCGATTTCGCCTTGATCGACAGGGACGCCGCCGACGTGGGAGCGATAAGGGCCGTCTTCGGCGACGACTTCGCAGGTGCTCCGTCCTCACCGGAGCCCGCCGGGTCAGACCTCATCTGGAGCCCGGGCGCAGACGAGCGCCTGGTCGGCATCATCGGGTCGGCCCGCCACACGCTGTATGTGGAAAACGAGGAGATGAGCGAGTACACCATCGTCGACGCGCTTGCCGCCGCCGCTCGGCGCGGGGTGGACGTCGAGGTCGTGATGACCTACCAGTCGTCCTGGCGGTCTGATTTCGACAAGCTGGCCGAGGCGGGTGTACATGTCCGTACCTTTTCGCCGGACGCCGACCTCTACATCCACGCCAAGGTCATCGACGTCGATCCCGGCTATCCCGACGAGCAGCTGGAGATCGGGTCACAGAACTTCTCCTGGGCCAGCCTCGAGTACAACCGCGAGCTCGGCGTCGACCTGGGACCGGCGCAGGCGAACATAGTGGACAGCGTGGCCGCCACCGTGCGCTCAGACTTCGCCGGGGGTGAGCCCTGGACGGCCTGAAGCATTGCGACCCGCTCACCTGGACTGGGTAGGGCCCGGTTCATGTAGCCTTGTGTGACCACTCGGGCGAGTGGCGGAATTTGGCAGACGCGCAGGATTCAGGTTCCTGTGTCCGCAAGGACGTGGGGGTTCAAGTCCCCCCTCGCCCACTGGCTATGACCAGTGTTTTTACCTCCAACAGACGCCTCCGGTGGCGGGACGCCCGAGGCGCTTGCTAACCATTTGCTAACGGACCAGGGTCGCGCTAACACGTTGGTTAGCAGAGGGCCGGTGGAGGCTCAGGCGACTTCGACGACGATCGCCGCTCTCGCCGATGGCGGCGGGACCGGGTCGCCGTACTCGCGCATCAGCTCGACGTGAAGGTGTATGGCCTCCCGGATGAGCTGCTCCACCTCTTCCCGGCTGGGACCGGCGGACACGCAGCCAGGTAGGTCGGGCACGTAGGCGGACCAGGTGTCGCCTTCGCCCTCGATAACGACGAGGTACTCGCTCATGACCAGCGCCTCCGGGTGCGTGCTTGCTTCCAGACTGATGCCAGCGTATCGGGCTTCAACTCGGCGCCCAGGTTGCCGGGCACCGTGACCGTCCCGGGCCGCTGCGGGTGACGGAACTGGCGGTGAGAGCCGCGTTGGAGCACCATCTGCCACCCCTCCTCCTCGAGGATGCGGACCACGTCGCGGACCTTCACGCCCCGCCTTCGCCAGCTTGGGGCTCAGCGCCTTCGTCGAAGACGAAAACCGCCACCTTGCTAGCGGCGTCACGGTCGAGGTCCGGGAGCACATGCTGAGAGGCGGACCGTTTAGCGGGTGCGCTCCCTGTAACTCTCACAGCACCCTTCAAACTGCACGGGTAGCCGGTGCGGCGTCAGCCGACGTCAACCGACCAGCCTGATACGCGGCGGTTTCGTAGTCACCTTACGACTATGGCAAGCCTTGATCGCTCCGGGCTCGCTGATCACAGCGTGATCACAAACGCCCCATAACTGGCCGGGACGGGACACCACGTGGGCCCCACCAAGGAGGGCGAAAGCCCTGCTCAGCCGGGATGCGGCACTACGGAGCGGACGGGCCATCACGGCCCCGCTGTGAGTTCGAGTCCTCCCTACAAGCCACGGCGGCCCTTTACGAGGTGGCTACCGCCGTAGACGCCGACGTCGGTTCAGGGTTCTTGGGTTGCAGTCAGCACCTAGGATCCGGTTGTGGCCTTCGAGCGCATTTCCGTTGATCACCGGGTCATGGGGGGAGTCCCGTGTATCCGCGGGACGCGTATCCCAGTGGCTACGGTCGTGGCGTCCTTGGCCGAGGGCATGACACCCGAGGACCTGGTGAGGGAGTTCCCACAGCTCGTGCCCGAGGACGTAGCGGAGGCTCTCCGCTATGCGGCGGCGGCCGTTGACGAACGGGAGCTCCCTCTGCGGCCGACCGGGTGAGGTTCCTAGTCGACGAGGCCCTGTCGTCTCGGGTGGCGAGCCTCCTGCGCGAAGCCGGCCATGACGCCGTGCACGTAGGTGACCGCGGGCTTCTCGGCCATCCGGACGAAGACGTCATGCGAGTTGCGATGGCTGAAGACCGGGTTGTCGTCTCCACGGACACGGATTTCGGCGAGCTCCTCGCTCTTGGTTCCCACCTCGGCCCGAGCGTGGTCCTCCTCCGGCGCGCCCCACACGCGGCGGAGCAACAGGCCAACCTTGTCCTGACCGCTCTTGTGGACACAGAGGGGGCGCTGTTGGCCGGCGCTGTCGTAGTCGTCACGCCCAGCCATATCCGGCTCCGCGATCTCCCGGTCCGTCCGCCGGAGGGTTGACGCCGGTCCTCCGACGGGTCTCACCGGCTCCGGTGGCCCTCCCGACAGCCGCCCGGAGCGCTCCGATTTGCTAACCATTTGCTAACGCACGGTTCCGGACAGGGCGTCATCAGCCGGACAGGCCAGACTCGCCCCCTCTAAAAGCCCTGTTCAGCGCATTTGCCGGCACGGGCTGACAGCGGCCATCACGGCCCAGGCACCATTCAGGTTCCTGTGTCCGCAAGGACGTGGGGGTTCAAGTCCCCCCTCGCCCACTGGCTTTGACCAGGGTTTTTACGTCTTCCAGGGTCGCGGTTCCACTTCATGTAGCCGTAAGGTCCACGCTCTAAACTTCGGTAAATGGCCACCCGCGTTCTCGCGTTGGGGAGCAGGGCTATTACTGAGCACCACATTTAGAGTGAGACGCTCACCCATAGTTCTGGTCGGAACTGCCGCGGGGCTTGTTGGCCTCCTGACGTTCCACACGAAATCCGCGCAGCTCTCGCTCGGGAGCTTGTCCCAGGGCGGCCTGGTGGTAACGACGACCACCTCAATCGCTGGCGGGCCGCCCCGGGACCACTCGGTCGCCCCCACCACGGCCGCCCCCACCACGGCCGCTCCCACCACGGCCGCCCCCACCACGGCCGCCCCCACCACGGCCGCCCCCACCACGGCCGCCCCC
>Ga0182013_10000166_pt1 | contig 84182 bp, 70 predicted proteins | sample 612S2MmetaG_FD_120487 | JGI IMG/M metagenome (GOLD analysis project Ga0182013, IMG submission 120487) | Permafrost microbial communities from Stordalen Mire, Sweden - 612S2M metaG | ecosystem: Environmental > Terrestrial > Soil > Wetlands > Permafrost | place: Sweden: Stordalen | collected... | reverse complement strand
CGTAATCCTCATGTGGTTTGGTACGCGGGATGGCGGCGGATGGTTCCGGGAATTTGAAGGAGACGGGCTGTTTCCGCGGTCAGCCGTTTTCAAGACGGAATTTCATGTCGGCGTAAGCATTGGCGATGAGATGAGTGAGGGCTGCTGTGCTGGTGGGCACACCGGGGCGTAGCTTGATGTGGCGCATGAACTTGCCGGCGCCTTGCAGAAGGTGGGCTGGGTCGGGCAGCGAGGCGCCTTGAAAAAAGCCTACGTTGATGTGGGCCGTGAAGACATTCACGTAGGCGAAGGGGAAATCGCCCAGACAGGCCGTGGGGCAGCCGTCGTGGAGGAGCTCGCGGACTTCGTCGCCGCATGCGCGCATTAGCTGGAACCAGTGGCGCGCGATGGAGCCGAGTTCGACGGGGTGATGATCGAACCACCGGTCGATGGCAGGATCGTGTATGACGGCGCCGTCAAAGCGGAGGAGGGCGGGATTCATGGCGGTTCCGGCGGTGGTTCTGGTTTATGGTACGCGGCGTCGGTCGAGGGAAGTCCAGTCTTTTTTGAAATGGACTTGCCGGAGGACTTGAAGAGTTGTGGAGATCCGGAAACATCGTGAAGCCGAGGTTGCCTGGATTTGAGCGCGGCTTGCGCCGCGTGGATTGATTGCAATTCACTTGTCGGAAGCTTTCGTACGGGCTGAAGCCCGTACCCTTCACTTGCCTGCCATTCGGCTCGACCAAAACCGTGCCATCACAAGATCAGGGCTGAGGATTAGGGGTGGGTGGGAGCGTTGCTGGTTGAGGTCAGCCTGGTGACGTGGACGGTGGACTGCGTTTCGGGGACGGTGCCGTCGTTTACCTGGACATCGATCGGTTTGCCAAGGATGAGCAGATGGGGGCTGGCCTGGCCACGGGCCGGAACCAAGACACGCTGGGTGACGGTGTTGGTCTCGGAGCGGACGGTGACGGGCACTTCAGCTGAGACGTATCCGCTGTTGACGACGCTGACTGTGACGAGGAAGTTGCCGGCTTCTTCGGTGGCGGGAAACACGGTCTTGATGCTGAGGTCGGGCAGCCCCTTGTCGGCGTTGACCCAATCGCCGAAGAACCAGTTCAGGTCGCGGCGGCTGCCGGCCTGTTCGAGGAGTTTCTGAAAGGAACCGGCCGTCGAGGGCTGGCCATAGCCGAGGCTAACGTCAGCGCTGGGGTCGTAGGCACGGAGAGCAGCGGAGAGCGTGGGGTCGCCGACAATGGAGCGAAGCATCCAGAAGACGTACGTGGCCTTGGTTCTGTAGTAGACAGGGGAAATGGCCTCGGCGAGCGGCTGGCCAATGGCCTGGCCGGGGCTTTCGGGCTCGGCGAGAGCGAGGGCCTGGCGAGAGGCTTCAAGAGTGCCGAGGGCCTGATCGCGTCCGCGGGTTTTCTCGATCCAGAGCGTACCCATGAAGTGAGCCACGCCTTCGGAGAGCCATGCGCGCGGGGATTGCATCCAGGAGTGGGTGAGTGCATGGGCGAGGATGCCGTCGAGCTGATCGGGATCGGAGGGCGCGGCGGAGCGGATGGCGGTGGCCAGGAGTGCGCCGGTTTCGAAGGGAGCGTCGTGCGGGTCGGGAAGGTCGAGAAGCGTGAGCTGCGCGCGTGGACGTTGGCCTAGCCAGCTTTGCAGGAAGGGCGTGACGGTGGCGGCGGCAGTGGTCCAGGCAGGAACGGAGGGTTCGTCGTCCGGGAGGACCCAGATGGTGGTGTTGACGGCGAGGTGGGCGGAGCGGATGGCGACGAAGAGGCTGGGGGCGTCGTAGCCCAGTGTGGCGACGCCGGAATCGGATGTGGCAACGCCGGCAACTTCGGTATCGGTCGCAGCTGCGTTGGCGATGGCGAGCGGCGCAAGGTGGCCGTTGATGAGGGCGACGGTGGGGATGTGGCCGTGGGAAAATTCGACGGTGAGACGCAGGCGGAAGTGAGCACCAGCCATGCGTAGCTTGTGCTCGCCGATTTCATCGAAGAGACGGGCGCCATCGCCGAGGATGACGGGAACACTGGAGACGGGATACCAGACAACGTTGCCGAAGCCGCGCAGGCCCGTGAATTCGGTGCCGATGCGGTCCCAGTCGGAGTGGAGCGCGACATCGTCGGGGGTGCCGATGACCATGAGTCGCTGAGCGGAGAGGTTGATTGTGCCGGAGTAGGACACGTCGAGCTGTAGGGTGGCGCCGGGGACAAGTGGCTGCGCGAGCGGGACCGCGGCTTCGTGGAGGCGGCCGGTGTGGTCGGCGTCGGAGTTCAGAGTAGCGACGGGAAACGGGACGTCCTTGAGATTGACACGGATGCGGTCCCAGTTGAGCGACGAAGAAATCTGGAGCGGGATGTGGGCAAGCGGTGTTTTGCCGTCGTTGCGCAGGGTGAGGAGGGCGCGGACCGCGATGTGCTGATCGGCGGGGTGCAGGTGCACGTCCATGTCGAAATCAGTAAAGGTTACGGCGTGGCGATCGGCGTCTTCCGCGGTGGGTGCGGAGACCTGCTGCGGGCCGGGTGGAATCGTGGGGCCAGCCTGGGTGGTGGTGGTCCCGCTTTCATCAGTGGATCGGGAGAGGATGACTTTGCCGGAAGGTTGGGTTGGGTCCTGGGCGGGAACGGCAGGTTGTTGCGCGGGCGGGGTGTAGGTGGAGGTCTGCGCCATTGACGAGGCGGCGATGCCGGCGGAGAGCAGGAAACAAATGCCGGCAAAAGGGAAGTTCATGAGCCGAGGCCTTTCTGTTTCGTGGCTTTTGGTTTGGACGCGGCGGTGGGTGGTGCGGAAGCGCGGCGGCGCTGGCGGAAGGCTTCGTAGAGGACGACGGCTCCGGCGGTAGAAACGTTCAGGGAACTGACGCCTCCGGCCATGGGAATGCGCAGCAGATGGTCGCAGGTGCGGCGCACCAGGTCATGGAGTCCGGCGCCCTCGCGGCCGAGGACGAGGACGCAGTCTCCGGTCAGGTCGAACTGGTCGTAATCGGTGTGCGGGATGCGATCGTCGCCGGCGTCAAGGCCGATGATCCACAGGTTCTGACGCTTGAGCTCTTCGAGGGCGCGCACCAGATTGACCACGCGGGCGATGCGGAGGTGCTCGGCGGCGCCGGCGCTGGCTTTGATGGCAACGGGGCTGAGGGGAGCGGAACGGCGTTCGGTGAGGACGACGCCGTCGACGCCGGCTCCGTCGGCAACGCGGAGGAGAGCGCCGAGGTTTTGCGGATCTTCAATGCCGTCAAGGGCAAGAATCAGGCGCCGGGTGCCGGGCTGGGTGAGGTCGGCGGTGAAGAGGTCTTCAATGGCGAGGAACTCCTGGGCGCGGACCAGGGCGACAACGCCCTGGTGCGCGGGAGTTTTGGCGAGGAGGGTGAGCTGCTCGCGGGACTCGATGCGCGTGCGGACACCGGCGTCGCGGCAAAGTGCAATCACACGATCGAGGCGGGCATCGTCGCGTTCGCGTGCCAGCAGGACGTGGTCGAAACGGCGGCGGCCGGCTTTGAGCGCTTCCTCCACGGGATGCACTCCGTACAGAACTTCCATGAGGGATAGTGTAGAAGACTGGACGGCCAGGGATATGGCAGGAACCGGTGATTTCACCGGTTGCGACGGAATGATATTCGCAAAAAAATACCGGATGGATTGTTCATCCACAACAGAATGTGTAAGGATTGCAGTGAACATTCCTCAAGTTGCCTGCTGGTCGCAAGCCTGGATGAGGTGACACTTTGCTAAGGGTGCTGGTACGCACTTCAGCATAGGGTCACAGGTCGTCGAGGTCGAGACCGGAATTCAGTTTGCAAGCGCGAGCGTTTTCCCGACGCTGCTGAAGCTGAATGACGAGAGGTTGCGAGGAACCAGGTCGTCGGCCTGGCGCCAAATAGAGCAACCCACCCAGAGAATCGATGATGCCGCTCCCACTCAAGAGCGGATGAACGTTAGCGAAGCATCGGCACGGCTTAGGCAAGGAAGTTCATGAACGTCGCAGGCAAGTTTTTCATTCTGTCTTCTCTATTTTCTGTTTTCGTCCTTCCCTCAACAGCAATTCCAGGTAGCAATAGCCCGGTTGACGGCGCAGCCGCCGAATCGTCCTATCCTTCGCCGTCAAATGCGTTACCGGATGGAAATGCGAAGGCGATGGTCCAGCGCGACTACGTGGCGGCGTCGGTGGTTCCTTCCAACGCAAAGACGGTCGCGAGCCTGCAGGCGTACGGAGATTGGAACGCCAGCGGCGACAAGGGAGCGGTGGGTCACTCCACCGGATATACAAAGCTGGTGAGTTCGCCGACGATTCACGGACCGTCGCGGATGTTCTTCACCCATTACACCGGATCGGGGGATGAGCGCTACTCGATCAACTTTGGGGCGGACCGGGTATCCACAAATTTCTTTTACGACGCATGGGTGTACCTGACGACCTCGGCGAGCAACATTGCCAATGTTGAGATGGACATGAACCAGGTGATCGAGAATGGCCAGACCGTGATTATGGGCGTGCAGTGCGACGGGTATTCAAACACCTGGGACTTCACGCTGAACCTTGGAACGGCAAAGAAGAGACACGACCATTGGGCGCATAGCCATCAACCGTGCAATCCGAAGGCGTGGACCAAGAATGCGTGGCACCACGTGCAAGCCTACTATTCGCACAACAGTTCGGGCGTAGTCACGTACCACACGGTATGGTTCGACGGGGTGGAGCATCCGATCAATGCGACAGTTTTTTCCTCGTTTGCGTTGGGATGGGGCCCGGACCTGATCACGAATTTTCAGTTGGACGGACACGGAGGCGGGAGCGCAACGGCCTATCTGGATAACGTGAATATTTCGCGGTGGTGAAACGAGTGGATTGCGCGAGAGCCGCGCGAGCGGGCAGAATCATGCCATCGCCATGGCCGCCAAAGCAAAGCGAAAGTTCACTGCGATCTTAGAGCAGGACAACACGCGCCTGCGCTGGGTGATTGCACGCATTCCCTTCGACATTGAGAAGGCGTGGCCGGAGCGGCGCGGGATGCGCGTGCGCGGAATGATCGCGGGCTTCGCCTTTCGGTCATCGCTCATGCCCAATCCTCTGGGCGACGGGCGGGTGTTGCTCGTCAATAAGAAGATGCAGGCGGCGGCGAAGGCGGGCGCGGGATCGAAGGTGCGGATTGAGCTGGAGCCCGATCTTGAAGAGCGCCCTGCGACTGTACCTGCGGAACTGGCTGGGGCCTTGCGGGAAGACAAGCAGTTGCGGCGCTGGTTCGATGGGCTGGGATCGGCGTTGCGCCGGGACATTGGCAAGTGGGTCGCGGAGCCCAAGAACCAGGAATCGCGCGAGAAGCGTGCGGCGCGCGCGGCCGAGTGGTTGCTGCTGACGATGGAAGGCGAACGCGAAACGCCGCCGGTTTTGAAGGTCCGGTTCCAGCGAAACCCGGATGCGCAAGCAGGCTGGGAGGGGATGAGCGCCGCACGGCGGCGCAGCCATCTTCTGGGGATCTTTCATTTGCAATCCGGCGAGGCGCGGGAGCGTCGGGCGGATGCCGCGATTGAGGATGCGATCCGGGTGGCGAAAAAGTTGGAGTAAATGCTCTGGCGGTGGGAATGTTGCAAAAAGTGTGCAAAGTCGGAGGGTATACCGCCGAAGCATGTAGCATTTTTGAGACGAAGGAGCGTGTTTTCGTGATTTTCGGCGACTTAGGCGGATGCCGTATCGTCTAATTGAACACGATGGCAACAGCCGAAGCTTTGTACTCCTCCCTCGCTCAAGGCTCTGCCGCGACCGGAAACGACCTGCTGCGGCAGGAGAGTCTTGCGGTCGCACAGGGGTTGAAACGCCAGGACGCCGGACTGCTGGATGAGCTGATTGTGCGCTACCAGCATCGCCTGCTGCGCTATCTGCTGTATTTGACAAGCAACCGGGAACTGGCCGAGGACCTGTTTCAAGAGGTCTGGATGCGGGTGCTGGTGCGCGGGGCGCAGTTCAACGGACAGGCGCGCTTTGACACCTGGCTGTTCACGATTGCACGTAACCTGGTGATCGATCAGCGACGCAAGCGCACGATGGCGAGCCTGGACGAGCTTTTCGAGGGCAAGGCGGAAGACGATCGTCCGATGAGCTTTGAAGCGGCCGATGGCGATCCGAACCCGCTTGACCGCTTTGCGAACCTTGAGGACCGGGAGCGCATTGCGGCGGCATTGCTGCAGATGGATACGCTGCATCGTGAGGTACTGGTGCTTCGCTTCCACGAGGAGTTATCTCTGGAAGAAATCGCGAAGGTGACACGTGCACCGCTGTCGACGGTTAAGTCGAGGCTGTACAGGGGATTGGCGGCGATCAAGGTAAAACTGGAGCGGGCTTCGGCACGTTTGGCGGAGGCCGTCTAATGCCGACGAGACCGGGCAGCGGGGAGGGTAGCGAGCCGGGTACAACCATGGATCGCGACCTGCTTGCGGCGCTTGCCGGTCACCAGGCGAGTCAGGATTTTGACCTTGCCCATCGGACATGCCGGGTGGTCAACGCGTCTCTTGGGGTGATGCAGGAGCAGAAGGCCGGGCGGCGGCGGATACGGGCCGTGGCTCTGGCAGCAACGGTTCTGGTGGTTCTTTTGGTGGGGCCGCTGGCCTGGTGGGCGGTGGACAGCCTGATCGCCGAGGGACGGCTAAGCGACATCACCTGCCAGGCTGCGCTGTGGGTGTGCATCCTGTGTCCGGCGCTGGTGGCATGCGCATTGCTGGCGGGCTGGGTGCGCAATCGGGGCTGAAGCTGGGGCTGATTACTTCAGAGAGCAGAACGGGCCGCAGAGCGCAACTTCGAGAGTGCCTTTCGCGTCCATCCAAATAAGGATTGCGCTTGCGCGCATTCCGCAAAAGATGGTTTGATCCAGGCAATACCATGCGCACACCACAATCGATTACCGTGAACGATGACGAACGCCTGATCCCGATCTGGTCGATTGTGGCGGCTGCCCTGGCGTTTGTGCTGGTGGAGTATTACTTCTGGCTGGTGCTTCCGGACGGCAAGCACAAAATGCCGCTGGGCCTGCGGCTCTACTTCAACCTGTCGTGGGGATTGCTGGCTTCGCTCTACTTCCTGATGGTGGGATACGTCAGTAAGGATGCGCCACGGCGCGCCATGAGCTCGCGGTTTTGGATTGTTCTCTGCTTCGTGATGCCCGGCGGCATCGGCGCGGTGCTTTACTTCCTTCTGCGCGCGCCGGTGGTTTCGCGGTGTCCGGCCTGCTCGACCCATGTGCAGAGCGATTTCCATTTCTGCCCGCAATGCGACTACCGGCTCACCGCAAGCTGCGGCAATTGCTTCCGCACGGTGCGCGGCACGGATATCTTCTGCACGACCTGCGGGCATGAACTGGCGCGCGACCACATGCCGGCAAGGCTACGAGTGCTGGGCGAATAAGCGCTTGCGGGCACCTGCGGTGCGGCAGACGCTCGCAGAGAGGTTCGCGGTTTCCCCCGCCCTTGCGCAGGGAGAAGCGCAAGGATGGGGCAGCCGGGCTCCGAGCTATTCTTGATAAACCATGTCAATCTCTGCGCTGATCATCGATGACGAACAACTGGCTCGGGACGAGCTGCGCTATCTGCTCGATTCGGTGGGTGGCGTGGATGTGATCGCTCAGGGCAAGAACGGCATTGAAGCAGTGGCGCTGGTGGAGGAGCATCGGCCGGACCTGGTGTTTCTGGATGTGCAGATGCCGGGACTGGATGGTTTTGCCGTGATTCAGAGGCTGATGGACCGGCAGAAAGCCCGGAAGAAGGCTGGAGACGATACTGCGAGCCTTCCACAGATTGTGTTTGCGACGGCATACGATCAATACGCGGTGCGGGCTTTCGATGTGAACGCAGTGGACTACCTGCTGAAGCCGTTTGACCGGGCGCGGGTGGAACAGGCGGTTAAGCGGGCGCAGAGCCGGATTCCGGAGGAACCGGAAGACGGGGCCGAACCGAAGAAGTCGGGAAACCTGCCGATTGAGTCGCAGCTCGATGCTTTGCTGCGGCTCCTGAAAGCTCCGGGAAGCTCGTCGCACGCGGGCGGGGCACTGCGGCCGCCGGCACGCGTAGTGGTGGAGGCGCAAAGCCGGTTGCTGCTGGTGGACCAGGCAGAGATTTGCTACGCGGCGATTGATGAGGGCGTGATCCGCGTGGTGACGCAGGGCTTTGAGGGACATTCGAAGTGCCGGACCCTGGAGGAGCTGCTGGAGTTGCTGGATCCGGCGTTGTTCTGGCGCGCGCACCGCGGCTTTGTGGTGAACATCAACCACATCCGCGAAGTGGTGCCGTGGTTCAAGTCGAGCTATCAGCTGCGCATGAGCGACAAGAAACAGACGGAGATTCCCGTGAGCCGCGCGCAGACACGCAGGCTGCGGGAGTTGTTCAATCTGTAGGGGTGGCGGCTTCGCCACGCAGTTTGAGCCACGCCAAAAGCGCGAAGGCTCCCATCACGAAAACGGAAACGAGAGCGGAGGCGCCGAGGATATCGGAGACACGCCAGGGCTGGCCTGTGGGGTCTTTCACCACGAGGGCGTTTCCGCGGCTGAATATCTGGCACACATTGCCGGCGGCGCACAGAACATAGAAGAGGAGTGCGGACCGGCCGCGCACGGGGCTCGCCGGAATGTCGAAAGCGGAGTTGACGCGCAAATAGAGGGCGAAGAGAACGTAGATGGTGAAGACAGTTACGTACCAGCCGAGGTAGTTGGAGATGGGTACGCCAAACCAGGGACCGCCGTCGCGCCAGATCCAGCCGCGCAAAACAGTCGCCCAGACAGGATCCTGCGCGAGGTCCCACGCGGTCATGATGAAGGCGGCAGTGAGTGGCACGGAGACCAGGCGCCCGCGGGTGCTGGCAGATTGCGAACTGCCGACGATCAGGCACCCCAGGATCCAGGAAACATAAGCCATGCCCACGTAGGCAAAACCCAGCAGAACGGGGACATGCAGGAGCTTGGGTCCCATGAGGCTGAGGAAGTAATAGTGGCCAAAGGGAAAGCCTGTGAGGATGCTCAGGTTTTCAAGCAGGTTGCCGACGACGAGGCAGATGGCGGCGAAGACCAGGATGCTGCGCAGATGCAGTTGCCGATACCCGTCGGCGAGGGCGAAGGCCAGTGCTGAAAGCACATCGAGGGCAACGACCGTGAGGCGTGGTACGGGGTTGGGGAAAATCTCAAGCAGTCGCGCGGCTGCGTAGGCGATAAGTATGAGGCAGAGAACTACTCGGACGATTTGTCCGCTCGGTCTTTCGGAGGCGTCGTGCATCCAGGCTTGGACACTGAAACACGTGTCCAGGAAGATTGTTGCGGTGTGAACTGGATTTCTTCTGAGCCTAATCGTAGCGTTCGAAGACGATCTGCTTGCGATGCCAGCCGTAGCCGGCGAGGCGTTCGCGGGCGGCCGAAACCATGAAGTTGAGGCCGCAGATGTAGCAATAAATGTCGAAGTTGAGATCGGCCTTGGGAGTTGCGGGGTCCACGGGTGGCTGGGGCAGCGGAATTCCCAGACGGGCTGCGCGCTCTTCCACGATCTTGGAGGCATGGTCCTGCACATAACCGCGCAAGCCGGTCCAGTCAGGGAGGGCGCGGGACAGCGTAGGCAGGTAATGGAAGTTGGGTTTCCGCCGAGCGAGGGCCTCGAACTCATCCTGGTAATAGACGTCGGTTTCGTGGCGGGTGCCGTAAATGAGCCAGATGTCTTTTCCGTTGCTGCGGTCGGGGCCGTTTTCAGGGAAGAGCCACTGCGTGAAGCCTCGCATGGGGGCGATGCCAGTGCCGGTGGCGAGAAGAATGGAGTCGGTGACTGTCTCCTGGAGAATGAAGTGGCCGTGCGGGCCGTGGATCTGGATGGTGGCGCCGGGCTCGAGGTCGGTTAGGTCGGCCAGGTGGTTGGAAAAGAAGCCGCCTTCGACGCGGTTGACGCACAGGTCGAAGCGGCTTTCTCGCGCAGCCGAGGCGATCGAGTAAGCGCGCGTTTGCTGCTTGCCGTTGGGATCTTCGGCGACGGCGGAGATGAACTGGCCGGATGCGAAAGGGAAACTCTCGACGCCTTCGACGACGAACTCGAAGTGGTAGCACTGGGCAACCTGGGAGATGCAGACTTTCTTTTCAAGACGTGCGGTCAAAAGCTCGCGGGCCAAGGCGTTTCTCACTCACTTAAAAGATGAAGCCCTAGAAGGACTGTAGGCAGTATCGCCAGTTGAGGGGCAACGTGGCAAGCAGGACTCAAAGGTTTCGCATGCGCGAACTGCCGATGTGCGGCTGGCGTGGGGGCGCATCGTCTGTCGTTTGCGGAGCCTGGGCCGGAAAGCTGGCTGACTCGTTATGCTGGGCTGGACAGATCGAATGGCCGATGAGGCGCGATGCGCCGCCCTCCTATAATGGATGGGAGCCGGACGGACAGCATAGCGAAGCTCCGGTTTTTCCAGTTCGTTCATTGAGGAGTCTATGGCAGCACTGATTGACGCGATCGACGTAAAACGGAAGATGTACTTTGAGCACGAGAACGTGCCCTACTACTGCACTGACGTGGAGGTTTCAACGCCGACTGCGCGGGGTGGGCAGACGCTGGTACGGTTGAAGATGCGGAACCTGCTGACGCGTGCGGTCTTCGACAAGACCTTCAAGGCGGGCGAGAAGTTCAAGGAGCCGGACCTGGAGACGGTGGAGGCTTCGTATCTTTACAGCGATGGAGACGGGTCGTACTTTCTCGACCAGGAAACCTTCGACACGCTGACGCTGCGTGAAGAGATGGTTGGAGATGCATTGGAGTTTCTGGTGGAAGGCGCGTTGGTGAAACTGAACAAGTTCAATGGAAACCCGATCGGACTGGAGCTTCCGGAGAAAGTGGAACTCGCCGTGACGTACACAGAGCCGGGCGCGCAGGGCGACACGAGTGGGAAAGTGACGAAGCTGGCGCGGCTGGAGACAGGCCTCGAGATCAAAGCGCCGCTGTACATCCAGGAAGGCGAGAAGGTGAAGGTGTACACGGAGACGCGGGAGTTTGCGGGGAGAGCGTGAGGCCCACTTGTCAGTTCGCAGCTAATGCAGGAATCTGCGAACATCAGGGCGCTGGGTTTTCCAGATACCATCGAAAATAAATTCGCGGCTGCGCAAATTTCCACGGGCAGGCTGCGACTGTTAAGCTGATTCAACACCTCACCCGAAAGGATTTTTCCAGCTCACGTGAGCTTCGATGTTGTCGGGTGCAACTGTGCACAGCAAACAATGGAGAAACTCTTCAACGTGCGGAGAGCGCTTCGTGCGAGGAAGGTTGCGGCGCGTGTTCACAACGCAATTTGCCGCGCGTACTGTTGGCTCATGGCGGTGACTCTGGTCATTTTTGTCCCGACAAAGCGCGTTGTGAGAAGCTTCGTGTGAAGAGTTTCACCACCATTGGTGCAACTCATAAAGAGACACTAAAACTTGTGTGAATGAGGCATTGCATCGACCCTCAAATGTGCTACTATCGGGACCGTTCAGAAAAGTTTCCAAGCATCCCACGGAACGGTTTCATCCACGTCCCAGCTCGAAGTATTCAGGGGCAGATCATCGGCAACCAGGTACTCGGTTCACAGGATCTGGACGCACGGCGAAAGCTCTGCGCCACGAGAATGCTTTTGCCCAAATCAAGTGAATGATTCCGTTGCGGCAGTAAAATAGGCGATGCAGGTAAGGATTAGATCGATGGCATTTGCAACATCATCCCCGGCAACAGTTCTCAACCCATGGATTCAGATACTCGCAGCTCTCGAAAAGAAAGTGATACGCCAGTCCTTCGAGACCTGGCTTAAGCCGACTCGCTATAGCCATGCCGCGGGCCGCACGCTGTATGTTCGCGTTCCCTCCCCCGAATTCCAGCACATCGGAGACAAGTACGGCGACTTAATTCAGGAAGCCATCGACCTTCAATCTCTCGAGTTCGATGATGTGAGCTTTGTCACAGCCGAAGAGGATCCGTCGATCCCTCCTCCGCGCAAAGACGGCGGTTTTCCGCCGTTGCCTGCGCATGCGCCCACCGCGCCTCCTCCGCCGGTGCGCGGCCCGCAGCAGGAGCGCTTCGACTGGTCGACTGCCGCGCAACTCAACCAGCGGTATACATTCGACGCATTCGTTATCGGCAACGGCAACCAGTTCGCCCGCGCTGCTGCGTTGGCCGTCGCCGAGCGCCCCTCGCGCGCCTACAACCCGCTGTTCCTGTATGGCGGCGTCGGCATGGGCAAGACCCATCTGATGCACGCCATCGGACACGAGGTGAAGCGCCGCCAGCCCATGGCAAGCATCTCCTACGTCTCAGCGGAAAAATTCACCAACGAGATGATCACGTCAATCCGTAACGATCGCATGACGAGCTTCCGCGATCGCTTCCGCACCGTCGACGTGCTGCTGATTGACGACATTCAATTCATCGCGCAGAAGGAACGTACACAGGAAGAGTTCTTTCACACATTCAACGCGTTGCACGAGAGCATGAAGCAGATCGTCATCGCGTCAGATCGTCCGCCGAAGGAACTCACGGAGATTGAGGATCGGCTTCGGTCGCGATTTGAGTGGGGCCTGATCGCAGACATCCAGCCACCCGATCTCGAGACCAAGGTCGCAATTCTGCAGAAGAAGGCGGAGAGCGAGCAAGTTCAGCTTCCAACAGATGTTGCGCTCTTTGTCGCCTCAAATGTGCGCACCAATGTTCGCGAGCTTGAGGGCGCGCTGGTGAGGCTGATTGCGTGGTGCCAGCTCAACCGCATGGAGATCACGCTCGCTTCAACGCAGCAATGCCTGAAGCAGTTTATCGACATGCAGGTACGCAAAATCACCATTGAGGCGATTCAGCGCGCTGTCGCTGAACAGTTTGGCATGCGCGTGGTGGACCTGAAGCAAAAGAACAATTCGCGCAATGTGGTCGTGCCGCGCCAGATCGCCATGTACCTGGCCAAGCAGATGACCGAAGCCAGCCTTCCGGAAATCGGCCGCCAATTCGGCAACAAGCACCACACGACGGTGATGCATTCGATCGCAAAGATCGACGAGTTGAGGCGCGCGGACAAGGATCTTCATCGCACATTGAACAAACTGCAGGAGCTGCTGAACGGGTAGGGAAGCGATTCGGCAAGTCAGCGAAAAACATAGCCCACGCAGGAAGTCGCGCTGCGTGGGCTATGTTTTGTCTGAGCGCCGATCTCTGGAAGCGGGGAATCGGACTTTCTGGCTACCGCTGGCTGACATTGCCGGAACGCACGCGCTCATTGAACTGCTCTGACTGACCACGCGGCACCGTAAGCGGCTTCCACCCCGGCGCACCCAGATGCTTGGCCAGCAGCACAATCTGTCCGCAATGGTAGCTGTAATGCGCTACCTGCCGGTTGATGGCCTGCATCACTGAGTGAGCTTCGCCGCGAATCGTCACAATCCGAGCCATGTCTTCCTCTTGCAAAGGCTCAAGCGCCGCAAACAGGCAGTCCCAGCCTGTCTGCCACATGGTCATCAAGGCTTCGCGGCTTTGAGGCGGATCGATGAATTCGAGATCGCGATGCCGGTCTGGTTTTTCTCCATCGGTGGTGAGGAAATCAGTGAACCGCGACCGCATGTTGCCGGCCATGTGTTTCACGATCAAGGCAATTGAATTCGATTCCTCGTCGAGGACCGCGATCAGTTGTCCATCGCTCAACTGCGCCATGGCTCGTTCTGCCAGGCTCTTGTAATAGCGGAACACCGCCAGCGAATCCTTCAGGTATGAGCTTGTACATTCGAGCGCCATGCCGATATTTTCGCATTGCTTGCGGCAGGGACGGACATCGCAACTGCGGGAATCTCCCAAGCCATCAAATTCGACCGCAAAATCACCTTCCGACCCTTTACTCTGGAAGTCACAACCGCTTCGGCCTTTCCCACGGAGAATGATGTCTACACTGCACACCATGTCGCGCCGCGGATTTCTCGGCGCATCCGGCGCACTTGCCGCCACCGCAGCTCTGGTGCCACCGCGCGCCGCAATTTCTGAGACGGCAGCGCAACTTCCGCCCGCGATCGCGGCCCTCCCTGTCCTCTCAGGTTTGGCGCGCCCATTCACGAATGCGGAACGGCTGGCCCGCATCGAGCGCGCACGCCAGCTGATGGCTGCCGATAAGATCGATGCCATTGTGCTCGCCAATTCGACCACCTCATCGGTGTATTTCGCGAACATGCGTCTTTACGGAGGGGAGCGACTTTGGGCGTTGGTGATTCCCGCGAAAGGGAAGCCGTTTCTTGTTTGCCCCGCGTTTGAGGAAGGCCGCGCGCGTGAGACTCTTGCCACGGGACCCTTTGGCAAAGAGGCCGATGTGCTCACCTGGCAAGAAGATGAGAGCCCGTTTGCCGCGTTGGGCAAGGGACTCGCCGACCGTGGCCTGACTTCCGGCACCGTCGGGCTCGACGAGAATATGGCCTTCGTGTTTTCTGAAGGCATTCGCGCCGCTAACCCGCACCTCACCCTTGTTTCGGCGAGCCCTGTCACCGCAGGCTGCCGCATGATCAAGGACGGACACGAGATTGAATGTCTGCGACTCGCCTGCCGCGCCACGCTGCTTGTGTATCGCGCCGTCGCACATTCGCTTCATCCCGGTATGACGACGATCGATGTGCATAGCCTTGTGGCCGCGGCTTACAAACGGGTCGGGTTCCAGGGAGAGGCCAGCCTGAACATCGATGAGTTCACTGCATTGCCGCACGGCTCGCGTCAGCCGCAAACCTTGCACGAGGGCAGCATTCTGATGCTCGACGACGGCTGCGATGTAGAGGGCTACACTTCAGACATCACCCGAACCTTTGTGCTTGGCAAGGCCAGTGACAAAATGAAGTCGGTGTTCGACCTGGTGCATCGCGCGCAGTCTGCGGCGCTGGCAGCGGCCCGACCGGGCGTACCCACCGGGGAAGTGGATGCGGCCGCGCGCAAGGTGATTGTCGATGGCGGCTACGGCCCGGGCTTCACGTACTTTTCGCATCGCGTCGGCCACGGCATTGGCATGGACATGCACGAGTGGCCGTACCTGGTGAAGAACGACATGTACGGTTATGACCTGCAACCGCGATTGAACGCGGGCAATCTCTTCAGCGACGAGCCGGGAGTGTATATTCGCGGCGAATTCGGTGTCCGCCTTGAAGACGACATGCTCATCACCGAGGCCGGTGCGGAGTTGCTCACGCCGCAGAGTCCGTCGCTCGAAGATCCATTTGGCGGCATGGAACCCGAACCCTCTTCGACTAAAGGTTGACGCATACGATGAACGGCGCGCGGCGCGATGGCTTGATGTTTCTTTTTCTGGGCTGCCTGGTATTTCTTCTGCTGGGCGTCGCCCTTGAAAGCATCGTGCCCGGGCCCATGTCGGACTTCAAGGCGGTCTATTATGGCGCGCGGTGCGTGATGCACCATCAGGACCCCTATGCCGACGGCCAGATTCTGCGCGAGTACGTGGCAGATGGCGGAACATTCCCTGCGGATCCGATCATCGCGCGCTCTGTGCGCCGCGCCGTGCTGGTCTGTATCAACCTTCCCACAGGCTTGCTTGTCGTGGCGCCATTCGCTCTCTTACCGTGGGCTCCCGCCCATCTGCTTTGGCTGGCAGTCATGGCCGCAAGCCTCACCACGGCTGCCTTTCTCATGTGGAACCTTGCAGCGGAACGGGCTCCGCTGCTTGCAGGGGCGCTGATCGCGCTGATTCTCGTCAACAGCGAAGTGGTGATGATCATCGGCAACGCTGCAGCCGTTGCTATTGGCCTTTGCGTGATCGCCGTTTGGTGCTTGCTCAAGAATCGCTTTGCCGGCATCGGTATGGTCTGCCTGGCGCTGAGCCTCCTTCTCAAGCCACATGATGCCGGCCTGGTCTGGCTTTACTTTTTGCTGGCAGGCGGGGCTTATCGCAAACGCGCACTGCAAACGCTGCTCGTGGTTGTTCTGGTGGCGATTCCCGCGGTCGTATGGGTCTCGCAGGTCTCACCGCACTGGATGCAGGAGCTTCACACCAATCTCGCGCTCGCTTCGGCGCGCGGCGACCTGAACGATCCGGGACCGACATCGCTGGGCGCGCACACGCTGGGGATGATCGTGAGCCTGCAAACCGTGGTGAGCTACTTCCACGACGATCCGCGCTTCTACAACCCGGTGACGTATTTTGTCTGCGCACCGCTGCTGCTGGCCTGGGGCTGGTTCACGCTGCGGACACCCGCCACAACGGCGCGAACCTGGCTTGCGCTGGCCTCGATTGCAACGCTTTCGCTGCTGCCCGTTTATCATCGCCAATACGACACCAAACTGCTGCTGCTCACGGTGCCCGCGTGTGCGCTGCTCTGGTCTGAAGGCGGTCGTCTCAAGTGGCTGGCGCTGCTGGTGAATCTCGCGGGGATTCTGGTGACCGGTGATCTTCCCTGGGCCGTTGTGTTCGCGGTGTTCCCGCACCTTCACATCGCAACGACGGGACGCTCGGGCCAGATGGTGATGGCTGCGCAGGTCTTTCCCGTGCCGCTTACGCTTCTGGCGGTGGGCGTGTTCTATCTGTGGGTGTACGCGCGCCGGCCCGCACATGCCGGCGCTGTCGTCACGCCTTGAGCGACTCTCCTGCGAGACCTACACTTGCGTAGCGATTGCCGACACGGGACGTTTTTGCCACGATCCCCGGGTGAAATCCGGAAACTTTACCGGCGCGCTTCCATTCGCAACCGACAACTGGCTCAATGGCCCAGGCGCCGACCAGGTAGCGGCATCGTACACATCCATGTCGGGCGGCAGACCCTCGCGCATGCACTGCACCAGGCGGTAGAGCATGATGAAGTCCATGCCTCCGTGGCCGCCGAGCTTTTTGGCAATCTCGCCTTCCTGCTTCCACAGCGGATGCTGGTGCTCCTTCCATGCGTTGATGCTGGCCCAGTCTTCTCCTCCTGCCTGGCCGTCGAAGTAGATGCGCGGCGGATAGTCGGCGAACAAGCCCTTGGTTCCTGCGATCAGGTTGATCCGGTTATAGGGATTTGGATTGGACGTATCGTGTTTCAGCGTGAGGGAAAGCCCATTCGCCGTCTTGATGATGGAAGTGTTCATGTCGCCGCACACGTACTGCTCGGCCCATCGCGGATCGCCTGCGGCCACATGAGCCTTGCGATAGAGTTCGAGCCCGTGCTGCGGGGTGCTGACTGAGACGATGTAGTCGAAGCGGTCGCCACGCTGAATGCCCATGTAGTTCGCTACAGGGCCCAGCCCGTGCGTCGGATAGAGATTGCCATTCAGCTGCGTGTGGAATGTCCGGCGCCAGAGGCCCTCGCCTTTTCCGGAGAAAAGCTCTTCGCGAAGGTCGTGAATGTAGGCACCCTCGCCGTAGAGAAGATCGCCGAACAGGCCTTCGTGAATCATGCGCAGAATGAGCGTTTCGTTATAGCCGTAGCAGCAGTTCTCAAGCATCATGCAGTGGCGGCGCGTCTTCTCAGAGGTGTTGACGAGCTTCCAGCAGTCTTCGATCGTGGTGGCGGCCGGGACTTCAACGGCTGCATGCCTGCCGTGGTTCATGGCGGCCACGGCCATTTCGACGTGCCAGTTCCACGGCGTGGCGATGATGACCAGATCGAGATCGTCCCGTGCTACAAGCGACTCGAAAGCGTGGTCTCCGTTTGTGTAAAGCTCGGGACTTGGTTGGCCCGCTTTCACGATCAGCGATTGCGCATGTTCCGCCTTCTCGCGTACCACATCGCACAGGGCCAGGACCTTGACTTCCGCAGCCAGCAGATTTTCAAGCAGGCTGGTGCCACGGCCCCCGGTGCCGATGATGCCGATTTTTGGCGTGACAGGTGCAAATGGTACGCCCATCATGGTCGCACCGGCTGGCTTCGCCTCATCCGCGTAAAGCTCTGGCATGCTGATGCCCACAGCGGTAATGCCGCCGAGGCGCAGGAATTCTCTGCGCGAAACGTCGTGAAGGGAGTCTTTGAGCGAGTTCATCTCAGGGTCCTGATTTAAGCGCGATGAAGTAAAGAATGCACTTTCTGCAGCGCTTGAATTGTGCCGAGTCTAGTTCAGCGGGAAGACTCCGTCAACCTGCCTGTGTCGATGGAAAACTTGTCTGGCCCCTTTAAATGTCAATGTGTTAACGTTCACTTGAATTTCGCTGCCGGGCTCCAACGCCGCCGAGCGTCGGCTTTGCAAGCCCGTGGGAGAGTGGAAATGGCCCAGGCCACAATCAATGCACTGCACACGGCGCCTCCTCAGACGCGGTCCATCAATCCTGCCGCCGTAGCCGTTCCGCCGCGCAACGTCGCCGTCGATGCCTATCGCGGCCTGGTGATGCTGCTGATGATGGGCGAGGTATTGAGCTTCTGGAAGGTCGCTCGCGCGTATCCGAACAGCACCTTCTGGCATATTCTGGCCTGGAATCAGACGCACACGGAATGGTTTGGCATGAGCCTCCACGACACCATTCAGCCGGGTTTCAGTTTCCTCGTCGGCGTCGCACTGCCGTATTCCATTGCCAGCCGCACCAGCAAAGGTCAAAGCTTTCAACACCAACTGCTGCATACCATCTGGCGCAGCTTTGTCCTGATCTTCCTGGGCATTTTCCTGCGCTCTATCCAGTCGACGCAGACGTATTTCACGTTTGAAGACACGCTCACGCAAATCGGCCTGGGCTTTACATTCGCGTTTCTGCTGGCGCACTGCCGCCCCAAATGGCAGTGGATCGCTCTTGCCGGCATCCTCTTCAGTTATTGGCTGGCTTGGGCGCTCTATCCTGCGCCTGGCCCAAATTTCGATTGGCCGGCCGTCGGCGTTCCTTACAACTGGCCGCACAACTTTACCGGCTTTGCCTCGCATTGGAATAAAAACAGCAACTTCGGACAGGCATTCGACGTCTGGTTTTTGAACATCCTTCCGCGCGCTTCGCGCTTTGCCTACAACGAAGGCGGGTACCTCACGCTGAGCTTTATCCCGACGCTCGGCACTCTTTTGCTGGGCTTGCAGGCGGGGCAATGGTTCCGCGCTGCCGCTCCCAGGATACCGGTCAAGCGGTTCTTCGTGGCCGGCGCGCTTCTTGTTGCCGCGGGGTTGCTGCTGCACTTTACCGGGATCTGCCCGATCGTGAAGCGCATCTGGACGCCAAGCTGGATCCTGTTCAGCGGCGGAGTCTGCTTCTTCTTCGTTGCAGCCTTCTCGTGGATCATTGACGTGAAGGGCTACCGGCGATGGGCCTTCCCGCTGGTCGTAGTAGGAATGAACTCTATCGCGGCCTATCTGATGGCGCATCTGTGGGAAGACTTTATCGTCTCCAGCCTGCACATCCACCTTGGGGACCGGGTATTTCGGATTTTCGGCGCCGGCCTCGAACCGTTCATGGTCGGGGTGGCCGTGATGACCATTTACTGGCTCTTGCTCTACTGGATGTACCGGAGAAAGCTCTTCCTGCGCATCTGAGGTTTCCCGATTCGGTAACGATTGAGCAAGTTAAACGAAAAGGACACTGAAAAGTAATCGAAGCGTAACAGATCCTTTACAAAGCGACCAGCGGGTTTGGGTAGAATCCGACCATGCGCGACGATAGACCTGCAAAGTGGACTCCGAGTTTTCCAATGTCAGTGGCCGACATTTTTGATGCGCTGTTTCGAAAGAAGCCGGGGCTCAGGCGGCCAGTCTCAGTCAAGATCCCCACACAGCGCAAAACGGCCTAGTTGCACGTTGCCCCGCCTGCCGGATGGACGATCTGGTTGGTGTGCGAGGGTTCGCAGTCCTATATAAGTCCCGCTACAATCAGCCATAAATCGATTCATCGCCTTGCTCATGGCAGTAAGCTGAATGTGCGGGAGTAACGCCATGATGGACCGATCGCGTCGCGAATTTTTTAAAACAACCGCCGGCGTCGCCGGACTCTGTATCGCCGGCTCCTCGGCAGCGACCTCTAGGTGAACCAGTTTCTTCCATCGATCCTTGACTGGAAGGAAGAGGGCCTCGTGCTCGAGCAGACCACGAACTTCCCGCGTGAGCAAGGCACGACGCTGAGGGTGAATTCATCGCGTTCGGCGCCGCGCACCATTCACATCCGCACTCCCGGCTGGACGAACTCTGCAAGTGAAGTGAAAATCAACGGGCGCGCACTTGAAGCGAATGCCGATCCGGGGTCGTACCTCGCACTTCGCCGCATCTGGAAAGATGGCGATACGATCATCGTCAGTCTGCCCATGGAGCTGCGCCAGGAACTGCTGTCGGGGGACGACTCTGTTGCAGCCGCTCTCTACGGGCCGCTAGTTCTGGCCGCCGATCTGGGCCGAGCTCCGGCCGACGAGTCGAGCCGCGTGCTTCAAGGTGGAGATCCGGTGCCGAAGAAATTGCCCGCCGCAGCTCCGTTGCTGAAGGCCGCCGCGGGGCCCGACGCAAAGACAGGCCAGTGGGTTCAGGTTGATTCGAAGGATGATCTGCGTTTCACCGCGGCGGGGGAGAACGGCAAGCATTCGCTGATGCCAATGTTCCAAATCAGCGACCAGCGTTACGGGGTCTACTGGCAGATGCAGCGCTCCGCCAAGCTGGGTTAAATCCCTCAAAAAGCGATTGATAGGGGCGCTCGTTGCGAGTATGGATGTTTGCCGATCTGATGCTGCTCTGCATGAATTCTTCGCGGACGTTAGACTAAGGATGGAAATCCCTGTGGGGAGAGGTCGAGGCCTCTGGTCGAATTCCAAACCGCTGATGAGGGGAGAACTTGGAATTGGCTCGGTGCTCAATCCAAAGTGAATCATCCGCACTGCCGACTGGGACAGCCGGGTGCCCAATGTTGATTTGTCGAAATCCTGTATTCTTCGCTACATCTTCACCAGATCGCCCCGTAGGAAGCCGCGCGAGATGAGCGCGTCGAAGTTAAAAAGCGCGATGATCGTCGGCATTCTCGCCCTGCTCGTGGGATGCGGGAGTTCGGAGAAAGACAGGCCGATTGGAGCGGTCGTCGCAATCAGCGTTCCGCTTGGATTGCCGCCGGTTCCGATCCCCGCGGACAATGTGCCCACGGCGGAAACAATCGCGCTGGGGCGCAAACTTTTTTACGACGTACGGCTCTCGAATGACAACACCCAGTCGTGTGCGTCGTGCCACGATTCGAAGTTAGGCTTCAGCGATGGGCGCAGGCTTTCCATCGGCGTGCATGGGCTGGCCGGCGTGCGGAATGCTCCAACTCTCTTGAATGCCGCGTATCTTCCGCTTCAATTCTGGGATGGGCGCGCGGCCAGTTTGGAGATGCAGACCGCGCTTCCGATTCAGGACCACCGGGAGATGGATGTAAGTCCCGCCCGGTTGCTTTTTCGTTTGAACACAGATGCAACATACAGGGCAATGTGCGAGAAAGCTTTCGGCTCGCGCTTGCTGGATATGGTCGAGGTGGAAAAGTCGATCTCCGCTTTCGAGCGCACGCTGCTGAGCGGAGACTCACCCTTTGACCGGTTCTATTTTGGCGGCGACAAATCTGCTCTCACCGCGGCGCAGATTCGCGGGCTGCTTATCTTTCAGGATCCGGGCCGCGGCAACTGTGCCGTATGCCATTCGATTCGGAAGAACGATGCACTGTTTACCGACGGCAAGTTTCATAATCTCGGCATAGGGGTGGGCGACGACGAGAGCCTGACCGACAATGGAAGATTCGGTCAGACGGGCACCGCATCCGATACAGGGACTTTCCTTACGCCTACGCTCCGCAATGTGGCGCTTACAGCGCCTTACATGCACGATGGCAGCGAAAAAACGCTTGAAGCAGTGATGGACTACTACGCCGGCCACGGGAATTCGAATCCCTATCTTGATCCGGAGATGACAAAGATTCATCTGTCGGCCCAGGACAAGTCTGACCTGGTGGAGTTTATGAAGGGGTTGACCGGCGCTATGCCGCAGCAGGCCGGGCCACCAACAAAAGAGTAAGAGGATATGAAGAAGACGTTTCCGTTGCTCAGCATTCTCTTGATCATGGCGGGCTGCTCGCACAGCTCAGCTCCGGGTGGCGCCTCGGCCTCATCGGTTGCAGTCCCCAACTATTTTCATGTGGATGCGGCCACGGCAGGCACAATCTCCGGATCGGTGCACTTCAGCGGTCAACGGCCGGCGAAGAAGACGATTGAGATGTCGAATGACCCTGCGTGCGTGAACGCGAATCAGGGAGCGGTTTACGATGATTCCATGATCATCGACGATCACAATGGGCTTGCGGATGCATTCGTCTATGTCAAGTCAGGACTCGAAGGGAAGACATTTGCGCCAGCGGCGGCTCCGGTGACAATCGATCAGCATGGCTGCTGGTTTCACCCGCGCGTGATCGGAGTACAGGTGGGCCAGGAACTCGATGTCGTCAACTCCGATCCCGTGACCCACAACATCCATCCCATGGCACAGGTGAATCATGAATGGAATCACAGCCAGGGCCCGGGCGATCCACCCATGAAACGGCGATTTACAAAGCAGGAGATCATGATCCCCGTGAAGTGCAACATCCATAACTGGATGCATGCGCATATCGGCGTGGTCGACCATCCTTACTTCGCTGTTTCGGCAAGCGATGGAAGCTTTACCATTCCCAATCTGCCGCCCGGCACCTACACTCTCGAAGTGTGGCATGATCATCTGCCAACCCAGGAACAGCAAGTGACTGTGCCCGCGCACGGCAACGCCAAAATCAATTTCAATTTCAAGGCCAAGTGAGTCTGAACCGCACTGCCAAGGATCGCGCCTCGATCAGGGTAATCCCAGGCTTCCGAAGGAGCGCGGATAGGTCACAATGCCCCAGGGAAGATGGAAGCCCTCGATGGTACCGATTTGCTTGTAGGCGTTGGGATCCACGATGACGATATTGTTGGACCGGCCGCAGGCCATCAGGATCTTCGAGTCATCGGGAGTGAATGTGAAGTGCCAGCAACGCTGCCCGATCGGCACTTCGGCAATCAGGTTGAGCGAATCGGCATCGAACACCTGCAGCTTGCGCGCCATCGCCGCGCTAACGAAAATCCTTTTGCCTGACCGGTCAAAAGACTCACCGTAGGGCTTGGCTGCCGTTGATACGGACTTCATCGCATTGAAGTCCATGCCGAGTTTCAAAAGCGTACCCGAGGTCTCCATTGTGATGGAGTAGAAGGTGTGCTGAGGCGAAACCTTGATGCCGCGCGGGCGCAGGCCATACGGTTTGAGGTCGATGTCGCGGAGATGTTCGCCCGTCGCGGCGTCAAAGATACCGATGGAGTTCTGTGCCTCGTTGGCCACCAGGAGATACTTGCCGTCCGGTGAAAATTCCAGCCCCTCGGTCTCCTTGCCGGCTGTGGAGACTGGGCCTGGGGTCCAATCTCCAATATGGAAGGTGGCGATCTGCGCAGGCGGCTCGTTCGCATCATCGTCATCGGCTCCGCCCGCGTTCTCTTTGGGAGGGCCGCCGGAAGAGCCCGGCTCGAAGGTGGCAAAAACGCGGTCACCAGCAGGATCGATCTTGATGAACTCGGGATTATCGCCGACATGTTTCTTGAGCTCCACCTGGAGTTTTGGTGTGCTGAAAACGGTGATGTCGGAAGTTTCCTTATCCGCGGTGATGAGATGTTTTCCGTCGAACGTAACGGCCTCGCCCCTCGGAGAAACATCTTCCGGTTGCACGCTCCGCGTTACCTTCATGGTCGCCAGGTCAATTTGATCAATCTTGCCGTCCTCCTCGGTCACATAGGCCACGTTCGTAGGTACTCGAACGTTTCTGTACCAATACGCTGCGCCCACCGTACCGCCCGCGACGACCAGAACGACAACTGTCGACAGTAACGCCTTTCTCAACATTCCGAGTTTCCCTCCGATTTTTGTTGCTCTCTATCGATGTGCCGATCCGTGAATTTCGGGGCCACCTTCCGGCTGCCGTCAATCGCGGGCGCGGAATTCTCCCGTAACGACTGCACTGTCCTTCTTTCCCGCGACAGAGGCAAATGCCTTGATGATCAGTCCCGAACGCTTGATGACGATCGGTTCGCGGTAAACTGCGGAACTGGAATTGGGCTGCGAAGAATCCAATGTGTAGTGAATGATGGCGCCCGCAGTTTCTGAACTCATCGAGATATTCGCTTCTGCCGGCAGGATTCCCGGTTTGGGGGAAAACGCCGGCTCTGCGGCTACATCAGCCGCGGACCGATTATTGGCATGAGATTGATGGATCGAGGCACGCGCGGGGGCTGAATCCTGCGGTGGGCCCGCGAAAAGCGATTGCAAAAAAGCCCATTGAAAGTCATGAATGGACCAACCGCCGAAATCGTCATTCCAATGCGACATCAATTGTTTTGCGTCGCTCGACGATTTCTTGAATTCTGACTCTTGAGCGGAGTCCGCGACGGCAAGAAACAGGCGGATCCTTGGATGGTGCATGGGGTCATGGACAGTAACGACATAAAGGCCGGTCGCAGGAACGCGAAGGTTGACGGAGGGGCCCTTCTTATCGAACGACACATCGAACTGGTTTTTCACTGAGGTGGCAAGTGGTTGTATGTCGTAGGTAAAAGGCCCATCGGGAAGTCTTGCTGCCAACCCCCTGACGGTGATTTGACCGTCGGGACCACGGACAGCCAAAACCTCGTCGCGAGGCAAATCCAAAGGGAGGGACGCGTCGAATCCGTGGGAAAACTTGTGTTCCCCACCGCTCAGCACGGAGCGAATGCGAGCGACCATATCCGCGGCGAAGGGTTCGGGGACGCGATAAAGGGATGGGACGCGGAACCCCCGCGCGCAGTCTTCGGCCGTGAAACATTCGTAGCCAATGCTTTGGCCATCCGGCAGATAAACAAGGATGGAGTGTCTTGTCGCCGTGGAGTCCGGTTGCAGAAGCGCTCCTGGCTGAATGGCGTCGCCCGTTCGAACGGATTCGCTCTGTCCTGCAATTCGCCAGGTCCCGATAACCTGCCAGGCAAAGCCATCGGTTGATGAGAAAGCAGGAACCGCCCACGCCGGAGTGAGTCCCAGCAGGATCGATAGCGCGAAAAGGAGGGCGCCGCGAAGTCTAGTCCGCACGAAAGTATGGAAATGGGCTTTCAGCATCATGAGTAAATTTGCGATGGCACGACTGCATAGACGCGCGAACGTGCGGGTAGATAGATTGGAAGGCGACGAATGATGTCGCTGAACATCTCTTTTGATCCCCGGCGTCATGCGGCGTTCCGGGCCCGACGATCGTTGAGGAGATCGGCCAGGGTGTGCATCGTCGGGGGAAATTCGATCGAGTGACTCATGCCTATATTCCTCTATTCTCTTCCTTGTTCAAGGTTTCTCGAGGAAATCTTTTGGGCTCCGCGATGCGGTTCAAAAAGACTGAGCGAATTCGTCCAAGACCGAATCTACATGTTGAGTGGGGCCCGATCCAAGAATTCCAGTTCAGGCCAATCTTCGTCAAAGCCTCTCCGCTACACTTGAATTCGCGGCATTGCCTGTTGTTGCGCGGCAGATTGCCGGTACGGAGCGAAGCAGTGCCTCGTCTTGTCCCCTGAAACTCAGGATTTCTGCGAGGCACAATACCCATTCCGCGAAAGTAGACCGACTATGCAAAGTCGACGCGATTTTTTAAAGCTTGCGGCAATGCTCACGGGCGCTGCCGGCATTTCCGCGGTCGGCGCCGAGAGCATCCAGCGGGCATTCGCCATTGAACCGGCCGCCGGCTCGACGTTTCTTGACGCCGAACACATTGTCATTCTGATGCAGGAGAATCGCTCTTTCGATCACGCCTTCGGAACCCTGCGTGGAGTGCGTGGCTTCAACGATCCACGCGCCTTTCGGCTGGCGAGCGGCAACTCGGTGTTTGTACAGACCGACGCGGCAGGGAACTCCTATGCTCCCTGGCGACTGAACATTCGCGATACCCGGATCACCTGGATGGGATCGCTACCTCACTCGCGCCAGAGCCAGGTGGACGCCTGGAACGAGGGACGCCATGACGGATGGCTGGAGGCGAAGCGAACCGACGAGAAAGAGTATTCGCATCTGCCCCTGACGATGGGGTATTACACGCGAGACGACCTGCCTTTCTATTACGCCATGGCCGATGCCTTCACGGTCTGCGATCAGAACTACTGTTCGGTGATGACGAGCACCTCGCCCAACCGCAGCTATTTCTGGTCCGGAACCATTCGCGATGAGCAGCACGCAAACTCCCGGGCCCATATTCGCAATGAGCAAATCGACCCCGGCGGCCTGAGTTGGAAGACCTTCCCCGAGCGGCTGCACGAAGCAGGCATCAGCTGGAAACACTATCAGAATGAGCTGAGCCGGGCGGGCCTTTCCGGCGCAGAAGACGCCTGGCTGGCGAACTTCGGCGATAACGTGCTCGAGTGTTTCAATGCTTACAATGTTGAGGCCTATCCGGGATTCCCGCTGGCTTGCCAGAAGGAAATCGACGAGCTGTCAGCCCATGCGGCAAAGCTTGAATCGAGTCTCTCCGCGGCCAGCGAAGCGGCGGAAAAGGCAAAACTCCAGGCGCACCTTGAAGAGACGCGACGCCGCCGGGAAGCAGCGAAAGCAGCGCTTGCCGACAGCGGCGAAGAGCGATACCAGAAGCTCTCAACGAAGCAAGCAGCACTGCACAACGCTGCGTTTGTGACAAATGCCGGCGACCCGGAGTTTCACGCACTTCATCCCTTGACGTTTGAAGACGAAGGCAAACCGCAAACGATGCACGTTCCGAAGGGAGACGTCTTCTACCAGTTTCGCAAGGACGTGAAAGAAGGCAATCTGCCTGCGATCTCATGGCTAACGGCTCCGGAAAAATTCTCTGACCATCCGACCGCCCCCTGGTACGGGGCCTGGTACGTCTCGGAAGTGATGGACATTCTGACCGAGAATCCCGAGGTCTGGAAAAAGACGATTTTCATTTTGACTTACGACGAAAATGACGGCTACTTTGACCATGCACCCTCATACGTGGCGGCCGATCCGAAGCGCCCCGAAACCGGAGGAGCATCCGCCGGAATCGACACGGGTCTCGAATATCAGTACAAAGAGGACGAAGTGCGTCAGGGAGTCGAGGAGAACGACGCTCGAGCAGGCCCGATCGGCATGGGTTTCCGCGTGCCGATGATTATTGCTTCGCCATGGAGTCGCGGCGGTTGGGTCAACTCCCAGCTCTTCGATCACACATCGACGCTGATGTTCCTGGAGCACTTCGTCGAGAGCAAGTGCGGCAAGGCCGTGCGCGAAGAGAACATCAGCGCATGGCGGCGGGCGATCGCTGGCGATCTTACGTCGGTTTTTCGTCCTTACGATCCGAAGGCGCCGGCAATGGAGTTTCTCGATCGCGACAAGTTCGTCATAGGCATTGAGAAAGCGCGATCCAAGCAGATTCCATCGAACTACACAAAGCTGACGGCTGCGCAGATCGCTCAGATCAATCGGGGTCCGTTTCGTTCCGGCCTGGTTGCCCACCAGGAAGTAGGCATCCGGCCGGCATGCGTACTGCCTTATGAGCTTTATGCAGATGGGAATTTCAGTAAGGACGGGACGTCTTACGAGTTGCAACTTGCCGCGGCCAATCAGGCACATGGAGCGAGGTCGGCGGGCGCGCCCTTCAACGTCTATCTGCGCAATTTGGCAGGTCGAGCGCCGGGTGCAGGAATGATGGCTGCCACCTATGCGGTAAAGCCGGGCGACACGCTGACGAAAAACATTCCGCTGTCGCTGTTTGCCGATTCAGGCTATTCCATCCTGGTTCATGGGCCAAATGGCTTCTATCGTGCCTTTACCGGTCGATCGTCTTCGTCGCACAGCCTTTACGTTGGCGTCCTGCACGAGCGCGAGGGCGCTCAGTTGACCGGAAACGTGATGGTTCGCCTGAAGGTCCAAGGGAAGGAACCTGTCAACGTTTCGATTCACGATAATTCTTACAAGTCGAACACGATAGCGCGGAAAATCGAGCCTGATAGCGAAACATCGGTTGTATTGAATTTGAAACAAAGTCACGGATGGTACGACTTCACGGTCAAATCTGAACACTCGAGCGACGAGGCCCGCTATGCCGGACACGTGGAGACCGGCAGTCCAAGCTTCAGCGATCCGTTGATGGGAGGAATGGTGAGCTAAAGGAGCCGAGGGGGGAAATCGAGAGCAAAGAAAGAAGCCGAGTTCGAATCGTGGTCTGAATTCAAGGAATTTGGTGGGCCCGGAGGGATTCGAACCCCCAACCAAGGGATTATGAGTCCCCTGCTCTAACCGTTGAGCTACAGGCCCGGTTGCTGTTTCAAGAGTAATGCAAGGCCACCGGCGAATAGAAGTCAATCGGGCTTGGCTCAACGAGCGAGCCGGGCGAAGTCTCTCTTCAGGCTGGCTGCGAACGGCAGAGCAAGATGTCGCAATCGGTCTGTGCCGCACCCACCCGGCTGAGGCATTCTATTTGAATGGACAGCGGCCGAAACAAATCCGTGTGGCGCATGCCATTGGGCGCGCTTTTGACCCTCGTCGTCTTGTCGGCCCATCTCGGCGCTCAGCCGAACCTGGACAATCTGCTCTTGCGCACGTCGGCCGGGTCACCATTGCGGTTCGTCTCCGCCACGGGACAGCGCGCCTTCCTCGGCGGCTATGGCGATGAGGGATTCGAGTTTTGGGCCTATCCTGTGCAGATCGTTCGCAACTTGCACGTCGCTTTTCGTCCAGCCGGTACAAACACCTTCATCGACGGTCGACGTCTTCTGTCTTCGATCGAAACCGCGCCAACGCAGACCGCGCTTGTTTATGTTGGTCCTGGCTTCAAGGTGACCGAGACTCTTTTTGTGCCGCTCGATCGTCCCGCGGCTATTCTCACATTTCAGGTTCAAAGCGAGTCCGCGGTTGACATCGAAATCAGAGCCACACCTGTGCTTGATCTGATGTGGCCTGCGGGGATGGGCGGCCAGTCCACGGCCTGGAGCGACGCTCTGCATGCTTACATCCTTTCGGAGCCTTCGCTCGGCTTTTCGGCTGCCATTGCCTCGCCCCAGGTCGTCACCCACGATCGCACGGGCAATGACAGGAGCACGGCTGCCGGCGGTGAACTCGCATTCGCATTGAGCCCCGATCGCGATCGTCGGGCGCAAGTGTTTGTCACCCTGAATGAATCCCGCGGCAAGCCGGTCGAAACCGCGCTCACGGCTCTTGAAATAGATGCTGACGGGCTAATGAAAGAGGAGGCTGCTCATTGGGCTGACCTCGAGGACGCGCAGCTGCAGTTGACGACCCCCGATCCTCAAATCAACCGCGCACTCGGATGGGCTGAGGCGGCAGTGCATCAGGCCTGGGTCTGCAACCCGGACCTTGGTTGCGGTTTTGTTGGCGGCTACGGCCCCTCGCACGCGGGACGCCGACCCCAGTACGACTGGTTCTTCGCAGGCGACGGGCTCGTTGCCGCGCAGGCAGCGCTCGACGCTGGCGACTGGGCGCATGCCCGGCAGGAGCTCGAATTCATTCTCCGTTATCGCGACACACAAACTGGAATGATCTGGCACGAACTTTCGCAGAGCGCCGGGCTCATCGACTGGCGCGGCAAGTATCCGTATATGTTCGTCCATGTCGATGTGACGTTTCAGTTCCTTGCCTCGTTCGCTCGCTATGCGCAGGCATCGGGCGATCGCGACTTTGTCCTCGCGAACTGGGAGTCGATTGCCGCGGCCTACAGATATTGCACGCGACTCATCGACCCCGCAACCGCACTGCCGCGCATTCCCGCGGACAAGGAGGGCGCAAACGAGCAGGACCGAATGGCCGACGATCTCGATCTCTCCGTGCAGTGGATCGAGGCCAGTGAGGGCTTTGCTCTTCTCGCCAGGCAGAAGGGAAACGAAGACCTTGCGCGCAAGGCCCGCGACGCGGCCGAAGCAGCCCGTACCTCGATTGCTTCACGTTACTGGAATCCTGACCAGCAGTTCTGGATCAACGGTCACACTGCCGAGGGAAAGCCGATCGACCAGATGCGCAGTGGGCCCCAGGAGGCCATTGAGTTCTTCGGGAGCGACCGTGCAGATATTCTCCTCGACAAACTTGGCTCCGCTGATTTTCTCACCGACTGGGGCGTGCGTAGCCTGTCGTCGAAGTCGACCGAGTACGATCCTGAGTCGTACGCCAAAGGCAGTGTATGGCCTGTCGCCACGGCCGCAACGGCGACTGCGTTCTGGCAGCATCATCGCCCTGCGGCGGCTTATGAAATATGGCAGTCGCTGCTCAACGTAGCCGAACTCGATGCGCCGGGCCACCTTCACGAAGTTCTCTCCGGCGCCATCTTTGCCCCGCAGGCCGAGTCAGTACCTGAGCAGTCGTGGTCTTCCGCCGGTCTTGTTTCGTCCACGGTTCAAGGGCTCCTCGGCCTGGAGACCGATTCGCTCGCGCATCGCCTCGTTTTTGCGCCGAGTTTTCCTGGCGATTGGGATCACGTGGAGATCAGCCACATTCGCGCGGGGACTTCTTCTCTGGCGTTTGTTTTCCGCCGCACGCCTGGCGGTCTTTCGCTTGCCATTGACAATGACGGGCCGCCGTTGCAACTCGAGTTCGCGCCTCTTCTGCCCCTCGGCGCAACGCTCGGTCCTGTCCAGCTCAACGGCGCAAGGCTTGCCGCGACATTGCAAAGCTTTCCGCAGGAGACGCGCGCGCGAATGGAATTGACAGTGCCCGGCGGCCGTTCCGAACTTCTCGTGGCTTACAAAGGCGGCATTGGCATCACTCTTCCACATGACCCAATTCTTGCCGGGGACCAGAGTTCGGCGCTGCGTCTGATCTCAACGCGCATCGTGGGTTCAAGCTTTCTTGTCGATGCCGACGCTTCCTGCGACCGTCCTTCGCTCATTCGCCTGAGCAGCGGTTGGAAACTCACTCCGCCCGCATCGGTCCATCGCACTCAGCGGACCGACGATGTTTTTGATTTCACATTGCTTGCGTCGACTTGCCCGGCGTCGGCGTACCATCGTGTTCATCTTGAATTCGGAATTGAGCCATGATTCGTGCGACTTTGGCACTTGCCGCAACGCTCGCGTTTGCGATCCTTCAATCGCACGGCCAGTCTGCGCAGCCCGTTGTCCTGCGCACCTCCGATCTTTCGCTTCGCCTTCAGGCCGGACCCGCTCAGCCCCGTCTGCTCGCATTCGCGGGCCCCGATCGGGCGCAGTGGAAGAATGCCGCCTTTGAAGTCCTTCCCGCAGCAGTCGAGATCGAAGGTCGATCCGTTCCACTGCGCTGGCGGCACGTTCCCGCCCGCGACGCCAACTCTCAGCGTCGCGTCAGCTTCGTATACGAATCCACTCAGCCCCACATTCGCATCGAGTGGCGATGGCAGGCGCGCGCTCCTTTCGGCGCTCTTGAGCACACGATCACCGTTCAGAACCTCTCCGCGCACGAATTCTGGCTCCCGATGATTGACTCACTGGCGCTGGAAATTGCTCAACACTCTGCAATTCCGCTTACCAATTTCTACGTTGAAAAAGGCGCTGACACTCCCTCTGCGCAGGGCACGCATTTCGAGACTATCAACGACGGCTACAGCTGGAGGGGTCACTCCACCACTTATGCATTTCCGCGCAAAGGAGAATCGCGCGAGGTCATTCCCGCGGAGATCGTCTTCGATCCAGGTCACGCTCAATCTGGCTGGTTTGCCGGCATTGAATTCAGTGGCCGAACGCGCATCGCGCTGACGCGCAGCGGGCTAACGCTGAGTTCACGACTTGGGCTCGACCCCGAACCTGGACCATTCCGAACCCGTCTCGCACCCGGCGAATCCTTCTCGACTCCGACTGCGTTCCTCGGCGCATTTCTCGGCGGTCCCGACGGAGCAGGGAACCAGCTTCGCCCATGGATTCGCTCGGTTCTCGGCAATCCAATCACATGGCGCGATTCTCACTATCCGCTTGTTGTGAATAACAGCTGGGGCAGCGGAGTTGCTGTTGATGAAGCCCTTGCACTGCGCATGATCGACGAGTCGAGCGATCTGGGCATGGAGATGTTTCACCTGGATGCCGGTTGGTTTCGCAACGTGGGCGACTGGGTGGCCGATTCGAAAAAATTTCCGCATGGGCTTTCTGCCATCGCCGATGCCGCGCATGCTCGCGGCCTTCGCTTTGGCTTATGGACCGATTGGACACAGGCCGCGCTCTCGACTGAACCCGGCGCGCTCAACGTTCACGATCCTGTTGTTCGCGACTGGCTCGTTACCGATATGGCTGCCGATTGGAAGCCCGAAGAGTACAAAGGCCAAACCATCGACATAGGCGTGCCTGCGGCTCATGAATGGGCTTCGCATGAGCTCGAATCCATCGTGACCGGCAATCATCTCGATATGCTTGAGCACGACGGCTATCTCGTGGCCCAGGGCTGCGTCCGCGAGGACCATCCGCACGCGCCGCCCAATCGCAGCAGCATGCGCATTGTCAAAGACTGGGCGTCGGAGTTCGTAATTGCCGACAATTCAACCGATGTTTCGTATCACGCGGTGCGCTCGTATTACATTCTCTACGAACAACTGCGTCGCGATCATCCCAGCCTGCTTTTCGAGATCTGCAACGACGGTGGCCGCATGGTCGATTTCGGTTCAGCGGCGCACGGCGATTATTTTTCCATTACCGATACGTACGACCCGCTTTCGAATCGCCGCGCGTTTTATGACGCATCGTATCTATTGCCGCCGCCCATGCTTGAAACCTACGTTGAGAAGTGGCAGGCCCGCGATCTTCCCGGCTTTCTCTACATGCTGCGCAGTGGCATGATGGGCTGGCTCTCCATCATGCAAGACACTTCGTCCTGGTCTGCTGAGGAACGCCAGGCGGCCAAGTTCGCTATCGAGCTCTATAAAGCCAGGCTGCGCCCTCTCATTCGCGACGCTCATCTCTACCACGTGGGTTCGCGCCCTGACGGCGTGCATTGGGATGGCACGGAGTACATCGATTCCGCGCGCGCCCATGGCGTGCTCTACGCATTTCGCGGATCGGTGCTCGATCAATCAGAGCATGTTTTCACGCTGGCTGGGCTTGAGCCTACCCGTTTCTACAAGCTGCATTTTCAAGACCGGAGCTCCCCCGAAATCACGCAATCCGGCGCCCAACTCATGAAGACGGGCCTCAATGTCCACCTTGCCGAGCCGTACAGCTCGGAGCTTGTCTTCCTCGATGCCGCAAAAACGCAAAACTGAGTTCCCCTGCATCGCTGACCGCGCCCGTTTGAGAAAATAGGAAGGGAATGCTTTCTTTGCAAAATGCCGGCAAGCGCTTTGGCCCGCGCGTTCTCTTCCTTGAAGCGAATTGGTTGATTCGCTCGCGGGAAAAAACCGCGCTCGTGGGCGCCAACGGCACCGGCAAATCCACGCTCATGAAAGTCCTGGCAGGTCTTGAGACTCTCGACTACGGCATGCTCCAGCAAACCAAGGGCATGAGCATTGGCTATCTTCCGCAGGAGGGTCTGCGTCTTACTGGCTGCACCGTTTTTCAGGAGTGCCTCACTGTCTTCGACGAGCTTCGCGCCATGGAGCAGGAGATTGAGCACCTGGCTGGCCAGCTCAGCGCCCTTGACCATGCCGGCGCCGAGTATGAATCCGCCGCCGAGCGATTCTCTCTGCTGCAGGAGCGCTTTCACGCCCTCGACGGATACGCGCTCGATGCGCAGGTGGGCAGCGTGCTCACGGGTCTTGGCTTCGGCAAAGAAGATTGGACGCGTCAGACCGACGAGTTCAGCGGTGGCTGGCAGATGCGCATTGCGCTCGCCAAACTTCTGCTCGCCAAACCCAATCTGCTTCTGCTCGACGAGCCGACGAATCATCTCGATCTCGAAACGCGCAACTGGCTCGAAGACTATCTCAAGAACTATCCATTCGGTTACATTCTCATCTCGCACGATCGCTACTTTCTCGACGTCACCATCGATCGCACCGTAGAGATATGGAATAGGCGCCTGAATATCTACCAGGGCAACTACACCAGGTACCTGGGCCAGAAAGACGAGCGGCGCACACAGCTTGAGTCTGCCTACCGCAACCAGCGCATCCAGATCGAGCACCTCGAAGCCTTCATCAACCGCTTCCGCGCCCAGGCGACCAAGGCCAAACAGGTGCAAAGCCGCATCAAGGAACTCGAAAAGATCGAACGCATCGAGATTCCTGAAGAAGAGCCGGTGATTCACTTCAAGTTCCCGCAGCCCACGCCGTCGGGCCGAAGCGTTGCGGAAGCGGTCAATCTCTCCAAGAGTTACGACGCAAAGAAGGTTCTCGAGAACGTCAATTTTACGATTGAGCGCGGCGATCGCGTTGCTCTCGTGGGCGTGAACGGCGCGGGTAAATCTACGTTGATTCGTCTGCTCATTGGGGACGAAACGCCCACTGCCGGTCAGGTCAAGCCCGGCCATAACGTTGTGAGCGAATACTTCGCGCAGGACCAATACAAGGTACTCAATGGCGACGCGCGCATGCTCGATGACATTAGTCGCGCGGCGCTCAAAGTGCCGGAAGGCGAACTGCGTTCACTCCTGGGCTGTTTTCTCTTTCGAGGCGACGACGTGTTCAAGCCGCTCGGCGTTCTCTCCGGGGGAGAGCGCAATCGGTACGCGCTGGCGCGCATTCTCGTCTCGCCTTCCAACTTTCTGCTTCTCGACGAGCCCACCAATCATCTCGACATGCGCGCGAAAGATGTGCTGCTTGAAGCGATCGCCGCATTTTCAGGTACGGTTGTGTTCGTATCGCACGATCGCTACTTCATCGACCGGCTGGCGACGCGCGTTCTTGAAGTGGAAGATGGCGAAGTTACCAGTTATCCGGGCAACTACGAGGACTATCTTCGACGGAAAGAGGTGCTTGCCGCCGGCGAAGCCGAAGCAGCGAGAAACAACCAGTCATCTGCGAATCAAACTGCGGCATTGGCAAATTCGAAGGCCGAAATGCCGGCCTCCGCTGTCCCGTCCGCTGTTAGCGCTGCTAGCGCCACGACCATCGTCATCGAGGGTGGTTTTGAGCCGGCGCCGAAGGAAAAGGCCCGCCGCCTCAATCCGATCAAGCAGAAGCAGATGGAAGACCGAGTGTCGCTTCTCGAAGAGGAATCGCCGCGGATTGAGTCGGCTATTGCTCACACCGAGCAGCAGCTTGGCGTCTATATTTCGGCCGCAGAGACGGAGCGGTTGACGAAGCTCTCATCGGACCTGCGCGGCCAACTTGTCGCGATGACCGTGGAGTGGGAAGAACTGATGATGCAGCTCGAGGCTCAATAAACCGGAGATTTAATACGAAAAAGAAAGGGCCGGCCAGGAAGGCAACCGGCCCTTTGACAGCATCAAGCAGTTCTAGTTCAGCGATTGGACGATGACGCTCGAAGCTTCGGGAATAGAGATCGGGGAACCGGCCTCTTCCTTGATGCTCGTGGGAGTCGCGGAGTAAGTGTGCAATGCGCTGGTGCTCAGTGCATACAGGTGGTTGCTGCTGTCCCAGCCGAATTCGATGAATCTTTCGCTCGAATGGAGCACGTCGGTAAACTTGGTGATCGGGTCCGCGCCATTGAAGTGGTATACCTGAAATCCATTGCCGGCGTCGACGGCCAGGAGCTTGCCCGAAGGAGAGATGCTCATAGAGGTGTCGTCGTTGGTCTGCGGCATCGTCGCCGTCGTGCTCTTGGTGGTCAGGTTGCCTTCGGAGTCGGCTGTGTAGCTGGCCAGCACCAGAGGTCCATCCGGTGAGCTATCGGCGACATTCCAGAGTCCCATGGCGATAGCAAGGTGATCGGACGAGTCTGCTGTCAGGTTGTCGGCGCAGTACACGTCGCCCGATTTCGGCTTGGGTAGTTGAAATTTCAACTTATTGCCAAGGCCTTGGAGCAGCCCGCTGCTTTCGCGCTTGAATCCTATCGTGTTCGAGTACTGAGGCACGTCGTCATTGCAACTTGTCGCATAGGCAAATTTATTGTTGCCCAGCACGGAAAGCACGCCTGGGCCGACTTCCTCGCCGCCTCCAAAGTAGTAAGGGCTGCCGATGAAACTCAGCTCGCCGCTTGACTCGATCTTGAAGTTGTCGATCCAGTAATTCGCGCCGTACGCAATCGTGTAGAGAGTCTTTCCCGACGCATCCAGCTTTTGCGGGTAATCGCAGCAGTCTCCGCCGCCTTCGGGTGAGAGACCCTGCGCGTCGATCGAAGCCACTTCCTTGACTGCTCCATTGGATTGAATCGCGTAAGTGATGATATGGGCGTGGTCGTCGCTCTCACCAATGAGGTATTGGCCGCTCACCGAAAGGTGAAACAGGTCAATGCCGGAAAACGGTGAGCCGGGAACAGCGGTGAGTTTGCCGGATGAGGAAACATCGAAGGCGTCGAGGTGGGTGGGTCGCGTGACGTAGACATGAGCGACCGGAGTGCTGGACGAAGTGGATTCTTCCGTTTGGGCGTAAGCCGAAGCTATCGAAAGTAGCGTGGCGGACAAGGCAAGTAACTTCAAAGTGCTGAGCACGAGTAGACCTCCCGGGGGAAACAGCTTGTTAGGGCAAACGGTAATGATTGCCGGGGTTGAGGGTACGTCGGGTCAGGCTGGTGTTCTTGTTTTCCTAACCCATGGGTTGGTAACAGAGCAATCGATCCCATCCATTTCCTGGTAAAACGTCGCGGGGACGAGCAATCGTTTTAGTCCAGGCCGTACCATGACTGGTAATGGGATGCTCCTTATAGTCATCGTAAAGCGACTTAATGCTAATAAATTTGAGTTAACTCGCCAGAAACACAATGGTAACTCGCGGGTAACTCAACTGACTGGAGGAGCGTATCTCCTCCCGTTAGGAACCTGCAAGTGAAAACCTAAAGAATCATTGTTAAGCGCGGTGAAATCCTGCCTTCTGGACCCGAAACAGGGTCAACGCTTACCATCAGGAAGATGAGTGCCAGGATTCCAAAGTCTCGATGCGCGTGGGCAGAGAGCGATCCGCTTATGCGCACCTATCACGACAAGGAGTGGGGCAAGCCCGTGTGGGACAGCCGTACCCTGTGGGAACTGCTCATGCTTGAAGGATTTCAGGCGGGACTGGCCTGGATTATTGTTCTGCGCAAGCGAGAGGCCTTCCGCAAAGCCTTCAAGGACTTCAATCCGGCAAAGGTCGCCCGGTTCAAAGAAGCCGACATCGAACGGCTGCTCCAGGATCCTGGAATCATTCGCTCGCGTGCCAAGATCCAAGCCACGATCGAGGGCGCACGCATCTTCATTGAGATGCAGAAGGCCGGGGATGACTTTTCAGCGTTTCTGTGGGGCATCGTCGGCGGCGAGCCTATCCTGTCCGATGGCCCCATACCCGCCCAAGCGCCACTGTCAGTCGAAATGTCGAGGCAGCTCAAGAAGCGCGGGTTCAAGTTTGTTGGTCCGGTCATCGTCTATGCCTTCATGCAGGCCTCCGGCATGGTCAACGATCACAGTCCAACCTGCTTCCGCCGCTGAACCGCCTCATCGGCCATCGTGCATAATCGAAGTACGATGGCATTGTTGTGGAATCCCGAAAGCTGGTCGCAGCGGCTCGCCGAACTCGAAGCTCAAACCGGCGATCTGAAAGAAGCTCCGCTGCGTCGCGATGTCCGTTCGCTCGGCACGTTGCTGGGCGAAGTTTTGCGCGAACAGGAAGGCGATGACTTGTTCGCACATGTGGAAGCGCTGCGGCAGGGGACCATTCGCCGGCGCGATGCGGAAGCACGCGGCGCCGAAGAAGAAGCCGCCCGCCACGCCACAATCGCTCTCGATCTCGTCCATTCGCTTCCGGCCGAGCGCGCCATTCTCCTTACCCGCGCCTTCGCGTTCTATTTCGAGCTCATCAATCTGGCTGAAACCAATCATCGCAAGCGCCGCCGTATCGCATTGCGGTTAACAGGACAGGCCGGCCGCCAGCGCGGTTCACTGGCGGGGACATTGTCAGAGATGCGCCGCGTGGGCATCAGTGCGGAAGAGGCACTGGAATGGCTTTGCCGTGTGCTCATCGTGCCGGTATTCACTGCGCATCCCACTGAGATCGCGCGCCGCTCGGTGATGTTCAAGCGCCGCCGCATCGGCGATTTTCTGTCCCAGCTCGATCGCATACCTGTCCCCGAAGAAGATCTCGCCAGGCTTGAACAGCTCGTGCAGGCAGAGATCACCAGCCTCTGGCAGACCGATGAAGTTCGCTCGCGCCGGCCTACCGTCTACGACGAAATCAAGATGGGGCTCGACTACTACGACGTTTCGATCTTTGAAACATTGCCGAGCCTCTACCGGGAGATATCCGAAGCGCTGCATGCTTCCTACGGTCTGGCAATCGATGCGCTGGCGTTACCCCAGGTCTTGCAATTCGGTTCATGGATCGGCGGCGACCGCGACGGCAACCCGTTTGTGACGCCGCAAGTGACACGCGATGCCGTTCAGCTCGCACGCGGACACCTGCTGCTCTACTACCAGCGTCAATTGCAAGAGATCATCGACTTGCTTACAACCAGCGCCCAGCAGCGCTCCATCAGCGGCGCGCTCCTCGAGCGGTTGCGGGCCTATGTGGCGCAGGTGCACACGCCGGAAGCGCAGGTCTTCGGCGAGCAATACGAATTCGAGTATTACCGGCGTTTTGTCATCTGCCTCAAGGCCCGCGTACAGCGCACACTCGAGAACGGAAGCGGAACGCATGGCAGCCCGTCGGACGCGCCGTTTCCCGTCACGCCCTACACCCTTGCGCAGGGCCAGGAGAAGCTCGCACGCGTGCTCGAGCCCTACTGCTCGGTCGATGAGTTTCTTGACGACCTTAATGCGTTGCGCCTTTCGCTGGCTGAGAACGGCGGCCTCCGCATCGCGCAAACTCTGGTCGATCCGCTTGTTTTGCAGGTGCGCACGTTTGGCCTTCATCTGCATACGCTGGATATTCGCCAGCACGCGCGTGTGCACGCTACTGCTTTGCAGGAAGCCATTGCAGATTCGGTGGCTCCCACGCTGCCGGGCAGCCTCTCAGCAGAAACTTCGAGCGTGCTTGAAACCTTTCGCGTGGTGGCGGAAATCAAAGAGGGTTGCTCGCCTGAAGTTGTACGCCAATATGTCATCAGCGGCGCCAGCAACGTGGAAGACGTGCTGACCGTGGTGCGACTCGCACGCCTTGGTGGTGTGCGCGTGGAGGGCGCAGGGCGCGATCCAGGCCTCATGCCCGTGCCGCTGTTCGAGTCGATTGAAGATCTGCGCAATGCCCCGGCGATTTGCCGCGAGCTCTGGAACCGCCCCGACTATCGCAAGCTCATGGCTACATGGGATCACTGGCAGGAAGTGATGCTGGGCTATTCCGACTCCAACAAAGACGGCGGTATGCTCACCAGCACGTGGGAAATCTTCCGCGCCCATCGCGATTTGCATACCGTTGCTCGCGAGGCCGGCGTCAAGCTTCGGCTCTTTCACGGTCGCGGCGGCACTGTGGGCCGCGGCGGAGGGCCCACGCACCGCGCCATTTTCGCGCAGCCCATGGATTCATTCGATGGCCAGTTGCGCATAACCGAGCAGGGCGAAGTGCTCAACTTCAAATACGCTGACGAAGTGCTCGCCGAACGCAACCTCGAGCTCATGATCGCAGCTTCGGTCGATGCACTGGCGCGCCCTAACGCCCGCGACGCCCACGGCCACTTTACCGGCATCCTCAAGTCCGAGTGGGAAGATGCCTTCAACCAGCTTTCGCAAATCTCGTACAACTTTTATCGCGAACACATTCTCGAAGATCCAGACGTGCTCACCTACTTCGAGCAGTCCACTCCGGTGGGCGAGCTTGAGAACGCCAAAATCGGCTCCCGGCCCTCGCGGCGCAAGGCTTCACCCCAACTCACCGATCTTCGCGCGATCCCTTGGGTCTTCGGATGGACGCAGTCCCGTCTGCTGGTTCCGGCCTGGTTCGGCGTCGGCTTCGCGTTCGAGCAGTACCTCGCTCAACCCGGATCTCTCGAGCTGCTCCAGACCATGGCTCGCGAGTTCCCGCTCTTCATCGACCTGCTGCGCAACGTCGAAATGGCTCTCGGCAAGGTCGACCTCGGCACGGCTCGGCTCTACTCCACGCTGGTTCCCGATACATCGCTGCGCGAGCGCATTTACGATCTGTTTGAAGCCGAGTTCCATCGCAGCGTACGCCACCTCCTGGCGATTCTTGGCCAGACTGAGCTGCTCGAAAAGAACCAGGTTTTAGCCCACTCCATCCGCCTTCGCAATCCCTACGTCGACCCCATGCATCTGATTCAGGTGGACATGCTGCGCCGCAAGCGCGCCGGGGAAAACACCCCGGAAGTGGATCGCGCCATCGCCGCCACCATTAGCGGTATATCCGCCGGTCTACGCAATACGGGTTGAACTCCTATAGCCGCGCCTTCCTCCGCATGCATCGAAAAGAACGGAGATGAAGGCATGACGGAGCGAGACGAAGCCAACAAAACTGCCAAGGCAGCCGAATCGGAAAAGACCCTGCGCAACGGGGAACATCCGAATGGTGCAACGCCAGCCGACGCGTCGAAGAGCGCCGCAGGCGATGGCGCCAAGACGGGTGAATCCAGGGCGACGCATCGCAAGGCTGCGGAGAGCGATGAGCCGAGCGAACCTGCGGAAACAGGCGAGCTGAAAAAGGATCAACCGACGCCCGTCGTTTCGATCGAAGATAAGAAGATCGATGAGCTGATCGCCAGAGTTTCACTAGCTGAAGCGAAGACTGAGCAACTGCTGGCCGTGAATCGCGAGATGAGCTTATTCTTTGCCGAGCAACTGGAAGCGGTCGAGGCCCTTCGCAAGAGCACGGCGGCGGTTCGGGGATTCGTCGAGAGTGACGGAACGCTCAGGAAAAAATTCGCTAAATATTTAGAGAGTGCGAAAGAACAGGTGATGGACTCCGCCGACGTTCAGAAGACAGTGCGCATGCGTGGTACGCTCAGCCGCATGGAGCGGTCGGGAACGCTTTAAAAGACCATGTCAGCTCACACCGCATCAAGGGGGCAGCCGATCTCCCAGTGGTGGCCCGAGGGGTCGACAACGCGGCCGATGCGCCAGCCATGTTCGTCGTGCACTGGGTAAACGCATGTCGCACCTGCGTTCACGGCGCGATCGAACACGCCATCCGGATCGCTGACAGTGAGGATGATGCGCACGGTTGAGCCGCCAAGGAGATCGGGGCTGAAGTTGAAATGCTCGGACGATCCCGGACCCACCCAGAACTCGGCCCCATCCACGGCAAGGCGCGCAATCGTGTTATCGCCAGCGTCTAGGCTGAAGATCTCTGTTGGTCCGAAGGCCTTCTTATAGAACGCGACGGCTTCGGCGCTGTTGCCCACCGACAGCCAGGGAGCTATCGAAGTCACGACCGCTTCCCGATTCAACTCGTTGCTCATGGCAATCCTCCAAAGCCCGCGTCACTCAAATAGAGAAGTGAAAACCCCATGAGCAATCTTAGAGCTTGAGAAAGCTCGTGGCGCCGTAGATTAGACCCAGCGTGAGTGCAGCAATTGCAACTTCTCCGATCGCGCCAACCAGGAACGGCCGTGCTCCCTGCTTTGTCAGCGAGCGTAGGTTCGTTCTAAGCCCCACGCCGGCGAAGGTGAGCAAGAACGCCCAACGGGACAGGTTGCCGAGTGCCGTAATCTGCGGCTTGGTGAAGAACGCAGCAGAAGCGAGGACAGAGATCAGCAGGAAGCCCAGAACGAATTTTGGGAACTTACTCCACAGGAATGCCGCTTTGTTGTTCACGTGGGCGGCCTGGCCCTGTGCGGCCCAATAGATGGCATAGCCGAGTACGACGAAGCCGATCATGGCATTGCGGCAGGTCTTGGCCAGCACAGCCACTTTTCCAGCCGCATCGGAAAAGAGTGCGCCGGCGGCAGAGGCCTCGGCAGTGTTGTCGACTGCGAGGCCAGCCCATAGTCCGTAGCCGCGGTCGCTGAGATGAAGACTGTGACCGATGAGCGGAAACACGAAGAGCGAAAGCGCGCCCAGCGCCAGGATGGCGGCAATGGCGTAGGATGAGTCTTCTTCGTCCGCATCGATTGCGCCTTGCGTCGCGATAATGGCCGAGACCCCGCATATAGATGAGCCGACGGCGAGCAGCGTAGTCAACTTTGGACGCAACTTGAATACGCGGCCCAGCAACGTCATGAAGGCGAGAGACAAGACGATCTCAATCAGAACCAAAACGAGCGAGATGCCCCCGAGCCGAAGCAGATCGCCAACCAGGAAGCGTGCACCGAGCAGCACAATGCCGGTCTTCAACCAGAATTCGTATGTAGCGATACCGGGCTGAAAGAGCTTTGGAATGCCGATGACGTTGGAGATCACCAACCCGATGAGAATCGCCCAAAGCACGTACTCGATGTTCGGCAGAACAAGGTGGTGCGCCTTGCCATAACGCGCAATGAATTGCTCGATCCACTTGCCGGCGTACCCGACCGCAGTGAGCATGAGGATGCCAGGGATCAAAGCGCCGATGCGCTGGGGATGCGCAAGCGACCGGGACTGAGGTAGAGCAATCGAATCTGCCATAAATTTCTCCGCGTAGATTTCAGTTACCAGGGCACAATTTTGAAAACGCCCAGGCGTACGAGCAAGGCAGCTGCGAGTGCAGCGATTACGGCCCATGTATCGAGAGAGACACGACGAGTGGACATAGACAAAGTCTCCTGAACATAATTCGGAGCGAGAAGTTTTGTTAAAAGGAAATGAATCGAGTGCGCCGACGCGAAACGAGAAGCTCGGTCTAGCGACAACAACAGGCAGAATGCCTGGTCAGCACTGTCGGGATGGCGATTTGGAGCGTTGAACGCATGTTGGTGGGATGTTTATACCACAAGGCACTTGCGCCAACAAGAGACAGGAAGGCCAACGTTGGCGTAAGCTCGCTGGCAATGCACCTATGCGGACCGAGACTCAAATCGCGCTTATTTTTGGAGTCGCTGGGCTATGTTTGCAGGCGCAGGAGTTCCGCCAGTTTACTCTCGCGACCGGACCCAGCCCGCGATGGATTGCCGTCGCCGACTTGAATCACGATGGCAACCCGGACATTGTCGTTGCGAATGCCGGCTCCGAAAACAGCGACTCGGGCACCATTGCAGTCTTCCTTGGCGACGGCCTGGGCGGCTTTCGTCCTGCACCGCGATCACCATTTCCGGCCGGACATCTGCCCAACGACATTGCGATCGGCGACATGAACGGCGACGGCAACCTGGATCTGGTCGTCGCCAACCACCAGTCGCCCTATCTGCGGATTTTTCTTGGCGATGGTCATGGCACCTTTCATCTCGCCCCCGGTTCTCCCATCGATGTTCATTCGTATCCGCATCCGCATGGCGTTGTAGTCGGCGACTTCAACTCCGATGGCAAACTCGATGCGGCCACCGACAGTTGGGGGAACAATCAGATCGAGATTCTCTTCGGCGATGGAACGGGACGCCTGCGCACGCCTGGCACGTTCTTTCCAACGGGGCAGCGCCCCTATGAACGGCTGCGCACGGCCGACTTCAATCACGACGGCCATGCGGATATCGTTACGACAAATCTTGACGACTCCACCGTCTCGATCTTGCTGGGGGATGGCCGCGGAAACTTTCGCAATGCGCCTGACTCGCCGTTCCCCGCAGGCGCCAAGCCATGGCAAATTGCGGTCGATGACCTCAACGGCGACGGCAACGCTGATCTCATTGTCATTCCGTATCAGCGCGACATCACCGCACCTGACCAAAATGGGGTCACGGTGCTGCTCGGCGATGGCGCTGGCAGATTCAAGCCCATGCCCGGGTCGCCACTGCCCTTGGGCGATTGCCGCGGACCCAACAGTGTCGGCGCCGGGAATCTTGGAGACGCCAGTTCCCATGCGATTGTGGTTGCGTGCGCCGAGAGCCGAACGATGCGCATTTACCAGCGCGGTGCGGAAGGACACTTCAACGCCAGGGACCTGCCGATTGCCGGCGGATGGGGATCTGTAGCCATCGCGCACCTCACCCACGATTCGCGCAGCGCAATCATCACGGCCAACGCCGACGCCGGAACCATCACGATTTACTTTCCGAAATAGCGAGTGCTTTACTCCGTTCGCAACGCCTTCAGCGGGTCAATGCGCAACACGGCGCGCGCGGGAATATAGCACGCAACCAGGGCCAGCGCCGCCAGCAGAACAGGTGCTCCGATCAGCAGGCGTGGGTCGTTGGTGCCCATTGCCAGCGCATCAGCGATCACGCTGGTTGCCGCACTGAGCGCTTTGGACACGAGTACGGCGCCGGCAAATCCCATCGCTGTGCCCACGGTGATAAGCGCGATACCTTCGCGCAAGACCAAACGCAGTACCTGCCCTTTGTTAGCGCCCACAGCCATGCGAATTCCGATTTCTCTTTTGCGCTGCGCGACTGAATACGCCGTGATGCCCGCCAATCCTATGGCGCTGAGGATTAGCCCGAATCCACCGATGCCGCCGTAGGTCCGCATCGCCGATCGAATTTCGCGGCGACTTATAGCGAGCTGGTCGCTCAGGCTCTCCACGTGAAACGGCACCAGCTTTGGATCGAGACTCGATAGGACATCGCGCACCGCCGTGGCTCCATCCATTCCGGGTTTGGCGCGCGCCAGGATCGTGATGCCGGCTGCACGCGAGCGAACGAAGTCTTCGCGCGACAGAGGCACGTAAGCGATTGCCTGTTTAATTCCCATACCACTCTTCAGATCGTGAACAACTCCAATCACTTCGTAGCCCTGGCTTCTGTCTCTCAAGTGCTTTCCAATCGCGCTCGAGCTCCCGAACAGCTTCATCGCCGCCGTTTCGTTCAGCACAACAGGCATCAAGCGTGTGGCGTTGTCCGCGACCGGCTCCATCAAGCTGCGTTCATCTGTGTCATTGAACTCGCGCCCCGACATCAGATGCTCATCGAGCGCGGCAAAGTATCCCGCGCCCACGGACCATTTCACCGCGGCCTGCTGTACCCGTTGCGCCGCCTGCGGATCGTCGACCGTCAAGGGTTCTTTGTCGTCGTCGTCCACGGCGGCATACGGCGGGAGGGTTGTGAGGGCGATTCGCGAGAACTTACCCGAAACTTTCAGCCGTTGAGGAAGTCTTGCGAAGAGGTCGAGAGCTTTTTCGGGCGACTCTCCGTCGCGCACAGGATCGATGGAGGCCATCGCCATGGTTCTGGGGTCGAAGTTGGTTTGCACCCGGTAGGCGCGCGCAAAGCCGATAAGCACAAAGCCAGTGATCAGCAGCAGCGTCAAGGAACCAGCGAGCTGTGCGGCCATGGCAAGGTTGCGCAGGCCGAAGCGGCGATGGCCGGGAAGCTGCATGGCTGGCCCTTCTTTCAGCGCGGGCGTCAGTTCCGATCGCGTGACGCGCAGGGCGGGCGCCACGCTGAGAGCGACCCCGCAGACAAGCGCCGCGACGAAGGCAAATACGGCGGCGCGCCAGTCAATGCCCAGTTCTGGCAGACCTGGTGCGTCAACGGCTTGATACATCTGTGCGTTCAACACGTGAAGCATGTAGGCCAGGCCGAAGCCCAGCAGGCCGCCGAGCAGCGAAAGCAGCAATCCTTCGCTCATCAACTGGCGCGCAAGGCGGAAGCGGCTGGCGCCAATTGACATGCGGATGGCGAACTCCTTGCGCCGGTTGGCGCCGCGCGCCATGAGCATGGCACCCAGATTCATGCAGGCGATTACAATCACGACGCCCATCAGCACGCCGAAGAATCCTTCGAGCGCTCGCTTTAATTCAAGAGGAATGGGCGCGCGGGTTCCGGCGAGGAGTAGCGTCACGCGCCGTGCCTTGTCAGACTGCGGCGGTGCAAGCGGATCGTCCGCGTCGAGGCGACGCGTGACGCCGTCAAGCGCGGATTCGGCCTGCGAGAGCGCGACGCCTGGAGCGAGCGACGCTAGTGCCCAAAACTCGCGGGCATTGCGGCGATGGAGTACGTCATTCGCGAGCTCGGGTGCGACGGCAGGGGGCGCAGTCACCGGCACGAAAAGCTCAGAGGCGGATTCGGCTGCGAGCGCGCCCTCAAATCCGCGCGGAGCAATACCAACAATGGTCACGGCCTGGCCATTCACGCGCAGCACAAGGCCCACCGCGTCAGACCGCGATGCGAGGCGCGTACGCCAGAATTTGTCGCTGATCACCGCCGTGGGTGCGTCTCCCGCGTGGTCCATTGCTTCACTCAACACGCGCCCGCGCTGAGCATCCACACCCATCACACGAAAATAGTCGGGGGAAACAAGCTGACCAAAGATGCGTTGCTGCTTGTTGTCTGCCTCGCCCGGCAGCCGCATGTTGAAAGGAACCGCGGTCTGAAATGCGGCCACGCCCTCGAAGACATTTCCCTGCTCGCGGTAACGCTCGATATAGAAGTACGAAACGGGCATCTGCGCCATTACCAGGCGGTCGGCATGCGCCACGCCTTCCATGGGCCGCGTGAGCATAGCCCAGTTGGAGCTGTAAACGTGGGTGGTGAGCCCGATGGCGAGCCCCATGGAAAGAATGCCGACCAGCGCGAATCCCGGCGATTTGACGAGGGAGCGCGCGGCATATTGCAGGTCGCGACGCATCTCTGAAAAGTATTCGATCGGCACGTGCACGGCGGCATCCACCAGTAGCCGCGCCAATCCTGCCCAGCCGCGCCGCTTTCCCATATGTGCCATCGCAGCTTCGCCTGTTTCCAGCATTTCCTCGCCGTGCGCCAGCTTGAACTCGTGTGGAAACGCCTGCACCAACCGCTCGTAGACACGCTGCGATCGTTTCATCCCGTCACCATCTTTCGTTTCATCTGAATCGCGTGAACCAGGCCTTGGAGCCGCTCGCATTCGCCGTCGAGCACCTGGCGGCCGAGCGGAGTGAGCCGGTAATAGCGGCGGCGGGCATCGTCTAGCTCCGGCCGCGGACGCTTGCTCGACTCTGCGATCAGGTCTGCCTCGATCATGCGTTTGAGGGAACCGTAGAGCGTAGCCGGCCACAGGCGGACCTTGCCCGTGGTGCGCTCAAGAACTTCCTGCATGATTCCGTAGCCATGTTGCTCATCGCCGGCGAGGGCGAGCAGGATATGGAACCACTGGGGTTTGAGGGGCAGGAATTGTTCCGCTTGCTTCATGGTCATATTCAATATCTATATTAATTAATATAGATATTGTCAAGGATCATTGTTGAACCAGGATCGCCGCTCCGCATTTCAGTCACCGCGCTGGAACATGGGACGGGCGAACGTGCGCCAGGGCTTGTTTCTCGGTGGGTTTTGGATGGCTGTCTTGCCAGAGAGCACCGTTCGGGGCTACGCTACTGGTATGCGTCGATGTCGCTAGCACCGTCCCGGTGAAGCCACGACGAAGACGTGCGTTTGCGCGCCCGGCTTTCTCAAATCCAAGCAGCACAAGTCCCAATGCACAATCAATTCAATGACCGGGGTTCACACACCCCACGAAGGAGATCATCATGGCGCGTATTGCCGCGGATGTAACCGAGATCATTGGCCGCACCCCGCTGGTTCGGCTCAATCGAGTGGCGGCTGGCCTGCCCGGTATTGTGGTCGCGAAGCTTGAAAGCCAGAACCCGCTCTCGAGCGTGAAAGACCGTATCGGTCTGGCCCTCATTGATGCCGCCGAGAAAGCCGGCAAAATCACGCCCGGCGAGACGGTTCTTATTGAGCCCACCAGTGGCAATACGGGGATTGCACTGGCATTTGTGGCAGCCGCCAAGGGCTACAAGCTGATTCTGACACTGCCGGAGACGATGAGCCAGGAGCGACGCGCTGTGCTGCTTGCTTTCGGCGCTGAAATTGTTCTTACGCCTGGGCCGAACGGGATGAAGGGCGCCATCGCCAAGGCCAATGAGATTCTGGCCAAAACGCCGAATGGCTATATCCTTCAGCAGTTCGACAATCCCGCCAACCCCGCGATTCACTATGCCACAACAGGGCCTGAAATCTGGAACGACACCGACGGCAAGGTCGACATACTCGTTGCGGGCGTAGGCACCGGCGGCACCATCACCGGTGTGGCCCGCTACATCAAGGAGCGCAAACCGGAGTTCAAGGCCATCGCGGTTGAGCCCGTCGATAGCCCCGTTCTTTCCGGCGGCAAGCCCGGACCGCACAAGATTCAAGGCATCGGCGCGGGCTTCGTCCCCAGCGTGCTCGACGTGAGCCTGGTCGATGAAGTGCTGCAGGTGACCAACGATGAATCCATCGCGGCTGCCCGCCAACTCCCACTTGAAGAAGGCCTTTTTGTGGGCATCTCGTCCGGTGCAGCCGTGTCGGCAGCGTTGAAGGTTGCTGCCCGCCCGGAAAACGAAGGCAAGCTCATTGTTGTTGTGCTGCCCGATTTCGGCGAGCGGTATCTTTCCAGCGTGCTCTTTGATTCGCTGCGGCAAAAGGCCCTGGCACTCCCCACCGAAGCCGTTACCGTTTAGCTGCTGCATGGTTCGGTTCGCCCATCCTTGCGTTCGCGATAGATCGCCAGGATGGGAAACTGGAAGCGGTAATCGTTTTTTTGACTGATAGTTGCAAGCCGACGGTTATTGGCTTGCCCTGTGCTCATGGCCCTTTTTGCACGCGTTCGCGAAGACCTCAACTCCGTGCTGGAGCGCGATCCGGCTGCGCGCTCGCGGCTTGAAGTCTTCCTCTGCTATCCGGGGCTCTGGGCCGTCTGGGTTCATCGCGTTTCCCACGGCCTTTGGAAAGCGAAGTTGCGCCTGACCGCGCGCATCCTTTCGCAGGTTGCGCGCTTTTACACCGGAGTCGATATTCATCCCGGCGCGCTGATCGGCCGAAGGCTTTTCATCGACCATGCCACCGGCGTCGTGATTGGGGAGACGGCGATTGTGGGCAGCGATGTAACTATCTACCAGGGCGTGACGCTGGGCGGAACCGGCAAGGGCCACGGCAAGCGGCACCCCACGGTATGTGACCGCGTGTTCATCGGGAATAATGCGAACATCCTTGGCGACATTACGGTAGGCGAGAATTCGCGTGTCGGCGCGGGCTCGGTGGTACTCTCCGATGTGCCGCCCAATTCCACGGTTGTGGGCGTGCCTGCGCATATTGTCTACCGCAATGGTGAGCGGGTGCTCATCACCGATCCGCACGACGTGAAAGACCCGCTTTCGGATGCGTTGATTGCCCTTTCTGCCCGCGTGGAAGAACTGGAGCAGTGCATGTGCGTTGACGGGAGCCCCCCGACCCATGCGGCCGAGCCTTTTGCGGCAGAAGAAGCCGAGCGCACAGCCTATCGCGTCGAGCTGGACCGGCTGCGCGAGTATGTCTCCATGGGTGAAGGGATCTAGGCCGCAAGCGCAGAGATCACTATTTGGGTAGCTGTGTTGTATCCCAACCGCCGCCGAGAGACTTGATGAGAGCCACGCTATCGTTAAACTGCCGGGTCTTCAGGTCGATTGCCGTACGCTGATTCTGAATCAGCGCCGCTTCTGCCGTGAGCACTTCAAGATAGCTGGTAACGCCCCCCTTGTAGCGCTGGCTCGACACATCGTAGGAGTGCTGCGCCGAGCTTACAGCTCTCTCTTCCACCGTCGACTCCTGCTCGAGAATCCGCAACCCTGAAAGCTGATCCTCCACATCTTCGAAAGCCAGGAAGATGACGCCCTTGTAGTTGGAAACCTGGGCCTCGTACCCGTGTTTGGCCTGCTCGGTCAAGGCGCGGCGCTGCCCAGCGTCGAACAGCAACTCCGTTGCCTGCGCCCCGAGAGACCACAAGGCGCTGGGTCCTTGAATCCACGTGCCGATATGCGTGCTCTCAAAGCCGCCCTGCCCGGTCAGGTTGATGGTGGGATAAAACGCGCTGACGGCAATGCCGATTTGCTCGTTCGCCGCCGCAGTGCGGCGCTCCGCCGCTGCAATGTCGGGCCGCCGCTCCAAAAGCTGCGACGGCACACCGAGCGGAATCTTGGGCAATTGCAGATCGAGCGGAGAGAAGGGAATGCTGAAGGTCGGCAGCTTGTAGTCGGCGATGGTGCCGATCGCGTGTTCGAACTGCGCCCGCGCCACGCCCACATCCACCAATTGCGCACGCGTCGTCTCCAGTTGTGTTTGCGCCTGAGCCACGTCGACCTCGGTGGCCACGCCACCTTTGAGCCGCCGCTGGGTCAGATCGAGTTGTCCCTCAAGAACCTTGATCGTTTCCTGCAACAACTTTGTCTGCGCATCGAGTCCGCGCAACTGGAAATAGTCCGAAGCCATGCTGGCCTGCAGGCTCAGATCCATGTTCGCCATATCCGCAGCACTCGCCTGTGCGTTTTCGTGCGCGGCCTGAACCGTGCGCCGAATCCGTCCCCAGAAGTCCGGTTCCCAGCTGCCTCCGCCTGCGATGACGAGGTCGTTGTAATTGGAAATCGTGCTCGGCGTGACCAGCGGTCTGTTCTCAGAATTCTTGTCATGGGCGACGGTCGGCCCCACCGACAATGTTGGATACAGTGCGGAACGCGCCGCGCGAGCCTGGTCCTGTGCCGCAAGATAAGTCTCCAACGCCTGGTGCAGTCCCTGGTTATATGTGACGATGCGTTCTTCCAACTGGTTCAGCTGGGGATCCTGATAGACCTCCCACCACTTTCCCTTCAACATGCCGTCCGACGGGTTCGCAGTCTGCCATCCGCCGCCCGGAGGATTCGGCGGGGGCGTCAACGGAGCCTGCACGGTCGAAGCCCCTGTTTCTTTGTACGCAGGTGGGGCCGTGTAATTGGGACGCGTGTAATTCGGACCCACCGGCTTGCAGCCACTGAGAATCGCCGCCGCCAGCAGCGCGCCGAAGCCGCTCCATCGTGCCACATATCCCCGCCCAAATTTCAGCGTTTGCAGGCCCATGCTTACTTGCCTCCTGCTGCGGGCTGATTATTGGGGCTTTCGACATAAACCGCTTCGCCTTCGATCAGCGAGTCAGGCGGATCCTGAATTACCTTATCCCCGGCTTTCAATCCGCTCACAATTACGACTGTCGCGCCGTCGTCCTGTCCAATGGAAACAGGAAGCAGGTGCGCTTTGTTGCCATCGTCCACCGTACCCACGCGCAGACCCTCGCGACGGAAGATGAGCGCCGAGGCCGGCAAAATAAAGGTAGGCGTGTTGGTCTGCGTCTTGAAGTGTACCTGCGCCAGCGAGCCCGGAAGCAGATCGCCGGTTCGGTTGTCCACGTCAACTTCCACCAGGAGCGTGCGGCTCACTGGATCGATGGCATCGGCCGTGCGCACCAGCGTCCCCTGGAATGTCTTGCCGGGATGCTCGATGAAAGTGAGGTCGATCTTCGATCCGCGCTTCATGCTGTCGGAATAGATTTGCGGTACGTTGGCGTAAACGCGCAGCGTGCGAATCGCCTGCATGTGGAACAGCTCGGAGGCCGATCCTTCGGTGATCAATTGTCCCGTATCAATGCCGCGCGCCGTGACCACGCCGTCAAACGGCGCATAGACTTTCTCGAACGATTGCAGTTCCTTGAGCCGTTGCACATTGGCTTCGGCCGATTTCACAGCCGATGAAGTCGTGGCGGCCTGCGTCTGGAAGGTCTCCGTGTCCTGGCGTGAAACGGCATCGGACGTGACAAGGCCGGTGTACCGGTCTGCCTGGATTTTGGCATTGCCCGCACTCGATTGCGCGGTGACCAGGTCTGCCTGCGCCTGCGCCAGTTGCTGATCCAATTCCGGAGTGGCAATCTCGGCCAGCAAATCGCCCTTTTTCACGCGCGCACCGATGTCGAAATACCACTTGGTCAGGTAGCCCGAAGTGCGTGCATAGATGGGCGAATCCGTGAATGCCGTCACGTTGCCAGGCAGCACATACGTGTCACTGGGCGTGCCTTGTTTAGGGACCTCGACAATCACAGACGGCGCTGCCAACTCATTGGTGCGGTCCGCAAGAACCGCGTTGTCATGTTTGCGGCTGAACAGGCCCCAGGCTGCCAGCAACACAGTCACGATTGCCACAATCACTATGCCCACAATCGCCGTAGACCCGGCCATCGCCTTCTGTTCGGGCGCGGTTTCCGTATCGTGTCCGCCCTCATGGGTTGCCGACGATGTTGCGCGCGTGTTGCGTTCGTTTTCATTGCTCATAAACTTTAGCTACTCCGAAAGCTCGTCAAACTCGTCAAGTGTTCCGGCGCGTCCCGTTCCGTGCGCCGCTTTCCGCCGGCCCTCAAGCCAGCCGTGGACGACGGAAAAGAATGCGGGTACGAAAAATAGCGTGGCGACAGTGGCCAACAACAGCCCGCCGATCACCGCGCGTCCCAGTGGCGCGTTCTGCTCGCCGCCATCGCCAAGACCCAGCGACATGGGGATCATGCCGATGATCATCGCCAGGGCCGTCATCACCACCGGGCGCAATCGCACGAAACCCGCATTCAGCGCAGCGCGGCGCGCATCGCCCACCAAAACTTCCAATTGTTCTCGCGCAAAGGTGACGACCAGAATCGAGTTCGACGTGGCCACGCCCATGCACATAATGGCGCCCGTCAGCGCCGGCACGCTTAGTCGCGTATGCGTTACAAACAGGAACCAGGCAATTCCCGCCAGGGCCGCGGGCAGCGCCGCGATAATCAGAAACGGATCGAGCCAGGACTGGAAGTTGACGACGATGAGCAAGTACACCAGCAGGATAGAGATCGCCAATCCGCCGAGCAGACCAATATACGACTTGCGCATCGTCTCGCTCTGCCCGCGCAAAATGAAGTGCGAGCCGCGCGGCAAATCGTGTTGATGCCGGTCAATGATTTTCTGCATCGACCGCGTTACGGTTCCCAGATCAGTCCCGTCAACGTTCGTGTAGATATCCAGCACCGGCTGCACGTTGTAGTGACTCACCGTGCCCAGTTCCGTCCCAGGTACAACGGCGGCCACGTTACTCAGCACATCCACAGGAGTTGGAAGTCCGGGAGCTTTCGTGGCCGACGCAGCATTTGTCGTGGCGGAAGCGCTCTGTTGCGCTGCCTGGCCCGACCCGGTCACAGGCAGGCTATTTAAGTCGGCCAGCGAATCAAGCCGGTACTGCGGCGCCTGCACAGCGACGTTGTAGGTGACTCCGCTTTTGGGGTCGAGATAAAAGTTTGGAGCGGTCTGGAAACTGCCGCTGAGTGCTACCAGCACGCTTTGCGCCACGTTCGACTGGGTCAGGCCGATGGTCGCGGCCCGGGTGCGATCCACATCCACCGTCATGTTCGGATAGTTGAATGGCTGCTGGATGCGCGCATCCGCAGCACCCGGAACATAGCGGACCTCGTTGAGCATTTTCTCTGCCAGCGCCCGGTTGCCGTACAAATCCGGTCCCACAATCTGAATGTCGATCGGCGCAGAGAGTCCAAAGTTCAGAATCTGCGTGACGATGTCTACCGGCAACATATAGAACGTCACACCGGGATATTCGCGGTTCAGCACCTCGCGCAGCTTTTCAACGTAGGCTGCCGTGGGATGGTGATCCTCGGTCAACTGCACCTGTATGTCCGCGTCCGCAGGCCCGATCGGCGCAGACGTCGAGTAGGAAAGATTCAAGCCTGAATAGGGTAGCCCGATGTTGTCGACAATGGTGACCAGTTCTTTGGCGGGGATGTGTTGTCGAATGGTCCCGTCGATGTGATCGCAGAGCAGCGCCGTCTCCTCAATGCGTGTGCCGGTCTGCGCCCGCACGTGGATCTTGAACTGCCCCGCATCGACACTCGGAAAGAAGTCCTGCCCCAGCGGCGGGGTGAGTAGCGCCACGGAGCCAATCGCAAAAACGGCGAACAGAACCAGGAACAACCGCGCGTGATCCACGCAGAGCGTGAGGATGCGCAGGTAACCAAGCCGCATTTTTGTGAAGCCCGACTCGAAGCCCAATTGAAACCGAACCAGCGGATTGCGGCTGGTCCGTTTTTTGGCTTCCTGCGCGTCGTCATGCTCGTGCAGCAGGTACTTCGCCATGGTGGGAACCACGGTGCGGCTCAGCAAATAGCTGGCCAGCATTGCGAAGACTACAGCCTCGGCCATGGGCACAAACAGGTAGCGCGCCACGCCGCTCAAAAAGAACATGGGCACAAACACGATGCAGATTGCCAGCGTGGAAACAAGGGCTGGCGTGGCAATTTGCGCGGCGCCATCCAGAATGGCCTGCTCAATCTCCTTACCCGACTCAAGATTGCGATTGATATTTTCAATCTCAACAGTGGCGTCGTCCACCAGGATGCCCACGGCCAGCGCCAGACCGCCCAGGGTCATGATGTTGATGGTCTCGCCCAGCGCATAGAGCATCGTCAAACTGCACAAAATCGACAGAGGAATCGAAACGGCGATAATCAGCGTCGATCGCCAGCTACCCAAAAACACCAGGATCATCACGGCGGTCAGGCAGGCGGCAATCATCGCCTCGCGCACGACGCCGTTAATCGCCCCGCGCACAAAAATCGATTGATCTGAGAGCGCGTTGATCTTAAGTTGGGGCGGCAACTGGCCCTTGATATTCGCCAGAACATCCTGCACGCCTTTGATGATGTCGAGCGTCGACGATGAGCCGGTCTTCATGATGCTCATCAGGATTGCCCGGCTACCGTTCACGCGCACGATATTCGTCTGCGGCGGGAATCCATCGCGGACATGGGCAACATCGCGGATGTAGATCACCGCGCCGTTCACCGCCTTGATGGGCAGATCATTCAGGTCGTTTACAACTGAAGGCGCGGAATTGGTCTCGATCGCGTATTCAAAGCGGTCGATCTTCATCGTTCCGGAGGGTGCGATGATGTTCTGCGCGTTGATGGCATTCACCACGTCGACCGGCGAAAGCCCCTTCGCCTCAAGGGCGTGCAGATCGATGTCCACCTGGATCTGGCGTTGTTTACCACCGTAAGGGAACGGCGTTTGCGCTCCCTCAATCGTTGCCAATTGCGTGCGGATTGTGTTCTGGCCCAGGTCGTTCAACTGCTGTTCGTTGAGCCCCTGTCCGCTAAGGCCCAACTGCAATACCGGTACGCTCGAAGCGTTGTACTGAATGATGAACGGCGGAGTTGTTCCCGGCGGCAGCGAACGAAGCTGCACCTGGCTGATCGACGTTACCTGCGCCACAGCGCTCCCAATGTTTACGTGCGGCTGGAAGAAGATCTTGATGATCGAGATTCCGTTGAGCGACTGCGATTCAATGTGCTCAATATCGTTGACCGTGGTGGTCATGCCCCGCTCGCTGTTGAAAACAATGCGGGTCGACATCTCCTGCGCCGAGAGGCCGGCGTACTGCCAAACAACCGTCACAACGGGAATATCGATATTCGGAAAAATGTCCGTCGGCATCGACGTGATGCTGAATGCGCCAAGCAAAAGGATCAGGAACGCGAAGACGGCAAAAGTATACGGCCGCCGAAGCGCTAGCCGGACAATCCACATCATAGGAAAAGTTCTCGCTCCTGAGCCGGGATTACCGTTCCCTTGCCCATGAACGCAAAGGACTTGAGATCACCCATGTCCGGACGCTCCCGGCTCAATCGGGTTACCGGAACCGCGCGGCAGATACATGCTACCGGTCCGGGGGAACATGCGTTTGAAGTACCAGAATAGTCGAGTCGCCTACCGCGCGCGTCTCTATCGAGGTAGAATACGAAGTCCGAACAAAATCGCCGTCCGCGACTCTACCTATTGACGCTTCTCCGCCGGAAAAGATGCAGGATTGCGGTTTGGAAGGACACTCTGCTGAAACTGGCGATGAGTTTGTGCCGCCACTTGCAATTGGATTCCTTGGCGAGCACCTAGGCATTGAGAATGGACGCAAATGCAATGCAATCTTGCTGGAACTAACCATGGCTCGAATTGGAAGGCAGCGAGAGAAGCTGAGTCGGGGGGGTAAAAATCCGATCCAGAGCCGCGAAACTTCCTCCTAAATCGCTTCGTCCGTAGTAACAGAAAAGTGTCTTTCATTCATGTTGTATCGAATTTCGCCGCAAGGTCGATTCTCTGCCGGCAATCCAAAATAGAAACTCGAAAGCGCAAACATGTTCAGTGAAACCGTTCCGGAAACCCAGCTGTCCCCCGCCGACCCGCCTGAAAAGCAAAAGGCTCGCGGCGGATCGTGGATTCGCACTCTTGTGTACCTCATTCTCATCGGCGGCCTCGGCTTTATCGTCTGGCGTATCCACAAAAATCAGCAGCTCACGGCACAAAACAGCGCCAACCAGGCAGCGGAACTGGCCAGCCAGCCGATTCCCGTGCAGGTGGCTGCGGCCGAGCAGAAGCAGATGCCGGTATACCTGACCGCGCTGGGTACGGTCACCCCCTATATGAGTGTTACCGTCAAGGCCCGCGTCAGCGGCGAACTTTTGCCTGTTCAGTTCACTGAAGGTCAGCAGGTGCGCCGTGGGCAGACCATCATGGTCATCGATCCCAAGCCGTATCAGGCCGCGCTGGACCAGGCCAAGGGCAATCTGCTGCACGATGAGGCGCTGCTCAAAAACGCCCAGGCCGAATATGCGCGCTACCAATCGCTGTTCGCCGCCGGGGTGGTCTCGAAAGAGACCCTCGATGCCGACGAGGCCGCGCAGGGCCAGTACCAGGGCGCCATTGCCGCCGACAAGGCGGCCATCGAAACCGCCCAGCTTCAGCTCGATTGGTGCTCGATTCAGTCGCCCATCGACGGCCGCATTGGACTGCGTCTCGTCGACCCTGGAAATGTAATCACCGCAAACACCACAAATCTCGTTATCATCAACCAGTTTCAGCCCATCGCCGTTTACTTTACGCTGCCTGAGAACGATCTGCCTTCGGTGATGCGGCAACTGGGCGCGAACAGGCGCCTCCTCGTCGACGCTTACGACCGCAATGACACCACGAGACTTGGGGGCGGATATCTGCTCACAGGCGACAACCAGATCGATACCACCACGGGAACAGAAAAGCTGAAAGCGGTTTTTGAGAACCGTGATCAATCGCTCTTTCCCAACCAGTTCGTCAATATTCACCTCGTGCTTGAAGATCGCCCCCACGCCCTGGTGATTCCATCGGCTGCTGTGCAAAGCGGAATTCAAGGCTCCTTTGTATGGGTGAGCGACGCGGCTGCTTCCGGCACATCCGCGTCCGCAACGGCGCGCATTCAGCCCGTGAAGATCGCGTTGACTGAAGGCCAATACGCCATTCTCGACAGCGGCCTTGATCCGGGCCAGCAGGTGGTCGTGGACGGCGCTGACCGCCTGCATAACGGGCAGGCCATCACTGCAACCCTGGTCCGCCAAGCGCCCGCCGCACCTTCGGCGACGCCCCAAGCTCCGGCCGCCGTCAATTCATCGCAGCCACCAGCAAGGCCCCAGTCGTGAGCTTGAGTCCATCCCGGCCCTTCATTCTTCGCCCGGTGGCCACCTCGCTGCTGATGGTGGCTATCATGCTCACCGGCATCATTGGCTACCGGCAGTTGCCCGTATCCGCGCTGCCTGAAGTCGATTACCCCATCATCCAGGTGCTCACCTTCTATCCCGGCGGAGGTCCGGAAGTGATGGCCTCATCCGTCACGGCTCCCCTCGAACGGCAATTCGGCGAGATGCCCGGCCTCAAGCAGATGACGTCGGTCAGCTCTGGCGGCGGCTCCGTCATCACCCTCGAATTCAACCTCGATGAGAACATCGACGTCGCCGAACAGGAGGTGCAGGCCTCTATCAATGCGGCCAACAGCTTCCTGCCGACAGATCTTCCCAATCCCCCTATTTACAGCAAGGTCAACCCCGCCGACGCGCCCATCATGACGCTGGCGCTTACCTCCGACTCGCTGCCGCTGGACAAAATCGAAGATGCCGCCGACACCAACCTCGCCCAGAAAATCTCGCAGGTCACGGGCGTCGGCCTTGTCTCCATTGCCGGCGGACAAAAGCCATCCGTGCGCATCCAGGCTAATCCCGCACAGCTTGCCGCTTACAATTTGAGTCTTGAAGACCTGCGCACTGCTGTAGCCGCCGCCAACGTGGACCAGGCCAAGGGAACGTTGAACGGCGTTCGCCAGGCTTTCACCATCGACGCCAACGATCAGCTCCTTTCCAGCTCCGATTACAAGCCGGTCATCGTTGCCTATCGTAACGGCGCAGCCGTCCGCGCTTCCGATGTCGCCACCATCGTTGATGCTGCCGAGAACTCGCAGCAGGCGGCTTGGATGGACCGTGAGCCCGCGGTCATCGTCAACATTCAGCGTCAGCCGGGCGCCAACATCATCGCCGTTGTCGATCGCATCAAGAAGCTGCTGCCGCAGTTGCAATCGAGCCTGCCCGCTGCAGTCAAGGTCAGGGTCCTCACCGATCGCACCATCACCATTCGCGCCTCGGTCAAAGACGTTGAATACGAGCTCATGCTCACCGTGGCCCTCGTGGTCATGGTCATTTTCCTCTTCCTGCGCAACCTCGCCGCCACGGTCATTCCTTCGGTCGCCGTGCCGCTCTCCATTGTCGGCACGTTCGGCGTGATGTACCTGCTCGGCTACTCGCTCAACAACCTGACCCTCATGGCGCTCACCATCTCCACCGGCTTTGTGGTGGACGATGCCATTGTCATGATCGAAAACATCTCGCGCTTCATTGAAGAGGGCATGAGCCCCATGCGCGCCGCGCTCAAGGGCAGCGAGCAGATCGGCTTCACGATCATGTCGCTGACCATCTCCCTGATCGCCGTGCTCATCCCACTGCTTTTCATGAGCGATGTCGTCGGCCGCCTCTTCCGCGAGTTTGCCATCACGCTCGCCGTTACCATCCTTGTCTCGGCATTCGTCTCGCTCACGCTCACACCGATGATGTGCTCGCTCATTCTTCAAGACAAGGCAACGGCGCGCCAGACGCGGTTCTACCACTGGTCTGAGAACGTCTTCAACTCGATCATTGCCGCATATGGCCGCACACTTAAGACCGTGCTGCGCTACCGCTTCACGACACTGCTCGTCACCATCTCCACCTTTGTGGCGACGGTTCTTCTTTTTATCGTTGTGCCCAAGGGTTTCTTTCCGGTGCAGGACACAGGCGTGATTCTCGGCATCAGCGAAGCGCCGCAAACGGTCAGTTTCAAAAGTATGGCCGAGCGGCAGCAGCAACTGGTCGACATCCTCCTCCAGGATCCCGCCGTCGATAACATTTCGTCGTTCATCGGCGTCGATGGAACCAACACCACGCTCAACTCCGGCCGTATCCAGATCAACCTCAAGCCACTCGACGAGCGCGGAATCTCTGCTACCGAAGTCATTCGCCGCATGGTTCCGCGCGTCGCCAAAGTTGGAGACATTCAACTCTTCCTGCAACCTCTTCAGGACCTCACGGTCGAAGACCGCATCAGCCGCACTGAGTTTCAGTATTCGCTTGAAGATCCGAACCAGGTAGAACTCGCCACCTATACGCGCAAGATGGTCGACGAGCTGAGCCGCGAAAACGTCGTCACCGATGTCGCGAGCGATCTACAAGACCAGGGCCTGGGCGCAAAGCTGGTCATCGATCGCGACACCGCCGCACGCCTTGGCATCGCCATGGCCGATGTCGACAACACGCTCTACGACGCCTTCGGCCAACGCCAGGTCTCAACCATCTTCACCCAGCTCAACCAGTACCACGTAGTCATGGAAGTCGGTCAGAACTTCCAGACCGATCCCGGAACCCTGAACAATCTCTTCGTGAAATCCTCTAACGGCACGCAGGTGCCGCTCAGCATGCTCGCGCACTGGGAGCAGACGCGCGCGCAGCTTGCTATCGGCCACCAGGGCCAGTTTCCATCCACGGTCATCAGCTTTAACCTCGCTCCCGGCAAGGCTCTCGGCGACGCCGTGAATGCAGTCAATGCCATCGAGCAGCGCATCCAGATGCCCAAGGCGATCAACGCGAGCTTTCAGGGAACCGCTGCTGCATTTCAAACCTCGCTGGCCAATGAGCCTATCCTCATTCTCGCCGCGCTGGTCACGGTTTACATCGTTCTCGGCGTCCTCTACGAAAGCTACATTCACCCCATCACGATCATCTCGTCGCTGCCATCTGCCGGGGTAGGCGCGCTGCTCGCCCTGCTCATCACACGCAGCGATTTCTCCGTCATCGCACTGATCGGAATCATTCTGCTCATCGGTATCGTGCAGAAAAACGCTATCATGCTCATCGACTTCGCTCTTCAGGCCGAACGCACAGAGAACAAGCCGGCCGAGGAAGCGATTTTTCAGGCGTGTCTCTTGCGTTTTCGCCCCATCATCATGACAACCATGGCCGCGCTTCTCGGCGGCCTCCCCCTCGCGCTCGGCGGTGGCGTGGGCGCCGAGCTGCGCAAGCCACTCGGCATCACGATCGTCGGCGGCCTGTTGCTTTCGCAGTTGCTCACTCTCTACACCATTCCCGTGGTCTACCTCTACTTTGACAAGCTGGCTGCGCGGTTTAAGCCCAACCCCGCCCACGCCCGCTACGAACCGGAACCCGTAACTGCCGACTAAAGCGGGGTGTCCCAGGTCTCGCATCTGAGGTCTGGGAAACCTCAACCCTCAACCCGCAACAGTCAACTGAAAACTGATCCCTGACCACTGATCACTGTCCATGCACATCTCCGCGCTCTTCATCCGGCGCCCTGTCGCCACCACGCTTCTCTCACTGGCCCTCCTCATGGCCGGCGCGGTGGCCTATTCCAATTTGCCCGTTGCTTCGCTACCCAACGTAGACTTCCCTGTTGTCGGCGTCAGTGCAGGCCTTCCGGGCGCAAGCCCCGCGACCATGGCTTCCGCTGTCGCCACGCCGCTGGAACGCCAGTTCGGCCGTATCGCCGGCGTGAACCAGATGACCTCCTCAAGCTCTCTCGGCTCGACTTCGCTGACTCTGCAATTCGACGTCGATCGCAACATAGACGCCGCCGCGCGTGACGTACAGGCCTCGATTAACGCCGCGCGCAATCAGCTCCCTGCGAACCTGCCAGAGAACCCGTGGTACCGCAAAGCCAACCCCGCTGAAGCGCCCATCCTGATTCTGGCGCTCACTTCCGACGTGCTTTCCAAGCCGCAGATCTACGACATAGCAGACTCCATCCTCGCGCAAAAGATCTCGCAAATTCAGGGTGTCGGCAACTGCTTTGTCGGCGGCAGCGCGCAGCCCGCCGTGCGCATTGAAGTCAACCCCATGCAACTCGGTTCGAATGGGATTGGTCTCGAAGCAGTGCGCACTTCGCTCGGCGCGGCCAACGCCAACCGGCCCAAAGGTGCATTTCAAGACGGCACGCATCGCTGGCAGATCGACGACAACGATCAAATTTTCAAAGCGCGGGACTATGCCCCCATCATCGCCGGCTACAACCAGCAGACAGGCGCGCCTGTCCGGCTTTCCGATCTAGGCAAAGTTATCGATGGAGTGGCCGACATCCACACCACCGGTGTCTCGGGCACCAATCCCGATGCGGGGCCCGCTTCCAAACTCAAAGACGCAATCCTCATCATTATCTTCAAAACGCCCGGCGCCAACGTTATTTCCACGGTCGATGCGGTCATGGCCGAGTTACCGCGGCTGCAGGCGGCGATTCCGCCCACCATCCAGCTCGATGTGGAGGTCGACCGCACAACAACCATCCGCTCCAGCGTGCACGACGTCGAAATCTCGCTGCTCATCAGCGTCCTCCTTGTCGTCTTTGTGGTGTTTCTCTTCCTGCGCGAGATTTGGGCGACCATCATTCCCTCCATCGCCGTGCCGCTCTCGCTCGTGGGCACGTTCGGCGTGATGTACATGGTGGGTTACACCATCGACAACCTTTCGCTGATGGCGCTCACCATCTCCACCGGCTTCGTTGTCGACGACGCGATCGTGGTGATCGAAAACATCACGCGCTACCTCGAAATGGGCATGAGCCCGCTTGATGCCGCCATGAAGGGCTCGCGCGAAATCAGCTTCACCGTACTCTCCATGAGCACTTCGCTCATTGCCGTGTTCATTCCCATCCTGCTCATGGGCGGCCTGGTCGGCAAGCTGTTCCGCGAGTTCGCCGTCACGCTCTCTGTGGCCATCGCAGCCTCACTGCTGGTGTCGCTTACGACCACGCCCATGTTGTGTTCGCAGTTCCTCAAATCGCGCGACGCGCATCGGCACGGCCGCATCTACCGCGCGTCAGAGCGCGCCTTTCAGTGGTTGCACGCCGAGTACGCCCACGGCCTGCGCTGGGTTCTGCGCCATCAGTACCTGGTGCTGATCATCGTCTTATGCACGGTCGCGCTGAACGCGTATCTCTTCAAGATCGTGCCCAAGGGCTTTTTCCCGCAGCAGGACACGGGCCGTCTCGGCGGTCGCACGATGGCCGCGCAGGACATCAGCTTTCCGGCCATGCGCGACAAGCAGCGCATGCTCGCGCAGATGGTGCTGGAAGACCCTGCCATCCACTCTGTAACCGCATTTGCGGGCGGTTCAGGTCCCGGCGGAGGCAGTTTCAACGTGGGCAGCATGTTCATTGCGCTCAAGCCGCTTGGTAAGCGCCCAGGCCATGTCTCCGCGGACGATGTCGTCAATCGCCTGCGCAATCGGCTAACGGGCATTCCCGGCGCGGTTACGTTTCTCCAGGTTCAGCAGGATTTTCAGATCGGCGGCCGCGGCAGCGCGGCGCAGTATCAGTACACGCTATCCGATGAAAACCTCGATGAGCTCAACATCTGGGCGCCTCAGTTGCTTCAACGCATGATGGCCATGCAGGAACTGCGCGACGTCTCCACCGATCAGCAGGACCAGGGACTATCGGCGACACTCGTCATCGATCGCGATACCGCGGCGCGCCTCGGCATCTCAGCCGCGGCCATTGACAACGTACTCTACGACGCATTCGGCCAGCGCGAAGTCTCCACCATGTACACGGCGCTCAATCAGTACTTCGTGGTCATGGAAGTCGATCCGCGCTACCAGCTCGGACCCGATTCGCTGAACGGCATCTACATCAAAGCGCCGAACCCGGCGGCAGCGAGCGCGTCTGCAAACGCAGCCGCGATTCCGTCCATCGCCACCGGCGCAGTTGTCCCCGCGGTTACTTCGCCCACAGCCGCGCTTCTCGGCGCATCCACAACAACTGCCACGCCGGCCTCCGCGGCCGGGGCCATGATTCCGCTCTCCACCATTGCTCACTACGAGTCGCGGCGTACTTCGTTGCAGGTCAACCACCAGGGTCAGTATCCCGCCGTAACCCTCACCTTCAACCTCGCCCCCAATGTGGCTCTCGGCGACGCTGTGGCTGCCCTTGAAACAGCCCAGGCCGCACTCGGCATGCCCTCAACGGTACACGCAACCTTCCAGGGAACTGCGCAGGCCTTCCAGGATTCGCTCCGCAACGAGCCCTATCTTATTCTTGCTGCGCTCGTCGCGGTCTACATCGTTCTCGGCATTCTTTACGAGAGCCTGATCCACCCGCTCACCATTCTCTCCACTTTGCCGCCGGCCGGCGTTGGCGCAATTCTGGCGCTGCTCCTCACCGGAACCGACCTCAGCATTATTGCCCTCATCGGCATCATCCTTCTCATCGGCATTGTGAAAAAGAATGCCATCATGATGATCGATTTTGCCCTGCAGGCCGAGCGCGACCAGGGCCTGCCGCCGGTCGAAGCCATCTATCAAGCCTGTCTCTTGCGCTTCCGGCCCATCATGATGACCACCATGGCGGCACTCTTCGGCGGGCTCCCACTGGCCGTCGGCATGGGCGTCGGTTCGGAACTGCGCAAGCCGCTTGGCATCACCATCGTCGGCGGCCTCATCGTTTCGCAGATGCTCACATTGTTCACGACACCCGTCGTCTATCTCTTTTTCGATCGCCTGCAATGGCGCGTCATGAAACTTCATCGCCTCGGATCGGAACTCGAAGAACCTGCCGGGGATTGAACAGATTATCTCTGCCGCAGCGTGTGAATGTTACAAAGAATTTGCTTGCCTGACAAATTCAGTCCGGATATGCTTTCCGCCATGTCTGAAGCCAACAAACTCGTCGCCAGGCAGTGGTTCGACGAAGTGTGGAACCAGAAGAGTGCAGCAGCCATTGACCGCATGTTTCATCCCACAGGCAAGGCCTACGGATTTGGCGGTCCTGACGGTGTGCTCGAAGGCCCCGAAGCCTTTAAACAAGCTTACCGTGACTTCCTCTCCGCTTTTCCCGATGTGCATGTTGAAATCGATGAGCTCCTTGCCGAAGTCGACCGCGTGGCCATTCGCTGGACCGCAACCATGACCCATTCCGGCGATGGTCTTGGTTTTCCTGCCACCGGCAGAAAGGGCATTTTGCATGGCTCCTCGTTCGTTCGAATCAAAGATGGCCAGATCACCGAGGGTTGGAACCAGATGGACATGCAGGCGCTGGTTTCCTCTTTGCGCGAGTGAATTGGCCCCTGGAGATCGAAGCCGCCGGACACGATACGATGGAATTCGGAGCAATCGATGCCCAGAATTCTCGACGGCACAGCCATCGCCGCCGCAATCAAGCAGGAAGTTGCTGAAGAAGTTCGGCAACTCGTCGCGCACGGAATTCGCCCAGGACTCGCCGCGGTCCTTGTCGGCAATGTAGCCGCTTCTGAAATCTACGTGCGCAGCAAGGTGCAAACCTGCGCCGATCTCGGCCTCTTCAGCGAGCTCATCACGCCTTCCGCCGACACCACGACCGAAGCCATGCTCGACCTGGTGCACGGCCTCAACGACCGAGACGATATAGACGGCATCCTCATCCAACTGCCGCTCCCTGCCCAGGTGGATACGAAGGCGCTCCTCGATGCCGTCGATCCCGACAAAGACGTCGACGGGTTCCATCCCGTGAATGCAGGCCGACTGCAGGCCGGCCGCCCCGCCCTCGCTCCCTGCACTCCCGCCGGGATTCTCGAAATCCTTAGGCGCAGTAACCTGCCCATCGCCGGGCAACACGCCGTCGTTGTCGGCCGCAGCGATATTGTGGGCAAGCCCGTAGCCATGCTTTTGCTTCATGAAAACGCCACGGTCACCATCTGCCACTCGAAGACGCGCGACTTGCCTGCGGTGACGCGCGAGGCAGACATTCTCGTCGCCGCCATTGGCCGCCCCGGTTTCATCACCGCAGAGTTGGTTAAGCCTGGCGCAACCGTCATCGACGTCGGCATTAATCGCATCACCACGCAGGCCGAGTTTGACCGTTACTTCGCCGGCAACGCCAAGCGCGAAGCCGCCTTCGCCAAGCGCGGCTCGACCATCGTGGGCGATGTCCATCCGCAGGCCTTTGAAGTCGCCGGCGCCTACACTCCCGTCCCCGGCGGTGTTGGTCCGCTCACCATCGCGATGCTCATGGCCAACACCGTGCGCGCCGCCAGGATGAGACGCGGACTGCCGCAGCGGAGCGCATAGACCATGCTGCGTGTTGGACTGACTGGCGGTCTTGGCAGCGGCAAGAGCACCGTCGCCGGCTATCTGCGCGAGCTGGGCGCTCACGTCATCGAATCCGACGCGCTCGGTCGCATGCTCATGGAACCCGGCCAGCCCGTCTACGCGAAAATCGTCGCGGCGTTCGGCCCTGAAGTCGTTCAGCCCGATGGCCGGCTTGATCGGGCTCGCCTTGCGGAACTTGCATTTCAGGGCAAGCGCATCAACGAGTTGAACGCCATCGTCCATCCCGCTGTCATTGCCGCGCAGAAGCATTGGATGACTGAGCTTTTCCAGAAAAATCCCGCAGCCGTCGCAGTCGTCGAGTCTGCCCTCATCTTTGAGGTCGAGCGCGATGCACGCGCCCGTGGCGAAACCGAAACCGTGCTCGCCGATTGGCGCCGGCGCATCGATCGCATCGTCGTGGTCACTGCCCCCGACGAGGTGAAGATCGCCCGCTATGCCGCGCGCGTCGGCCACGACGATCCTTCCCGCCAGGCTGCTGCCGCGGACGCGCGAGTTCGCCTCACGCACCAGATTCCCGATGCTGAAAAAGCCGCGCGCGCCGATTATGTCCTCGAGAACACAGGCGATCGCGACGCCCTGCGCGCCCAGGTAACCCAGCTTTGGCAGCGTCTTGCCGCTGAGAGCAACAAAACCCATCCATCCGAGTTTTAAAATGAAGATGGACGATCTGCCGGATCACGCCTTCCCCTCCGGCATGGAACCGGACAGCGCCCGGCCCGTATTTGTTAGAGAAAGGTTTCCAGGTCAATAAAAATATGAAAACGCGTCAAGTCATCCTGATTGTTCTTCTGGTGAGCGGATTTTGGTTTCTTACTGCCCACTTTCCCCGGCACCTCTCGGATTTGTCCCTGCACCATGTGTCGATCCTGGGCGGTGGACATGGCAACGCACTGGATCTTACCGAAGCCGAGGCCGCTCCCGAGTACGATTCCGAAGAGCAAAACAATATCGCCGTCTACAAGCGCGTGCTTCCCTCGGTAGTCAACATCACATCGACCACGCTTGTGTTCAATTTCTTCTACGGCACGGTGCCGCAGCAGGGCCAGGGCTCCGGCTTCGTTCTCGATAAGGCCGGGCATGTGCTCACCAACTACCACGTCGTCGAAGGCGCCAATCGCGGTGTTGAGGTCATGCTCAGCAACAAGCGGCGCTATGCGGCCAAGGTTGTCGGAACAGACAAGGTGCACGACCTGGCACTGCTGCAAATCGACGCGCCCAATCTTCAGCCCGTGACCCTTGCCGACTCCACGCAGCTCAACGTTGGGCAAAAAGTCTATGCCATCGGCAACCCCTTTGGCCTCAGCGGCACCATGACCCGCGGCATTATCAGTTCTATTCGAGACATTCGCGGCTCTGAAGGTGCGCCCATCGGCGATGCCATCCAGACCGATGCGGCTATCAATCCAGGCAACTCCGGCGGCCCGCTGCTCAACTCGCGTGGCGAGGTCATTGGCATCAACACCATGATCGCCTCCAACGGCGCTGAGCAAAGCTCCGGCATCGGCTTTGCCATTCCTATCAACACGGCCAAAGCGGTTCTCGCCGACCTCACCCGCTACGGGCGCGTCAAGCGTCCATCGCTGGGCATCGTTTCTTATGGCATTGGTCCCGATCTTGCTTCACAAATGGGCCTGGCCGTCGATTCGGGCGTACTCATCCAGAAAGTCATTCCCGGCGGCGCTGCTGAGCGTGCGGGTCTCCACGGGGGCAACGAGCAGGCTTATGTGGGCAACATGGCCATCATGCTGGGCGGGGATTTGATTGTCGCTGTAGATGGCCAGCCGGTGACCGACCCCGCCGACATCAATGTGTTGATGGACAAGCATCAGGCGGGCGACACCGTTTCGGTAACCATCTATCGCGGCCGCAAGCAAATCACCATGAAGCTCATCCTCGGCGAGGCTCGCGACGCCAACACCTAGTCGAATCTTTTATTGAGAAGCGCACGGGCCGTCCCACGTCAGAAACGACCCGTGCTTCGTTCTATTTCCTTGCATTTTTGATTTAGAGACGAATCTAGAATCCAGCCAATTTCTGCCACTGCTCCGCCTGCGCTACTTCAGCGCTCGCGACAGCCACCGGTTCGCGGTAATGGTCTGCAATCATCTGCGACGCAAGGGCCGAATCCAGCAGAGGCTCCGCCGAAGCCAGCTTGATCGTCGAATGCGCTGCCATCTGCGCCAGTGCCGCCTTGCCCGAAATCGACTGCACCAGCGAGAAGATCGCGCTCACAATCGTCGCCGTTGCCTGGATTGCCGAAAGTGCATGTTTCTGGCTGGCCGGATTCGTGATTCTGGCCACACTGAGCAATGCGGCGTTTACCTGCTGCTGAAACGTCACAATCTGGGCCTGAATCTCTGCCAGCAGTCCGGCCGACGGATTCGCCAGGTAGGCACGAGCCTGATTCGCCAGCAGCTTCGACGCTGCGTCAAAGCCCGCCGTGGCCGCGGCGAATAGCGGCGCATCCACAGGAGCCAACAACGCCGCTGTCGTATCCACGGTCGTCACTGCGCTTTGCAATGCCGGGGTCCAGTTCACAATGTCCTGGGCGACCGTGGTTCCTGAGCACCCCGACATATACGGCAGCGGAATCAACAGCGCGATCAGCGCCCACGCGCCAAGCTTCGCCACCGATCCGGTCGAAGAGGGCGCAGCGGCCGGGTCCCGCGCCAGAAGACCCAGTAGCGCCGTGGCTACCGCACTGATGAGAGTCACGACGGTACCGGAGCCCGCCTTTCCCAACCCGATCCCGTTTTGCGAAAGCACTCCGCCGATGGTCAGAATCGCCAGCAGCAACCCGCTGGCCGAGGTCTTCGGATGATTCCAAATGTTGCTGATCAAGCTCATAGTCAAACTCCTTTTTGCTCGAGTGGGCGGCGTGCGCCAGTTGCGATCGATTTTCGGTTTCGCGTAGAGATCTGAGTGGGCGGAGGAGTGGTATTGGCTTTGCCTTTCGGGCAGAACCCGCTCATCGCAACCGGAGAATCAGCCGGATCGGTGCTCGCCGCAATTCGGGCTATCTCAAGGGTAGGGAAGCGAGGCCTATCGGCATGCAATTTCGAGGGGTTGATAAGTTATGTTTAATCAGCAACTTGTATATATTAATCGACTTCTCGAACTTGACAGCGCTTGCATCGTCTCACCCGGGCAGCATGCGGCGCACGTAGCGGCGCCCACGAATCTCGTACTCCTCACTCGCCACCTGCGCAATCGCCTCAGAATAGGCCACGTGCTCCTCGGCCAATATCCGCGCTGCCAGCGTGCGCGCGTCATCGGTCTCGAGGACCGGGATTGCCCGCTGCACAACGATTGCGCCGTGGTCGAGTTCTTCGTCGACAAAGTGCACGGTGCAGCCCGCGGCTTTTGCGCCATAATTGAAGGCCTGCTCTTGCGCATCGAGGCCGGGGAACGCAGGCAGCAGCGACGGATGAATATTCAAAATCCGGTTGCGAAAAGCCCCCACGAATTCAGGCGACAGCAGCCGCATGTAGCCAGCCAGGCAAACGAGCTCAACGTTGTACTCGCGAAGACAGGCAATCATCTGCGCATCGTGTTCCGCGCGCTGGCGGCCCTTGGATACAAACACCGCGGTCGGTAAGCCAATGCGCGCCGCAGCCTCAAGGCCCGGAGCTTCTGCCACATTGGAAATGACTACCGCGATTTCAACGCCGCGCAGCTGCCCCGCACGAATCGATTCCGCAATGGCCACGAAGTTCGATCCGCGCCCGGAGAGGAGAATGCCAATGCGCGTAAGCGGCTTAACGTCCAAAGAACTCACAATCCCCTCAAGGCTAAAGCCTCAACCCAACTCCGCTCACGCCGCTGCTCACGTGTACTGCACCCGCCGCTCGCCCTTCACAATCCGCCCGATCACAAAAAACTTCTCTTCGGCGCGATCGAGCAACGTCTTGGCGCGCGGAAACTTCGCTGCGGGAATTACCGCAATGAGCCCAACGCCCATATTGAAGGTGCGCATCATTTCTTCCTGCGAAACCTGCCCGAGTGCGCGCAGGTGTTCGAAGATCGGCAGCACCGGCCACGATCCAATCTCGACTTGTGCGCACGTGCCCTTGGGCAGAATCCGCGGCAGATTCTCGGTGATGCCGCCGCCCGTGATATGCGCCATTCCGGCAACCACCCCGCCTCCCACGAGCTTCTGGATTACCGACAGGTAACTGCGGTGCGTCTTCATTAGCGCCGCCCCGGCCTTGTCTTTGATTGCGGAAACAAATTGTGTCGGCTTGTACCCCGCCACTTCGAAAAAAAGCTTCCGCGCCAGCGAGTATCCGTTGGTGTGCAGCCCCGTCGAGGGCAGACCGATCAGCACGTCTCCTGGCTTGATATTCCCGCCCGTCACCAACTTGTCCCGGTCCACGGCGCCCACAATGAAACCAGCCAGATCGTACTCCCCATCGGTATAGAAGCCGGGCATCTGAGCCGTCTCTCCGCCGATCAGCGCGCAGCCATTCGCTTTGCACGCGTCCGCCAGGCCCGTCACCACGCTTTCCGCCACCTCGGGATCGAGCCTCCCCGTCGCCAGGTAATCGAGAAAGAACAAGGGAATCGCCCCTTGCACCGCGACGTCGTTCACGCAGTGATTCACCAGGTCCGCGCCCACCGAGTGATGCATCCCCAGCTCGAAGGCGATCTTCAGCTTCGTTCCCACCCCGTCGGCCGAACTTACCAGGATCGGGTTCTTGAAGCGCTGCAAATCCAGTCGGAACAGCGCCCCGAAGCCGCCGATTCCACCTAAAACATTGCGATTGAAGGTTTTCTGCGCCAAATACTTGATGCGTTCTTTGGTCCGGTCGCCGCTCGAAATATCGACGCCGGCATCGGCGTAGGTCACGGATTTTGACTTGGGTTCATTTGCCACGGATGAGGGCTTTCTAGGATGGAATCAGGCCGGAATCATCAAGCCGGAAAGGTCGATTTTAGCAGGCCTGGCAGGGCTTCTGGAGGGTTTCCCCGAAACCAGGATCTTTCGGCCAAAAAGAAAAAGTAAAGCTAGCTTGACATCGCAAACGCTCCGCGCTACGCTGGTGTGGCAAGTCAGCTTTACATGACCGCACCAATCACAAATCGGATCAAAGAGCTGCGCACCGCCCGTGGGTGGACACAGGAGCAGTTGGCCGCCTCCGTCGGGGTTTCCCGGCAGAGCATTAACTCGATCGAGCGCGACCGCTATGTCCCCAGCCTGGAACTGGCCCTCACCTTTGCCCGTGTCTTCGCCTGCCCCACCGACGAAATCTTCACCCTGGAGAGCATGCAATGATCCCCAATTCTCTCAACCGCCTCCTCCTGCTCGATCACAAACCCGACGAACGCGTTCAGGAGCATGGCCGCCGTTCTACCTCGACTGCGGCCGTTGTGGGCGCTTTGACGCTCTTTCTCCTGCTCGAATACCGGCTGCTGGTTGAACACCGCATTAGCTGGGACCTGATCTTTGTGATTTATGCGATGGCTGCCACCAAACTCGCGCTGCTGCTCTGGTACCGCTTCAACAATTAGGAGAACCTGCCATGTGCCTGTCTCGCCGCAATATTCGTGATCTCGATGCCAAAACACGCCGCATCTGGGCAGCGGGAAACCTTTGCCTCTTCACTTCACTCGCGTTCACGCTCTTCGGGGAAGGTACGCGCCGCAATCACCTTGCACTCGTTGACGGACTGCGCGGCTTCCTGATCGGACTGGCCCTGGTTTTTCTCGTATGGTCGACTCGCCGCATGCGCAACCCCAGCGCTCGGGTCTGACCGGCCTTCTTGCCGCACAAACTATCGCCTCAGGAAAGGACCCACAATGCTTTTGCTCGACTCCCACAGCCTGAAGAAATCTCTGCCCGTCCTCCTCGTCCTTCTTGTCTTGGCGCAAATCGATCTGGCGAGCGCTGCGGCGTGGCCTTTGCCGTTTCTTTCTCTCCTGCATCTGACGCCGGCCATCGACGACACCAGCCGCGGAATTTGCGCCGGACTCGGTGCGACCATTGACGTCCTCGTGGTTTTTCAACTCTTGCGTATCTTCGCGCGCCGGGCAATTACCGCGAATCGCACACAACAACCGCGGTGAACCATCACTCCGCTCACACCGCTGTCCAATCCAAAAAGGAAACCGTCATGTCGCTCAAATCGCTGACGCAATCGCCCAAGTCCGTGCCGGTGGCCCTGGCTCTCCTTGTTGTGGGCCTCTTGATGAACACCTGCACCGTTGAGTGGCGCCCCCTGTTCACGCCCCTGCTGCACCTGGCGCCAGACCTCGACGATTTTGCCCACGGGCTCTGCATCGGCCTGGGCCTCTCTGTTGAGATTTCGGCGCTGGTGGTCCTGGTTTTGCATCTCAAGGCGCGGGAGAAGTTGCTATAGGAAGTGTTCGCGCTCCGCAGCAGTCGGAGTTGGGCAAGCCTTCAGCCGCCCTCGTAGTCGATAGCGATTGCGCGCAACCAGTTCATACACGGCATCCCGCAGCGGCGGCGGAATAATTCCAAGAACCGCAGCAATCGCCGGCCAGCCGCCGGGCAGTTCGGCAAGCATCGCCAGCGCGGCCGTGGAACGGTTGAGGATCTCTTCGTGCGCGGTGCCCACTGCGCGCGCAATCAGCAGAGAACCTGGCCCGTCCGGCGTCGCCGCACCGTCGATCCGGTGCCGCGCCAGCAGTCCAGCCATCGCAGGTGAATCCGAAGCCACGAATCGCAGGCGGTCCCGACGATCGCGTCGCAGAAACCACCGCACCGCCCCGTTGCAAAACCCGCAGCGGCCATCGAAGATCACCAGCAACCGGTCTCCAATCTCCTGCAAATCGTTCACACTCATCGAGATGAGCGACAGCGGCTCTCCGATTCAATTCTCGGGTTCAATCCCGGGCACCGGTTCGTTTGGCCAGGCGGCTTGTGAGGCAAATCACACGGCACCGACCAGCCGGCTTCTATACTGAACGCATTATGCGCTCTCTCGCTCAAGAGACCCTCCACATTAAGTCCCAGGCCCTTCAACAGCGTGCAGAGCGCTTCTTCCCCGGCGGTGTGAACTCACCCGTGCGCGCCTTCCGCGCTGTTGGCGGGGCGCCTCCTTTCATCGAGAGCGCGAAGGGTGCCTGGCTCACTGACGCCGACGGCAATCGGTACATCGACTACTTCGGCTCCTGGGGCCCCATGATCCTCGGTCACGCCTTCCCGCCCGCCGTCGAAGCCATCGAGCGCGCGGCCCGCAATTCTTCCAGTTTTGGTGCTTCTACAGCTGCAGAAGCTGGTCTCGCCGAACGCATCGTCGCCTGCTATCCCGCCATTGAAAGGCTCCGATTCGTCAGCTCCGGCACTGAAGCCACCATGTCGGCCATTCGCCTTGCTCGCGCGGCGACCGGCCGCAACATCATCGTCAAGTTCGAGGGTTGTTATCACGGCCATTCCGACGGACTCCTCGTCAAAGCCGGCTCCGGCGTCGCGACGTTTGGCATTCCAGGCTCGGCCGGTGTTCCTGATGCGATAGCCCATCTCACGTTGGCCCTCCCCTTCAACGACCTCGCCGCCCTCGAAGCCGCATTTGCCGCGCATTCCAACCAGATCGCCGCCATCATCGTTGAACCCGTGGTCGGAAACGCCGGGTGTATCCCGCCGTCCGAAGGCTACCTCGCCGGTCTGCGACGTCTCACCCAGACCCACGGATCGCTCCTCATCGTGGATGAAGTGATGACCGGCTTCCGTGTCGCGCTCGGCGGTGCCTGCCAGCTTTACTCTCTCGATCCGGACCTCGTCACGCTGGGCAAAATCGTCGGCGGCGGACTGCCGGTCGGCGTCTTCGGCGGCAAGCGCCGCTTCATGGATCTTCTCGCGCCCCTTGGCCCTGTCTATCAGGCTGGAACGCTGAGCGGCAATCCGCTCGCCATGGCCGCCGGCATCGCCACCCTCGATGCCCTCCAGGCCAACGCCTCCAGCATCTATCCGCAACTCGAAGCCGTCTCGGTCGCCGTTGCCGATGGCGTCGCCGCCGAAGCTCGCAAGGCAGGCGTCCCGCTCACGCTCAACCGCGTCGGCTCCATGTGGACGTGGTTCTTCACGGCGGATCCGGTCACCAACTACGAGCAGGCCGCCCGATCCGACACCGCCGCCTTTGCCCGCTTTCACCGCGCCATGCTCGAACGCGGAGTCTGGCTGCCGCCGTCGCAGTTTGAAGCGGCCTTCCTGAGCGCCGCCCACGGCGAACAGGAAGTGGCCGCCACCAGCGCCGCCGCCCGCGATGCGTTTCAGGCCGTGGCCTCAGCCTAGGCTCGGTGCTTCGCTGCTCCACGCATCCAGCGTGACAAACCGGTGAGTCGCGCTATAACGGTCGAGCAACTGGGACGCTGCATTCATTGAAGGATTTCGGTCGGTCCCCAGCATCCTGTGGCCGCCATCGTGCAGCACAATGTTGGCCGCCCGTCCGCGCTCTGTGAGCCGGTCTACCATGCGCGTCAGCCGCCCTGCGATTGCATTCGCCACCGGCTCTTCCCAGTCGTTGGTCATCGCATTCCAGGTCACCGGCGTCAGTCCCAGATTTCGGGCTGTCCGCAACACAAACGGACGCCGTCCTCCAAAAGGAGGCCGAAAATAGCGAACCGCCGTTCCCAGAATCTGCTCCAGCGTTTCGCTCGTCCGGCGCAACTCTTCTTCCACCTGGCGCGCCGCGGTCAGTGCCAGGTTGGGGTGCGACCACGTGTGGTTCCCAATCAAATGTCCCGCAGATGCCACCCGGCGCACCAGCTCCGGCTCGCGCTCCCCAAAGCCGCCAATCATGAAGAATGTCGCCTGGACTTGGTGACTCGCGAGCAGATCCAGAAGTCGAGGCGTACACGCCGGGTTGGGCCCGTCATCGAACGTCAGCGCCAGTTCTCCCGGCGCATCTGGCGCAATCAGCGTCCTGCCGAATACCTGCGATTGCGGCTTCATGGCGCAGTAGGCAAATCCGCCTGCCGCAAGCCCGAGTGCAGCACAAGCGCCTAAACCTGCATAAATATCGATCGCTTCCTGCGACGTCATCCTTCACTTCCAGTGAGCGCCACGTGCGTTGAACCGCTTCACCGGGCCCCTCGGATTGGTTCCAAACAATCTTAATCGGCGGCCAAGCCTGGGATTGTGCCCGGCTTCGCCGTTCCTTGTTCGATTGCGGCTATTCTGAAGTGGTTGGATCGATGGTAGCGCGAACCTGCGAAACTTTGTTGGCCGGGAAACCGCCTCTCGTCGCGTGCTCTCGCACGGTCGCTTCGTCCGGCGCAATATAGACGCAATAAATCTTGTCGTCGGTTACGTAGCTATGCAGCCATTGAATCTTCGGACCCATCGCGTTGAGTACGCCGCACGAAGACTGCGATACGGCCTGCAATTGCTCTGGCGTCAGCTTGCCAACCTCAGGGATCTCCCGCTCGATAACGAACTTGGGCATGGTTTCAACCTCGCTTGCTTGATTTGGGGAATTGAGTAGGCCGGATTCTACGCCACGGGCCACGCGATTGAACAACAGAAAATCGCCCGCGCTCCGTCCGTACGGCCCAGGACCCATTGAAATTCACCTTTCCATTGCGCCCATTTTCGCTTCCAGGCGTATACTTTCTCTTGTTCGGGCCGCATCCTGAGTCGACGGAGCGGCACTGGAGAAAACCATGAGCGTTACCAACTTCCCCGCAGGGTCAAGTTCCGCTTCGACCGGCCTTCCCATCACAAAAGTCACAGTCCCCGCCTTGGCTGAGATGAAGCGCCAAGGCAAGCCCATCTCCGCGCTCACCGCTTACGATTATTCGTCCGCGCGGCTTGCCGATGAGGCCGGCATCGACCTGCTCCTGGTCGGCGATTCGCTCGCCATGGTAGTTCTCGGCCACGAGAACACCCTTGCCATTACCGTCGATGAAATGCTGCACCACACCCGTGCTGTGCGCCGAGCGGTGCGTCGTGCTCTGGTTGTCGCCGATATGCCTTTCGGCAGCTATCACGGGCCGGTGGGGGCAGGCCTTGCAAACGCCGTTCGCTTCGTGAAGGAAGCCGGTGCTGAGGCCGTCAAAGTTGAAGGCTCCCGCGTCGAGGTTGTCCGCGCACTCACTGAAGCCGAAATTCCCGTCATCGGCCACCTGGGCCTCACTCCGCAAAGCCTCCATCGCATGGGTGGCTACCGTGTCCAGGCGCGCACTGCCGACACGGCTCGTCAGCTCTTCGACGACGCCCACGCACTCGCGGATGCCGGCGCCGGCGCCATCGTGCTCGAAGGGGTCCCGCGCGAAGTGGCCGAACAAATCACCGCCAGCCTCACCATTCCCACCATCGGCATCGGCGCCGGACCCGGCTGCGACGGGCAGATTCTCGTTTACCACGATTTGTTGAATCTCACCTTCTTGCCGCCGGCCAAATTTGTGCGCCGGTACGCCGACGTCGGCAGCCTCATTCGCTCCGCGATCGAGCATTACCGCGAAGACGTTGAGCATCGCATGTTCCCCTCCGACGAAGAGAGCTATCATCTTCCCGCGCAGGAAAAAGCCTCCGCACTGAAGAAGGCTTGATGCAAGTCATTCGTACCGTCGCGGAACTGCGCGCATGGTCGCGGCAAGCTCATCGAGAAGGGAAGCTTCTAGGCCTCGTTCCCACCATGGGCGCGCTGCACGCCGGCCACGCATCCTTGATTCGAGCTGCCGCCGCTGCGTGCCATCAGGTCGCCGTAAGCATCTTCGTCAATCCCACTCAGTTCGGTCCCCACGAAGATTTCTCGCGCTACCCACGCACCTTCGATGCCGACTGCGCAATCGCGGAACGAGAAGGCGCGCACGTTGTCTTCGTCCCCTCGGTCGAAGAGCTTTATCCCCACGGACCAATCTCGACATTCGTCGAAGTGCCCGGCTTGAGCGATCGCCTCGATGGCCATTCCCGCCCAGGCCACTTTCGCGGTGTCGCCACTGTAGTCAGCAAACTCTTCATCGCCGCCGAACCGGATCAGGCCCTCTTCGGCCAGAAAGATGCAGCGCAAGTCGCTGTCCTTCGCCGCATGACCGCAGACCTTCGCCTCGCCACCGAAATCGTCGTGTGTCCCATCGTCCGCGAGCCCGACGGCCTCGCCCTCAGCTCGCGCAACATCTATCTCAGCCCAACGGAGCGCGCCCAGGCCCTCACCCTGAGCCGCGCCGTTCGTCGGGTCGAATCTCTCTTCGCATCAGGCGAGCGCCGCTCGGATCATTTGCTCGCTACGGCACGCGAGGTGTTTTCCAGTGAGCCCGCAGTGCAAATCGACTACATCGCTCTTGTGGACTGGGCCACGCTTGAGCCCATCGATGAGGCCAAGCAAGGCAGCCTCTTTGCCGTTGCCGCGTACGTCGGGTCAACCCGGTTGATCGACAACGTAATTTTCCCCTGATCCCACACAGCATTTCTGACACAACAATCGGGTTTCTGTTCGAGAATGGTGCGATGAGAGTTCTCCACTCTCTTCTTTTGAGACAAGCGCATGCCGGAACTGCCTGACATCTCGGCCTACATCGCCGCCCTTGAGCCGCGCATCCTCGGCCAGTCGCTGGAGCGTGTCCGCCTCGCCAGTGTCTTTCTGCTCCGCTCTGTCGATCCGCCCCTCTCCGCACTCGAGGACAAAACCGTTGTCGCCCTCCGCCGCATCGGCAAGCGCATCGCCATCGGCGTAGAAGGCGATCTCTGGGTTATCCTGCACCTCATGATCGCCGGACGCCTGCACTGGAAGCCGCCGCATGCCAAACTCGCCGGCCGCAATGCGCTCGCTGCTTTCGATTTTCCGACCGGCTCACTCACGCTGACTGAAGCCGGCAGCAAGCGCCGCGCTTCGCTCTACGTGGTGCGCGGGGAAGAGGGTCTCGCCGCAAACAACCCCGGCGGCGTTGAAGTCTTCGACACCAATCTCGATGGCTTTCACAACGCGCTGACCTACGAAAATCGCACTCTCAAGCGCGCCCTCACCGATCCGCGTCTCGTCAGCGGCATCGGCAATGCCTACTCCGACGAGATTCTGCACGCCGCGCAACTCTCGCCCGTCACGCTCACACACAAGCTCAAGCCCGATGAATGGGAGCGCCTTTTCTCCGCTACGCGCTCCACCCTCACGCTCTGGATTGACCGCCTGCGCACCGAGGCTGCGAAGTCCTTCCCCGAAGGCGTCACGGCCTTCCGCACCGAATTCGCCGTCCACGGCAAATTCGATCAGCCCTGCCCCCGCTGCGGCCAGAAAATCCTGCGCATTCGCTACGCCGACAACGAAACCAATTACTGCGCCCGCTGCCAGACCGGCGGCAAGGTCCTCGCCGATCGCAGCCTCTCGCGCCTTCTCGGCTCCGACTGGCCGCGCACCCTCGACGAACTCGAAGCCCTTAAGCGTAAGTAGTAAGCGAAGAGTCAGCTGCTCCACATCGAGTCGATTCCGGGCCCATCTTTCTCGTTGACACGGCGAACACAAATGCGGCACTCTCAGTTCCACCCCATCCCAGCGAGGTTTCCATGAATCATCTTGGCCTCCACTTCAACCATCTGGCCCTCCTTGTCTCCGCTGTCATCCTGTGGCTTCTCGGAGCCGTTTGGTATTCACCGGTCCTCTTCGCCAAGCCCTGGATGGCGCTGCTCGGCATCACGCCGGACAAGACGAAGCAGAAGAATGCCGCCATGATGGCCGGCATGATTTCGTCGTTCGTTCTCGACCTGGTTCTTTCTCTCGTCCTGGCGCACATCGTCTACTGGTCCGGCGCCGCCACGTACGGGTGGGGTGTCTTTATCGGTTTCCTCATCTGGCTTGGCTTTTTTGCCGCGCCCAGTTTGCCGCAGGGTATATACGAGGGAAGACCGTTCAAGCTCTTCGCCATCAACCAGGGTTACTGGCTCGTGGGTCTCATGATCGTCGGCGCTCTGCTCGCCGTGTGGCGATAACTGCGGCGTAACCGCATTACAATCGACCCATGAGCAAAGCCGTTATCGCCACCCCCGATGCTCCCGCGGCCATCGGTCCCTACTCGCAGGGCATTCGTACCGGAAACCTCATCTTCACCGCCGGTCAAATCGCGCTCGATCCCATCTCTGGCCAGGTCGTCGCTCCCGGAATCAAAGAGCAAACTACCCGCGTGATGGAAAACCTCCGCGCCATTCTCGAGTCGGCCGGATCAAGCCTCGACCGCGTGGTCAAAGCGACGGTCTTTCTGAAGGACTTCAACGACTTCGCAGCGATGAATGCGATTTACGGGGCCTATCTCGCTCCCGAAGGGGTAACCCCGCCCGCCCGCAGCACAGTCGAAGTCTCTCGCCTGCCCAAAGATGTCCTGGTCGAAATTGAGCTCATCGCCGAAGTCTGAACTTCCCGTACCCGTGCGCCCCTGCCGGGCATCCAATGGATGCAAGATCGATGACTCCAACCCCCGAGGTTCCCATGAGCGAATCTGCCGACAAAGTTGTGCGCACCGAAGCAGAGTGGCGCGCCGCGCTCACGCCCGAGCAATATCACGTCCTTCGCGAAAAAGGCACCGAGCGACCCTTCACCGGTGCGCTCACTGAGAATCACGATACCGGCAACTACCACTGTGCTGCCTGCGGAGCGTTGCTCTTCCTCAGCGGCGCCAAGTTCGACTCCGGATGCGGCTGGCCCAGTTTCACCATTCCCGCCGAGTCCAAGGCCGTCGTCGAGCATGAAGACCGCACCTTCGGCATGCGCCGCATCGAAGTCACCTGCGCCCGCTGCGGCGGCCATCTCGGCCACGTCTTTCCCGACGGCCCGCGTCCCACTGGCCTGCGCTACTGCATCAACTCCGCCTCGCTCACCTTTGAGCACGAAAAGTAGCACGGCCCGCGCGGCCCGCGCGGCCCGCGATACTCTGGCGGCATGGCTTCCTCTCGCGCCTGTACATTTCCCTGCATGGCTCTCCTGTTCGCATGCACATTTCCAGTAGCTGTCGCCGGCCAACAACCGGCGCTTCACGAGGACGCACAGCTCGACCGCCAGCTGGAGATCATTGCCGCCGCGCACCATGGCAAGGTCGCACTGTATGCGCACAACCTGAAAACTGGATCGACCGCATCCCTTCAGCCGGACGAACCCGTCAAGACAGCCTCCGTCATCAAGATGGGAATCCTGCTCGATGCTGCCGAGCAAATCCGCGCCGGCTCGGCATCGCTGTCAGGAAAATTGACGCTCACCCACGAGAACCAAGTTCAGGGATCCGGCGTTCTCGGCCAACTCACTGCTCCGCTCACGCTCACGCTCGGCGACACGCTTCACCTCATGGTCGTTCTCAGCGACAACACGGCCACCAACCTGGCCATTGACCGGCTTGGCCTGGCGCACATCAACGCCACTCTTCGCGCGGCGGGCCTGACGCAGACAGTTCTCTACAAAAAGGTCTACGTGCCCCCGCAAGGACCCGTGCCTGCCGACCAGCCAAAGTTCGGCCTCGGCAAAACCACTGCCCGTGAAATGGCCTCGATCATGGAGCGGATTGCGGAGTGCCGTCTGAGCCTCGATGGCTCGGCGCCGAAGCCGGGCGATGGCCCACTCTGCGGCGCCATCCTGCACATGCTGCGTAGCCAGCAGGATCGCAACAGCCTGCCCCGCTACCTGGAAAACCTCGACACCAGCGAGACCGGCTCCGCCATCGCCAACAAAACCGGAGCTCTCGACCAGGTGCGTAACGATGTAGCCCTCATAGCCACGAAAAATGGCCCTGTCGTCATAGCTGCCTTCACGTGGGACAACGAAGACCAGCGCTGGACCGGCGACAACGAAGCCGAGAAGACGCTCGGCAAGCTGGCTCAAGCCATCGTGGAACGCTGGTCCCCCGGCGGCCTCGACGCGGCATCTTTTCCGTGGAGCGATCCCCTCGCGCCCCACCCTCCGCCGGCCCCGTAGCGAACGAACCCGCGCGCCCCGGGATAAATCCCGTGCCTACCGCCCGAGAGCGTTTTTCACCAAGCTGTGAAGTCGTGCATTTTCAAAACGCAGACATCAAGGACTTTTTCCACAGACTGCCCCGACCTTGATTCTTGGGGTATTTTTCTTCGCAGAAAAAAAAGAAAAAAAGGGTATTTCTGTAAAGAAGTTCCCTGTTTTCAGTTAGATAGAGCAGGTATATCCTTCTAAATTCTTGATTCCAGAGGACTTATTTGCAGAATCTAGACAGATAAGGAGTTACGGGGACGAATTCGCCCCCTTTTCCGGCTTGAGGCCGTTTTCTGCCCGCCCTTGAAGCGGAACTGAATTGATTTTGCACCGACAAGCGATAATTCTACGCAAGCCCGACGAAAAATAATTCTGCTGCACATATCGCCCGCCATGAATTCTGGGGCACGAACCCGTTCCCGCAACCTGTTTGATCCCGAGGCAAAACGTTCGCTGCGGGCACAACAAAACCCCGTCACTTGTCGACGGGGTTCGTGTAGAACACGCTTGGATTCAGTTCTCCTGCTGTAACCCGGAGTGGGTTTACGCCTTTGCGATCTTGCCGGCCTTGATGCAGCTGGTGCAGACGCGGATGCGCTTTGACGCGCCGTTGACCAGCGCCTTCACTGCCTGAAGGTTCACATTCCAGCGGCGGCGGGTGATGTTGTGTGCGTGGGAGATGTTGTTACCGAACTGCGGGCCTTTGCCGCAAATATCGCATACCTGTGCCATGACTTCGCTCCAAATCCTTGTTGTTTCACGCGGCCGGATTTCCGCCCGGTGAGTGCCTTGAAACCACTCCAACCTGGCGTTTTAGCCGGAACAGCCATCGGGCCGCATAAAAACGCACGACACCACAGGCCTGCCGAATCTTCAGTATATCCGGAAACCGCGTCTCCGCCAAGCTTCCGGCGTCCGCTGTTCCCGATTTCAGTGTCCCGAATCGCGATTCGATTCAAAGCGGGCCGGCAAAAACGGATCTGCGGGAATTGCGGCCGGTCGCCCGACCAACCCTGCGACAAGCAACTCGGCGGTGGCGAGCGCTGTCGTAATCCCCAGGCCTTCATGCCCGGTAGCCAGCCATACCGTCGGGTCGGACGAAACTGGCCCAATCAAGGGAAGCTTATCGGGCGTAGCGGCGCGAAAGCCGGTCCAGACGCGCAAAACGTGCAGACGCTCGATGCCCGGAAGATAAGCCATCGCCCGCTGCAACATGCGGGTCAGTAGAGCCTGGTCAACGGCCGAGTCCTCATTGCCGTATTGCCGCGAAGAGCCGATAAGGAGCTGGCCGGTGCTGCGCGGCTGCACATTGAACGCCACCGAGTCCGCTGTGACGGAGTGCGCGCTCTTCAGATAGCCGAGCTCCACCAGTTGATGGCGCACAAAGCCCGGATACCGATCGGTAATGGCGAGATGGCCCTTGCGTTTCCTTACATTCACGCCGGGGATGAAGCTGGGTGCGTCGGCGCCGGTCGCGTTCACTAACCGCGGTGCGTGGAGCTCGCCGCCCCCTTCCAGTGCGACAAGACCGTCCGCCATGCTCGCGACCGCTTGGCCCACGACAAGCGTTGCGCCCAGCGCCTGGGCTTGCCGGGCCAGGTGAAGCGCCACCGCAGGCGGATAGACGACCGCATCCTCGGCAACAAGCATGGCTCCAGCCAACCCCGAGCGCAGATTCGGTTCCAACTCTGCCAGCTCACGCCCACTGAGAAGCCCGCTGGGCACGCCACGCTCCTGAAGGTAGGCGTGCTTGCGCGCTGCCTCTTCCATCTCCTCTTCGACGGCTGCCACCCAAAGCGTGCCGGTAGTTTTGTATTCCGCAGCAGCGGGCAAGTCCCGGCTGAGCGCCTGCCACAGCTGTTGCGAGCGGCGCGTGAGCAGGAATTGCGCCTCAGAATCGTCCATCACGAGAATGTGGCCCATGCCTGCGGCCGTCGCGCCGCCGCCCAGAATGTCGCGTTCCACAAGCGCAACGCGCAGGCCCTCGCGCGCGGCAGCCAAGGCGCAGGCCGAACCGACGATCCCGCCGCCAACAATCACCACGTCGAAATGTTGCTGGCTGGTATTCATTCCCGATGGATTCGAATTAGACCAGAGGAGGTAAGAATGTGGCCGCGACGCCCCTCAGAACGTAATCCGTCCCGTGAGTTCCAGGCTGCGCGGCCCGGCGCCTTCGGCCGTCTGCAGCGCCGTGATGCTCCCGAAAGCTGTCGAATCCACCTGCATGTTGGGCGGCTCGTAATTGCGATGGTTAAAGACATTGGCTGCTTCCAGGCCAAACTGAAACTTGCTCTTCTCGCTTAGCGAGAACCTCTTCAACAGCGACATCGAGAAGATTTCGCTGCCCGGCCCAACCACGCCACCCACGGGCGCATTGCCAAAGCGCCCGATTCCATTTCCATCGGCGGATTGCAGATTGAGATAAGGGAACGCGTTCGGATTGAGCCACTGCGTGGTCGTCTTCTGTTGAGCGTAGGGCGATACGCCGCTGAGCTGATCGGTGCGCGCCTGGCCGACAGTGGTGAGGATGTTCGTATTGGGAGGGTCCACGCTCTGTTCGTACGGCGTCAGAAAGGGTCCACTCTGCAAAATGGTGACACCCGCGAGTTGCCAGTCGCCCACAAGTGTGTTCAGAAATGAGGACGAGCTCAGAAGCGGCTGTCCGTGGCCAAACGGCAAGTCGAGCAGATACGTCACCAGGAAACGATGGCGGCGATCGTAGATCACGTTGCCGTAATCGAGCCCCGGATGAAAGCGATCAGTCAAATAGCTGCCGCCGGAAACGGCAAATGCGTTCGGAGTAGCGCCCCCCGCATTGGATAGATCGCGCGTGTAGGTGTAACTCGCATCGAACGTCAGAAACTTTCCGCTGCGCCGCGTTACTTCGACCGTGCCGCTGTTGTAATTGCTCTTCGCGAGATTGGTCACGCTCTGGATCACGCTCCAGCACGGGTACGGCCGGTGGTCGGCGACGGATGCGCCACCGTCGGAAATGCAGGCCGAAGTGGAAGCCGGCGCGGGGTCGTTATTGAAGTAGCCATACGAATTGGCCGGCACCTGGTTCAGGTCGACCATCGCCTCCAGATTCTTTCCATGGCTTGCGGTGTACGAGAAACGCGCGCCGATTGAGTGTCCAAAGTCCTGCTCCAGGGTAAGGTTCCATTGCTGCACGCTGGGGTCGCTGTAGTGAATTGGGAAGGCGTAGTAGAAGCCTGCCGTTCCGGCACCGCTGCCCGCTGCGCTGTTAAACGGGCTGGCGAACGAGAGAAGAGGCGTGACGCCGTCGGATTGATAGTCCTGGTTGTATGTTGCTACATAGCTTGAGTGGACGGCCCATCCTGAAACGAGCGAGAAGCCCAGCGGCGACTCGATAAAACGGCCCCAGCCGCCGCGCAGTACCGTCTTGCCGTCCGCATACGGCTGCCACGCAAAACCAAGGCGCGGACCCCAGTCGGTGGTGTCGGTGTAGCGAAGTGTTTGCGGAATGCCCACCTGCGCAGCCGTGAGGATGGGCGTGGGTGCGATTGCGCCCTCAAGCGCAGTGGAAGCCTGGGCGAGAGCCTGGGTGTTGGAGACGACGACGGCGCCATTCACGGGCTGGCCGGCGATGCTGGCAGAATAATCCGGCGCAAAGGTCGCCGTGTTGTAGTGCGTCTCGTGGATCGGCGGATGCAGTTCGTAGCGGAGCCCGAGGTTGAGGGTGAGGCGAGGCGTAATCTTCCAGTCGTCCTGCGCAAACTCGGCGTACGAGTAGCCGAGCCCGTTCATGGTGGGGTTGTTGGTGGAGCTGACCTCGGTATAGTCAGGGTCGCCGAGCAGGAATGCGGTATAGGGGTCGCCGATGGCCGCGCCGACGTCCGATGAGCCGTCGAAGACATACCAGCCGGAGCGATAGTTGCCGAAGACGTTGTCGTCGTGATCGGACAGACGCTTGAAATCCGCGCCAAACTTGAACGAGTGATTCCCGTGCGACCAGGAGACGTTGTCGAGTGCCTGGATGATTTGCCCGCGCTGCGTCCCGGGGTTGCCCGCACCGGTGGACATGAATCCGTTGATGAGCACCTGCGGCGCTTCAGACCAGTCGGTGTCGGGCTGGATGACGCTGAGCCCCGTTTGGCTGAGAATTGCCGAGGTG